>Ga0187846_10000665_pt1 | contig 19499 bp, 16 predicted proteins | sample TC_taG_FD_161473 | JGI IMG/M metagenome (GOLD analysis project Ga0187846, IMG submission 161473) | Biofilm microbial communities from the roof of an iron ore cave, State of Minas Gerais, Brazil - TC_06 Biofilm (v2) | ecosystem: Environmental > Terrestrial > Deep subsurface > Cave > Wall biofilm...
AGGGCGCACCTCTGCCCTCATAGCTTGTCCCATTGATTTCAGCGCCCCTGATGCTGGTTCGGGCGACTGCCGTCAACCAAGGCATCGATAAATTGGAGACCATTATCGCGGTGAACCGCGGGCTCAACTGCTGTTGCGGGAGACCCTGATCGGTAGCCGCGGCGCCGCCACCCCATTGTCTTCCGGTGCAATGCAGCAGGCGCTGAAGATCAAGTATCACATATCTCCCAGGCAAGAACGAAAAATGGCGTTCGCCGCTAGTTTCATCGACAGTTCACTTTTCTCGCGCACCTCACCAGATCCGGTGAATTTCAGCCAAGATCTCGTGAAAGGCTGCTCTTTCGCGCGATAGGTCATGCGATGCGGCAGTTCTCGCCGCCCTGGCGACGAGCGCCTCGCGGGCATCGTCTTCTAGGGCGGCCACTCGGTCTACTGCCACCAGCAACCCAGATCGGTCATACTGAGGTGAAACGATGGCAGTTTCACCGTCACGACAGGAGTACCGGTTTCCCTCCACATCAGGACAAACAACAATCGTCTGCATTATCATTGCTTCGAGCGGTGGGAGGTAGAAACCTTCCCTCGCGGATGGCAGTACCAAGACGGTTCGCGCTGCACCGAGCGCTTCAAGAAAGGCGCGTCGCGGGATGTATTCGGTCAAGCTCAAGAGCCGCATCTCCGGATGCCGGACCCTCAGTGCGCTTGTCAGTTCGTCCGCCAGGACCGGCGCCTTGAGCCCGGCGATCAGGAGATCGTATGGCCGCACCGAGCGCGGCACCGGCTTGGGGAACAGCGAGAGATCGAGTCCGATAGGGATTGTGAAAATGGGCCCATTGATCCGCCCGGTTGCGCACAATGCCGTGGTTATTTCCGGAGAGACGCAAATTCGGATCGCGCGATGGCCGAGAAAGGCGAATCTTACGTCCTGCGGGCCGGAGTGACGAACATGCTGGACTAGATTGATGACCGGTCGAGCGAAATGGTCGCGCTCGGCTTCGCCAATGCTTAGCCAGTCGAGACCAGCAAGAAACACGATATCCGCCCGACGTGGGTGCCACTCCAATAATATGCGATCACGAGAGCGAAACCACGGATTGTTCTCGGCCCACGTGGATTGAGGCGTGAAGAAGATCTCTGACCTATATCGTTCGGCAGCATTGATGTGGTTGAAATAATCCCAAACTTTCAGATGACCACCTGTAAACCCGAGATAATTCCGATGAAAATAGACCAATCGCACGGGCTGGCCAGTGTGTTCACTCCTATCCCTCATAATGCTGATCCAGAATGTACCCAAGTCACGGGAGATCGGGCTCGATGACACGCGGCCCGACATTCCGGGTACCGAGAAGTTGCGAAGCCAAAATCATCTTTTCACCGACATTCGCCAGATCTCCGCCCTGCGAGGTCAAAAAATCACCCGATTCGGGTGCCTTCGGCAACAGCAAATCCCAAACCGACTCCGAACAAACGGCGCTCGAAACCGCCAGTTGACGGCGCGGACCTGGCAACGTGCTGCGTCCGCCTTGATCGAGGCGCACCGCTGCTGTTGTCGCATCCGAAACCCGTGCTGTCTTCGCGCTGGTGCTGGTGTGGCTCGCAGCCAGGCGATGTAGCGACAGGATTTCTGCGAACATCTGCCGCGACACCGCGACTCCGGCCATTTGGAACGTTGCGTAACGGCCATGGCCGACGACCGGCGCCGATCTTGATCAGCTTCTCTTTGAGGCTGGTCAGCGACCACGGTCCTGCGGCCTTGGGCATCGCCGGCATCCGCGTGAAGTGGCCGAAGTTGTAGGCCAGCACATGGAGGTGGAGACGACGGTATGAGCGGCAGGTGCGGCATGGTAGGTGTGTCCAACTGATTGCGCCCGCGCCGTCCTTAAGCCCTTGCTCGGCCGAGCCCCGATGATTGTAGGAGGCGACGACGCGCTCGGTCGGCCGTGCTATCTTGATGATGATGAACTCGATGTGGGGATCAGGCTCCCCGGGACACTACCCCCTTAGGCACCACACGCCTCAGCTTGTTCAGCCCTGTAAGGGATAACCAAAGCTGGCGTAGAAGCGTCACACCTCGTGCGACGGTCGCCCCGCCCGGGCGTTTGAGCAGATATCCGATCTTGTCCAGCAAAACGCGATTGGCCGGGCAGTCGGATCGTGTAGCCGATGCTCTCGGCTTCGAGGAACGCGCGCACGTCCGGATTGGCGACGGCTGCACCGCCCCGGAGGTGGAGTCTTCTTATAGTGTCGCGGGATCGGGCGATCACCGCAAGCAGGCTCGATAATCATCGGCAATGGAGAAAACGCCGAGCCACCTCCGGTTCGTGCAGGGCAATCCTATACGAGGCGCTAAGAAACGTCACCACCTCAATGTGTGATCCGCGCGTCCTTGACCAATCGCCATGGAATTCGGATTCACAATATTTCGCCACCAGTATCTGGGGGTTTTAAGGTTCTGATGACGGTCAGCTTTCCCAGGATATCAAAGAGGCTGAATTTTGGCGCGCATGGTCCCGTCGGTACTATGTTCGGAACACCGGGCACGACCGAGATCCCGATTATTACGAACAAAACTACGCATCAACGCGGTGGATCGGGCTCGAGGAGTAGCGGCGCCGCGTGACAGATGCTCGTCATCGGCCACAGGTGCGCCGTCGTTCGGTCGTGTTTCCGGACTCTCCCGAGATTCAGCCGGAAAAGAACCTCGATACCAGTTGGCAATCAAACCCCCTCAACTATGCTTACGCCTATTGGCTGACTGGCTGAGGTGTCGGAGGACGAGCCAATGCGGAACTTCAAGACGGCGTTTCCGCCTGAATTTCTGCCTGCCTTCCAGACCGGAACGCTGGCCTACACTTATAAAGGGATTGCTTGCCTGAAGAATCCGATTGATCTTGCGATCTATACGAAACTGATCTGGGATCTGCGGCCCGGAAGTCTGGTCGAAATCGGTTCGAATCGAGGGGGAAGCGCACTATGGTTCGCCGATCAGCTTACTGCGATGGGGCTCGACTGCCCGGTGCTGTCGATTGACCTGCAGCCACCCGCCGACATTGTCGACCCGAGGATCGAGTTTCTAGCCGGCGATGCCGCGCGGCTCGGCGAGTGCTTGTCCCGGGACCGGCTTACGCGGCTCGCACACCCGTGGCTTATCGTGGAAGACAGTACTCACCTCTACTCGGTGACGATAGCAGTAATCCGCTTCTTCGCCGACGCCACGCGTACCGACGATGTGCTCGTAATCGAAGACGGAGTGATCGACGATCTCGGCCTTATCGATCGCTATGATGGTGGCCCAAACCGAGCGGTCGCTGAGTTTATCGCGGCGTCCCCCAAGACGTTTCGCGTGATGCAAGAATATTGTGATATGTTCGGTACCAATGCGACTTATAACCCCAATGGCTATTTAGTGCGATTGTAGCCCTGAGCTGAATGGAAAGCGCGGCTAAGGCTTCCGAACACTCTGGGTTGTTCCCCCTCAACCGGCGGAACACTGCGCCCGCCCCGCCAGTGCCTTTCCGTGCTCGGATGGATCCGGCGCAAATGTCTTGGTCCGCCGCTCGCTCGATGAGGAAGGCTTCGTTCACTCGAGTCGCGGTGTTGACTATGGGCCTTTGGGGCGCCGATTGTGGAATCTGAGGAATCTCGGTTCAGTGCGCATCTCCCACTGATTCCCCACGACTCGGCATGTCACCCCGAGCACCGATTAAGATACGACGCTTTCGGAACCGACGCTTGACGAAAGGGGCCCCTTCACGGGAGCGCGGGAACGGCGAACTTGCTGAGGCGCCGCGCGCCCGCCAGATATTCGAGTATGGCAAGCTCCGGATGCGCAAGCCGCGAAGGACGGCTAGTGTCGTAGTTGTGCCGGTGAGCAGCGCAAAGGTGAGAGATGGCGAGAGCCGAGGCGAGATCTAACTTTGCGGAGCAGTTGGTCTTTATTCTCGGCTTGGTTGCCGTCGGATATGCGTTCCTGGCCGGCTTGCGTACCCTGACGGTAACTGATCTCGGGTGGCAATTGGCCACTGCGCACTGGATCGTTCAACACCAGGAAATCCCGTCGACTGACGTCTTCTCCTATACCGCGCAAGGACAGCCCTGGGTATACCCGGTTGGTTCGGGTCTGCTGTTCTACGGTGCGTATCTGCTCGGGGGTTATACGCTGCTGTCATGGATCCAGGCAGCGGCATGCGCCGGAACGGTGGCCTTGCTTGTGTGGAGAGGATCGGTGGTTTCCGCAGTTCTGGCGATCCTCGCAGTCCCTATGATCGCGATCCGCACTGGTGCGCGTGCAGACATGTTCTCGGTGGTGCTATTCGCCGCCTTCCTGGTGCTGCTTTGGCAGCAGCATCGAAGCGGACGGGCTCGATTGTGGCTCTTGCCGATATTGATGATGGCCTGGGTAAACCTCCACTTGGGATTTATCGCAGGCTTGGCGCTGGTGGCGGCATACGTATTGATGGAAGCCTTGGACATGGTGTGGCGCGAGCGCCGCGAGGCAGCGGCGGAACGGTTGCGAAGTTGCTGGCCTTGGCTAGTTGCTACCTGCTTCGCGACTTTGGTCAACCCCTGGGGATGGGGAATTTTCGCCGCCGTCTTCCGCCAGACCAGCGCGATGGACACGCTAACGCTGTGGACGTCAGAGTGGGGCTCCGCCGCGTTGAACTGGACCGTGATGTCTCTGGGATTTTCGCTGCGCAATCCCACCGGTACCTTCTATCCGATGTTGTTGATTGCCGCGGTGGCGGTACCGGTCGCGCTGTTGCGAAAAGAATTCGGAGCGGCGGCTTTGGTGAGCGGCGCCGCCGTGATTGCCGTCAGACACATCCGCTTCGAAGCGCTTTTCGCGATTATGACGGTCATCGTGGCGGGTTCTGTACTGGCATCAGCATTTGCCCAATTGTCTCAGAGGGGAGAGACAAGCCTTCGGTGGACTCGGTGCTCCACGGGCCTCACCCTCGGCGTGGCGCTGTTTGCTGTAATGCTTGCATGTCTCCGGTCGTTCGATTTAATCAGCGATCGCCGGTACCTTGAGAGCGGCGATGAGCTGGGGACGTTCGGCGCAGGCTTGTCGTGGTGGTTCCCTGAGCGAGCAGCTGCATTTATCGAGCGCGAAAACATCCCCGGGCAAATCTTTAATAGTTACAACGATGGCGGATATTTTGTCTGGCGCCTGGGTGCCAAATATCCCGACTACATCGATGGCCGCACCCTACCGTTCGGCCCAAAATTGATCGAACGAAACGCGATATTGATGAGGTCTCTACCGGGCTCGTCGGCGTGGCAGCGAGAGGCGCAGGATCGTAATATCAATAGCATCTTCGTCCCGTTGGGACGCAGCAACGGATTGCACCTCTTTCCGGTTTTACGACAATTTTGCGCCAGTGACGCGTGGCGGCCAGTCTATTTAGACGAGGTCTCCGCTGTCTTCATCCGGGCCACGCCAGAGAATCAGCGATTAATATCGCGATTGCAGCTCCAATGCGCCACAACTCCATTGCCTGCAGTCATCCCGCAAGGAAATTCGACCGAGGCGTTCAATCGATGGGCAAACGCCGCCGCGGTCCTGCATGCACTAGGTCGAGGCTCCGAGGCGTTGGAAGCGACAGAAAAGGCGCTGGCCACCTTCCCTGACAGCGCCTTCGTTCACTTCTTGCGCGGAAATTTGCTGGAGGAGGCGAGCAATTTCGATGAGGCCGAAAGGGAATATCTGAGATCGGTCAAGCTCGAGCCAAATGGGACAACCTGGTCGAGGTTGGGGGCGATCTATCACCGGCAAGGCCGATTGATGGAAGAGATCGACGCCTGGGAACACGCGAGCGAGCTGTTGCCCTATCCGGCGATAGTCCTGCTCCCACTGGGTTACGCCGAGCTTGCTGCGCACCGGCCGCAAATGGCTCTGCAAGCATTTGACAGAGCGGTTGCCGGCTTCCCGCCGCACGGTGGCAACGCACTCCTGGCGGACGTGGCACACGGACGTGCCGCAGCTTGGGACGCGCTGGGAGATCTGCAGCGCGCAGTCTCGCTCGCCGAAGAGACGGTGAGATTGAGACCCTCGAGTTCCGAGGATTGGCTGATGCTTGCGAACCTGTATGACCGGGAGCGACGCTTCGAAGATGGGCAACGAGCGAGAGAACGCGCCACCGAGCTAAGCCCGCGGCAGACGTTACCTATCGAGCCGCAGCTGCAGCGCTGATAGCGCGGCATAGATACCGATCGGATCGTCGGCTTCTGGCCCGCGCCCGCGGAAGCTGGACATGCTCCGCTAAGCAATCCGGCCGCACGAGAGACCGGCTTGGCGGCTCTCGCGGATTTCTCGGCCGATTTGGCGGCGATCACCAGATAAGATGGGATAGGGACAATCGGTTGACGAAAGGGTGATATAACCTCCCCGCCACATACAGTGGCCTGTTCCAACTCGGAGCCATATCATGCAGAAGTCCTGCGGCGCTCTTGTCCCATCGACAAACCCTTTTGTTGCCGTTCTTGCATTCGCCCTCATAGGCTTCGCCGTCCTTTTGTCGCTGGTCACGCCGGCGTCGGCTGCGTCGCGAGGGGTCGAGGCCAGCTGCTCGTTCGTTACTTCGACCCGCCTAAACTGTGGTTTTTCGGTAGTGTCGGCAACTTTCAACGCGGAAATCCATTACGTTACGGTGCAATGTAATAGCACAGGCGGCGTCGCCTATAACCTTCAGCAGTTCCAAATATTGGCGATGCCACCGAGTGGTAGTTCGACAGCTGTCGCATATCAAGTTGCCGGCAATCGTGCAAGCGTCACCGGCGTTGTGAACGCTGCAGCAATCGTAGACATTTATGTGCAGCTCAATACTGCGCCGTCCGCGGTCATCGACCTTGCGCCTACTCCTACCGGTACGACGAGTTGTACCGCTTCGATGACGGCTACCTTTTGAACAAGAGACCGGAGGTGAGTCGCGCGATCAGCCGGCCATAGCGCCGCATTTGCTAGCGTCGTTAAACCAATAACTGCTAGCGGGCCGATAAAGCGTCCGTAACGCCTCCTTTGTGTGGCGTCACAAAGAGCGTGCCTGCGCCCTCTTTGCGATGGTGGCGGTTTTTGCTTGCGCGACGGTGCATAGTTATTATCGAAGTTCGCAACGATTTTACGATTTCATCGTGACAGCTACTTAGAGTGCCTAGCTCGGATTCCCGCTCGAACGTTCGAAAGCGGCGGTCGGGGCTCTTCAACCGATACGCAAGATTGCGCTGTAAACAAGATTGCGCTGTAAACTTGCTGCAGATATGACGATGAGAAATATCCAGATCAATCTGGAGTTTCATCGGGCGGCGCCTACGAGCGCCGCTTCCTTTGCTTTCCCGGGCGGCCGACCGCGCGGGGGCCCAGCGCATCTTTCCCGGTTTCCGAATAATAGACTGCCCTTGCAACTGTCACGGTTGACCCTTGTATGGCGACCGCTTACTTTGTACCTGCGCTGTTGAAAAAGCGGCGGCCGAGGTTTTCCGGAATCTCGGTTCCACCGGAAGGTCGGCAGGGCCGCGCCGGCATCCGCGCTTCGGCTTCGGCCGATGTATACGAGCAAACTGTCGAGAAGCTGACATGCCCTCGTTTCGCTGGTCGGCGATCAATGGCGGGGGTGACACCGTGAGCGGCGTGATGGAGGCGCCCGATCGCGGCGTCGTGGTCGAGCGGCTGCAGCGCCAGGGCCACCTCGTGTTGCGTGCCGACCCGGCCGATCGGCGCCGGGGATTGCGCGAACTATTACAGGTCGAACTCGGCGGCGTCCGCGGCCTCGACAAGGCGGCCCTCGGCGAGGTGACCCGCGAACTCGCCATCATGCTCGCCGCCGGGCAGGATCTGGACCGCGCTCTGCGCTTCGTCGTCGACAATACGCGCAGTGCCCGTGCCCGGGCCATCCTGAGTAATGTGCGCGACAGGGTACGCGGCGGCAGCGCACTCGCCGCCGCGCTCGCCAGCGAGCCGCGAAGCTTCTCCAAATTGTACGTCGGCCTGGTCCGCGCCGGTGAAGCAGGCGGCACCCTGCCCGCAACGCTCGATCGCCTGGCAACTCTGCTCGAGCGCGAGCGCAGCCTCAGTGCCAACCTGCGGTCGGCGCTGATCTATCCGGCCCTGCTGGTCGTTGCAGCGGTCGGCTCGATCGTGCTGCTGCTCGATTATGTGTTGCCGCAGTTTACGCCGATCTTCGAACAGGCGGGCGCCGAACTCCCCGCCTCGACCCGCGCTTTGATGGCCCTCGGCGCGCTAGTCGGCGCGGGAGCGCCGTGGGTGCTGGTCGGCGCCTTGGCGGCAGGCCTCATTGCGCGCCAGCTGCTCGCGCGGCCCGCCAACCGGCTCAAGCTCGACCGCCTATTGCTGCGACTGCCGATCGCGGGCAGCCTGTTGCGCGAAACCCTCGCCGCAAGGCTGACGCGCACCCTCGGCAGCCTGCTGCAGAACGGCGTGCCGCTGATCCCGGCGCTCGGCATCGCTCAGGATGCGCTCGGAAATCTCGCGGCCGCGGCGGCGGTAGAAGCTGCGGCGGTCGGAGCAAAGGGCGGCGCCGGCCTTGCCATGCCCTTGGCTGCTGCGGGGCTGTTTCCTGCGCGGACGATCCATCTCCTGCAGCTCGGCGAGGAGGCGGCACAGCTCGCGGCCATGGCACTCAAAGCCGCCGACATCCATGACGAGCAGGCGCGTCTGACGATGCAGCGCCTGGTCGCGCTAGCCGTGCCGCTGATCACCATCACGATGGGCCTTGCCGTGGCCGGCATCGTCAGCGCGCTGCTGACGGCGATGCTGAGTCTCAATGACCTTGCGGTGTAAGCTGGCCCCTAAGGCGCGGCGATGCTGGCCCACGCCGTCCGTCAATCGCGGAGGCGGCTTTACCCTGATCGAGCTGCTGGTGTCGCTCGCCGTGCTCGGCTTGGCCTTGGCCTTGATCGCCGGCTACAAACCGCCCTGGAGTCGAGGGCTGGGCCTCCAAGCGACAGCCGCCGAGCTTGCCGCGGGGCTGCGTCTGGCACGATCGGAGGCTATCCTGAGCAATCGTCCGGTCGCGTTCGGCCTCGATCTGGTCGGCCACCGCTATCACATCGGTAACGAGACGCCGCATCGGTTGCCAGCCGATCTGTCGCTCGAATTATTGACGATCTCGGGCGAAGCCCGGAATGGCCGCGAGGGGGACATCCGCTTCAACCCCGACGGCAGCTCTACCGGCGGCCGAATCTCGCTGGCAGACGGACGGCGTCGCATCGGCGTCGGCGTCGACTGGCTCACCGGAAGGGTGAGCGTCGCTGATGAACGCTGAGTGCGCGCCTCGGTCTGGCGGGTTCACACTGCTTGAGGTCGTCGTGGCCCTCGCAATCGCCGCCGTGGCCTTCGTCGGGTTATTCCAGGCAGGCAGCGGGGGATTGCTTGCGGTCGACACCGCGGCGCGAGCCCAGGAAGCCGTCCAGCGGGCGCAGTCTCACCTTGCCGCGGTCGGGCGAGATGCCGCACTGGTCCAAGGCGACTTCACCGATGATGATGGCGGCGGTTATCGCTGGCGCCTTCGCGTGCGGCCGGTGGCATCCCGACAGGTGTTGGCGGTGGGCGGGAACGACAACGCGAACGAGACTTTGTTCGATGTCGAGGTCGCAATCTTATGGCCGGGGCGCAGTGGCGATAGATCGGTGGTCCTGAGAACGCTGCGGCTCGGCGCAGCCGCGACCGGCGATTGACGCGTGACGCCGAAGCGCTGCACACCCGGCCAGCAGAGCGGATTCACTCTTCTGGAGCTGCTCGTCGCGCTGATTGTGCTCGGACTGCTAGTGGTCGGGCTTACTCAAGGTGTGCGAGCGGGCCTCACGATGTGGGGCGGCCAAACGCGTCGACTGAGCGAAACCGGAGAGCTCGATGCCGGAGCGCGCGTTTTGCGCATGCTGTTGGGCGGCATTTCGGCGCCATCAGGGGGTGTCGCCGGTCGTGGTAGTGCGAACCCGCCGAAACTTGAAGGTCGACCAGATAGTCTAGCCTTTGTCGGCGATCTTCCGACCGGGCTCGGCACGACCCGTCGTGCCAACATTACGCTCGAGCTCGTCCAAGAGCGGCTTATGCTGCGCTGGACTCCGCACCGTCACGAGCTGACGACCGCGCCGGAGCCCGAGCCAATCGAGACCGAGCTGATTCGCGGAGTCGACCACCTTGAGTTCGCTTATTGGGGTTCGTCTTCGCCAGATCAGCCGGCGGGCTGGCAGGCGCAATGGGACGGTTTCAACATCCCCGAACTCATCCGCGTGCGCCTCAGCTTCGCCAAAGGCGACCGACGCCGCTGGCCCGATCTAATTGCAGCGCCCCAGCGCTGAAATATCAGCTGCGATTCGCACGTTTCGATTGAATCGGGCTCACACTACAGGCGCGCCGCGAGACATCGGACAACAATTCTTGCCCATCGTGAGAAGCGGCGCGGTTGCAATCCCCTTGATCGGACGAAATTCGGAGAATTTCCTGCCCCCAGCCCCGCTGATCGCCCATCCAGCTTCCAAGCTCGCGGGGCTCTCTGTAACATAGTGAGCTGTAGGAGCGGATTTGATTACGATGCGCGAGTTCTTTGCTTGGTGGTTTGGGCAGCTCGCGGAACTGCTGCCTCAAGGGTTTCGCCGAACGGCTCTGACGGCTGTTGATGCAATGGTGATCAAGCCAATCGGACCGCTCGGCCGCGGCATCGAAGCTGTCGCCGTCGTCCTGCGCCGAAATGGGAGGGAGACGCCGCTCGGCCGTTTCGCCCTCGGTGCCACAGATTTGGCGGAATTACCACGGAAGACCGGTCGGGCGACTGTCTTGCGTCTCAGCGAGCAGGATGTGCTCGGGAAGACGGTGACCCTGCCGCTTGCCGCGGAGCGTGAGCTCGACCAGGTTCTGGGCTTCGAGATGGACCGCGAGACCCCGTTCAAAGCTGAGGAAATTTACTGGAGTCACCGGGTTGGAGGAGCGGACCGGCAGAATGGCCGATTGTCGGTGCGCCTCGTGCTCGTACCGAAGGCAACCCTCGCACCGTTGCTGACGGCTCTCAGCCAATTTGGCATTCGACCGAGGCGAGCCGAGATCGCCGACGGTCCGGATGCCGGGGCCTATGTGCCGCTCGATGGCGATGGCGGCCGTGCGCACCACCCTTCGAGCCGATTCATGTGGTCCGCGGCTGCGTGCTGCGCAGTCCTCGGCGTCGCGGCGGTGGTGACGCCCTTTGTGCGCCAAGAGCTTGCCCTTAGTTCTCTCGAGCGGAAAATCACGGCGGGTCGTACCTCCGCAGCCGAGGCCGATAGCCTGCGCCAGGAAATCGATCGGCTAGCAGGGAGCGCCGATTTTGTCGAGAGCGAGCGTGACAAAGCCGGGCGTCCGCTGGTTGTCTTGGCAGCGGCGACGCGTGTCCTGCCGGACGATACCTATCTGACGGAAATGGAGCTGCAAAAGCGGAAGGTGACGCTCACTGGGCGGTCGGCGGCAGCCGCCCGATTGATCGGACCACTCGCCGCCGACGGGACATTCCGAAATCCGGGATTCGCCGCCCCGGTAACGCGAGTCGAAGCGCTTCATACCGAACTGTTCACCATCAACGCGGAGGTCGCCCCATAGCCTCGCTCGCAGCGATGCCGGCCATCCCCGTATCGGTCTGCGCCACGGCTTTCGCACCGAAGAAAACCCGCGCGTGGCCATGCCATGATTGATCGCTTCGTGACCTACTTGCTGATCGGCGGGTGCCTGATCTTCGGCGCGCTGGTTTTGTTGGAACTTCGCCCCGCTGCTACTGACACGGCGAAACCAAACGAGGCCTCGAGGCGCCCCGACACCACTTCCGCCGTGCACCGGGAGCCGAACACACGGCTCGACGAGCTGCTCGCTGTGGCGCTTGCTCGACCGCTGTTCAGCAGCACGCGGCGTCCCCCGCAGGCCGCAACCAATGACAACGCCACCGACTCCGATCTCGCCGACACGCGGTTGACCGGGATTGTCACCGAGCCCGACCATCATCTCGCGATCTTCGCCGTGAACGGTGCCACCAAGCCGCTAAGGCTGACCGAGGGTGAAGCGCTGAGCGGCTGGCGGATCGAGAGCATCACACCTCACGAGGTGTCGCTGAGCGGTCCCGGCGGAACCAAGACCCTGCAGCCCAAGCTCGATCCAAACCTCGTCCAGCAGCCTCCGCCACAGCCGCCCGCCGCGAACCCCGCTGTCCGCCAGCCCGCTCAGCCACCTGCCGCGAACCCCGCTGCCCGCCAGCCTGCTCAGTCGGCTGCCGGGATTATCTTGCCGCCGAGACCGGGGGTCCCGCCCGGCTCTGCCGCACAGCAGCTGGTCCGGCCGCCGCGAGGGCGAGTGCAGCCATGAGTCGGCTACCCGCGCTCGCGATGGCGCCGGTGCTCCTCGCCGCGTGTCAGAACGTCCCCTCGCCGCCCGATCTGGAGCCGCTGGAGGAGCCGCGAGCTTTAGAAGCAGCGCCGCCGCGGGTTAGTGGTGCAATTCCCGTCGAGCATCGGGAACGCGCATTCACGGCACAAGGTGTCGCACCGACGCCGGCAGTCCCCCCGCCGACAACCCCCACGGCGGGCGGGCAGGCCGGCGATATCACGCTCAATTTCGTCGACACCGACATTCGCGAGATCGCCCGCACCATTCTCGGCACAACATTAAAGCTGAATTACACGATCGACCCCAACGTCCACGGCACCGGCTCGATCGACACCGGCACGCCGCTGCCGCGCTCGGCATTGCTGCCGACGCTCGAGACCTTACTCAACGCAAACGGTGCCACCCTCGTCGAAAGGAACGGCGTCTATTCCGTTGTGCCGATCGCCGTCGGCAATGCGACCAGCCAGGTCTCCGGGGCGAACGCGATCGGCGCGGGCACCCAGGTGGTGCCACTGCGCTATGCCGCCGCAAAGGATCTCGCCAAGGTGCTCGAGCCCTATGTTGCCGAGGGTGGCAAGATCACCGCCGATACGGGACGTAACGCGTTGATCGTCAGCGGCGATGCCGCGGTGCGCCAGACCTTGGTGGGTCTCATCCAGGCGTTCGACATCGACATTTTGGCGGGCCAATCCTACGCCCTCTTCCCGGTCGGCGACAGCGACCCCGCGAAGCTCGCGGGCGAGCTCGAGAAGGTGTTCCAGTCTCAAGGCGAAGGGCCACTCGGGAGCCTCGTCCGCGTACTGCCGATGGAACGGGTCAACGCCGTTCTCGTGGTCTCCTCACAGCCACGCTACATCGATGCGGCCAGGCGCTTTGCGAACCTGATGAATCGGGTCGAGGATGCGACCGCGCGTGCCTGGCATGTCTATTACGTGCAGAACGGTCAAAGTGCCGATCTCGAGCTTCTGCTGCAAAAGGCGTTCACGCCACGCAACGTCAGCCCCACGGCCGCTCCTCCCGGCACCACCGCGCCCGGCGCCGGGCAGTTGACGATCGGCGGGGGAAACCCTCCGGGCGGCGCCACGATGGGTTTTGGCGGTCAAGGTTCCACGGGAGGTCTCGGCGGGGCAGGCGGAGGAGCAGGCGCCACAACGGGTCTTCCAGGCGCCGCAGGTGGCGCGGGCGCGGCCGGCGGGCTGGGTGCGGGCATTCCGCAGCCAACGGCTGCTGCCGAGGCCGCCCCGCCCACCACCGAGCCGTTGTCGACCGAGACGGGGCCCGGCGGCGCTGCGCCCGAGAACCGCATGCGCATCATCGCCAACCGGACCAACAACGCGCTGTTGATCTATGCGACGCCGAGCGAGTACGCGGTCATCGAGGGAATGCTGCGTAAGATCGATATCATCCCCCTGCAGGTGCTGATCGAGGCGACGATCGCCGAGGTCGACCTCAATGACTCGTTGCAATACGGCACCCAATTCTTCTTCAAGGCCTTCCACCTCGCTTTTACCCTTGGCACCCCCGGCGTACCGGGCTTCCCTTCTCTGGGCGCCGGCACCAGCACCAACCCGGGCTTGTCCTTTCCTTCGACTTCGCCGTACTTTATCCTGAGCCATGATTCGAGCCTTGCGCTCGCTGCGCTTGCAGCCGTGACCAAGGTCAAGGTGCTGTCGGCGCCGCAGGTCATGGTCCTCGACAACCAGCCGGCGCGTCTGCAGGTCGGCCAGCAGGTGCCGGTGCTGACCGGGACCGCGACCAGCACGCTCGCCGCCGGGGCACCGGTCGTCAACAGCGTCGACTATCACTCGACGGGCGTCATCATGCAGGTGACGCCGCGCGTCAACTCGGGCGGGCTCGTTGCCCTCGATATCGCCCAGGAGGTCAGTGATGTCGCCGCCGCGGCGACGAACACGGTCTCCGGTTCGCCGACCTTCGACGATCAGACATTCCGCACGCGAGTAGCAGTGCAAGACGGACAGACAATCGGGATGGCCGGCTTGATCCGCGACAACGTCTCGAACGGAAACAGCGGGATACCCTTCCTGAAGGATATCCCGATCCTCAGCCTGTTGGCCTCGACCCAGAACAACTCGCGCATGCGGACCGAGCTGCTCGTGCTGATCACGCCGCATGTCGTGCACGATCAGCGCGATGCCCGCGCACTGACCGAGGATCTGCGCAGCCAGCTGATCAATGCCGGCCTCGTGCCGCAGCAGCTTCAGCGCACGGGCCATCCGGGCCTGCCCAACCCGAACGGGCTCTAAGTAGCTGACGCGGCGACGGGGCAGGCAACCCTCGGTTCGGCGCAGCGGCGGGTTTGCGCTGCTTGTCGTCCTGTGGACCCTGGTGCTGATCGCCTTCATCGTCGCCCATCTGACGGCGAGCGGGCGAACCGAAATCCGGATCGCCCGCAATCTCGTCGCCGATGCGGTCGCCGAAGCCGCCGATGACGGGGCGATCTACGCTACGATCTTCAACCAGTTAGACCCGAACCCGGATCAGCGTTGGCCGCTGAATGGACAGGCGCGCGAGCTCACGGTCGGCAACAGTCGGATCATGGTCCAGCTCGAAGACGAGGCCGGGCGGATCAATCCGAGCACGGCTTCTCCGGCACTTCTTGAGGCGTTGCTGCGCACCACCGGGAGCGACCCCGAAAGCGCGCGCCGTCTGGCGGCGGCGATTGGCGAATGGGTCGGGTCCGCGCCGAGTCCCCGGCCGCAGAATGCGCAGCTCGCCGACTATCAGGCTGCGGGGCTCGATTACGGCCCGCCCGGGGAACCGCTCGAAACTCTCGATGAGCTCGGCCGCGTGCTCGGCATGACCCCGGCGGTGCTCGCTGCGATCCGACCCCACCTGACGCTGTTCGGTCCGGCCCAACCGAATCCGGCGACCGCCGATCCGGTCGTGGCCGCGGCCCTCGCTGATATCGCTCAGGCTGCCCCGGCCTCGGCTTCGCCGAACCAGCCGCCGCCGGACATTCTTACCGTGCGGATCACGGCGACCGCGTTCGGCCCGGACAACGCCCGCGTAACGAGGACGGCCGTCGTCCGTGTCGGGGCGATGCTGCCGAACAGTTACGCCGTGCTCGCCTGGGGCGCCCGCGTCTTCGAGTGAGACCGGCCCTGCCCCTTCCCTCACAGCAGGGAGAAAAATCGATCAGGCAACGGAAATCGCCCGTCCGATCGCGAACAATGCGCGCCAAATCAATTACTTAGGAAGCTGAGGCTACGCGCCCTCAGGGAACATTCTGAGGGAGGCCGGACGGCCTCTGAGGGAGCGAGCAGGGAGGAAATCCTGGGCATGGCACATCGCGGAATTTTCATCAATTCTGGATCGTAGTCGCATTTTACGAAATTGACAATAGCCGAGGGCCGCTGACGCTGAAGCGCATCGCGATGCGATCGCAACGGCTCTGTTTTCAACATAAGTTCTACCGACAATGGCGTGGGCGCGTTCGGAGGAAACCAGGCCACCGAGGGCGCGCTTAGCGGAGGGGGGTGGACGATGAGCGAAACGATGGGCCGTTTGCTCGCGGCCGGCCAAAGGGCCGAGGTGTTCGAGTGGGGCTCCCGCGTGGTGAAACTTTGTCGGTCCACGGGCTGAAAGCAGGTCATATTCCGCGAAGCGGCGATCAACGCCGCCGTCGAGGCCCTGGGGCTTCCCGTTCCGGCGGTCTGGGGCGTGCAACAGATCGACGGCCGCTGGGGTATCGTGTTCGACCGGGTGCGGGCGAGCAACCAGCCTTACTGGAACTCATCCGATTGCGGTGATTAGCCTTTTATATTTTAACACTGCTCATGATCGGCCCGTCAGCTGCGCACGATGCGCAGCGGCCGGTAGCTGTGCGCCGGCTCGGCGGCGCGGTCGAGGTCGCGCGGGATGCGCCGCACCATCGCCTCGAAGGCCGGCCACACCGTGATGAATTGCTGCATCAGCTCGTCCGGAAGGTCAAGCCCGGCGCGCCGCGTCATCCCGCGGATCTCCTCCGGGGTCGAAGGCGGCAGATGGCTGAGATCGGTACCCATGGTTTCCTCCCGGTTCAATGGAGATCGGGATGACGGCGGTGCCAGTCGGTCACAAGCTGATAGGCGTGGGCGATACGCAGCACGGTCGGCTCGGCCATTGGTGCGGCGGCGATCTGCAATGACAATGGCAATCCCTCGACCCGGCTGAACCCGCACGGGATGGCGAGCGCCGGCAGCCCGCCGACGCTGAACGGCATCGTGATGCTGGGCGAACTGACGAGCCGGTCCGGCTGGTTCGGGTCGGCGGGGTCCGCGACATTGAGCGCGCCGGCAGTCAGCAGCGAGTCGAACCGCTTCAGAGCCTGTGCCTGCTCGCGGGCCAATACGGCGCGCCAGCGCAAGGCCTGGACGTAGTCCTCGGCGCGGATCAAGGCGCCCGGCAATACGCGGTTGCGCAGGATCCGGCCGAAATCCTGCGGCCGCGTCTTTAGGTCCTTCTCATGGATCGAATAAAGCTCGGCGATCGAGATCGTCGTCTTGCAGTCGGTGTAGTCGCGCAGGCTCGACAATTGCACCGGCTCGACCACCGCGCCGAGCCCGCGCAAGACCTCGACCGCCGCCGACATCGCCGGCGGCAGGTCGGGGTGGGCGCGATGCCCATACCAGTGCTCGATCAGCCCAAGGCGCATCCCCTCGATCCTCCCGGTCAAGGCGACGCGATAGTCCGGCACCGGAACGTCTTCGCTGCCCGGGTCCTCGGCATCGAAACCGGCGATGACCTGCAGGAACAGTGCGATGTCTTCGGCGCTGCGGGTGAGTGGCCCGCAATGGTCCATGGTAAAGGTGTTCGGAAAGACACCGCGCCTGCTGACCCGACCATAGGTCGGCTTGAGCCCGGCGATGCCGCAGACCGCAGCGGGCCCGCGGATCGACCCGCCGGTGTCGGTGCCGATCGCGCCCGGGACGAATCCCGCCGCCACCGCGGCGCCGGCACCGCTCGAGGAGCCGCCCGGCAGGTAATCGGGGTTCCACGGGTTGCGCGCCGGCGGCCAAGGCAAATCCCAGCTCGGCCCGCCGAGCGCGAATTCCCAGGTGGCGAGCTTGCCCATCAAGACGGCGCCGCCGGCCTTCAACAACTTCACGAGATGCGCATCGGCGGCCGGGACATGGTCCTGGCAGAGCCTTGAGTGACCAGTGGTCGGGATGCCAGCGGTCTCGACGATATCCTTCAGTGCGTAAGGGACACCGTGCAACGGCCCGCGCCGCCGCCCGGCCATCAGCTCGCGCTCGGCGGTCTGCGCCTCAGCCAATGCGACCTCCGGGGTCACCCGGATAAAGCTATGCAGTTTGCCGTCATGGGCGGCGATGCGGTCGAGCAGGCTCCGCGTTACCTCGACTGGCGACAATTCGCGCTGGTCATAGAGCCGGCTGAGCTCGGCGATGGTCAGAAAGGCGGGATCCATCATGCGGGCTCCCTCTTCAATGAAGATCGACAACGCTAGCGCGCATCGGCCCCGAAAACCAGCGAGCCGGTTATCGGGTCACCTCGACCAGCGACGATTCCCGCCGGTTGTAGAGTCGATTGAGCTCGGCGATCGTCAGAAAAGCGGGTGCCGTGCGGAGGCTCCCTGTATACCGCGATCTCCTACGGCGGCTCGCCTCGATATCCGACACGAGCGCGGGGTTAGAGCCCGACCAAAAAGTGTGTTGCGCGGCGCCGGCCCTCGCCTCCATCCGCCTGCTCTCAGGCAGCTTGCCAGGGAATAGGTTGTGCACGCCGCGATGATGGAGGTCCGCAAAAGGGCGGCGACCCGACCTTCATCAGCGCCCTGGGTGAACGGCGAGGTTGCGTAGAGTCGAGATGTGGCGCAGTGGCGGTAGGTCGAACATATTTGTAGCCGCCCCTTTCGTCTGGCGGTGCCTCACTGGTTCGGCCGTGGCTCCGTTTCCACATCCCGCTCATCGAACCGGACAGGCGGAGTTACCGCATCCGGCTCTCGGACAAGACATCACGCCTTCACCCACGACGGGCCGCGACCAAGCTGGGTCAGGCGTACGAGCCCGAATTGCTCGTAAAGGTGCGCGAGTGGATAGGCTCCGCCCTTGCGTCGCCAGACTTTGTGCTTGAAGCGCAACCACCGGCGCAACCGCATAGCCGCGTCGTTGTCGAGCACCCGATACGCTTTGCGGGTGGTTCCAACGCTAAAGTAATTGGCCCATCCGCGCAGCGCCTGGTTCAACTGATCCACCAGCCTTGTGGTCTCCTGCCACGTACCCGCTCGGTCGGTCAGCGCGTGGACTCTTTCGACCATGCGCTTGATGCTCTTCTTTGACGGTCGATAGCCCAGCCGGGCCTTGCCCGTCTCCGGAGAGTACATCCGCCCGAACGTATAGCCCAAGAAGTCAAACTCCCCGTCCGGAACCCCACAGATCCGTGTCTTCTCCTCATTCACTGTCAGCTTCAGCTTGCCCATGATTTCGCGCAGGTGGTGCAGCGCCTTCTCCGCGCTGCCCCTTCGGCACAGGATCACAAGATCGTCCGCATAAGTGACGAGGCGAGTGCCGAGGCTTTGCTCAAGACCGAGCTTCTTCCACCCCAGCACAAACCGGCGCATGTAAAGATTCGCCAGCAGTGGTGAGAGCGGTGAGCCCTGCGGGATGCCTCGCCGGCTATCCCGGGCCTCGGTCGTGCGTGTCGTCCGGCCCCGTTGGTCGGTTTCTTCCACGGGGCATTCCAGCCACATCTTGATCAGATGCAGCACGCGCCGATCAACGATCCGACGCGCCACCGACTTTAGGAGGTCGGCATGCGGAATGCTCCCGAAGTAGTCCGCGAGGTCGGCGTCGACGACGTCCGGGTGACCCCGGAACAGCAGCTCCTCTGCCTCTACGACCGCCTGCTGGGCGTTGCGCCCGGCACGGTAGGCGTAGATTTCTGGCGGAAGATCGGCTTCGAAGATCGGCTCCAGCACCAGCAGCGTGGCTGTCATGCAGACCCGATCCCGCACGCTCGAGATGCCCAGCGGCCTGAGTTTGCCGTTGGCCTTCGGGATAAACACTCGTCTGATTGGCTCTGGCCGGTAGGTCTCCTGCCTGAGCGCAAGCGCCAGTTCCGCCAGCCACCGCTCGACCCCATATCCCTCGATGTCCGCAAAGTCCTGGCCGTCGATCCC
>Ga0187846_10000666_pt1 | contig 19494 bp, 21 predicted proteins | sample TC_taG_FD_161473 | JGI IMG/M metagenome (GOLD analysis project Ga0187846, IMG submission 161473) | Biofilm microbial communities from the roof of an iron ore cave, State of Minas Gerais, Brazil - TC_06 Biofilm (v2) | ecosystem: Environmental > Terrestrial > Deep subsurface > Cave > Wall biofilm...
TCTTACCTTTACCATCGGCCGCGATCCCAATCAGGAACTGGCTCACCGCTACGGCACCTTCCAGTACCCCGAGACGTACATCGTCGACCGGGATGGCCGGGTGGCGGAAAAGATCATCGGTCCCATCGACTGGCAGGACCCGCGCATCATTGCTTTTGTGGAGGATCTCGCCAACCCGAATGGGGCCTCAGCCCCACCGAAGCGCTAGTAGATCAATGCTCAGCTGGTAGCCACGGTTAGTGCTTTTTCTGACCGTGGGCTTTTGATTGCGGCAAGAACCCACGGTCAACCACAAGCAATTGACCGTGGCTACCCGCTACCCGCTACCGCTCCTACCCACGGCTTTCGTGGTGGGCCAGACTATCCCGTCCTGACGCGCCTCGCCTGACAACAATATGTCATCACATTTACGAATCGGAGCGCATGCTTGGGAGTTCAACGCAAAGATATGCTATGATACGCATACAGATCGGAAGAATTTGTATGATGAAGGTGGCACATGAGAACCACGATCAACGTCGACGATGACATAATGAAAGTTGTGATGCAGGAAACAAGGGCGACGACCAAGACTGAGGCCGTCCGGAGGGCGTTGGAGGATTTTGTGAGGCGCCGCAACGCGGAGGCGATCATCGCACTCAAGGGAAAGGTGAAGTTCGACGTTGACTGGAAGACTCTGCGGAAAGGGTGGACCCGAAACGTCCGTGGTACTCGTTGACACCTCGATTTGGATCGAGTACATCGAGCGGGTCAACCCGCTGGTCGAGGGCGAGATGGATATGCTCCTCCGCACGGGGGAGGTCGCCACTGCCGGCTTGGTGCTGGCGGAACTCCGGCGGGGATGCCGGACACCCGACCAAGCGAAGCGAATGGTCGGACGGCTCCGAAGCTTGCCGTATCTGGAAGTGGACCGCGACATTTGGCTTGCGGCGGGACAGATGGTGGCCGAAGCGGCAGCGCGAGGATACAAACTTGAGATCGCGGATTGCCTTCTTGCGGCCTTGGCCTTGCGCGACAACTGCCTGATTCTCACCCTCGACCAGGACTTCAAGCGAATCTCAGGGTTGAGACTCTATCCCGTTCGAACGGTGTAGAATCTTCGGCGCCAGGGGCGAGGTGCCGGCCGAAGTCGAAGGTATGGAGCGAGCGATGTTAACTCGCGCGAGGTAGCACTGTGCGTAGGTCGATCCGTTTGGCGTCTTTTCATTCCTGTTTTTCGGCGATTCTGGCGCTCGCGCTCTCGTGTCCATGGGCGCTTGCCTGGGGCGAGCGAGGGCACCGCATGGTCAACACCGCAGCGGTCAATAATCTGCCCGAGCCGCTGAAATCCTATTTTCAGGCGAGCCTCGGATATCTCGTGGAGCACGCCAGCGACCCTGATTATCTCGCGCGAGAGAATCCCCAAGAGCGCCCACACCACTACACGGAGGTCGAGGCCTACGACTCGTATCCCTTTGCCGCATTCAGGGCGCAATTCGTGGACCAACGCCGAGGACCGTCAGCCCGGCAACTGGAGCACGGCGATTCCGTATGGAAGATCGAGCAGTTCACCTTGCGGCTCAGCGAGGATCTACGACGACGGCGGTGGAACGAAGCCGACCGCGACGCGGTGTTTGCGGCCCACTACGCCTGCGACCTCACCCAACCACTTCACACGGTGGTGAACTACGATGGCCAGCTTACCCGTCAGGCAGGGATCCACGCCCGCTTCGAGACGACGCTTGTAAACGCCCTTGCCGACGGTTGGCTCTTGAGGCCGCAACCGGCGGTCAATGAACCGGACCTGCGCGCCCGGATCTTCCGGGAGTCCGTCGACAGTTACAGTCAGCGTCAACTGATCTTTGCTGCGGACCGCATCGCGCTCGACGGTCACACCTATCTCGATCCTCAGGTGCTGCGCACGTTCATCCAGATCGACGGACCGCTTGCTCGAAGGCGTCTGGAAGCCGCCGCCGCCTTCGTCAGCTCACTTTGGTATACTGCCTGGTTACGCGCCGGCAAACCGGCCTTAGGGAAGGGAAAATAGAAACTGGAAGATGGAAACGCTTCGTGATGTGGGTGGCGCATATATGGCGGGGTCTTGCCATGTGTGCGTCCCGCTAACCGCATACATCGCAAACAGCGCGATGTATGAGCCACCCCGAACTTCGAGCCTCGAAATTCCAGTTTCTATTTTCTAGTTTCCAGTTTCGAATACCATGACACGCCGGCAGACCCTCATGATCGTAGTGCTCGTGTTCGCGGCTTCCACCCTCAGTGCTCTTACGGCGTACCGTCTGGCATTGCGGCGTGCGACTAGGAGCGGCGCCAGCCCGGCCGTGCAAGCCGGGGACGAGGGCTGCATCGACTTCCACGACTCTGGCTCTCACATCGGCGAGGAAGCGTGCGTTTCCGGCCGCGTTCTGCGCGTCTTCGTTTCCCGCGCTTCGAATACGTTTCTGGATTTCTGCGCGGATTACCGGGACTGCCCGTTCACCAGCGTCATTTTCTCCTCTGACCGGGAGAAGTTCGGCGACGTTCAGACGCTCAAGGGGCGGCAGGTGGAAATCCGTGGTTCGGTTACGCTTTATAACGGGCGGGCGGAGATCGTCATTCACAGTCCGGACCAGATCCGCGCAGCAGACTAGAAGACCCTCGAAGTAAGAAAATGGGAACTGGAAATTGGAGATTAGTTTAGTTTAGCAGGCTGCTGAAAAAGCCTCCGCTCATGTCATCCCGAGCGAAGCGAGGGATCTGCTTTTCTTCTGTTTTCAATGGGATAAAGCAGATGCTTCGCTACGTTCAGCATGACGGGCACCCCTTTTTTCAACAGCCTGCCAGAGAGTGGAACGTGGGCAAGCAGCGCGAGAGAATTCCTGGTCGACGATTCTTAAGTTTCGAGTTTCCAATTTCCGCCTTCCAGTTTCCAGTTTCCGCACTTCTGTTCTCTGCCTACTGCCTACTGCCTTCTGCGTACTGTTTTTCACAGGACTCCGTAGCTCAGGCCGAAGAGGCGATACGGCTGGCCGCAGTGCCGTCGCAAAAGGCAGCCGCCTACGTGGCTTTGGGGCGCGCCTACTTCACGAAGGGCGAAGAGGACAAGGCGGAATCAGCATTAAAGTCGGCCATCGGCCTCGATCCGGCCAACGCTGACGCTTACCTTGAATTGGGGCAACTGCGTATCTTTCAACACAAAGTGCCGGAGGCCGAGGCGGAATTCCGCCAGGCCGCGCACGTAGCACCTGACTCTGCTGTCGCCAACGCGACTCTAGCCGAAGTATTACTTCAAACCGGCAGAAATGCCGAGGCTCGCAAGTTTTTGGAGAAAGCCGTTAGCCTCGACGCGCGCGACTGGCACAGCCAGTACCGCCTGGCCACCTTGCTTTCCGACGATTTGGCGCGCGCTACGGAGTTGTTGACGAACGTCACGCGGTTGGCCCCGGACTTTCTTCCGGCTCGCGAAGAACTCGGGCTGGCTCTGTTGCGGCGTGGCGACTCGAAGGCAGCCACCACGTTGGCGGAAGCCTTGATCGCCGCACAGCCCAAGGCGGCTGAAGGTCATAGCCTCATGGCGATGACCTTATGGAAGGCGCGCGACTTCGAGGCGTCGCTCGCCGAGTGTGCCATGGCACTGGCCGCCGATCCGAACTCGTCTCGTATGCAGCTTCTGCAAGCACTCGAACTCTGGCAAATGGACAGGAAGAAGGAGGCGCAGCGGTTGTTTGTGCACACGGCCAAGAAGGAACCAACACTCGCGACAGCTGCCGTCTTCTGCAGGCTCCTGCTCTGCGAAGCCCGCGACATCGGCGTGGTGGACGAGTTTCTGCGCAAGAACCGCTGGGCGGTCACACCCCAGGAACCGTAGGGACCCCGCCGTGGCGCTAGTCGCAATCTTCTTCTGGAGACGTGAAGATTCTCACGCTGTCGTCCCGAGCGTTACATGGGCCTTCGGCCCACCAATTCGGATGAAAGTCCCCCAACCTGTCATTCCGAGCAATGGTAGCGCAGACCGCCGTTCTTGCGGTCTGCGGCTTAGGGCCTTCGGCCCGCGAAAATTCATGAAAAACAATTAACTCGTTTTTTTTCAACACGACCATACTTTGGTAACCGGGTTTTTCGACCCTGCGGCTTTCATTCCGGCTTCTACGACAAGCCGCGGACCTCAAAAACGGAGGTCCGCGCTACCCTGCTTCTTCGCAGCCCAGCCGCGTTGTGCTCTTGCAGGATGAAACAAAGAGCCCGAATCCACTTACTGTTGTTTGTGTCTCCAGGCAAAATAAATGGGGAGACCGAGAAGAATAATCCCCAGGCCGACGCCCGACTCGCGCGGTTTCGTGAGCAGAGTGTTCACGACAATCCCGAGCGCCGCCAGCGCAAAGACGATAGGGACGAAGGGGGAGCCCCATAGGCGGTAAGGACGTTCGAGACCCGGCCTCTGCCTCCGTAAAACGAGGACCGCCAACACCGCGGCCCCGTAAAAAATCCAGGCGGAAAATATCACGTAGGTGTAGAGCTGCTCGTAGGTGCCGCTTACGGCCAGCACGATGGAAAGCGCACCCTGGACCAGCACGGCAAGAGCGGGAGTCTTGAAGCGCGGATGGACGCGCCCGACGGAAGAGAAAAACACGCCATCTCGGGCCATGGCGAAGTAGGCGCGCGGGCCGGTGAGGATGGTTCCGTTGAGCGCGCCAAAGATGGAGCAGAGGATCAGTGCCGAAACGAAGAGCCTCCCCCTCGGGCCGGCCAGAATCTCCATGGCCGTGGCCGCTACTCGCTCGTGTTGGGCCAGTGCCGAGAGGGTTAGGACCCGCAAGTAAGCAAGATTGGCGCTGAGGTAAGCGAGTACCACCAGCAGAGTACCAAGAAAAAAACTTCGCGGTAGCACGCGGGCTGGATCCCTCACTTCGCCGGCAGTGTAGGCCAGCATGTGCCAGCCCTCGTAAGCCCACAGCACACCAATGAGCGCCACCCCAAAGGAGCTCACTGTGGTGTGAGGCGTGGGTAGAGGCAGTGGAGCGGCCAGCGGCCGGACACCACGCGCCAAGACCGCCGATAACACGATGATGGCCAGTCCCGCCAACTTGGCAAAAGTGAACAGGGTTTGCACCGCTGAGCCTGACCGGACACCAAAAACGTTAACGGCGGTCAGGACCGCGACCACCGCGGAAGCCACCAGTTTACTCTCCAACGGGGTAAGCGGCAGGAACGTTCCGCTGTAGATCGCGAAGGCCACCGCCAGGGTGGCCGCAGAGCCGGAATGGATGACGACCAACATGCCCCAGCCATAGAGAAAGGCAAAACTCTTGCCGTAGGCCTCGCGCAGGTAGACGTACACTCCGCCTGCTTCGGGCAGCGCCGCGCCGAGTTCGGCGAGCGAGAGGGCGCCGGCCAGCGAGAGCAGGCCTCCCATCACCCACACGGCGAAGAGGCTGCCGAGCGTGCCGACCTGCATCGCGACATTGTGGGGGACGAGGAAAATGCCCGAGCCGATGATGGTGCCCACTACGATAGCTGTCGAGCCCAGGTAGCCGATGGCACGAGGGAGGGAAACAATTTGGGATTTTGGATTTTGAATTGCGAATTTCGAGCTTCGTCCTTGGTCCTTTGTCATCGGTCCTTTGTCCTTCGTTCTTTGTTCTTCGTTCTTAGTTCTTGGCTTGTGGCCCCTCCTCTTAAGAGACTGCGCATCGCCCAGGGCTTTGAAAGAGACGATGCAGGAATAACAACGAGCACTATGGACCAAGAGTCACGAACACAGGTCCAAGAGCCACGAACAACGAACCAAGAACGAAGAACCAAGAACAACGGACAAATACAAAGGACCAAGGACGAATGACAAAGGACAGTGATTCGATCAAAAATCTAAAATCGAAAATCGCCATGGGCTTTTCGCCGGCACTCCTCAGTGGAGGCAAGATCCCCGGGGTAGTGGACACCATTGAACTCGCGCAAGGCCAGCCGCCCGCGCTCGCCCGCGCCGGGGTCGAACTGGTACCAGGTGATCGAACAATTGCACACATCTTGCTCAGGGTCTCGGTCAATCGCCAGCAGGTCTCTTTCGCTCAAGCGCTCCAGGAGCCGTCGAAAAGTCAGCACCACCACGGAATGGCACACTACCAGCACAGACTGCTTGCGACAGTCGCGCGACAGGGTGCCCAGAAAGCTGTGCACTCGGAGGGCAACGTCGGGGTAGCTTTCGCCGCCCGGCGGGCGGTAATAGTACTTGCCTTCACGTTCTCGCCGGCTCCATTCGTCGGCATACTTCTTGATGATGCCTTGGCGAGTGAGGCCATCCAGAATTCCAAACTCCTTTTCGCGAATCCGCTCCTCATGGGTTAGGCGTGGGGGGTGGGTGAACGGCTTCAACATTAGATGAGCCGTCTGAACGGCGCGAAGATACGGGGATACAAATGCACGGTCGAACTTAAACCTTCTGGCGAGATAGCGCCCTGTGGATTCAGCCTGCTTCTCGCCGCGGGGAGTAAGGGGCACGTCCATATCCCGAATGCCGCTCCCGTACTCAAGCTCGCCGGTCTTGTGCGCGGCCAGTCGACGTACATTACGCTCCGACTCGGCGTGCCGCACGATCACTAAGTGGTCCATCGATTTTTGTTCAGGCACACGCATTAGGGTGAGGTCCGGGCGGTCGTTGCGCTTTACGCGACCGGAGCCCGCCATTATACTGGTTACCCGGTCGGCGGCCCATTCAAATGAAAATCGATCGCCGGGATCTCTCCGAGAACAACCGAACCAAGCCCTCTCCCCCTTGGGAGAGGGCGGGCGAGCGGAGCGAGCCAGGTGCGGGGTTCAGTTAGCTACTTTTCGAAGCAGTGTGTCGTAACAATGGAAAACCGCAGTTAGGGTAGAATATGGCGTGCTTTTGAGGTTCAGTAGACTGATGAAAAGTGCGCCGACGATGTCATCCCGAGCGGAGCGAGGGATCTGCTTTTGTTTGTTTTCAACAAGAAACAGCAGATGCTCCGCTCCGCATGAGAGGTGCTCTTTTTCATCAGCCTTTTGGATTAGAAGGAAATCCAAAAGGAGAGGGGAGAAGGAGCAAATGCCTATCAAGCGAGTACCGAGAGTTCACTGGTTGGTTCTGGTCGCCTGCCTGTTGCCAGTCCATTCGGCATGGGCGAGCTGGAGCGGCTTCGTATCGATGGGGACAACAGTCGTCATCGGAGATCCGTCCTGCACCCTGCTGACGGATGGAAAAGCGATCTGCGCGGCCCGTGGCCTCAACCAGACCCTGCTTGTCAACGAGTTCAACGGCAGCAAGTGGAGCGGTTGGACGAGTATCGCGGGGGTGATCACTTCCAATCCCAGTTGTACTGGCGACGGATTGGGAAACGTATTCTGCGGAGCCGTTAGCACAACGAGTGCCCTGGCAGTCGCGAAATTTAACGGCACAGCGTGGAGCGCGCTCGTGCCTGTCGGCGGGCAGCTTACATCAACCCCCAGTTGTACGTCCTTCGCGGCGGGAAAGGTGGTTTGCGTTGCTCGCAGCATAACCGGCGGACTCACAGCCACAGTCTTCAACGGAGCGAGCTGGGGTGCGTTCTCGAACCTTGCTGCGAAAACGACGTCTGCCCCCAGTTGCACGAGTAACGGCGCTGGCGACGCCATTTGTGCTGTCCTCGGGATCACGGGAACGGAATACAATACGCTGGTCACTCGCTTCAACGGAAGCTCGTGGAACGCGTTCCTGAACATCCTTGGCATTGCAACCTCAGATCCCGACTGCATAGACGATGAAAAGGGTGGCGAGGTGTCCTGTTTTGCGCGAGGTACAACCACGTCACTTTATGGCAACACGTTCGACGGCCGGAGCTGGAGCACGACGAGTTGGGTTGGATGGGAAGATCTTGGTGGGTACGTCAGTAAACCGAGTTGTGCGCCCGTGAGTTCGTTCAACCTTGTATGCGCCGTGATTGGCATCGCCGACCCCACAAACGCACTGTATGTGGATCAGTTCAATGGAGCCGTTTGGAGCCCGCTTGAGCGACTGGGTAGCACGGGGATTGGCACCCCTAGTTGCACGACCCTCGGAAACGGGAAGGTTCTCTGTAGCATCGTCGGGGTCAACAACGAGGCTCTCAGTGTGACGGGCCCTTGAGCGGAGTCGGCCGAATTTGTTGACTCTGCTCCGGCTCGGCGCTCTTGGGATGTGGCCCCGAGAGGGGCCAACGGTGAGTAGCCGTAGGTGCAACCTACGGGTAACTTTCGCGATCGCGTTGCGTTGGGTCATCGGCGGCGCGCAGGGCATCGGCCGGGCGATTGCGATGCGCCTGGCTCGTGAAGGCGCGCAGGCGGTGATCGGGGACATCGATCGCACGATGATGGTCAAGGCTGCTCGTGAAGCCCAGGCTGCCGGCTGTGAGTTAACACCCATGTTCTGCGACGTGCGCGTGCGCCGTCATGTCGATCAATTGATCGTTCGCGTCATACGTTTCCGACCGTAGAGGGGAGGCAAAATAGAACAAGCCTCCTCCACTGATGGCCATTTGCTAACGCAACCCACGCGGACGTGGACCGTCGAAGACCTGGCGCGCGACGCGGGCTCCTCACGTTCGGCCTTGGCCGGCCGCTTCACCGATTTGATTGACGAGTCCCCGATGCGCTACCTGACCGGCTGGCGCATGCACCTTGCCAGGCAGTTGCTCTGCGAGGGTCATCACAGCCTTGCTCAAGTTGCTGAGCGCGCGGGTTACGAATCCGAGTACGCCTTCAACCGCGCCTTCAAACGCCAAGTCGGCGAGCCTCCTGCCGCTTGCCGGAAGAAAGCCTCGGCTCTGCAGACACTACGATAGAAACTCGGGGCACGTCCCGACCACCGTTCCGTCGAGGTGGGTCAGTCGACAAGCTCGAGCGCCCAGCATTGTATGCTAACAACGCAGGAAGAGGTCCATGAGACACACTCGCATCATCGTCACTCACTACGGCGGGCCCGACGCACTTCGGGTGGTTGAAGAAGAGTGCCCCGAGCCGAAGGCTGGTGAAGTGCGGGTGAGAGTGCTGGCCGCAGGTGTCTCCTTGCCCGACATAATGGCGCGCGAGGGCGTTCACCCCGAAACGCCCCCGGTGCCTTTCACGCCGGGGTGGGATCTGGTTGGCGTGGTGGATCGGCTCGGCGACGGTGTCTCTGGAATCGGACCGGGCCAGATGGTTGCCGCGATGCCGATCAGCGGCGCGTACGCGGAGTTCGTCTCCCTGCCGCAGCGTGAACTGGTTCCGGTACCATCCGGGTTGGACGCCGCCGAGGCTGTCAGCCTCGTGCTGAACTACATCACGGCGTACCAGATGCTGCATCATTCCGCTAAGGTCAAACCAGGCCAGCGCGTGCTGATTCACGGCGCGGCAGGCGGGGTCGGCTCGGCACTGTTGCAGCTCGGGCGCCTCGCGGCCCTGGAGATGTACGGTACCTGTTCATCGCGAGGGGCGCCGGCCGTTTCCGACCTGGGCGGTATCCCAATTGATTACCAGCATCAGGACTTCGTGAAAGAAATTCACCGCCTCACAAGCGACGGTGTAGACGTCGTCTTCGACGGCATAGGTGGTAGCAACCTCTGGCGTTCCCGCCAGGCTCTCCGTCCTGGCGGGAAGGTAGTGGTTTATGGATTTACTGCCAAGCTCCGTGAGGGACGATTGGCTTCAGGTCGTTCAGGCAGTCGTCATCGTTTTCGTGAAGCCGCCATCCTCGGGTTGTACATTGCACGCAACTGGTTTCTCCCGGGCCGGAAACGGATGGTCCCCTACAGCATCCAGACGCTCAAACGGCTGAAACCGGCATTGTTTCGACAGGATTTGATCGCCCTGCTCGAGCTCCTGCAACAGAAGAAGATCAAGCCGCTCATCGCGCAGCGACTTCCTCTTGCCGAGGCAAGACACGCACAGGAGTTACTGGGGAAGGGCGGCGTGATAGGCAAGATCGTGCTCGTGCGCAACGGGTGATCGCTTGAATCGGGACCGGCGTAACGACAGCATGCAGGGGAGAGCGCTTCGCGCCGCCGCTGATGTCGAGCGTTAGGCGAAGTGTCTTCCCTGAGCCACAACCAAAATCGCGAGCGAACGCCCTTCTCAGCGCTACGGCCGACCTCGACGATGAAAATCTCGAGGAAGTAACGTTGTATGCGCTCTTTAGAAGAGCAAGGCAGCGAAAGAAGAAGAGGTGACTGTTGGCCGCGCTGCCGGTTTCGGTTTCCATCAGTCCGAATCAGGGCCACGCATTTCAACAAGATGTGCATCAGTTCCGCAGGTTCACGACCGAGACCAGTCGCAAGTCGCGGAGGCTGGGAGGCTGGGAAGGCTGGGACGAAAGCCGAAGGCAGAGTCATCTCTGGTGCTACAATGGAGCGGAGAGCCCGATGCCAGCAAGCATCTACTTGGCCCAGGGCTCCATAGGCGAGTCCATGAACATCACTGCAAAGTACGAAGACGGCGTCTTCAAACCCCTCGAGGATGTGAGTATCAGCGAAGGGACCATTGTTGAGGTTCACGTACCTTCGTATGCCGACCGCCTCAAGAGCAAAGCCCGTTCGGTTGGGGATTTTGCTTTCTACGGCATGTGGAAGGACCGGACCGATATCGGCGACAGGGTCGAATACATCAGCAATCTTCGACGTGACCTCCGGGGCTGAACGCTTCCCACCACCCTTACATGCCTTACCTGATCGACAGCGATGTCCTGATTGACATTTCGCGTGGCAGGCCGGCGGCACGCGAATACGTGGATGCGCTCACCGAGGGCTGGGCGATCTCGCAGGCTTCTGCTCTGGAACTCATCGTCGGCGCACGGGATAAGAGGGACCTTGCCAACATCGAGTTTGCTGGGTACCCTCGTCACAGATACCTAAGTTAGGAAGGAGGTTCGATGACCTTTAAAGTGGTGGTAAAACAAGGGGAGGACGGCTATTTCGTAGCGAACTGTCCGTCACTGAAGAGTTGCTGGTCGCAGGGCAAAAGCAAAGAAGAAGCCCTCGCAAATATTCGAGAGGCCATCACCCTATACCTCGAGGCCCCGCCGAACGAGCTCGCCCAAGATGGAAACCAGGAAGTGGTTGAGCTGACTCTATGAAGCTGCCCCTGCTTTCCGGCCGGCAAGTCCTGACCGCATTGCAGCGCCTTGGTTCGCGGAGATTCATCGCAGAGGCAGCCACGTCAAGATGGAGCATCCGGCCGGCAGAAGGATTGTGTTCCCGTTTCACGACGAAATTGATCGGTACACACTGAAGGGCGCCCTTCGGGACGCCGACCTTGACCTCGCTGAGTTCCTCAAACAAGTCAAATGAAAGGCAATGCCTGCGCCATCCAGCACGTCTTTGGAATAGCCTCACAGCGTAGCCAACACACATGCGAGACGCCAGCGTCGTAAACACCAGCTCGGCTAACGAAGAGACCACGGCACAATGCCACAGCTACCAGTCAACGCTCTGCGCCCGCCCTAGCGCTTGGGCTGAAACCCAGGCACGCCGAACTGCCACAAAAGGAAGCTCCAATCGTCCGCCATCGTTTCCTCGAGCTGTTCCTGCGTACCTCCCATACTGACGTGGCCGCCCTGGTACTCAACGCGCAACAGGACCGGTTTGCCGCTCGTGGTGGCAGCCTGCAAACGGGCCGTCATTTTGGTCATTTGCCACGGATCAACGCGCGAATCGTTGATTCCGGTTTCAAGCCGGACGGCCGGATACGCGGTTCGGTCCTCGACGTGGTGGTATGTGCTCATGGCAAAGAGCGACTTGAAACCTTCTTCCGTCTTGACGCTGTCTAGCGGTTTGGCGTCGTCGAGATACGGAACGATGTCATGACCAAGAACAACACCCAATCTCGCGAAAATCGAATTGGCAGGCACTCGGCTCACATGAGCTGATGGTCGTCTAGATTTAGAACACATGTATCGGCGGGAAGCCCGTTGTTGACTTCGGGGCTGTGGAACTCGACGCGGAGCGTCGGCGGCGCTCCCAGTGAAACGGTAACGAGAAGGTAGCCATAGCCCATCATGAAATGGTGCAACCGGAATTCCGGGTCTGATACGTCTTGCGTTGCCATGTCCTTTTTGTTTACTTCCTGGCTAGGCTTGTTCGCGTACCCGCCACTTCCGGCGATTATGTGGGGAATCTGCCAGGTGGCGCTATCGATGGGCACGAGCCGAGTCATGCGCTGATAGATATGAGCGTGGCCAGAGAACACCGCATCGGGCCAAAACTTGGCTTGTCCGCACGCCGTGTCGATGTCCTTTCGCATCGTTGCCGACGCCGGCTTGCTGACGCTGAAAGACATCGGACAATGGTGTACCGCTAACACGACCGCACTAATCGTATTATTCTCTCGTAGAGGTTTGAGTCGCTGAAGCTCGCTTAGGAGAAATAGCTTTTGCTGGTCGTCAAGATAACCGTAGGTTTCATCGCAATTGCTGTAAAGTCCGATAATCGAGACGAAAGGAGCATCCAGCGTGAAAAAGACGCCGGGCTGCGTCATTGTGGTACGGAGGATGCCGCCGGCCTCAGCCCAGTAACGGGGCTTATCATCACAGAATGCACTAATAAAGGCCTGCAATGTGTTGGCGCCATTTGGATGCGTGATGGCGTCGTGGTTTCCCGGGATCGCGAGGATCGGCCCGGGATAATCCTGGTACGGATGATAAAACTGATCGTAATAGAACTCCTGCTCCCCGTAGTAATAGACGACATCACCGAGGTGGAAGAAAAAGGCCGGATCCCCAGGGGCCGGACCCGTCGATGCAAAGTCCTTCAGCATCAATTCGGCCACGCTTTGCTCCTTGGCGTACTGCGACTCGACAACGGCACCCGTGTCGCCGACGGCATGGAACACAATCTTCTTGTTGGACTTAATCCTGGCGACTGCCTGCGCGCCAATGACATCGCCGAGTTTCATTACTGGGTAGACGCCATTGCGCGACGAAGGCACTGGTTCAGGCGTACCGAGTGTTGCGAAATTGTTAACGAAGGGCGAATCGAAGTATTGGTCGTCGTTGTCAGGATCAAACGGGCGATTTGGGTCGACTACCGTTGTAGTATCGGCAAAGGTCAGTCCGGGTGCCGGTTGTCCTCCGGATGTCCCGGAGATGGCAGCACCTGTGTTGGCCAGCGGGGGTGCGCTGATCGGCGGGGACGGATTTCCTGCGGCACCCGCACCGGCCCGAGCCGAAACGGCCTTGAGCAGCTTTTTGGTTGGTGGGCGACGCGCGAGCAATTTGTTGCGGACCTTTAGCGGAATAGTTTCCGGGGAGTCCAATTCCGAAATCCCTGTGTGTAAAGGGTTCCCAAAATCATCGGTTTGGTCGTCCTGGGAGTCAAATTTCGCAAAAAACCCGATCACGGTTTTGTTACCCAAAAAAAATAGCACCGCGCCGTCTTGGTGCGGACCATTGTTTTTAAAATGTGGATAGGTGTGATCGCCAATTCGATACAAGCTCCCTTGATTCATGTGGACATTGTCAATTCCTGAGAACCCCATCGCTGCACGCAGAGGATTGCGTCCAGCGCCGGCAGGGCGGTCGTCTTGGTCGGGATAGCCTGTACCAAATACGGCCACAAATGCATCGGCTTCAGTCTTGGCTTTCTCGGCGGCCGCACGGAGGTTTTTGTAGAAAGAATTGCTCGCTAGTGAGGTTCCCGGCTTGAGCGCCTTGAAGGAGTTCATGTTCACGATGCCATCGCGAATGTAATCGAGACTTGGATGCGAGGGATCCAAGTCCCTGAGCACAAATGCGCTCCGATCGGTGATGCGCTTTGCAAGCTTCGAGCCCGCGAGGTTGTCGAGCATCTGATATTGCAGTGCGGAGGGCACATCGCCCCGCGGCTCAGTAGACTGAACGTTGACTGCTACACGATAGGTGACGGCCCCAGCTTGAACGACAAGCATGTAATGCGGATTGCCACCGTGTTGGAGCCCGTGATCCACCAGTCGTCCTGTCAGTAACCCATAATTGAGTAATGCCATTGTCTTCACCTTTCAACGCTCCGGTGCACTGCTGTGGTGAAATCTTGTGTCGTCTCCGATGCTTAGAACGGTGCTTGGAGGACCGCCCACAGAGGCAACTCCGACCCAAACTCGCTGGAACAGATAACTGTCCAGCTATGGCCGTGTCTTCTTCAGGATCTTGGCAGACTCGACTCTATCACCTGATTCATGGAGAACACAGCTCAAGACGAATTATTAGGATCAGCTTCGGCCCCGCTTGTAGTTATCACATCGGTTGCATCGGCCAGTTTTGCTTTCCTTCCCCTCGCGATTCAAGATTATGCACAGCGCTGTGTGTGTGGCTATCGCCCGTCGTTGTGTCGTTCTTTCGCTTGCTCACATCGTCTTGTCACGGAGAGGATACTATTCGAAACCTGACCTTAGGACAGAAGAGGGTTGCAAGACCCAAATAACTCCCGCCACCCGCGCTGAGCCAGGTTGCAGATTTAAGCCGCGACGCGACCTCCAGCGCTCACCTACTCTATACCGCCAAGGGCACCAAATCCTACGAAACGTACAAAGACTACCCCGTCCTTAATTGTCGCCGTCTCAGGGATCATGATTGCCAGCCGGGGAACCCCCGAGATGGTCCAGTTAAGCCGTCTTTTCGGCCTTACCACGCCGTCCGTAACTTCATTTGCCTCCTCTCGTGAACTTTCGGCAAGGATGCGCGCGGTGGACCTTTGCTCGAGCGGCGGCGGAGCCACGCGACGATTGGAGCAACGAAAGTTGGATAGCGATCGCTAGGGCAACAGCTCCGTAGGAAGCGGCTTCCATGGGCCTCAAGCGAGCGCGGTGAAGGAGACCGTTCAATGCCGCATAGCCTTTATGGGGAAAAGCCGCAGACCGCAACGGCAGCGGTCTGCGTTACGCCCTCGTTGGCTCGTTAGTTCTTCTGATTCTGAGGTGTCTGAGGCGGGCTCGGCGCCCTGGCGCCATCAACGCGGGCGCGTACGCGGGCGGATTCCGCTTTCTGGCCGACTTCGTCCAAGAGGATTGCATAGTTCTTGAGGAAAGAGATCAGTTGGGGGTCGTCTGCCGCCATGTTTTTCTCGCTACTCTCGATCGCTCGCTGGTAGAGCGGCACGGCCTGGGCATTCTTCCGTTCTTCTTGATACAGGTAGACCAGTCGCATCAATCCCGGGACAACCCCGTTACCTTCCGGCCCCATCACACGCTCCAGAGTGGCCAGCTCCCGCTGGAAAATTGGCTCCATTTCGCTGAGCCGTCCCTGGTCGCGGTACAAGCTCTGCAAACCGGATGGAAAGCTGAGCCTTCGGGCGATATCGGGGTGCAAGGACACCGCGCTCTGCTCCCACAAGTTGAGCGCTCGCACAAACTGATTCTCCGCCTCCGAGTCCCGGTACTCGGAATGATAAACCTCGCCCAATTCATCCACCGTATGGGTGAGCGGAATTACGGCCTTCGGGTCCGCTTCCAGGAGGGCGATGGCTCGGTCGTAGCTCTCTTCCGACTCCTGAAGTTTTCCTTCATCCTTGTACTGCTTCGCCAGGCGCATGAGATCGATCGGCACGGACCGATCGTGACCGGTGCCTTTCCCGTTGGGCGGCTTGTCCCGTCTTGATCGCGTCGCGCAAAATCTGCTCCGCGTCTTCGGGTCTACCCTCGTCGACGTAGAGTGACGCCAACTCAGCGCGGATCTCGTCTTGCCGCGGCGAGTTCTCGTCAATTTGGAGCTCGCGCTTGAGTAAGGTCTCGGCTTCTACGTTCCGTCCCGTGTTGCCGGTAGAACTCCGCCGTGTTGCGAACGAAAACAGCGCGCTGGGCATTGTCCAGTTCTGGCGACTTCGCTAAAAGTTCCAGGACCCGCTGGGTGTACTTCTCACCTTCCGCCGGATTCTGCCGCTGATAAAGCATGGCCAGCCTGATTAGATCACGACCCACCCGCCTGGGGTCCGACCTGGGCGCTGCCTCATCGATGGCCAGGGCGCGCTCGCTGAAGCCGATGGCTTTTTCGACGTCACCCTTGCGGTGGTACACATTGGCGACGGTATCGAGGACATCGGCCAGTCTCGGACTGGAGTCACCCAACTTCTCGGCTTCCTCGAGGGCGCCCAGATAGAGTTGCTCGGCCTCGGCCATCCGGCCCACCCCCTCTGCCTTGCGGGCGCGGTCGAGCAGTTGATCCAGAAGGGTCCCGCCCTGCTTCACTGATGTGGAGTCGCTTTGGACGGGTCGAGGGGATGTTTGCTGCGCTTGCGCAACGAGATCGGTAAGCAGGCAGGCGAGGACAAGGAAACGTATCCTCCAGCATACCGTACGGACCGCGCATTGGCGGGCCTTCGAACCTCGCATGTTACGCCCTCGGGCTCTCGGCGGAATCGTCCGTCCTTTTCCGGTGATTCTACCTGAAGCACCTTGCTTTGGGGAAGTAGCCAGCGTGTAACGTGGGGCCTGGGGAAAGCCGCAAGTTTAGATTAATCAATGCGAATATCTGTAAGTGATCCTTCAGCCCGACGGGTTCCGTACTCCCCATCGTGCCGATCTGCAACGGAATGGTCCGCTGGTTGTGTGTGGACACACGCGCGTAAAGACCCGCGCGAAGTACAGTTTTGGTCTGTCCGGAGGGGTGGCCGAAAACCCTGTCCGATTTGGATCTTGCAAGTGCGCGTGCTGCCCCTGGCGTGTTCGAGACACAATACCGGAAGTGAACAGTCCCGTTCGCTCGCCGGAGCTCGACGATTTTTCTTCTTCCTCCATCCGACGAGGGCTCGCTCTGGCCAGTGCCAAAATCTTCATGCTGGTGTCGTCGTTGTAAAAGACTTCGCCTTGCGCCGCCTGGCGGATCAACTCCTCGAAAGCACGGCGGCTGTTTCCTCGAGGATTTCCCGCTGGGTCGAGGCAGGGAGTGGAATCCCTAAACTTTCCTCCAGTCCCTCCAGCCGATAGAAGGGCACGCCGCTGCCATACTTCAGCGGCCCGATCATCGCCCCCGCCGTCGCGTCGTATTTCTCCTCGTCCACGCCCGGCGCCTCGGCTTCAACAATCTCACCGCACAGGTTACAGCGCAGACGCTCCAGTTCATAAACCGTGGCCGCAATCGGCGCCTGCCCCGCCACCCGAATGCGCAGCGCCGGCGGCACGATGGATCGGGAGCGGCGCTGCCCGGCGGCCAGGGTCTTCGCCTCCCGCTTCTTCGCCGCCCCCGCCGCTTCCACCCGCTGCTTCAACTTGCCGTATTCTAGATGCAGAGCCCTGGCGGTGGGGTTAATTCCATGCTCGCGCGCCAGTTCTGCTGCCGCCGCCTACAAAGAATCAGGAAGCGGCACGCGGCGAGCGTGCGAACTCCGCCACCGCTTGAGGCGTCGGTAAACCTTCCGCATCTCAGGGGGAATATCAGGAATCTCGCTGGCCATCATCTGTCCTCCCCGCCCAGTGGGGCGAAGAACAGACACTAGCAATCTCGACTAGGCCAAGTTACGCAGGCGTGCCGAAAGGACACAGTTCGGAATTTTGCTATTCACTGACGGTCTAATTAGTCCCGCGATGGGAAACTAAAAGGACTTTCCCCTCGGTCGGTTGCTTCTCGTAGAGATCGATGGCAGAGAGGATGTCTTCCAGTGGGAAACGGGCCTGGACGTGGGTTTGAAGCTCGTTGGAGAGGAGTTTCTGGATCTGGTAGGCTAAAAGTAGCCGTTGGAGGAAACCTTTCCTTTTGATCCACCGGGAAAGCCAGAACCCTTCGAGTTTCTTATCCCGAAAGAAAAAATCCTTCGAATCAATCTGGAACGGTTCGTCCGCGAGCGCGCCAAAGACCACGATGCGCGATTCCCGCGGCATGGCCAAGGCTAGACGGCGGGTGAGCTCGCCGCCCACGGCATCGAAAGCAATCGTTGCTTTGAGTTGATCGCAGGCTTCCGCCAGGCGTTTCTGAAACGATGCGTCATGGCTGTCAAACACATGCTCGCACCCCAAGCTCTTGAGCTTCTGAACCTGCTCCGGGCTGCGCACGATCTGGATTCCAGTGAGCTGAAGACGCTTGGCCAGACGGGCGATCATAAGCCCCAGTGTGCTGGCGGCGGCCGTTTGTACGAAAGCTAAATGGCCGCCGGTTCGGGCGATTTCGACCAACGCCAAAGCCGTTATCGGGTTGATGGCCAGATAGGCGCCCTGTTCAAACGAAATGTGCTTAAGCAAAGGGATACAGACATCCGTTGTCGTAACCATGTACTCCGCCCAGGTGCCATGGCCGTCTTCAGTACCCAGGCAGGCCACTCGTCTACCCACGAGCCCGCGCCCCATCAACCCGCCGCCGGAAGCGATGACGGTCCCGCTGCCTTCGAATCCGGGCACAACTGGCAACGGTTTGGTGATCCCGTACTGGCCCTTTAGGAACATCAGATCGGCCGGACCAATCGACGTCGCCGCCAATTTGATCAGGACCTGCCCGGAACTCAAGCGCGGAACCGGAAGGTCAGCCACCTTGAGCGATTGCGGCGTCCCATCATAATCCTTCAGAACGACCGCCTTCATGTGAGTGGGTAACGCAGCAGAGATTTTAACCATGTTTAGTTGCTCCCGAATGGGCCGAAAGTAGCATCGAAGTTATGGTCAGTGGACACTATAGTGTGTTGCGTCTCGGGTCAAGAACCGCGCTCTTGATTAAGACCCCGCTTTTTCCGCATGCAGCGTTCCGGCCGGCTTGACACTTGCGCCCATCAGCCGTCGTATTGCGCTACGCGGCATAAGGCGGTCCATGAAGGGTAGGAACTGGTTGACTCCACCGACGACCTTGACCACGCGTCCGTGGTCAAGCGCCCGCAGTCCCGCCTTCACGACTTGCTTTGCGGTCAGGCTGGGGAGTTTCCCTAGCAGCCCCTCGTTGTGAGCAAATACGTCAATCTCCGTTTTGACCGCGCCGGGACAAAGCGCCAAAAGCCGCACGCCTGTTCCTCTGAGTTCCTCGGCGAGACCTTCGGTGAACGAAATGATAAAGGCCTTTGTGGCGGCGTACACGGCGAAATGAGGGAAAGGTTGGAAGCCGACGACTGACGCCAAATTGATGATCGCTCCACGCCTACGATGCGCCATCCCTCGAAGAACGTTGTGGGTCAATCTCACGACCGCATCAACATTCAGTCTTATTGCCGCCATCTCGTGGTCCAGAGATGCTCCGAGGAAATCACCGGCATTCGCAACGCCGGCATTGTTGATCAGCAACTCGATTTCGCCCAACTCTTCGATGCGCCGGCCCACGGACGTAAGCCCTTGCTCTGTCATAAGGTCGGCTGTCAACGGCTCAACGCGCCCGCCGTGTTCAGCCGCTTCCTTCGCCAGTGCCTCGAGCCGTTCACGCCGCCGAGCCACGGCCAGCACCGGATACCCACGCCGGGCAAGTTGGCGTGCAAACTCTAAGCCAATTCCGGAAGATGCCCCTGTAACTACCGCCGGTGACGTAAGTTTGTGTGTGTGAAAGGTAGGGGGGTGTAAGTTGGTTTTTGCCTGAGAGCAAGAACCAAATGCCTCGAAAGGAGCTTACAGCCGATGGGAAGAGTAATTCCGATTACGGAGCAA
>Ga0187846_10000667_pt1 | contig 19489 bp, 17 predicted proteins | sample TC_taG_FD_161473 | JGI IMG/M metagenome (GOLD analysis project Ga0187846, IMG submission 161473) | Biofilm microbial communities from the roof of an iron ore cave, State of Minas Gerais, Brazil - TC_06 Biofilm (v2) | ecosystem: Environmental > Terrestrial > Deep subsurface > Cave > Wall biofilm...
TGGGTCAGAATTGCTTCGGCGGTAACGAGGTCATGGACGCGGCTGCCGATGGGGCCGTCGGTCGAGTTCAAAGGTTCATCATCGTGCCTGCACATCCGGCAAAAGCTCGAAGGCTTTCTGGAACTTCCAGTCACCTCTAGCTGTTCTAAGAGGTGAGGCGGCCGGATACGATCCCCCCATCCGCGATCGCCTGCTTAGGACCCCGGCGTGACCCCCCAATCGCCGGGGTTCGCTTTTTTTGGGAGCGCGAACGGGCCGGATCAGCGGTTGGCCCTCGTCTTCATTCTGTGTATTGGGGGGCGATCAGCCCTCTAGAAGCTCGGCGTTGCGGCTCTCGGCAACCGTTTCGGTGTACCGGGCACGCTCGTCAAAATCGTTCGCTAGGCGGCGTAGCATTTCCGCGAGATCGGGCTGCCACGATGCATCGGCCAGTTGCCGAGCGTGCTTGGCTTGGTCTCGGTAGTAGGCTGCGCGAACCATGACTTTGGAACACCGCAATGTGAAAAACCATTCCCATCCCGTCGAGGCAAATATGTTGGTGCGCGAGGCCGAAGTCGCTCGGTCTCACTCCGCGTCATCTCGGATGAATTGCCCGGCATGCCAAATCGAGTAGCTGGCGAAGCAACGGCCCTGCGGCTTTTCGGCTCCTAGGACCCGCCGATTGCTCCAAATTTGACACGCCTCTGCGCGGAGAACGTGATGGCGGTCAGAGTGTTCTCCAGAGTGGCGAGAGTCTTCGGATGAATAGCTGGACGATTTCGCTGACTTCGAGAACACGGGAGATGACCATGATCAGATTGATTCTTGGCACGGCTTCGGTATTGGCATTAGGGATCGGCGGCGCCGCTCTAGATTCTGCCGTCAACGCCGATGACGTTGCGAATGCGGTGCCTGGATCTTCGCAACACTGGCTGGATGCCGCGAACCTCTCGAAAGACGACATCAGGTGGGCGCAGGTAGAGCTTCACACTATCGGACTCTACAGCGGCTCGCTCGACGGCATTATAGGCCTGGAGACAAAGCGGGCGCTTTTGGAGTTCCAAGAGAGCAATGGCCTAGAGCGGACGGCAAGGCTTGATCAAAACACCGCTGACGCGCTCGTCGGAGGCCCCGGTGTTGGTCAGGGATCCGGCATGCCGCCAAAGGGTACGGGAGCCGGATCGATGACAAATTCCTCTGGCACGAGCGATTTCGGCAGCCGCGCGGGACGAAACTAGACCTGGGCGCCAATTGCTTTGCACCAACGAGGCGGAAAAAATATGTGAGAACCCATGAAACCGCCGGAAAAATATCGGGAAGATGCAAGGCGTTGTCGTGAACTTCTCGATCATCCGCTCGAAGCGGAACTTAGAACGCAGCTTCGCTTATGGGCGGCTGAATTAGATGACATGGCCGACGCAATAGAGCGCGGAGCCGAGGCGTCGGTCCGGAAGGAATTCGCGCGCCCATTGTAGGATCACGCCAACCTGCTCCGGGTTGCACGACTACGGCACCGTCGACGAGCGACGCGTCGCGGGATGGTTGGCATCGATTGCTTCGTCCCGACTACAGGCACGACGTGCAGCGCCACGAGTTAGACAACCCTGCGAGCACTGGCTTGCTGACCCGGGCATGCGATGCCGCCACCCGGACGCGGAAAGAAGCCGTTGCGTCGCCGTCCGTTTGAGGCTGCGAAGCGCTGCCCGCCATATATTCGTGGCGTGAGTTTGTCGAAGCCGGCGGATTGATGAGCTACGGGCCAGTCATTGACGAAGTTTACCGCCAAGTTGGGATCTACACGGGCCGGATTCTCAAGGATGAAAAACCGGCCGATCTGCCCTTCGTGCGGCCGACCAAGCTCGAGCTGGTAGTGTCAAGACTGCCGCGATGCTCGGCCTTACGATTCCCCGTTAATATTCGCCCGTGCTGACGAGCTGATCGAACGAACGGGGCTTACTGCTGCTGCGGGAGCCGGCCGGGCGACCGGTTCGGCGCCGCCACTCAACCGGAACGGCTCCGCCGCCCAGTGTTGTTTCGTGATTGGCTTAATCGAGAGTGCCAGAGCTTAGCTGGTTCACCTTCCCTCATTTGAGAGGTCATGGAAGCACCGATCCCGCTCCCACGGATTGACCATCCGCTCGCAGCGTTCGCGTGCTCTGTGATCCTCCCGCCATCGTTCCTCGCGCCTCTCTTCCGATGACGAGCCGTAATATCCATCGCGTCCGCGCCATTCCTCTCTCCACGGTTCCGGAGGCGGCGGTGCTCCAGGGCCGATTTGAACAGAAAAACCCGGCGCCGGTTGTACCTCCACCTGCGCCGCGGCCGGCTGCGCGTAAAGCGTACCGGCGACCAAGAGCGCGGCGAATGCACCGAGTGCGGTCTTCATGGCAACTCCTTTCGAGTTGTGTTCCCCATCCACTAAACACTGGATTGGTTGATTCGATCCTCGCCCCTTCGCGTTATCGCGCTGGACCAACAAACGGTAGCTCAGTTGGGCTAGACCGATAAGATGATCTCTTCGCTCTCGGCGGTGCGCCGCTCCACAGTGTCGGCTTCGTCAGCAAGCTCGACCGACCACATCCGTAATTGCTCGATCAATTCCGGCTCAATCGAAGTCTTCGCCAGAGTACGGCACTTTCGCGCCTGTTCTCGCAAGTGGTTGGGATCTCTCATGCGCTTCGCTCCATACAAATTCCCAGCCTGCGCAACGCCGACTAAGCTCGAAGGTTCCGCCACAGATCGGCCGATAAGCTAAGAAACCTTAAGCTAAAAGAAGGTAAACGCGCTCAGCTCGTCGGAAAGGTTCAAGAACGTTATGGAATCGCTCGCGATGAAGCAGAGCGCCAGGTATCAGAGTTCGAGCGAGCTCACGAGAGTACCTCACCAATGAGTCTTCTCATCTGACCGGGTGATGCTCATCTCGCGCGACGGCTGCCACGGGCCGAGTGGTCCAGGGGTAGCCGTCTCTGCGCAAACTCTCCTGCGATCAAAGCGGCGTGGCGTCGCGGCTGCAACGAGCATCGCCGGCTACGCGCTGCGGCCGTCCACTTGACCGAAATGAGGGCTTGCTCCTGCGTTCGCAGCGAGGCGCGGTTCCACATTATGCACAAGATGGTGTTGATACATGTAACGATATGAAACAGCGTTGGTTACCATACACTTGCAAGTAGATTAACTAATTTATAGGAAAATACCGGGAAGATCAGCAACTTACTATCTGCCTAATATTTAGGCAGCCACAAAAAAGCTCCGAAAATTTTAAGAATTTCCCAGACTTCGGTGACAGAGGCAGGGTTTATCAACAGCGTTATCCACCACTTCGGTGAATAATTTTGGGCTGTCGTTCACCCGATCCGCCGGGTCCGTGACGAGACACGGTACCAACTCCACCTTCTTCATGCTTCGGTAACCAACCCGAGCCAGGGGTCAATGTCCGTTGGCTTTGATCTCCGGGCCAATCCCGCGTTTGGGAACCGCGGCGTCGGGCATCCCCATCTCCGATGCCGCGCCTCACCGGGTCTTCCGATTGCGGACGCGCCCTTTTGAAGCTGGCTGTTTCCCGGCCGGCCTCCTGAGCGGCGAGCCTCGGAATACGTCCCAGCCAATGCCGCGCCGATCACTCTTCGGTGAAGACGTGATCCGCGCGGCGGGAGACCACGGCCCGGCTCACTATGGTCGCCCCTCAGGAACTTCCTCTCTGTTCTCCCAATCCCGGCATAGTCCCCGCTCGTAATGCACCTCGCGAAACTGGTGATCCAATCTTTCTCGCTCTTCCCCATAAGGCGGCGTATAGGTTAGCCGCTGCCGGATCTCGTACTCTCGCTCCCTCAGATGCTCGCAACGCTGCCACCAATCCCGATCGTGTTCGCGCCGCTCCGGGCGAAGTTCAGGTATTTCAGGCTTTGGGATCGGAATTTGGACATAGGGCTGGCCCGGAAGGGCTTGGGCATAGACTGCTGAAGACAATGCGATTGCGAGCAGAAACGCGGCGAGCGCGGCAAAGCTGGTTTTCACGACCGTTTCCACCAGTTTCTACAAGGAATAACGGTTGGATCGCACCTCTCCATCCGCTCCTGATCCCGGCCTTTGCGGTGCCGAGCTCGATCCTGCTCCACGTGCTGTCATTGCGCCAGCTGCGCCGAGCCTCACGCCGAGGGCGCATGCTTAACTCGGCTTGACGTCCCGGTAACAAGCACGCATCGTCTTGCGGCAGATGGTTAAGGGGTCGCGACGAGCAAAGTTGAAATAGGAGACTAATAGCGCGCCCCGACGACCCGGAAACAAAGGTGGCGCACATGTCGACGTCGTTCGTCAAATACACGCCCGACATCGAAATCGCTGATCCCCGCTTCGACAAGAACCTGCAGACGGTGATCGCGAAGACGGAACGATACATCACCCAATCGGTCACGGCCGAGGGCACCGGTCGTGCCGTCCGTGATGCGCATGCCAAAGGCTACGGACTGGTCAGGGGCGAGGTTGAGATATTGGATCAGCTGCCCGCCGAGTACGGGCAGGGCATATACTCCACACCTGGAAGGCATGCCGCGCTGATCCGCTTCTCCAACGGCTCGCCCCACGCCGGGGCCGACGCGCGGCTCGGCGGCGCGACCGGACTGGCGCTGAAGATCTTCGACATCGCCGGGCCGACGCTGCTCGAAGACGAGCCCGACAGCGGCACCTTCGACTACGCCAACATCGACGCCCCGGTCTTCTTCTGCAACACGGTTGAGCACTACCTCTTCATCCAGGATCTGTTCATTGAGGCGCCGGCCTATTTCGTCCAGGGTGCGCCCGGCCGCCATCGTTTTTACACAGACTTCTTGACCGGCAAGGGAACCCTTGACCAGGATCATTGGGCCTGGGACGAGCTTTTGGCGTTCCTCAGGGTGTTGCAGTCCCGCCCGGTGAATCTGCTGCTGTCGACCTATTGGACGATGGGCGCGGTTCGCCACGGCGACTACATCGCCAAGGTGCGTTTTGCACCCGCCCCGGCCTTTGCCGAAAGAGTGGTCCAGCGCGACCTCGATCTCGCCTCGGCGGCGGAGGTGTACCGCCCGGCCTTGGTAGCCGAGCTCCGCGACCGCCCGTACGAATTCGACATCCAGGTCCAACTGTGCACCGATCTGGCCCAGATGCCGGTCGAGGACGTCACCGTCGAATGGCCGGAGCAATTGTCTTCGTTCGTCACGGTGGCCAAGCTTCGGTTCCCGGAGCAAGACATCTCGGATGACGCCAACCTAGAGAAGATGGACGCGCTCTCCTTCACGCCGTGGCGCGTGACCGCCGAACATAGACCCCTTGGCAACATCATGCGGGTACGCAAGGAGGTCTACCGCCACTCCTCGATTCTGCGCCACAAGCTCAACCGGCAGGAGCGTGTGGAGCCCCGTAGCGCCGATGAAGTGCTTGCCGTAAGGCTCAAGGCCCCGTCAGCCTGGGGGTGACCTCTACCGCGGTGACGCTGGCGCGAAAGGTGACCCCGACCGCCGAGTGTCGCATACGGCTAGTCCGGGCGGCATTCCGGCTGGAATGGCTGACCATTGGATGGATGATCATCGAGGCTGTGGTCGCCCTTGCTTCGGGTGTGACGGCGCGCAGCATCAGCCTGATCGCGTTTGGCCTCGATAGCTTGATCGAACTCGCCTCTGCTTGTGCGCTGATCTGGCGGCTCGATGCCGAGCTGCGGCACGGTCGGTCCGTGGCCGAAACGGCCGAGCGCACGGCAAGCCGCATCGGCGGCGCGCTGCTGCTCATGCTCGCAGCCTACATTGTGGTGGCAGCGGGGTGGCGCTTGTGGTCACGTCAAGGGGCAGAATTCTCCTGGCCCGGCCTGCTGGTCAGTCTGGCGGCGATCCCAATAATGTGGCTATTGTCTCGCCGCAATTGCGGCTCGCCGAGGCGCTGGGCAGCCGGGCCTTGCGCGCCGACGCCGTTGAAAGCATCACTTGCGGCTGGCTGTCCCTCGTCGTGCTGATCGGGCTTCTGGCACAGCTGGCGCTTGGCGCATGGTGTGTCGACACGGTGGCCTCGCTGGTCATCATGGGGCTGCCGATCAAAGAAGGCCGCGAGGCTTGGACAGAGAACGACCAGACAGGAGGCCGGCATGAAGAGCTTTGAAGGAAAGATTGCCGTCGTCACCGGCGGCGGCAGTGGCATGGGGCGTGAGCTCGCGCTGCAACTCGTGGCTATGGGCTGCGACGTCGCAATGTGCGATCTGTTTCCTGAAGGTATGGCCGAAACCAAGCGGCTTTGCGTCGCGCAGGCTCGGCAAGGGACGCGGATATTGACATTCGTCGCCGATGTGTCGATCCAGGATCAGGTTTTGGCGTTCGCCGAAGCCGTGCGGCGCGATCTCGGCACCGATCATATCCATTTTCTGTTCAACAATGCCGGTATTGGCGGTGGTGGTGGCTTTGTCGACGGCGACCGCGCCGAATGGGAGAGGACGTTCGGCGTCTGCTGGTACGGTGTCTATTACTGCACGCGGGCTTTTCTGCCGCTGCTGCGCAAGGCGGATGAGGGCCATATCGTCAACACCAGCAGTGTCAACGGCTTCTGGGCCTCGCTCGGGCCGGATCGGCCGCACACCGCCTATTGCGCCGCAAAATTTGCGGTCAAGGGCTTCAGCGAGGCCTTGATGACCGACCTCGCGCTCAATGCGCCGCACATCAAATGCTCGGTCGTCATGCCCGGCCATATCGGCACCGACATTCCGACCAATTCGCGCAAAATTCTGAAAGGCAGTGAAACGGCGATCGACATACCCGCTGCGCGCAAAAGGCTCGCCGCGCAGGGTGTCGATGCCGCCGCCTTTTCCGACGATCAGATCCGGGCACGGGTCTTGGAACTGGAAAAGCGCTTCCGCGAGGGCGCGCCCACGACTGCGGCGGAGGCGGCGAGGATCATCCTCGATGGCGTCAAAGCGGAGAGATGGCGCATTCTCGTCGGAAAGGACGCCGAGTTTCTCGACGAACGGGTGCGCGCCGCCCCCGAGGAGGCCTACAGCTCTGAGTTCCACGAGGCGTTTCGCAAGGGTGGCGGCTGGAGACTTTAGCGCCTAGATCTCGATCGCCGACGGACCCATAATGGTAGGGTCAGGCACTGTTGACGACGGGTGCAACGTCATGGCCGATCCCACCGACGCGCAGCGCATTCACGGCTATTGCGGGCTGTGCGTCGCTCGGTGCGGCTGCGTCGCCGTCGTCGAAAATGACCGCTTCACGCGGCTGGAACCCGACCCGGCACATCCAACCGGTCAGGCGCTCTGTGCCAAGGGCCGCGCTGCACCGGAACTCGTCTACCATCCCGACAGGCTGACCCATCCGCTCCGCCGCACCAGCCCAAAGGGCGACCCTGATCCCGGGTGGGAACGCATCGGCTGGGACGAGGCATTGGACCTGACAGCCGCGGCGATGCGCCGGATTGTCGAGCGGCACGGCCCAAGGGCAGTCGCCTTCAGCGTGTCGTCCCCGTCCACGACCGCAATCGGCGATTCCACCGGCTTCATCCAGCGGCTGATGAACGGCTTCGGCACGCCGAATGGCATCACCCTTCTCGACGTCTGCGGTTGGGGCCGCGCCTTCGCGACCAGCTATAGCTATGGTGTCGGCAGCGTGGGTGCGGCTGGCAGCGGGGCCATGCCCGACATCGCCAACAGCGGCGTTCTGATCCTGTGGGGCTACAATCCCAGCAATACCCGGCTCACGCACGCGACCGCCATAGTCGAGGCGCTGAAGCGCGGCATGCGGCTGATCGTCGTCGATCCGCGCCGCGCCGGTCTCGCCAACAAGGCCGACCTCTGGCTCAGGGTGCGGCCCGGCACCGACGGCGCGCTCGCCCTCGGCCTCGCCAATCTGATGATTGAGCACGGCTGGTACGACCGCGATTTCATTCGCAGCTGGAGCAACGGGCCGCTCCTCGTGCGCGCCGACACCGGCCGTCTATTGACCGCACGCGACCTCGACCCGGACGGCGACACGCGCTGCCTCTTCGGCCGGGACGCGGCAGTCGGACGTTTGGTGCGGTACGACACGACGACCGGCCGCCACGATGGAGAGACCGCAAGCCTCGCGCTCGAGGGAGAATATGGGATCGCCACGCCGCAGGGCGAGGTGATCTGCCACCCGGTCTTCGAACTTTACACAAGGCTCTGCCGGCGCTACCCACCGGAAGCTGTCGAAGCAATCTGCTGGATTCCGCGCGCCCAGGTCGAGGAAGCGGCCCGATTGATCTGGCAGGCTCGCCCGGTCTCGTATTACGCCTGGAGCGGTCACGAGCAACACGCCAACGCCACGCAGACAGCGCGCGCGATGTCGCTGCTCTATGCGCTGACCGGCTGCTTCGACATGCCGGGCGGTAATGTGCTGTTCCCCGGGCCCCCCGCCGCGCGGATCACTGGTGAAGAACTGCCGGCGGCACAGCATATGGCAGCGCCAGTGGGCCTGGCCGAGCGCCCGCTCGGGCCGGCGCGCTGGCACAACGTGCTCACCAGCGATTTTTATCGCGCCGTTCTGTATGCGCAGCCGTATCCCGTCTGCGCCTTGATCAACTTCGGCGCCAACATGTTATTGAACCACGCCAATGGCGCATATGGGCGCGAGGCTCTCAAAGCACTCGAGTTTTTCGTGCATGCCGATTTGTTCATGACGCCGACCGCAGAACTTGCCGATGTCGTGCTGCCCGTCGCATCCGCCTTTGAACGGGAGGGGCTGAAGATCGGCTTTGAGACCAGCCTCGAGGCGCAATCCTTGATCCATCTCCGGCCGGCGGTCGTCCCTCCGCCCGGCCAGGCCCGTTCGGATACCGACATCGTCTTCGATCTCGCTGCCCGGCTCGGCCTCGCCGATCAGTTCTGGAACGACGACATTGACGCCGGCTACCGCCACCAGCTTGCCCCCACCGGCGTCACCCTGGAAGAATTGCGGGCTGCTCCCGGCGGAGTGCGGGTGCCATTGCAAATGCGTCACGCCAAACATGCCGAACGCGACGCAAACGGCACGCCGCGCGGCTTTGCTACACCCTCGCGCAAGATCGAACTCTATTCCGAAGTCTTCCTCGATCATGGCTACCCGCCATTGCCCGATTTTGTGGAGCCGCAAGTCGGCCCGGTGGCGCGGCCCGATCTGACAGAGCGTTTTCCGCTGATCCTGACCAGCGCAAAGCCGACATTGTTTTGCCAGAGCCAGCACCGTGTTCTGCCAAGCCTGCGCAAGCGAGCCCCAAATCCGGAAGTGGAGCTGCATCCCTCGGCGGCACGCGCCCGCGGTGTCGCCAACGGCGACTGGGTGGCGATCGAGACACCGGAGGGCCGTGTGCGCGCCCGCGCGCGGCTCAACGACAGCCTCGATCCCCGTGTGGTGGTCGGCGAGCATGGCTGGTGGCAAGCCTGCATGGAGATCGGGGCACCCGGTTATGACCCGTTCGGCCCGGACGGCGCAAATTTCAACATGCTGATCGGCACCGCGACACTCGATCCGGTCAGCGGGACCGAGCCGCTCCGCTCCTATCTCTGTGAGATCAGGCGGGCCACCTGAGCGCGGCCGGTAAATGGAGTTGGCGATGACGTTTGCGCTAACCGCGGAGCAGCACGAGATCCGGACCGCTGTCGCGCGGCTCTGCGAGCGCTTCGACGACGAATACTGGCTGAGTAAGGACACCGAGGGCGGGTTCCCGTTCGAGTTTCACCAGGCGATGGCCGAGGCAGGATGGCTCGGCGTAGCCATGCCCGAAGCCTATGGCGGCAGCGGGCTCGGCATCACCGAAGCGGCGATCCTGATGCAGGCTGTCGCCCAGTCCGGCGCCGGGTTCAGCGGCGCGTCGGCAATCCACATGAACATTTTCGGGCTGCACCCGGTCGTTCTCTTTGGCAGCGACGAACAAAAGCGGCGTTTCTTGCCGCCGTTGATCGCCGGCAAGGAGAAGGCCTGCTTTGCCGTCACCGAGCCCGATGCCGGGCTCGACACGACGCGGCTCAGGACACGGGCGGTGCGCCGCGGTGACCACTACGTGCTGTCGGGCCGCAAGATTTGGATCTCGACTGCCCAGGTCGCCGAAAAGATGCTGATCCTCGCGCGCACGGCGCCGCTCGAGGAGGTGGTGCGACCATCTCTGGGGATGACGCTCTTCTATACCGATCTCGACCGCAAAGCCGTCGAGGTACGCGAGATCCCGAAGATGGGCCGCAAGGCGGTCGATTCGAACCTGCTGTTCATCGACGGGTTCGAAGTGCCGGTCGCGGACCGCATCGGCGAGGAGGGGGAGGGTTTTAGCTATATCCTGCACGGCATGAACCCTGAGCGAATCTTGATCGGCGCCGAAGCCGTCGGCCTCGGCCGTGCGGCACTCGACCGGGCCGCCCGCTATGCGAAGGAGCGGATCGTCTTCGGGCGGCCGATCGGCCAGAACCAGGCGATCCAGCATCCGCTCGCCGAGCGCTGGATCGAGCTCGAGGCGGCCGAGCTGATGGTGTTGCGCGCTGCGGCTGCTTATGACCGCGGCGAGGAAGCCGGCGCCTATGCCAACGCCGCCAAATACTGCGCCGCCGAGGCTGGGTTCCGCGCCTGCGAAACAGCGGTCATGACGCATGGCGGCATGGGCTACGCCCGCGAATTCCATGTCGAGCGCTATTTCCGCGAGATCCAGATCGCCCGCATCGCTCCGATCAGCCCGCAGTTGATCCTCAGCCACATCGCCGAACGCGTGCTCGCTTTGCCGAAATCATATTGAATGGGTTGACCATGGCATTACGAGTGGCGATCGGTGGGTTTGGCGCGATCGGCAAGGTGGTCGCCGAGCACCTCGACCGCGGGATCGAAGGCTTGGCGCTCGCGGCGGTTTCGGCGCGCGATGCTACGCGTGCCGAAGCGGTGATGGCGAGCTTCGCTCGGCCCGCGCTGGTGGTGCCGTTGGCCCGCCTATCGGAACACGCCGACCTGATCGTCGAATGTGCGCCCGCGGCGTTGCTGCGCCAACTCGCCGAGCCGGCCCTCGCTCACGGCCGCCAAGTCATGGTGCTGAGCTGCGGCGCGCTGCTCGACAATCTCGATCTCGTCGATCTCGCGCGCCGGCACGGTGGCCGCATCCTCGTTCCTTCCGGGGCATTGCTGGGTCTCGATGCGGTCGCCGCCGCCGCGGAGGGCGGCATTTCAAAGGTGAACATGATCACCCGCAAGCCGCCGCGGGGCCTCGCGGGCGCACCCTACCTCGAGGAGAACGCCATCGACATTGCCGGATTGACCGAGCCGAAACGCGTCTTCGCCGGAACCGCTCGCGAGGCGGCGCGCGGCTTTCCGGCCAACGTCAATGTGGCGGCAGCGTTGGCGCTCGCCGGGATCGGACCCGACCGCACGACGATCGAGATCTGGGCCGACCCGATGGTCACACGAAATGTTCACCGGATCGAGGTCGAAGCCGACGCCGCGCGTTTCTCGCTGCAGATCGAAAACGTGCCGTCCGCCGAGAACCCCCGCACCGGCCGGCTGACCGCGCTCTCGGTTGTCGCCGCGCTGAAAAAACTGTTGAGCCCGCTCGCCGTCGGGACCTGACCCTGCGGCGGCGACGCTTGCCCTTTATCGCTCAGGCTGACATATATTGTTCATGATAAAAGCCCAACAGATAAGAGCCGCCCGCGCGCTGCTTCGTCTCGAGCAGCAGGATCTCGCCCGTCGGGCTCGAGTCTCCGTCGCCACAGTGCGCCGTCTCGAAGCCGAGAACGGGGGCGCCGGCGTAGGGCCCGGCACGCTGAACACGGTGCAACGCGCCCTGGAGGCGGCAGGAGCGGAATTCATTCCAGACGGGGTCAAACGCCGACGAGCTCGTACCCCCGAAGAAAAAGAGGCACTCGTACGTGATATAATGGTGATAGCGAATCGCGTCGCCGCATTGCGTGCCGAAAATCCCGGTTTTTCCGAGGAAGATCTTTACGATGAACCCGGGCTTCCGGCGTGATCGTGGTGGATACATCGGCGATAATAGCGGTCCTCTACCGGGAGCCGGAATTCGATCGGTTCGTGCAGGTGATCACTGAAGCTGATAGCTGTTTTCTTTCGGCGGTCGGGTATTTGGAGGCTTCGATGGTACTCATGGGGCGTAGCGCGCCCGAGGCTGCCCTAGAGCTCGACTCCTTCGTCGAGCGTTCGGCGATCGAACTCGTTCCTTTCGATGATGAGCACGCCAAGCGGGCGAGGGAGGCATTCATCCGTTTCGGCAGAGGGCGGCATCCGGCGCGCCTAAATTTCGGGGATTGCGTGTCCTACGCGCTGGCGCAAGCGCGTGGCCTTCCGCTGTTGTATAAGGGCGAAGATTTCGCCAAGACGGACGTTCTGAGCGCGGTTCGATAGAGCGGCTCCGGCTGAGCGGTGTGGAGGCGCGCGGTGATCCAGCGCGGCAAGAGCTATGACGAGGTCTATGCCGGCTTCCGCTGGGAATTGCCGGCGCGTTTCAATATCGGTGTTGCTGTATGCGACCGGCACGCCGACGGCAGCGGCCGGCTGGCGCTGGTCTACGAGGCTCCTGACGGGAAGCTGGAGAGCTTCTCGTACGACGACCTGAAACGGCTGTCGAACCGCTGCGCGAATGTGCTCGCGGCAATGGGGGTCGGGCCCGGTGATCGGGTCGGCGTGCTGTTGCCGCAACGCCCGGAGACGGCGATCGCGCATCTCGCGATCTACAAGCTTGGCGCCGTGGCCCTGCCGCTCTTCACCCAATTCGGTCCCGACGCGCTAGAGCACCGGCTCGGCGACAGCGGCGCACGGGCGCTGATCACCGACGGCGAAAATCTAGCTAAGGTGCCGGACGGCCTGACGGATCTTGAGACGATCCTCGCCGTCGACGGCGACAGCCGCGGCAACCCGCTGTTCTGGCCGAGCCTCGAACGCGCGGTCGACGAGTTTTCGGCGGTGACTACCAGTAGCGACGACCCGGCCCTCGTGATCTACACCTCGGGGACAACCGGCAAGCCCAAAGGTGCCTTGCATGCGCATCGCGTGCTGCTGGGTCATTTGCCCGGGGTGCAGCTGGCGCACAATTTCTTTCCGGCACCGGGCGATTTCTGTTGGACCCCGGCGGATTGGGCATGGATCGGCGGGCTGCTCGACGTTCTGCTGCCGAGCCTCTATTTCGGCATCCCGGTGCTCGCCCATCGCGCGCGCAAATTCGATCCTGAGGAAGCGTTTGCTCTGATGGCCCGGCACCGGGTCAGAAACGCCTTTCTGCCGCCGACCGCGCTCAAGATGATGCGCCAGGTGCCGGCGCCTCGCGAGCGGTTTGGCCACCGCCTCCGCTCGGTGGCGAGCGGCGGCGAGGCGCTCGGTGAGGACATCCGCGGCTGGTGCCGCGAGGCCTTTGGGGTCGAGGTCAACGAGTTCTACGGGCAAACCGAGGCCAATCTACTCGTCGGCAACTGCACCTCGCTGTTTCCTGTGCGGCCGGGATCGATGGGTCGGCCGACCCCGGGCCACCGCGTCGAAGTCGTGGCGCCGGACGGACGGCCCCTCCCGACCGGCGAGAACGGCATCATCGCGGTGCAGCGGCCCGATCCGGTGATGTTTTTGGGATATTGGAACAATCCGCAGGCGACCCAGGCAAAATTTGCCGGCGACTGGTGCCTGACCGGAGATGTCGCGGTCAAGGACGGCGACGGTTACATCTGGTACAAGGGGCGCGAGGACGACCTGATTTCGAGTGGCAGCTACCGCATCGGTCCGACCGATATCGAGGATTGCCTGATGAAGCATCCGGCCGTACTGATGGCCGCTGTCGTCGGCAGCCCCGACCCGGTGCGCGGCGAGATCGTCAAGGCCTTCATTGTGGCCAAGCCCGAGATCGCAACGGGCTCCGGTCTCTCCGAGGAAATCCGCACCTTTGTCGGTGCGCGGCTGGCGCATTATCAGGCGCCACGGGAGATCGTCTTCCTTTCGGAGCTGCCGCTTACCGCCACCGGCAAGATCATGCGCCGCGAGTTGCGCGACCGGCCACCCGGGTAGGTCACGCTTGGCAACGGACCGGCTTGAGCGGCCGGCCGGAGTGTCTGGAGGTTCTAATGTTTTGGGTAGTCGTCGCAATATTGTACTTCATTCTGGCGGCGGTCGCCCCGGCGATCCTCGGCCTCTTCGTCAATCGAGCGCGGCCGGATTTCCGCACCCTCTCCCTTTCGCTGCGCATCGTGTTCGTGGTCATTGCGCTGATCTGCTTGGCCGCGACTTCGTATGTCCATGTCGAGTCGGACGAAATTGCCGTGCTCAACAAGATTTACGGAACGGCCTCGCTGCCCACCGAGCACATCGTTGCGACCAACGGGGAAAAGGGCCCGCAGGCGGAGATTCTGACCCCCGGCTGGCATCCATGGTTTCTCGTCAACGTCATTTATCAGGTCGAAAACAAGAAAATCGTTTCGATTCCGTCCGGCGAATACGGGTTTTTGAACGCCAAGGACGGAGTTCCGCTTAGGCCTGATCAATACCTTGCCGACGCGTTTCCCGCCGAGCACGAGCTGGATATGCTCGACGCCGAGTACTTCCTTATCCACGGCGGCCAGCGGGGGCCGCAGACGACGATCCTGACGCCGGGAACTTACCGGCTCAACACCTACCTCTGGGACATCACGGTCAAGAATGCGACCGACGTCGCCGAAGGCTCAGTCGGTGTCGTCAAATCCAACGTGATCGCTGCCGTAAACTTCGGGAATATGATCGCTGAAAAACCGAGCTCCTGCACCCAAATGCGGGTGTCGACAAATTCGGCCGGTGAAGCGGTCGCCGCGAACCAAAAGAAAGAGGATGAGGGCGTCCTAACCGCCATCCTCGTTCCGGTCGGCTGCATTGGCGTTTGGGAAAGAGCGCTGCAGCCGGGCCGCTATTACGTCAACGAGGCGGCCTATAAGGTAACGATGATCAGCACCCGTGTTCAGACCTGGGAATTCAAGGGAGGATACAAGAGACGCTACATTGATCTCAGCCTCGATCAGGCCGGCAATCTGACCCAGTCGCCGCGCTCGGAAGATATAAAAAAACCTGACGGTGCGGCCGATCCGGCCGTAACCCCGTTTGTCGAAGGCTGGTTGGTGCCGCTCGAGCTCAGGGTGCTCGCCCAGGTGACGCCGGACAACGCGCCGTTTGTCGTCGCTGCTGTCGGCGGGCTAAAGGAGATCGAAGACAATATCATGGTCCCGACGATCCGCTCGATCGTCCGCAACGTCGTCGGCGCCCAAGGCCGCCACGTCTTGGACCTCGCCGACAACCGCGCGGAGTTGGAGCATGCAGTCGAGGATGCGATCCGGCCTGAAGGGTTGCGCGCCGGCATTGTCATCAAGGAAGTCAAATTCGGCGACGTGGCATTGCCGCCCGAGCTTTTGGTCTCACGGCTGCGCCAGCAATTGGCCGACCAACTCCAGCTTACCTACCAGCAGGAGCAAAAGGCGCAGACGCAGAGGATCGAAACCGAAAAGGCTCGCGCGACCGCCGAGCAACAGCACCAGCTCGTCGAAGCGGTGATCGGCGTTCAGGTTGCTGAGCAGAACAAGAACTCGGCGAAGCTTCGCGGCGAGGGACAGAAGCTCGAGCTCGAGGAGATTGCGCAAGGACAGCGGGCACAGGCCGATGTGCTGGGCCAGGACCGGGTGCTGACGATCAACATCCTCCAGCAGCTCCTCAAGGCCGTCGAGGAGAAGCCCGAAATTGTTGGGCTGATCGGGAAGCTGGTGCCGCAGACGGTGGTCTCGACCGGTGGCCAGGGGACCGGTCTCGACAGCGCCGCGGCAATCCTCGGCGCGCTGATCAAGAATGGCGGCGGCGCGACACCGGCGCTGGCCGGGCCATCGAGCGAAAAGTGATCTGGGCGATAGGTGGGGTGACATGGCCGATATCGTCCTGATCAACCCGCGCTTTGAGATTTCGTATTGGGGCCTCGAGCACGCGGTGCCGTTTCTCGGCGCCAAGGCGGCAATGCCGGTTGCCAATCTGCCCTTGCTAGCGGCCCTGACGCCGCCGGGGCACAACGTCACGCTCGTCGACGAGAACATCGAGCCGATCGACTTTGCCCGCTGCGCGCGGGCCGATATCGTCGGCCTGACCGGCATGAACGTCCAGCGCGGGCGGATGAAGGAAATCCTCGATGAGCTCGGGCGCCGCGGCGTCTTCACGGTGGTCGGCGGCCCTTGGGTGACTGTGCAAGAGGACGACATTGCCGGTCTGGCCGACGTCATCTTTATTGGCGAGGCCGAGGAAACCTGGCCGCAGTTTCTCGGCGAATGGAGCGAGGGCCGTCACGGGAGCCGCTACGAGCAGGCCGAGCGCACCGATATGGCGACAGTCCCGGCCCCTCGCCTCGATTTGTTGCGGATGAAGGACTACGCGTTTGCCAGCGTGCAGTTCTCGCGCGGCTGCCCGTTCGAATGCGAGTTCTGCGACATCATCGTCACTTTTGGGCGGCGCCCGAGGATCAAGACCTCGGCTCAGGTATTGGCCGAGCTCGATGCCCTCGTCAAAGCAAGACAGCGTTTCGCCTTCATCGTCGACGACAATCTGATCGGCAATAAAAAGGTCATTAAGTCGGTGCTGCGCAATGTCGTCGCGTGGCAGGAAGAACACGGCTATCCGCTGATGTTCGCGACCGAAGCCTCGATCGATCTCGCCGAGGACGCTGAATTGATGGAGCTGATGACGGCGGCCAACATCAGCAGCGTCTTTGTCGGGATCGAAACGACCAACGAGGCCGCACTGCGCGAAACCAAGAAAATCCAGAACCTGCGCGCTCGCGGCGGAACCATGCTCGACAAGGTGCATCGCATCCAGCAAGCCGGGATGGAAGTCTGGTGCGGCATTATCGTCGGATTCGACAATGACGACACAGGCGTTTTCGCCGCCCAAAGCCGCTTTGTGCGCGAGGCGCGGATCGTCAGCGCGATGGTCAACATGCTGGTGGCAATTCCCAGGACCCCGCTGTACAAGAGGCTCGCAAGCGAGGGCAGGCTGACCCCATTGCAGGATGAGGAACATTCCGGGGGCTTTGGCACCAATGTCGCACCGCTGCGGATCAGCCGCGAAGCACTCTATGCCGGCTATACCGAGCTGATGCGTGAGCTGTACGCGGCCGATGCCTATTTTGCGCGGCTCGACGAGTTGTTCCTCGATCCGCGGTTCCAGATCACCCAGGCCCGCACCCGCTATCTGCGCGGTCACCCGCTGCGCTGGTTCAAGTGTAATGCGCAGCTGCTTGCGGAGGCGGTCGGGATCTTTGTGCTGCTGATGCGCGGCATACCCGATGCGGGGTTGCGCCGCGAGTATCGTCGCCGCCTGATGCGGCTCGTCCGCCATCGCCGCGAGCCGCAAATCATCCAGACTTACGCGACCAAATGCGCGATGCACTACCACGCGCATCGAATGGTCCAAAGGCTACTCTCGCGGCAGCAGTTTTCGGCTGACCTCGCCGCTTGAGCAACAGGGGAAACAATGGCTCATCCGATCGTCTACGGCCCCGCCTTCAGCAGCTATGTGTGGAGCGCGCGGTTGGCACTGGCGGAAAAAGGGGTGACGCACGAGCTCGTCGATGTTCCGTTCGGTGCTCAGCGCGAAGCGCCACACTTGGCGCGCCAGCCTTTTGCAAAGGTCCCGGCCTTCGAGCACGACGGGTTTGCGCTATACGAGACCCAAGCGATTATGCGCTATGTCGACGAGCGCTTTGCCGGAACCCCATTGCAGCCCGAAGACGTGCACCAATGGTCCCGGATGAACCAGATCATCGGTATCGTCGATGCCTATGCATGGCCCGGCATCGCCGGCACGATCCTGTTCAACCGCGTTCTTGTGCCGCGCTTTCTCGGCGGGACCCCGGATGAGGCGGCGATCGCAGCAGCACTGCCGCGCGCACGGCTCTGCCTGGCGGAAATCGACCAGTTGATGGAGGAGAACCGGTTTCTCGCGGCCGATTTCGTCAGCCTCGCCGATCTGATGGTGCTTCCGCTGCTCTATTATTTCGGCAACGTGCCGGACGGCCGGGGGCCAATGGCCGAGCACCCGAAATTGCAGGGCTGGGTCCGCCACATGGAAACGCGCCAGAGCTTTCAGGTGACGAAGCCGCCGCCTCTGTAACCGGGGCCGCCGCGTGCTGCCACGAGTCCCTTCGATCCTGGGTTTGGCGCTGTTGCTGCTTCTGTTGGGTCAGCCGCAGCCGTTAGCCCGTTCTGCTGGCGGCGACCCGGTCGCGCCTTGGGCGAAGGTTCCGGCGGTCGTCGTCATCGGCGCGAGAACGGACGATGCACGGCTGCCGCTGGTGCGGGACGCGGTGGCCTTTTGGAATAGCACTTTCGTGGAGCTCGGCTCCGCCTTTCGACTGGGAGCGGTAAGCCAAGCCGACGGGGCGGTCCCGGTCGACGAGTTGCGCGCACTGAGCGGGCGGGTATTGAGCGGCAGCGGCCCGACGCAGTTCCCTCCGGAGAGCCTGAAGGACGTTCCGGGCGACCTTGTCGTGGCGTTGTCGGACGGCGATTTCGTCTCGTTCGCCATGCGTTGGCCAACCCTCGGCAAGGCCCTGGTGGCGATCAAGAGCGACCGGTTCTGGCCGCTGAGCCTGCCCAACGTCGCCCGCAACGTGATTGCTCACGAAATCGGACATGCGATCGGCCTTCGCCACAATAGCGATCCAGCAGCATTGATGTGCGGGCGTCCAGCGCCATGTCGGCCGGATGCGTTCCAGTCCGCGACCGAGCGTTATTTCCCGCTGACCGGAGAGGAAAAATCGCTGCTGCTGAGCCTTTACCCCGCCGACTGGCGGGCTCGATAGTCCCTGTCCCTCTGCGCGTCGCTCGTCGCTTCGCCGCCGTTGCCTAGTAGGCTCGTAGAGACCGCATCTTCCGGGCTCAGCTCACTCGCTCTCGTCCGAACGGGCGTCACTCCGCGACCCCGCCTGCAGCTTGCGAGCCAGCAGCCAGCCGGCAAGCAGCGCAGCGCAGATCGTGAGGAGTGCGGGGACACCGGCGTCCTTCAGAGTGCCAATCAGGATCCCAATCGCAATGGCCAGCAGGAACGCCAACACGGGGCTCAGCAGAGCGGGAATCGCGATAATCGACCAAATGGCCCATGTTGGAAGACCGCTCACGCTTGTACGCCCCGCTGACCCTGACCGCGCGCATCCCTAACAAAACGGCAGTCAGCAGGCCGTCCGGAGCGGTTCGGTCATCTCGTCGGGAGCACCCCTACTGTTCGAGCAAAAGCCAGAGTGTGAGCAGGCTCACACATTTCGAGGCAGCGCGGTTCTATCCTTCTCGACAGCGAGTTCACGCTTGAGGGAAAGGAAACGACGCATGCTCGAGTACAAACATTTCACGATCGTCGGTCGAGTGCTGGCTTTGGCGCTGATGGTCGCGATGGCCGACGCAGTACGCGCGGATGCCGCCTCGGGCGTCGACCCGTTTGAAACGAGTCTCAACGGCTCGATGGCGCCCGGTACCGAAGGGCTGAACCTCTCATTCACAGTGCCGGCTGGCAAGACGCTCATCATCGAATACGTCTCCGGC
>Ga0187846_10000668_pt1 | contig 19479 bp, 20 predicted proteins | sample TC_taG_FD_161473 | JGI IMG/M metagenome (GOLD analysis project Ga0187846, IMG submission 161473) | Biofilm microbial communities from the roof of an iron ore cave, State of Minas Gerais, Brazil - TC_06 Biofilm (v2) | ecosystem: Environmental > Terrestrial > Deep subsurface > Cave > Wall biofilm...
CGCGTGCGGGGACATTCACTTGCCTCGCCTACAGGTTGTGCTCGTACCACCGATACGGGACGACGATTTTCCACTGTGCCCCGTCGAACAACACCCGGTCGCCCACGGTTACCTGGCTCCAGAACTGCGATGGCACGGAGTATGCCCAACCGTCAACCGCGATCGCCGGATCGGTGGCGGCTGCAGACAACTTCTGGGTCACCTCTCCGCTGACGGCTGGAGTGCCCGCGTGAGCCGCGGGCGTGCTGAGCGCGAGCAACGCTCCCACCATTAGCAACGCGAGTGCCTGACGCATTGAAATTCCCTCCTTTGGAGCTGATTGAGCGCGGCGCCGAACTTCGCCGGTGCTCACGAATCCTCTGGTCTCGCTCCCACCGGCATCCACTCGTGTCGCTCCCTACTCGCTTGTACACCCCCCGTCGGCGCGCAGACGGCCAACCGTGCACGATGTTACGAAGCCGTGACGCCGCGAGCCGCCGCGCGTGGTTGGCGAAGCACGTGAGTCCCGGAGGGGCGGGGCAACGCAAACAGCGAAGCAATGGAAGAGGACGTCCACGCGGACGGCGCAGTGGCCTGACGCGAGCCATCGGTCGGGGAGACGAAGAATCGGGAGTACACCGTTCCGGGCGACGTGGCCGCCCTCAATCAACGGCGGGGAGGAGGTCAAGTGACTACACCGGTCACGGGGAAAGACGAGATCCGCGGTCGTGTCATCAAGGTGGTGGAGATCCCGGCCAGGTATGGGGCTGCCATCGAGATCACCCGGGGGCAAGTGCTCAGGGTGATCGACGTGGAGGGTCAGCAGGTGGGCGACTTGGTGTGCTTTAGCCGCGACGATCTGAGCGAGCGATATTCTCCGCAGAACACGATTCTTTTCAATCGAACGATCTATCCGAAGATAGGGGCGGCGCTGGTGTCAGACCGCGGCAGGCCGATGATGCGGCTCATCGCGGATACGGTCGGCGTGCACGACCTCATTTGCGGGTCGTGCAGCGACGAATACTATAAGCATCGGCTAGGGTATCATGAGCCCCACCGCAGCTGCCGAAGCAACCTCGCCGAGGCCATGAATCCGTGGGGCGTCCGGCTGAAGGACATTCCATTCTCGTTTAACGTGTTCATGCAGTGGCCCGTCCAGGCGGATGGCTCCGTCCAGCCGATGGCGGCGCCCTCCGGACCCGGCGACTATATCGACTTGAAGGCAGAGATGGATTTGGTGGTGGCAAACTCCGCGTGTCCCTCTGACATCACCCCAACGAACGCGCATCGTCCCACGGCGATGCGATTCGTGCTGTACGATCCACGTGAGTAGGGCCCGCGGGGAGCGGAGACCACCGCCCGTGCCCGGGAGGGCACGCGAGGGGCGGGGGGGATCTGCGAGGGAACATTTCCCCCATGAACCTGCGTCTTATACTGAGGGTGGAACAGGCTCCGCGACATCGATGCGAGGGGTGCCCCGCTGATGCTGAATGCGTTCCGCAAGGCGCTGCGGGCAGAGCGCCGCGGCTTCACCCTGATCGAACTGGTCGTCGTGCTCGCGATCCTCGCCGTCATAATCTCTCTCGCGATCCCGCGCTACCTCGCCGCCCGCAAGCGGGCGTACAAGTCCGAGGCCGACAACATCCTTCAGGAAACGAAGTCTCTGGAATGGTCCTACTATCAGCAGTACAATCAGTTTGACACGACCGGCGCCAACCTGGGTTTGGTGGTGCCGCCCGGCATGCACTGGAACGCGCCCTCGGTCAACGGCGGGGCCAGCAACATCACGATCACGATGAGCGGGGCGGTGCAGCCGCTCACCGCCAACGACAGCGTGTGGATCACGCTCTCGGGGGATGGATCGAGCACCGGCGGAGCCACGTTCTAATCGACCGCCCCACGCTCACGCTTCTGCACGGAAGCCCCCAGCCGCGATTCGCGCCTGAGCGACGCGGGCCACCCGGGCGGGGCCTCGAGGGACTCCGCGCCGCGGGGGCCGGCGCGCGCAGGGCTTGCAACTTTATTCACCCCAAAGTATAATTATTCGCATATTGGCGCGGCGTGACTCTGGCTCCGCCGCGCCAATGGGGTGAACGGATGCCGGTCCGGGTCAGCGTCGTTGGGGCATCGGGGTACGGCGGGGCGGAGGCGGTGCGGCTCCTGGCCACGCATCCCGGCGTGTGCCTGACGCACGTCACCGCGGAAACGCACAAGGATCGCGCGATCGCCGATTTGTACCCGAACCTCCGGGGGTTCCTGAGCCTGACCACCGAGGCCGCCGATCCCGCCGTGATCGGGACGGACTCCGACGTGGTCATCGTCTCGCTGCCAAGCGGAAAGGCGATGGAGATCGTCCCCGAGCTGCTCGAGCGCGGAGCCCGGGTGATCGATGTCGCCGCGGACTTCCGGCTGCGCGAGCCCGCGCAGTACCCGGTCTGGTACAAGTTCACGCACGCCGCCCCGCGGTATCTGGCGGAGGCGGTGTATGGCTTGCCGGAGCTGCACCGGGCGGCGATCCGGCAGGCCCGGCTCGTGGCCAACCCCGGCTGCTACCCGGCGGCCGCACTCCTCGCGCTGGCGCCCTTGCTGCGCGCCCAGGCCGTCGAACGCCGGGGGATCGTGGTCGACGCAAAGTCAGGTGTCTCGGGGGCCGGCCGCGGTGGGTCGAGCAGCCTCGGATTTTCCGACACCAACGAGGACGTTCGCGCGTACAACGTGCCCGGGCACTCCCACACCGCCGAGATCGAGCAGGAACTGAGCGGGCAGGCGGGCGGCGAGGTCCGCGTGACGTTCGTCCCCCATCTGGTTCCGATGACCCGCGGGATCCTCGCCACGGCGTACGCCCCGCTGGCCCGCCGGATGACGACCGCCGAGGCGCTGGAGCTCTACCGCGACGCCTACGCGGGAGAGCCGTTCGTCCGCGTTCTCCCGGAAGGCGCGCTCCCCCAGACGAAAGCCACGGCCGGAAGCAATTACTGCGACGTGGCCGTGCGGGTGGATTCGCGCACCCAGACCGCGGTGGCGATCGCGGCCCTCGACAATCTCGGCAAGGGGGCCGCCGGCCAAGCGATCCAGAACCTGAACTTGATGGCGGGGCTCCCCGAGGAGACGGGACTCCGCATCCCAGGTATGTATCCGTAGGAGGGATCCACGATGGCCGGAGGAGTGATCAGGTTGATTCAAGGGGGCGTGACGTCGGCCCAGGGCTACGTCGCGTCGGGGGTGCACTGCGGGATCAAGCCGCAGAAGAAGGACCTGGCGCTCGTGTTCTCCCGGGTCCCGGCGGCGGCCGCCGGGGTGTTCACGACGAACAAGGTCAAGGCGGCCCCGGTCCTGCTGGACATGGAGCGGGTCCGGTCGGGGCGCGGCCAGGCCGTGGTGCTGAACAGCGGAAACGCCAACGCCTGCACCGGGGAACACGGCATGCGGGACGCACGCGAAATGGCCCGCCTGACCGCGGAACAGCTGCGCATTCCGGAAGACCTCGTCTACGTGTGCAGCACCGGTCCGGTCGGGGAGGCCCTCCCCATGGAGCCCATCCGCTGGGGGATCCCCGAAGCGGTGCGCCGCCTCAGCCCGGACGGGACCACGGCGGCGGAAGCGATTCTGACCACCGATACTGGACCGAAAACCGGGGCGGTGCAGGCCCCCGCCGGCGCGCAGGTCGTGACGATCGGCGGGATGAGCAAGGGGGCCGGGATGATCCATCCCCTTATGGCGACAACCCTGACCGTGCTCACGACCGACGCCGCGGTCGCTCCGGCGGTGCTTCAGACCGCGCTCCGGCGGGCCGCCGATCAGTCCTTCAACCGGATTACGGTGGACGGAGACCGGAGCACGAACGACACGATCCTCCTGCTGGCAAACGGGGAGGCGGGCGCGCCCGAAATCGCCGGCCCCGGCGACGCGCTGGATGCGTTTCAAGCGGCCCTCAATCATCTCACGGTGGGGCTCGCCAAAGCGGTGGCCAGGGACGGCGAAGGGGCGACAAAACTGATCGAGGTGACCGTGGAAGGGGCACAAACCGACGAGGACGCGCAGCGCGCGGCGTTTGCGGTGGCCAACTCGCCCCTGGTCAAGACCGCGATCCACGGACACGTGCCCGCCTGGGGCCGGATGCTCGCGGCGGTGGGCTATTCGGGAGCCGAGGTCCAGCCGGACCGAACCGCGGTTCGCATCGGCCCAGTGCTCGTCGCGGAGCGAGGCGCCCTCGCCCCGGGGAGCCCCGAGAATCTCGAGGAGGCCGCCCACCACCTGGCGGGAAGCGACGTGCACGTGCGTGTGGACCTTGGGATCGGCCGGGGCGAAGCCACCGTGTGGACCTGCGATTTATCGGAGGAGTACGTGAAGGCGAATGCCGGGGAACTCACTTAGCATGAATGTGCGCGCCATCACCGAGCAGGGCGCCGTGATCGCCCAGGGCCTCAGGTACGTGAACGCCTGGAAAGGGAAGACGGTCGTGGTCAAGTACGGGGGCAGCGTGCTCGACTCTAACCGGGAGAGCACGCTGGCCCAGGACCTCGTGCTCCTCAAAGGCGCGGGCATCCACCCGGTGCTCGTCCACGGGGGCGGCCCGGAGATCACCCGGGTCCTGGAGCGCCTGGGCAAGACGTCGAAGTTCGTGGAGGGGCTTCGCGTCACCGACGGGGAGACGATGGAGGTCGTGGAAATGGTCCTGGCCGGCCGGACGAACAAGGCCCTCGTCTCGATGATCATCCAAGAAGGCGGGCAGGCGGTGGGTCTGAGCGGCAAGGACGGGCGCATGCTGGTGGCCCGCAAGTACGAGGGCAACGTGGATCTGGGGCAGGTCGGGGAGGTGGACGAAGTGCACCCGGAGCTGATCGTCCAGCTCGGAGCACAAGGCTACATCCCCGTGGTCGCGTCCCTCGGGATCGGGACGGATGGGACGAGCTACAACCTGAACGCGGACACCGCGGCCGGCGCGCTCGCGGTCGCGCTCAGCGCGAGCAAGTTCGTCCTGCTGACGGATGTGGAGGGCGTGTACCGCGACTACCACGGGACCCGCACGCTGATCTCCGAGCTGCAGGCGGCCGACGCGCGAACGCTGATGCAGGACGGCTCGGTCAGCCGGGGGATGCGTCCCAAGATTGAGGCCTGCTTGGCGGCGCTCGGCGGAGGGGTGCCGAGCGCCCACATCATCAGCGGATCGGTCCCGCACGCGCTCCTCGTCGAGTTGTTCACCGAACGGGGCATCGGGACCATGTTGATCCCGTAGGGCAGCATCCGATGTGGGGGGGGTGAGGGATGACCACGCGAGACGTCATCGCGCTGTCGAACCAGTTCCTGATGCCGAACTACCGGCGAGCCCCGGTCGCGTTCGTGGAAGGCCAGGGGATGCGGCTCTGGGACGCGGACGGAAAAGAATACCTCGACTTCGTCGCGGGCATCGCCGTCGACCTCTTGGGGCACTGCCATCCCCACCACGTCAGGGCGATCCAGCAGCAGGCGACGCGGCTGATCCACGTCTCCAACCTCTACCAGATTCCCCAGCAGGCCGAGCTGGGGCGCGCGCTCGTGGAGGTGGCCGGAATCCCCGACGGGCGGGCGATGTTGAACAACAGCGGCGCGGAGGCCTGCGAGACGGCGATCAAGCTGGCCCGCAAGGCCGCGCGCGCGCGCCGCGGCCCCGGAGCCTACGAGATCATCGTGGCCAGCCACAGCTTCCACGGACGAACGATGGGGGCGCTGTCTGCGACGATGGTGCCGAGATACCACGAAGGGTTTGAGCCGCTGGTGCCGGGGTTTGTGGAGGTCCCGTTCAATGACCTCGGGGCGGTGGAGCGGGCGCTGACCCCCGCGACCGCGGCCGTCTTGATGGAGACGGTGCAGGGAGAGGGGGGGATCCACCCCGCCGATGACGACTTCCTGCGCGGCTTGCGGCGTCTGTGCGACGAGCGCGGAGTCTGGCTCGCCCTCGACGAGGTGCAGAGCGGCTTCGGGCGCACCGGCCGCTGGTTCGCGTACCAGCACGCCGGGATCACGCCCGACATCGTGGCGATGGCGAAGGGCATGGGGGGCGGGGTTCCGATCGGCGCGGTCGTGGCGCGCGAGGAGTTGGCCCGGGTCTTCCAGCCGGGGAGCCACGGCTCCACCTTTGCCGGCAGCCCGCTGATGTGCGCCGCGGCGCTCGCGGTCATCACGGCGATCCGCGAGGAGGGCCTGGTCGAGCGGGCCGGCGAGATGGGCGCGTACCTGATGGGACGCCTGCGGGATCTGGCGAACGCCTCCCCGGTGATCACGGGGGTCCGCGGTCGCGGCCTCATGGTCGCGATCGAGCTCAGTATCCCTTCCGAGCCGGTCGTCGCCGCCGCGATGGGGAAGGGGCTGCTGGTGAACAATGTTCAGCCGACCGCGGTCAGGCTCGTCCCGCCGCTCATCGTCGGCAAGGAGGACATCGATGAGGCCACGCGCATCCTCGGCGATGTCCTGACCGCCGCGGCCAAGGTCCCCGCGCACCCCAACCCGGCGCGGTGAGGTGACGCCGATGCCGACCCCCACGCGCGTGGCGCTCGCGTACAGCGGCGGCCTGGACACGTCGGTCATCATCCCGTGGCTCAAGGAACGGTATGGGTGTCAGGTCGTCGCGGTGGTCGCCGACGTCGGCCAGGACGACGACTTCGATCAGGTGCGGGACAAGGCCCGCCGCAGCGGCGCCGACAAGGTCCAGGTGGTGGATGTCCGGCGCGCGTTTGTCACGGACTACATCTTCCCGGCCTTGCGGGCCGACGCCGTCTACGAGGGGCGGTACCTGCTCGGCACCTCGCTCGCGCGTCCGCTCATCGCCCGTGTGCAGGTCGAGGCGGCGCTGGCCGAAGGCTGCGACGCCCTCGCACACGGATGCACCGGCAAGGGGAACGACCAGGTGCGATTCGAACTGGCCTATCAAGCGCTCGCGCCCCAGCTTGCGGTGGTCGCGCCGTGGCGGGAGTGGACGCTCGGATCCCGCGAAGAGGAGATCGAGTACGCCCGGGCCCACGGGGTTCCGGTTCCGGTAACGAAGGAAAAACCCTACAGCATGGACCAGAACTTGTGGCACTTGAGCTTCGAGAGCGGGGTCCTCGAGGATCCCTGGAAGGAGCCACCGCCGGACATGTACCGGCTCACTGTGGACCCTGCGCGCGCGCCCGACACCCCCGCGATCGTCGAGCTTGGATTTGATCGCGGGACTCCCACGAGCATCGATGGACGGTCCCTCGACCCCGTGGCGCTCATCGCGGCGCTCAACCGGCTGGCGGGGGCGCACGGCGTCGGCCGGGTGGACATCGTCGAGAATCGGCTGGTGGGGATGAAGAGCCGAGGAGTCTACGAGACGCCGGGGGGCACCGTGCTGGCCGAGGCCCATCATCACCTGCAGACGATCACGCTCGATCGGGACACCCAGCACTTCAAGGCACTCCTCGCGCCGAAATACGCCGAGCTCGTCTACAACGGCCTCTGGTACTCTCCGCTCCGCCGGGCCCTCGACGCGTTCGTCTCGGCCACCCAGGAAACGGTCGGCGGGACCGTCCGCGTGAAGCTCTTCAAGGGGACCGCGACCGTCGTGGGAAGACAGGCCGCGCGGTCACTGTACAGCCACGACCTCGCGACCTTTGGACGGACCACGGGCTACCATCAGGGGGACGCCGCGGGGTTCATCCACCTGTTCGGCCTGCCCACGAGGGTCTTCGCCGAGGTCAACCCCGACCTGACCCGCGATGTCACCCCGCCCCGGGCCAAGGTCCCGGTCCCAGGGCGGAGCTCAGAACCGACCTCAGGGTAGCCTCGCGTGACGGAACCGCGACGCGGGCCCAGCGACGATCCGGCCACCGCTCGGATGTGGGGAGGGCGGTTCCGGGGCGAGCTCGACCCGCAGATCGCCGCGTTTACGACGTCGCTTCCGTTTGACCAGCGCCTCTACCGGGCCGACATCCTCGGGAGCATCGCGCACGCCACGATGCTCGGCCGGTGCGGGATCATCCCGCCCGAGGAAGCGGAGCAGATCAACCGGGGGCTGAGGGAGATCCTGCGCGAGATCGACGCCGGGGTGCTGCAGATCGCGAAGGCGGAAGACATCCACACGTTTGTGGAGTCCGCGCTAAGGACGCGCATCGGGGACGCGGCGGGCCGCCTGCACACCGCCCGCTCCCGGAACGATCAGGTGGCCACGGATCTGCGATTTTACTTGAAGGCGGAGATCGTCAAGATCGTCGGGCGGACCGTGGCCCTCCAGCAGGTGCTGCTGTCCTTGGCCGAGGCCCACCCGGCCGTCATCATCCCCGGCTACACGCACCTGCAGCGCGCGCAGCCGGTGCTTCTGGCCCACCACCTGCTGGCGTACGTGTGGATGCTCCACCGGGACGTGGGCCGGTTCCACGACGCGTTCGTGCGGACCGATGTGCTGCCCCTCGGGTCCGCGGCCCTTGCGGGAACCTCCTACCCGATCGACCGGCCCCTGGTCGCCACGCTCCTCGGCTTTTCCGCCGTGTCCGCAAACAGCCTGGACGCGACCTCCGACCGCGATTTCGCCGTGGAGTTCGTCGCCGCCGCCTCGCTGCTGATGAGCCACCTGTCCCGGCTCGGGGGCGAGATCGTGCTCTGGGCCACCGCCGAGTTCGGGTTCGTGGAGCTCCTCGACACGATCAGCACCGGCAGCAGCATCATGCCCCAAAAAAAGAATCCGGACGCGGCGGAGCTGATTCGCGGCAAGGCCGCCCGCGTGGTGGGCGATCTCGTCACCCTCCTGGCCATGCTGCGGGGCCTCCCGCTCGCCTACAACAGCGACATGCAGGAGGACAAGGAGGCCGTGTTTGACGCGGTCGACACGACGAACGCGAGCCTCCAGGCGATGGGGATCGTGCTGCACGGGATTCGCATCAACACCGACGCGATCGCCTCCAGGCTGCGCGGCGGATTCATGGGGGCGACGGAAATCGCCGACGAGCTGGCTCGCCGGGGCCTGCCGTTTAGGGCCGCCCACGACCTGGTGGGTCGGATCGTGCTGTTCGCCCAGGAGCAGGGACGGGAATTGTGGGAACTCACCGCGGACGAATACCGCCAGTTCAGCCCGCTGCTCGACGCGGGCGTCGGGCAGGAGACGACGCCCGCGGGGGCGGTCGCCAACAAGCGATCGGAGGGAGGCACCGCCCCCGAGCGCGTCCGGGAACAGATCCACGCCGCCGGGGCAGCCATCACGCAGAACCTCTCCTGGCTCGCGGCCCTTCCCGCCGCCCCGGTGGAACGGGACGCCGGGGGACTGGCCGCGCCGCACGGCAAACGTGGTCAGCCGCGCTAGCCGGATGTCCGCCGATCCTCCGGCGCGCGCATCCCAGCGGTCCGGGACCGGACGCTCCCCCGCGGCGCGGCCGCGGGCAGCAAGCCGGACCGACCGCGAGCGCCGGATCCGCGAAATCATTTCCCAGCGACCGGTGGAAACCCAAGAGGAATTGGCGGCGGCCCTCGGGCAGCATGGTCTGTCGGTGACTCAGGCGACCGTGTCCCGCGACATCAAACGGCTCGGGCTCGTGAAGGTTCCCTCCGGCCACGGGCGATCGCGGTATGCCGTTCCGGAGCGGCCCTCGCCGGCGGAGGTGCTCCGCCGGCTGCGCGCCGCCACCGAGTACATCCTCTCCGTCGACGCGGGGGACGCGCTGATCGTGGTTCACACGCTTGCGGGGTGCGCGAACACGGTGGCCGAGGCGATCGACGAGGTGCGATGGGAAGAGGTGATCGGCACCGTCGCCGGCGACAACACCATCGTGGTCGTTCCCCGCCGCGCGGCGAGGGACCGCCTCCTCCTCCGACTTCAGCGTCTCATCGAGGGAGCGGGGTGAGCGAGCAGGGGAGCGGAAGGGGTAGGCCGAACCATGCACTAGCATGCACGAGGATTGTGTTCGCCGAAGGGTGCGTTGACCAGGACATCCGGGAATCCCACAGCACGCTGTGAGAGCCATTCGGGCCTGACGCCGGATGGCCGAGGTCTGGGGACGGCGGATGGAAATCTGGGTCACTAACCTGCAGCACAAAGTCCCCATCGAGGCGGGCTTCATTCGAGAGGTCGTCTCCACGGCGCTTCGGCTGGAAGGGTGCCGCGAGGTTTCGGACGTCAGCATCGCGCTGGTCGACGATGCCTACATCCAAGTGTTGAACCGCGAGTACCGAGGCGTGGACCAACCCACGGACGTGCTCGCGTTTCCGATGGAACTCGCGGACGGCGCACGAGGCGAACCTGGGCTCGGCGACATCGTGATCTCGATCGAGCGAGCCCGCGAGCAGGCGCGACAGTTCAAGCATCCCATTCGCCGCGAGGTGGCCCTGCTGGCGCTGCACGGTCTGCTGCACCTGCTGGGGTACGAAGACGATACCGACGCGGGCGCGTCCACGATGTGGTCCAAGCAAAAACATCTCCTCGAGAAGATCCTGGGGACCACCGAAGCGCGAGACAGACGGTAAGTGGCCTCGGGATCCCCGTCCGCGCGTTCATTCCCGCAGGCGGTCGCCGCCGCGACGCGAGGGTTCCGTCATGCCGCGCGGACCCAGCGGCACTTCCGGGCGCAGCTGGTGATCGCGGCCGCGGCGCTCCTCTTCGCCGCGTGGGCGGGCCTCGGGCTCGTCGAACTGGCCGTGCTGCTCGTGACCGTGGGCTTGGTCCTCGGACTCGAGCTCCTCAACACGGCCGTCGAGATGCTCACCGACCTCGTGCACCCCGATCATGGGGACACCGCCGCCGCGGTGAAAGATGTCTCCGCCGCCGCGGTCCTGACATCGGCGGTGCTCGCCTCGTGCGTCGGCGGCCTGATCTTCCTGCCTCGGCTCCGCGCGCTCGCTCCCGCGGTCGCGCATGGCGCGCCGACCGTGCTGAGCCTCCTCTGCCTCATGGTGCTTGTCGCGGACGTCCTCGTGAAAAATCGTCCGCCGCACGGCTAAGAGCGGCGGAAAGGTGTGTGGTATAATGTCGGTGCACGCATGGCCGCGGTCGCATACGTTGCTTATCCCGCCGAGGAAGGGTAGATCGACTCTCCTTGGAGGAGTCTAAGTTGGGCATCCGTCTTACGGTGCTCGGCATCCTGATCTTCTGTTCCGCGTTCTTCAGCGCGTCTGAAACCGCGATGTTCGCCGCGAACCGCGTGGCGCTCCGCCAGCGCCGCGCCCAGGGAGATCGCCGCGCGTCCACCGCCTCGCGGCTGCTCGGCGAGCCGAGCCAGTTGCTGACCACGCTGCTGTTTGGGAACACGATCGCGAACGTGGGGGCCTCGGTGGTGGCCACCTCGATCGCGCTCTCCCTGATGAGCCGCCGCGGAGGAGAGTGGACGGCGTTCGTCGGCACCGCGCTGGTGCTGCTGGTGCTGGCGGAGATCGCGCCCAAGACGCTCGCCGCGCGGTTCGCCGACCGGCTCGCCCTGTGGGTCTCCGGGCCGATCAGCGCCATTCAGTTCGCGCTGACCCCGCTCATCCGCGTGCTGTCCCTGCTGGTCGCCGTGCTCCTCCGCCCGTTCGGCGCGCACGTCGACGTCCGCGGACCGCTCGTGACCCAAGAGCAGCTGCGGTACCTGGTCGAGGTCGGGGAGGAGGAGGGGGTCATCGAGGAAGAGGAGCGGGAGATGATCCACTCCATCTTTGAGTTCGGGGAGACGGTGGTGCGCGAGGTGATGCGCCCGCGGGTGGACATCGTCGCGGTCTCCGCCGACGCCACGATCAACGGCGCCCTGGGCCTGATGATCGAGCACGGGCACTCCCGGCTCCCCGTGTACGAGGGGAGCATCGATCACATCGTCGGCGTCGTGTACATCAAGGACCTCCTCCCGGCGCTGCGCCAGGGCCGCCTGGCGCAGGGGTTGGCCGGGATTCAGCGGCCGCCCTTCTTCGTGCCGGAGGCGAAGAAGGTCAGCGAGCTGTTCAAGGAGATGCAGCAGAAAAAGATCTCGATGGCGATCGTCCTCGACGAATACGGGGGTACCGCCGGGATGGTGACGGTGGAGGATCTCCTCGAGGAGATCGTCGGGGAGATCCAGGATGAGTACGACCTTGAGGAAAAGCCGATCCAGCTGCTGGACGACCACACCGCGATGGTCAACGCACGCACCAACATCCAGGAAGTCAACGATCTGCTCGGGCTCCGCCTTCCCTCGGAGGAGGTCGACACCATCGCCGGGCTCGTCTACGCCATCTGCGGACGGATTCCGGCCCAGGGCGAGACGGTCGAGCTGCCGGGGGCCGAGCTGCGGGTTGAGAAGACCCTCGGGCACCGGATCACCAAGGTACGGATCACGCGGACGGCGCCCGCCCCCCAGGAGGAGACCGCGCCGTTGTGAGTTACCGGATCCGCACGTATTTCTTCGCCGGCCTCTTGGTTCTGCTCCCGATCGTGATCACCGTCGGGATCCTCTCCTGGCTGTTCAACCTCCTCGACGGGCTGCTCGGTCCCTACGTCACCCGGGTGCTGGGCCGACCCGAGCCTGGGCTCGGGCTGATCGCCACCCTGCTCCTCACGTTCGCGATCGGGCTGGTCACGACCAACTTCGTGGGGCGGCGCGTCGTCGCGATCATGGACGAGGTGTTGTACCGGATTCCGCTCGTGCGCAGCATCTACTCGACGACGAAACAGGTCAGCGACAGCATCTTCCAGGGCCGCCACGTCAACTTCCAGCAGGTCGTGCTGGTGGAGTATCCCCGAAAAGGGCTGTACGCGCTCGGCTTCGTCACCGGGGTGATCGAAGGACCCCTGCAGGATGAACTCGCCGCCAGGGCGGGCGACCGGGTGATCAATGTCTTCCTGCCGGCGACGCCCAACGCCATGTCGGGCTTCCTGGTCATGCTCCCCGAGCGCGACGTCCATCCCCTCGGGATGAGCGTGCAGGACGGCCTCAAGCTCGTGATCTCCGGGGGCATCGTGACCCCGACCCGGCCCCCGGGTTCACTCTTGCACGCGCGGGGGGGCCTGCTGCCGCCCCGTTGATGCGCCGCTTGTTCACCCGGACGGCGCTCCGTTACAATAGGCGGAGGCGGCGCCCGGCCGCGATCTCGACGGCCGAGCCGCGGCCTTTGGCTTCGGGAGGGCACGATCGATGACCGATCTCCAGCGGTACATCTTGGAGGAATGGGCGGAGGAGTACCAGGAAGGGCGGGTGAACCGCCGCGAGTTCCTGAGGCGGATCGCCGTGTTTTCGGGTGGGGCCGCGGCCGGCACCTCCGTCCTGGGCAGCCTCGGGCTGGCCGCGTCGGTCGAAGAGATCGCCGAAGCCGCCTCCGGGAGTGCGCCGATCAGGGCACAGGCCTCCGGGGTGACCGTGCCGCCGAACGATCCAGCGATCGAAGCCGGCATGGTGACGGCTGGCGCCGCCGGCACCTCCGTGCTCGGCTACCTCGCCAGACCCAAGGACAAGCCCCGGGCTCCGGGCATCGTCGTGGTGCACGAGAACCGCGGATTGTTGGAGCACCACAAGGATGTGGCGCGGCGCCTCGCCAAGGCCGGCTACGTGGCGTTGGCCGTAGACCTGGCGTCCCCCGGAGGCGGGACCGACAAGTTCACCGACTCCGCCCAGGTCACGGCGCTCCTCGGCCAGACTCCGCCGGAGCAGCTCGTGGCGATGCTCAACGCCGGCGTCGGCTATCTCAAAGGCCTCCCCACCGTGTGGTCCACCCGGCTCGGGACGATGGGATTCTGCTTCGGCGGCGGAATGGTGTGGCGGCTCGCCACCCAGAACGCGGATCTCCGCGCCGCGGTGCCCTTCTACGGCCCCAATCCCCCGCTCGACGACGTGCCGAAGATCCGAGCGGCGGTGCTGGCCCTCTACGGGGCCCTCGACGAGCGTCTCGACGCCGGCATCCCGGTGATCCTCGAGGCGCTCGACAAGGCGCACGTCGTCCACGACATGGTGATCTATCCCGGGGCGAACCACGCGTTCTTCAACGACACGGGCCCGAGCTACAATCCGGGCGCGGCCAAGGACGCGTGGGAGCGGACGCTCGCTTGGTTTGGTCGATGGCTCGCCGCGGCCTGAAGTCCGCACCTCACGCCCAGCCGCGGGGCCGGAGCTCTCCTGCCCGTCACCGCGCGTCTCTCTCCGCGACCCACGCCCGACTCGTCCGCGCCGCGGTGCGCGCGAGACGTCAGGCCTACGCACCCTACTCGCAGTTTCCCGTGGGGGCGGCCGTGCTCGCGGCGGATGGAACCGTGTACACCGGGTGCAACGTAGAAAACGCGTCGTACGGGCTGGCGCTGTGTGCGGAGCGAGTGGCGATCCACGGCGCGGTGGCCGCCGGGAGGCGCAGGTTGATCGCCGTCGCCGTGGCCGGGCCGGCGGGGATCACCCTCACCCCCTGCGGCGCCTGCCGGCAGGTGATGGAAGAGTTTGGGGTCCGCACCGTCATTCTGGCCGCGCCGCGGGGGGCCCCCGCGGTCGTCGCGCTTCCGGATCTTCTGCCCGCCCCGTTCACGCGGAAATGGACGCGGGCCCGCCATGCCGGTTTACAAGGCTGAGGCGATCATCCTCCGCCAGCAGCCGCTGGGGGAGGCCGATCGGATCGTCACGCTCTTCACCAGGGAATACGGCAAGCTGAGGGCGGCGGCCCGGGGCATCCGCCGGCCCACGAGCCGGCTGGGCGGTCGGATCGAGCCGTTCACACACGCGCGGCTCCTGCTGGCCCGAGGTCGCGCTATGGACGTGATCGCCCAGGCCGACATTGTGTCCGCGTTCGCGCGCGTGCGGGGGAATCTGTTGCGGTCCGCGTACGCGGCCTACGTGATGGAACTGGTCGATCGCGGCCTCCCGGAACGCGACAGCCACGTCGAAGTCTTCGCGTTGCTCCGTGACACGCTGGCGGAGCTCGCGCGGGCGCGCGAGGAGGATGTCGAGTTGCCCGCGCTCCGGTTCGCGCTGCGCCTCACCGATCTCCTCGGATACCGGCCGGAGACGGCAGGGTGCGTGGAGTGCGGGCGCCCCCTGCCGCGCACGCGCGGGGCGGCGGAGTCGTGGGCGTTCAGCCCCGCCCGCGGAGGCGCGCTCTGCCCAGTGTGCCGGAAGGAAGACCCCGAGGCGATGGGCGTCTCCCCGGGAATCCTGGCGACCCTCGACTACCTGATCCGGCTGCGCCCCGACCGCCCGACCCGGCTTCATCTGACCCAGGCGCAGCGCGGCGACGTCGCGCGTCTCGTCCAGGCGCATCTGGAATATCGGCTGGAGGCGAAACTGCGCGCGCCGGGTGTGATCCGGCACCTCCGAGCGCCGCGCGAGGCAAGCGCTCCGCGGTGATCGCGCCCGCACGGCGGGCGACGCTCCGCGGGCATGCCACCGAATCCCCCGCGTGATAAGATAGATGCACGGAGGTGGTCCCATGGAGATTGATCTCGAGCGGGCGAAGCGCGCGATCGCCCAGTTCGGTGTAGCGATGGACGAGGCGCGGCGCATCATGCGGCCCGGAAGGTCGGGGGTCGTGCGGGTGCACACCGAGGACCGCGTGATCGAGCTGCCGCTCACGTGGGCGGCGGCGGGTCTCGCGGCATTTGCGATCGCCGCCCTGCTGACGTCCGGCCCGCTGCGGCGTGAGCGGGAGGAAGAGCCGCTCGGCATCGGATGACCAAGACGTTTCAGGATCTCCTCTTCGCCCTGGAGCGGTACTGGGCCGCGCAGGGGTGCGTGATCACCCAGCCATACGATGTGGAGGTCGGCGCGGGCACGATGCACCCGGCCACCTTTCTGCGGGCGCTGGGTCCCGAGCCCTGGCGCGCGGCGTTCGTGCAGCCGAGCCGTCGGCCGGCCGACGGGCGCTTCGGCCAAAATCCCAACCGCCTCTATCAGCACTACCAGTATCAGGTGATCTTGAAGCCGGCCCCCGAGGATGTCCAGGACCTCTACCTCCACAGCCTCGAGGCCCTCGGGATTACGCTGGCCGATCACGATCTGCGCTTCCTCGAAGACGACTGGGAGGCGCCGACCCTGGGCGCCTGGGGACTCGGCTGGCAGGTGTTCCTGGACGGCCAGGAGATCAGCCAGTTTACGTACTTCCAGCAGGTCGGCGGGCTCGACCTCCAGGTGATTTCCGCCGAGCTGACGTACGGGATGGAGCGGATCGCCCAGTACATTCAGCGCAAGGACAGCGTCTTCGATCTCGAGTGGGCGCCGGGCATCACGTATGGGGAAGTCCGGCTCCAGGAAGAGTTCGAGCACTCGAAATTCGCGTTCGAGGCCGCGGACGTCGCGATGCTCGGCAGGCTGTTCGACGCGTACGAACAGGATGCGCACCGGCTGCTGGACGCCCGGCTGATCCTCCCCGCGTATGAAGACCTCCTCAAGTGCTCCCACATCTTCAACCTGCTCGACGCGCGCGGCGCCGTCGGCGTGGCGGAGCGGGCCAGCGTGATGGGGCGGTGCCGCGCGCTCGCCCGGCGATCCGCGGAACTCTATCTGGCTCGACGGGAGGAGATGGGCTGGCCGCTGCTCCGGGGCCGAGTGCATGCCGCGTAGCACCCCGGTGCCGAACCGCCGTCCACGCGCCCGCACCGGCTCCACGAGAGGATCGCGCCTCGTCTTCGAACTAGGGACCGAGGAATTGCCCCCCGCGGCCGCTTGGGAGGCGATCGCACAGATCCAGAGTGCGGCCCAGGCGGCGTTTGCGGAGAACCGGATCCGGGTCGGCGAGATCCGGGCGCACGCCACGCCCCGCAGGATTGTGTTGATTGCCGAGCGCCTGGCCCCCCGCCAGGACGATCTGGTCCGCGAGGTCCGAGGCCCGGCGGCTCGGGCGGCCTATGCCCCCGACGGACATCCCACGCCGGCCGCCGAAGGGTTTGCCCGCGCGCAGGGGATCCCGGTGTCCGCGCTCGACCGACGGGTCACCCCGCAGGGGGAGTACGTCTTCGCCGTGCGGCGATCCCGCGGGGAACCGACCGTCCGCGCGCTCAGCGCGCTGCTCCCCCGGATCGCCTCCGCGCTCACGTTTCCGAAGACGATGCGGTGGGGGCCGGAGGCGATCCGGTTTGTGCGGCCGATCCGGTGGATCCTTGTGCTGGACGGCACGCGGATCATCCCGTTTAGCTTCGCCGGTGTCCGCGCCGGCCGTCGGACGTTCGGGCGCCGGGGGGCCGGGCCGAATGCGGTGACGGTCGCGGATGCGGCCGCCTTCGAAGCGGTGTTGAAGCGACACGGGGTGCTCCTCGACCCGGCGGAGCGGGGGGACCGGATCACCCGCGAGGTCACCCGGGCGGCCGAGCGGGCCGGGGGCCGTCCCATCCTCGATCCTGATCTGCTGCGGGAAACCGTCCAACTGGCGGAGTGGCCGGAGGCGCTCGAGGGCCGGTTCGCGCGTGAGTTCCTCGCGCTTCCGCGCGAAGTGCTGATCACGGTGATGCAGCATCATCAGAAGTACTTTGCGGTCGAAGACGCCCAAGGGGCGCTGCTGCCCGCGTTCGTCGCCGTGACGAACGGCGGACCCCGCAACACGCAGACGGTGCGTGAAGGAAACGAATGGGTGCTGCGGGCCCGCCTCGCCGACGCGCGGTTTTTCTTCGACGAGGACCGGAAACGCCCGCTCGCATCGCGCGCGGGCGAGCTCGACGGGCTCGTCGTCCACGAGAAGCTGGGGACCGTGGCGCAGAAGGCACGCCGCCTGGTGCAGCTCGCCGGGCTATTGGGGGATCGGCTCGGGCTCGACCGGGAGGCGGCGCGGCATCTGGCGCGGGCGGCGGAGCTCAGTAAGACCGATCTCGTCACCCAAATGGTGCGGGAGTTTCCAGAGCTGCAGGGCGTCGTGGGCGGGATCTACGCCCGGCTCGAGGGGGAGCCCGAGGCCGTCGCCCAAGCACTGCGGGAGCAGTACCTGCCGAAGGGCGCGGCGTTGCCGCGGTCGGACCTCGGAGCCTATCTGGCGCTACTGGACAAGGTGGACGCCCTCCTCGGGGCGCTGGCCGTGGGGCTGGTCCCGACCGGTTCACAGGATCCCTACGGGCTTCGGCGCGCGGCATCCGGGATCGTCGCGATCATCCTCGACCGCCGGATGCGGCTGAATGTGCGGGCGTTCCTCGCGGATGCGCTGGAGCGGGTCTATGCGGCGCATCCGGCTCCGGCCCGCGCCGCAGCGCTGGAGGGCACGCTCGATCTTCTCCGGCAGCGCCTGCGCTCCGCGCTGATCGACGCGGGCCTCCCGTACGATACCGTGGACGCGGCGCTCGCGGCGGGCGCGGACGACCTCGCTGACGCCGCCGCGCGGGCGCGCGCGTTGTGGGCGTTCCGCCGGCGCCCGGAGTTCTCACGGCTGTACACGGCATTCGACCGGGCGGCCCGCATCCTGCCGCCCACGTTTGACGGCGAGGTTCGGCGCGAGAGGGTGGAGGGGCCGGCGGAACGGAGGCTGCTAGACGCCCTGGAGCGCGCCGCGCCCCGTGTCCGCGCGGCGGGGACGGCCGGGCGCTACGACGAGGCGCTCGCCGAGCTCGCGACGCTCGCCGATCCGGTCGACCGGTTCTTCGTCGAGGTCCTGGTGATGGCCGAGGACGAGGCGGTGCGCGCGAACCGCCTCGCGCTGCTCGCCGCGGTGGTCCGGCTGGTTCGATCCGTCGCGGATCTCTCGCGCGCGGTTGTGGGAGAAGGAAAGCCCGACGCAGGTTCCTAAGAAGATTGCGCTCCACCTGAAAAAAAGAGGTGACGATGATGGCGATCGCTAGTCGGCAGAAGGCCCCCCGGGGCCGTCGGCTCACCACCGCGCGCGCGGCGCGCGGTCCTCGGGCGCAGGCCCGGAAGCGGATCTGGTTGTTCGAAGAAGGCAACGCGACGATGCGGGACCTCCTCGGCGGGAAGGGCGCCGGGCTCGCCGAGATGAGCCGCGTGGGATTGCCCGTGCCTCCCGGCTTTACTATTACGACCGCCGTCTGCAACGAGTACAACGCCAGCGGCCGGAAGTTTCCGCCGGGGTTGATGGACGAGGTCCGGCGCGCGCTCGCCACCGTGGAGCGAAAAATGCACAAGCGGTTCGGGGATCCCCGCAATCCCCTCCTGGTGTCGGTACGCTCGGGAGCCAAGTTCTCGATGCCGGGGATGATGGACACCGTGCTCAACCTCGGCCTGAACGAGGACACCCTTCGCGGACTGGCGGCCTTGACCGGGGATGAACGGTTCGCGCAGGACGCGTACCGGCGCTTCATCCAGATGTTTGGAAAGATCGTGCTGGACGTGCCGGGAAAGAAGTTCGAGGATATCATCGATGCCGCGAAGCGCCGCACGGGCGCGCGCGTGGATACCGACCTGACCGCCAAGAACCTCGCGGAGATCGCGCGCGAGTTTCGCGCCCTGATCAAGCGGGAGAAGCACATCGAGTTTCCGACCGACCCCTGGGTCCAGCTCGAGATGGCGATCCGGGCGGTCTTCGACTCGTGGATGGGGAAGCGCGCGGTCGACTACCGCAACTTCAACAAAATCCCCCACGACCTCGGCACGGCGGTGAACGTGCAGGCCATGGTCTTCGGCAACATGGGTGAGGACAGTGCCACCGGGGTGGCGTTCACCCGGAACC
>Ga0187846_10000669_pt1 | contig 19466 bp, 13 predicted proteins | sample TC_taG_FD_161473 | JGI IMG/M metagenome (GOLD analysis project Ga0187846, IMG submission 161473) | Biofilm microbial communities from the roof of an iron ore cave, State of Minas Gerais, Brazil - TC_06 Biofilm (v2) | ecosystem: Environmental > Terrestrial > Deep subsurface > Cave > Wall biofilm...
TGTCGATCCTGGCCGCGGCCGCGGGATGGCAATGGCAAGTTGCGGAGAGAGCGAAGCAAGCGGCGCTTGATGCCCAGCGAACAGCCGACCAGCAGAAGACGATCGCCGATGGTCAGCGCGCCCGTGCGGAACAAGCTCTCGCGCTCGCGACCAAGACCGCGAATGGGCTAATCTTTGGTCTCGCGGCGGACTTCAACAACTTATCGGGTGTCCCAACTTCGACGATCAAGGACATTCTTGCCCAAGCGCTCAATCTTCAGAACCAGTTATTACGCAGCGGCGAGACTTCACCCGATTTACGCCTTAGCGAGGCATTGGCCCTCGACGCGATGGCAGATACGCTCGCAACGCTGGGCGACAAAAAGGGAGCGATTGAAGCGGCAACGCGGGCCCGCGAAATCATGCTGGCCCTGGTTGCGTCTGATCCCGATAATGCCAAGTACGCGCGGAATCTGTCGTACACAGAAGAGCAGCTCGGCGGGGTGCTCAAAGCGCAAGGCGATCTCGACCAGGCACGCGCCGCCTATGATAGTGCGCTCACGATCATCAAGCGGGTGGCCCAGAAGGACCCAGGAAGCACCCTCTGGCAGGGTGATCTTTGGCAGGGCCAGTACGGGATCGGCACCGTGCTCGAAGCGCAAAATCTTCTGGACGAGGCGCTCGCCAACTATCGCGATGCTCTCGCCACCGCCAAGGCGCGGGTGCAGAATGACCCGGAAAACACCGACTTGCAGAATGCCCTGTCGGTGAGCGAGGCAAGAATCGGCGACGTGCTGAAGGCGCAGAACCATCTCGACGAAGCGCTCGATCTCTATCGTGAGAGCCTCGCCGTCCTCAAAGCCCTGGTGCAGAAGCAGCCCGAAAACACACTTTGGCTGCACAATGTGTCGTTCCGGAACTGGGAGATTGGTCAGGTGCTCGAGGCGCAGGGCCATCTCGACGACGCGCTCGCTTCGTATCGCGAGGGTCTGGCCATCATCAGTAAGTTAGCGCGTAAGGATCGGGGAAACGCTCTTTGGCAAACCAATCTATGGGAGAGCGAGGAAGCGATAGCCGGCGCGCTGTTTGCGCAGGGTCATCTCGACGAGGCACTTGCAGCCTATCGTGATAGTTGCACGACCGCTATGGGGCACGTGCAAGAAAACGCCGAAAATACCGAATGGGGGAATCATCTGGCGGGGTGCGAGGCGGGAATCGGCGATGTTCTGAAGGCGCAAGGCCATCTCGACGAGGCGCTCGCCGCGTATCGCGAGAGCCTGGCGATCCACAGGAGGCTGGTGCAGGAGAACCCCGGCAATACTTTCCGCCAGGCGGATCTCGCCGCCAGCCTTTTTAAGGTGGCCAATGCCGGAGGCGAGCCGGGGGCGAACTTTGCCGAGGCACTGGGGATCTTAAAGCGTCTCGACACCGCCGGGACATTGCCTGTCGATAAGAAGGGTCTGATCGGCGATGTCGAGGCCGCGTTGGCACAAATAAGCTCTCACTGATCCCATCACCAACTCGGGGCCGCTCCGACCGCGCGACCGGCGGGCCGGGCAATTCGAGCCAGCCCTGCCCCTATCGAAACATCCACAAATACACGCGGCAGATCGTCGAGACCTTCGCGCCTCATCGCAACTTCTGGGGTACCGACATCACCCGCATGCCGTGCTCGTGGAAGCAATGCGTGACGATGTTCACCGAGGAGATGCCCTGGCTCAACGGCCGCGACCTCGAGCGGGGTGATGGGCGCAGTCTGCGGCTGGATCGGCTGGAAATTGTCCGGCTGATCGCCCGAAAATCACACCACGCCAGGTCATCCGGCGAAGTACTCACGAAGGGGCCGAACCGGGCGCCGGCCCTTGCGTCTGCTCCCACTGAACGCGGGAGAGAAAGGCGATCCAGCGGTTGGTCTCTCGCAATGCGTTCAACACCGACGACACGAACCATAGATTGAGGCAAAGTAGAGCCAAGGTACCTAGCTCAAACCAATGGATAATCACCCAAGCGCTCATCTTCCATTCCTACTGTAAAAACTAGTTTACGTACCAAACCCTGACCTGCTCGGAGGCCGATCACGCGGGATCGAATTCGCGATCCTTGCTCGGTATCAGCTCATACGGTAGAGCGAAGCCTGGCATTGCTTTGAGACGCCCCACCCAAGCCTCGAGATGGGGCCAGTTGGCGATGTCGAAGCCGCCTTCGGCCATGAATACCATGCGGCCCCAGCAACCGATATCGGCGATCGTGCAATAGTCGCCGACGAGGAATGGCTGGTTCTGGACTGTCTTGTCGACAAAAGACAACGCAGCCTCGGCACGCGGGCGAAATTCGGCGATCGTCTCAGGGTGGGAGGCGTGAAATCGCGCCGAGTGGCGAACCTTGGCGACATAAGTGATGTGGTCGGCCTCCCAGGAGAGCCATTCCCGCGCCTGCCAGCGCTCCTGCTCGCTTCTGCCCTCGAAATGTCCGGTCTGGCGCGCCAGGTAGTCTAGGATCACGTTCGATTGCAGGACCCTCAGTCCACGATGGCACAGGGACGGGACGACACCCCAGCGATTGACCGCCAGATATTCGGGGCTTTTTTGTACGCCGGTCTTCAGGTTGACCGTGCGGAATGAAAACGGCAGCCGTGCCAGCGCCAGGTAGAGCATCGGCTTGTAGCTCGAGCTCGAGGTAAAACTGCCGTAGAGGGTCAGCCGATCCATGCGCTCACATCTCCGTCGGTGCGCGGGTTGACCCGCCGGGCGGTTGGCCGACACATTAGCGCAAGAGCCGGAAGCTGGCACGCACTGCAGCGATGAGAGAGCCATGAGCAGCCTCGACCCGATCCCCTATTCCGACGCACAGCTACGCGCGATCCTGCGGCGGGTGAAGACCATCGCGATGGTCGGCGCCTCGTCGAACTGGAATCGGCCGAGCTACTTCGTGATGAAATATCTGCAGGGCAAAGGATATCGGGTAATACCGGTCAATCCTGGCATCGCCGGCCAGATGTTGCTGGGCGAAAATGTCTATGCATCGTTGCGCGACATTCCCGAGCCGGTTGACATGGTCGATATCTTCCGCCCGGCGCGCGACGCGCCTGGTATCGTTGAGGACGCCATCGCAATCGGCGCGAAGGTGGTGTGGATGCAGCTCGGCATCCGCAACGACACGGCTGCGGCTAAAGCGGAGGAGGCCGGGATCGAAGTCATCATGAACCGCTGCCCGAAGATTGAATTCGGCCGGTTGGGCGGCGAGCTTTCGTGGAGCGGCGTCAATAGCGGAATCATTCGCAACCGGCCGCCCGAACCTCCGATCACAAAAATTGGCCGGCAGAGAGCGACGCCATCGCACAATGTGACCTATGGCTTTGAGACCCGCGCCATCCACGCCGGCGCGTCGCCCGACCCGGTGACGGGAGCGCGCTCAACGCCGATCTACCAGACGACTTCCTACGTGTTCGACGATGTCGATCACGCGGCCTCACTCTTTAACCTGCACAATTTCGGCTACATCTACTCGCGCCTGACGAACCCGACCGTTGCTGTTCTGGAAGAGCGGGTCGCAAACATCGAGGGCGGCCGCGCAGCGCTCGCCGCGGCCTCAGGCCACGCCGCGCAATTCCTGATTTTCTTTACGCTGATGGACCCCGGCGACGAGTTCATTGCCTCGCGTAACCTCTATGGCGGTTCGCTGACCCAATTCGGGCTGTCTTTCAAGAAGCTCGGTTGGAAGTGCCATTTTGTCGACCCGACCGATCCGGAGAATTTCCGCAAGGCGCTGACGTCGCGGGTCAAGGCGATCTTTGTTGAAAACCTCGCCAATCCGGGGGGCGTCGTTCTCGATCTCGAACGGGTGGCGACGATCGCCCACGAGGCGGGGATCCCGCTGATCGTCGATAATACCTTGGCGACCCCCTACCTTTGCGAGCCGTTCCGTTGGGGCGCCGACATTATCTGCCATTCGACGACCAAATTCTTGAGCGGCCACGGCCACGCGCTGGGCGGCATCGTCGTCGAGTCGGGTCGTTTCGACTGGTCGCAAGGTGACCGCTTTCCCTCGCTGACCGACCCCGAGCCCGCTTATCACGGGCTGAAATTCTATGAGAATTTTGGCGACTTCGCCTTTACTACCAAGGCGCGTGCCGTGGCGTTGCGCGATTTTGGGCCGACCTTGTCGCCAATGAACGCGTTTCTGACGCTGACCGGCATCGAGACCCTGCATCTGCGCATGGACCGCCATGTCGCTAATTCCCTAAGGGTCGCCGAGTTCCTTGCCGATCACCCGCGCGTCGCCTGGGTCTCCTATGCCGGGCTGAAGCAGAGCCCGTTTTATGAGCTCGCCCGGAAATATATGCCCAAAGGCGCCGGCGCGGTCTTTACTTTCGGGGTCAAGGGCGGCTACGAGGCCGGGATCAAGCTGGTCGAGAGTGTGCGCCTGTTCTCACACCTCGCCAATATCGGCGACACCCGCAGTCTGATCCTGCACCCCGCCTCCACGACGCATCGTCAGTTGACCGACGATCAGCGCCTAGCCGCCGGCGCCGGCCCCGATGTGATCCGACTGTCGATTGGCCTCGAAACCGCCGACGATCTGATCCGTGATCTCGACGAAGCGCTCGCGGCGGCCGACCGGTAAGGGCTCAGGATGGCAACAAGCGCTCGAGCGCCATCCGAGCCATTGGATCGGCGTAATGCAGTCGCCGGATATGGGTTTCCAGCCCCGACCGCAGCGCTGGCGCCTCCGCGAACGTGCGGTCGGTCCAAAACCGCTTGGCCGAGTCGAAATAGCCGACGGTATCGAGAAACGCGATCGTAAAGTAATAGCTTTCGGACAGTGATTCGCTCTTCGCCCGCGCGACGACCGTTCCGTTGGAGGCGATTGCTGTTGCGAGACACCAGCCGAGAAGACGGTCGAGTTCTGCACGGACGCGTTGCCGCTGGTCCTCGCGTAGCTCCGGCCAGCCGAGCTGGAACAAGGTCGCGACATCGTAATTATTGTGGTTTGTCAGACCCTCATCGTTGAGCCAGCCATTCGGGTAAGGGTCGTTACGGATCTCGAGGAGGGTGTCGATCAGTTGCGGCCAATAGCCAATCTTGCCCTCGAGATAGCGCGCCATGTGAAAGGTGAGGCTGAGATCGGTCGTCTGAGAGCGCCGTCCGCCGATCTCGTAGCTTGCCCCAAAGAACCCGGTGGCCGGGTCCTGCCAATCGGCGACAAAGCGGCGGATGACCATCTCCAACCGCGGGTCCCATCGGTAATTCGAGGGCCGCCGCCACAAGATCAATCGAACGAGATTGGCGGTTGAAAAGTTGAGCTCTTTGCGATGGTCGACCCCTTCCTCGGCGACGCGCGAGACGAGAAGACTCTCGAGGTAACGCTTCAGCCGGTCGGGATCGTTGATCCGATCGAGAAAGCGCGGCGGTTTGCCCTTGAAATCGGGTGAGAGCAGGTGGTCGACCGAGGCATCGAGCTTTAGAAACCAGACCTCAGTACAGGCGCCGTAGCTGCCCTCCTCGTCCGGATTGGTTGCGCAGGGCTCTGGCGATCGGGCGGCTAGACTCCGGATTCTCTCGAGGTTCGTTCGGATGCCGGCTGCGTCAGCGGTATATTCGAGCCGCCAGCGAAGCTCTCTTAATGCTTGGCGCAGGCATGAGGTGTCGAGACCGAGAGCCTCGTCGCGATCGAGCCGCACTTCGATCGGCCGAATATCGGGCTGCACCGCTCGATAGAGATCGGCCATCTCTGGAAAATACGTCGCGATTGCGCGTTGCGGGCTCCAGCCGGCTGGAGCTCGCAATGTCCCTTGCGCATCCATTACGTCAACTAGGCTGTCGCCGCAGCTCGCACGGGCCGCTCATCGAACTGGATCAATGAGCCGAATGCCGTCACAGCGAATAGTCCGACGAGAGCGATGATGCTGGCGAGCATCAGCGGGCTGCCGCTCGGTCCTAGCGAAATTAGCGCAGTTGCAGCTGCAGCGCCGGCCATCTGCATGAAGCTGCCGAGACCGGACGCCGTACCGACGATTCCGGCATTGACGCCGAGGCTGCCGGCCGTCGCGTTGGGCGTGATCAGACCGCTGCCACAGCAGATTAGGATCATCGGCCCGATCACGGCATAGGGGCTCGCCACGCCCAGCAACGCCAGAGCGATCATGATCGAAGCGGCCGGAATCAGCACCGTGCAGCCGATCGTGATCAGACCGTCGATGCCGAGCCTTCGCGTAAGCCGGTTTGACAGAAAGCTGCCAACCAGGAAGCCCATTGGCGGCAGCGACGCGTAAAAACCGTAATCTTCGGGACGTATCCCGAGACCGACGATCAATACCGCCGGAGCACCCGCGGCGAAGATGTGAAAGCCGGCGTGGGAACCCGCCGCGGTGAACGCATAGGAGAGGAAACGTCGGGTTCCGATCAAGGTCCGATAGCTCGCAAGCACCCCGCCGCTGCGAGGCGACACGGCGGGTGGGGTGCGGCCCTCCGGCACATATCGGGTGACCAACACGATTGCTGCGCAAGCCAGCCCCGCAATAACCGTGAAATTGAAGCGCCAACCAAACCATTCCTGCAGATATCCGCCCAGCACGGGCGCGAATGCCTGCATCAAGGTGGCGGCGATTGCCCGCCCGGCGATAACCCGAGCAGCAGCTTCACGGCCCCAGATCTCGCGCGTGATCGCGCGACCGACGACCAATCCGGCGCATGCTCCGACTCCTTGGATGACCCTGGCAGCAATCAGAAACTCGATCGTCGGGCTGACTGCGCAAGCGATACTGCCGATGGTACTCAACACCAAGCCGCAGATAATCGTTCGCCGGCGGCCGTATCGATCAGACAGCGGTCCGAGCACGAGCATGCTGGCCGCAAAGGCCAATAAGTAACCTACAAAGGTGAGTTGTACCCGCGCGATCGAGGTCTCGAGCGCGCCGGCGATAGCCGGTATCGATGGGACATAGATAGTCGAAGCCACCATTCCGAGCGACGACGTCATCGTCAGGGTCAACAACAAAACGCGGTGGCGAAGCACGGCACACCCATCGTCTCGAAGCGAGGTAGTGGTCAAGAGCTCAGGCATGATCAATCCCTGTTCTTGAGTGTTTCCCGAAGAGGCCGACCTCTGGCGCCGGCAATGTGTCTGAGGGTTCCTGCTCGGGATCGCAGAGACCTTCGGTCCGGTAGAAAGGCTGGGGAAGGCGGGCAAAACGTACCGGGCGCTGGGCCAGCCAATGGTCAAGGGAGGTGACCGGCAACGCCTGGTCCTCAGCATCGCAATCGGGAAGCAGCAAGACGGTCAAGCGTCGCGCACCCCTCGGCCAAGAGACCTCCAGACGTCTGATTAGGGCGCCCGCCGCTCGCTTGCCGTCCTGGTCGTCGCGACGCGGCAGCTCGGATACCAGAGCGCCTTCACCGACGAACGGACGGCCGTGTAGTCGCCGACTATCTGCGATTGGAAACGAGGACGGCGCTGGAGGAAACGTCAGCTCAAAGCGGGCAGTGTCCGGTTCGAGAATACGTGCCACAAATCGGTCATCGCCGAGGCGAAAGCGCGCGACAGCGCCAGTCACCGAATCGGGATCGGCGCTGGTATGGATCACCCATGTGACATTGTCGGAAATTTCCGGGTCGATTTCGTCCTGGATCACGACCTGCCGACCGATTAGCGCAGCACCGCGCCGGACCGAGCCGGCTGGCTTCCCGTAGGCCGCCGACAGGTCGAACACGACCCATTTGCAGTCGTCTTCGACGCAGCTACCAAGGATCGGAGTGCGAGCGTTGGGCACTTGGTTGCGGCCATCGATGACGAGCGTGTTGTGGCCCACGGTGTGGGTCCGATAATATTGCCACCGAGGCCCGGATCTGTTGTCGGCGCCATGGTCGAAATAGCCGGGTAAATCATAATCGTCGGCGCCGAGATCGATCACCCAGCGTCGCCTTGCGCCATCGATCACGAAGCTGCCCGCATCGGCTTGGGTATGGAGCACTGTGTCTTCTGGACGCGCCGATGATGCGCATCCGCCACTCAGAGCATTCCCGCCCTTAATCGCTAAATAGACCGGTCGCGCCTTTGGAGCAGGTGACCAGGTGTTGCGAAAGCAAGCTAGTTCAGTGCCGCGAAAGATCTTTCCCTTGGGGAGGTTGAGGGCCGTCGGGCTGGCTCTTGGTCTTTTCGCCCAGATGGTCGTAAACGGGAGGTACCACCCATCATAGTCGCGGATGAGCCAGCCGTCGACCGGCCGCTTAAACCGATAGGCAAGCCATGTCAGCGGCGAGATGTCGAATTGCCGCTCGGAATCCCCGAAATTGAAGGCGGCTCCGAAGGGTCCGACCGCATGGAGAGCAAAGTCGCCCGTTTGCGCGAAGCCCGACCGATCCGCTAGGCCAAAGCTTTTCCCCAACGTGTTCTCGAGTGCAGCAACCATCAGGCTGGCATACCGTATCGCAAGCGACCAGTAGCTGAGTCCCTCCGGCCACGCCCCATCGGGAGCAAAGGCGTCGAAGATGTGTAGAGACGCCGTCAGGCTCTTCGTTACCAGCTGGGTTGTGAGATCCCGATATCGTTCGAGGACGGCAAGGGCTGCGATTAAAATGCCTGAATTCGACACCAATGCACAGTTATCGCGCCGTCTCGGCCACAACAGCGATGGATCTTCGTACGCGGCCAGCGCGGGCTCGAGCACATGCCGGAATAGCGCGTTCTCGATAGCTCTTCGTTCATTATCCGGCAATTTATCGTAGAGCCAGTCATAAGCGAGGGAGACCGCTAGCGCTGTTTCCGCACAGTCGAGAAAAGATTTGATTACGGGCCGCTTCCGCCAGCTCGTTGCCGAACTCAATTCCCGCAATACAATACGTGACGCTTGCAACGCATCGTTTGCCTCACTGTCATTGCAAATTAGCGCCATGAAGGAAGTATTGATAAGACGGCGCGCCTGATGTTTAACCGAAGCCCGCGACTCTTGCCCGACCGATGAAGTGCTGATTTGATGTAGCGAGGCATTCAAGCGCGCTACGAGCTTCAAATTGCTACTCGCAAGCTTCTGAATACGGTCGATTTCCTGCTTATGAAACAGAAGATATGGATGTCCGGTCTTGAATTCCGCGACCGCGGTTTCAACCAGGTTCGCAGCTTTGCTATTTGTTTGGCTTACCTCAAGAGCCGGCACGCTATCGAAGGGCAATCAAATTCCCCGACAGGGGACGTATCGGTTGCCGAAACCGAGCAGACGCGCCTTGGTCGTGCAGTACAGGCGCGGCCGTCGACCGTTACAGACACCCGCCCCGTCCCCAAATGCGACGGAGTCGCGGCCAGGTTATCGCCAGAGCGTAACCAAATGTATCAACAGATATCGATTATGTAGCAAAAATGCAAGCAGTTCTATGCTTGAGCTGGGGGTTAGGCGAGGAATTCGTCACTCTAACGGACGAGGTTGAATTTGTCCGGGCAAAGAGACCTTCGATACATCCTATTGCAGGTGACCTGATCCCAATGGTCTCAACATTGGGAGACCAGTGCAGTGAGGTTGGCGGCGCGCCGATACAAACGTGACGTTTTGCGAAGCCGATTCACCGACAAAGCTGTGCAGAGCAGATCAGAGCCGGTTTTAGGCGTTGCCCGCTGATATCTCAACTGACCTTGCGAGTTCGGGTCGCCGCCCTTCAGACAGTGACCAATCCCGCCGGCGACGTCGTGTTTGCAGCTGTTCTGTCTCGATCGAAACTGGGCTGGAGTGATTGTCGGTCTGATGGCAATCGCTGTCCGCCGCAGACCGACCGGCTTCTTTTGGGTGCCGGAATCGCCGCGTGGTCACGAATATAGTGCTGCATATCGGCCCACGGGGCTGCTCCGCCAGCAGGATGGTCATGGCCGCATGCCGGCCCCGACTGTGCGCTTGTGAACTTCAAAACGAACTGTCTATCGGTTGGTTATTGCCGCCGCCATCGATGCAAATACCGCAGCGATCGTTACCCCCGACTCCTAAGCAAGATCTGTGGGCAGCTGGCTAGCGGAATCGATCCAATTTGATCAGCTTACCATAAAACGCCGCGTACGAGTCCGCCGAAATAGCTCTAAAATCGATTCTGTGAAGCTTGTCGCCATCTTGCCGACAAGGTTGATTGGTTTGCGACCGGCCACTGCGGGCGTATCCGGGCAGCAAATTCATCGCACGATGACGCTGAATTCGAAGGTTAGTAGCGTGGCTTCGCCAGCCGGCTCGGAGGAGTATCACGATAGATCTGCAGCCGTGTTACGCGCAAACCCGCGACCCCGTGTGACTCGATCGCGCGCTGCCACGCGACGAATTCTTCAACCGACAGCTCGTAACGTCGGCATGCCTCCTCCAGGCTGATGGCACCGCTGCGCACGGCGTCGACGACGACGGCTTTGCGCCGCGCGACCCAGCGCTTGGTGTCCGGGGGCGGTAACTCGAGCACAGACGCGCTAACGCGCGGCAAGATCTCGTCTCCGGTCAAATCGTACAATGTTGCGTTCTTGTCCATGACTCCAGAGTAAACCAGAAGATCTTAAAGAATTCTAAAAGTGAAAGTAGGAACAGAGTCCGCAATTTCGCAGATAACGAAGGGTTCGGTTGCAATCGGGCCCCTGCTCCAGAAGCGACAGCTCCGGGATTGGCCGGGCCAACACGCATTTTACAGCGAGATGCTCAGCGCTGCCGAAGTGGTAGGCCCTGGCCGCGTGTGCTGCGTTTGGTGCCCGTCCTTGTCCGAATTGCAACCGACAGCTGAAACGCGTGCGAAATCAATGGGCTCGTTGCGATTCTCTGGCTTGAAGCGGGGAGGTCGGCTTCATATACTCCGCGCCGCTTCATTCACGGAGTTTCGGGGAGACCGATGCGTCCGTCGCTGCCGCCCAATTATCATCCCTCCGAAGACGAAGAGTTCATGAACCCGCTTCAAGTCGAATATTTTCGGCAAAAGCTGTTGAGTTGGCGTGCCGAACTGCTAGCAGAGTCGTCAGACACGCTTCAGCACTTGAAAGAGGAGAGCCTGCTCAAGCCGGACCTGACCGACCGAGCCTCGCTCGAGACCGAGAGGGCCATAGAACTGCGAACCCGAGCACGTGAACGCAAGCTGATCTCCAAGATCGATGCGGCGCTCAACCGGATCGACGACGGCACCTACGGCTATTGTGAGGAGACCGACGAACCGATCGGCATCCACCGTCTCGAAGCCCGCCCGATCGCCACGCTAAGCATAGAAGCGCAGAAACGCCATGAGCGCATGGAGAGGACGCACCGCGACGACTGATAGACTCCGACCAGAGCGTGTCTAGGCCCGATGGGGATGAAGCAGGCTATCCGCCCCTGAGTGCGGAGGGTCTGCCCAAGAATTTTAAAAGAGCATTTATGAAAGATCGCAATTCAACAGTTTATATCCATCTATAGTAGCATCGCAACCGCTTAAGGCAAAAATGATGGTCAATATTAAACGGATTGGCCTAGGGGTTGGTTGGATCACCAACGGTAGGTATCCGGAATGGGTCCGCTCTCTCGGGAGTGCGGCACCGGCCCTTACTGCAATTACAAGCTTCGGCGGTCTTTATTTGGCATGGACGATCGCCGGCTCGCCCGCCCAAGCGGCCGATTACGCGATGTTCGCACTTACCGGTATTTGCGGGATTGCGGCTCTCGCTACCCGTTGGGCTCACGGCGCGCTAGCCGATCGCCTCGAGATGCTGAGCCTAGCGCTGGATGCCGCGCCAGACGCACAGCTGATCGTTGCGGGGGATGGACGGGTGGCTCATGCGAACCTCAAGTTCGATCGCTTCTTCCCCGGAAGCAGCGAGCTACCCCTCGACCGCATCGAGCGCTCTGTGGTCGGGGATCCGGAATCCCTAAAGCAATTTCTCGAATTGCGCAGTCGTGCTGCGGCTGGGGTCAGTGCGGCTGCGGAAGTTTCTCTGCGAGATGCGCGCGGTGGCGCTGTCGGCCGATTCAGCATTTCCGCAAACCAGATCACGGAGCGCCCCGGATATAGCTTTTTAAATATCCGCGACATCACCGAACGCAACGAAATGGAAACAGCGATCCGCGATGAGCGAAACAAGCTAATCGACTTTTTTGATCATGCGCCGATCGGCTTCTACTCGGTCGATGGTAATGGACGTCTCCGTTTCGTCAACCGGACGCTCGCCGAGTGGTTTGGGAGCAGCCCATCAAAACTCATCGCAAGCGGGGCGGTCCTGCACGATTTCATAGCCTCGCTACCGGCCGCCGAGACGCTGCCCTCCGTCCCCGCTTGGATTGGGCAAAGCGTTGCCGGACCGGGCGCCGAATTGCGCACACGCTCCGTTGTGTGCGACTTGACCCCCGAGCCCGAGTGGAAGGCCGCGCTCAGACTCGCACGTCGCTTTCAGCGTTTTTTTGCCAACGCGCCAATCGGTAGTGCACTGCTCGACCGTTCGGGTCGTTTCGAGGAAGCGAACCGCGCGCTCGGCGAGCTGTTCGGCGTTGCCCCTGAGGACTTGATCGGGCGAGAGCTGATCGGCTTGCTGAACGAGGAAGACCGCGAAGCCGTCGCCGCGAAGCTTGCGGGGGTCGCCGATGGGCGGATCGAACGTGATCCGATCGAGATCCGAATCGCACATCCGCGCGAAAGGGCAATTGTTCTGTTCCTCAGTCGAATCGACGACATCGAGGGAGAAACATCGCTCAGCGGTCTCAACCGAGGGGGCGGGTTTACACTTCATTTTATCGACGTCACCGAGCAGAAAAACCTTGAGATTCAATTTGCCCAGTCACAAAAGATGCAAGCCGTCGGTCAGCTCGCGGGTGGCGTCGCGCATGATTTCAATAATCTGCTGACTGCAATGATCGGGTTCTGCGATCTCTTATTGCTACGCTTTCAGCCGGGTGACCCGTCCTTTGCCGACATCATGCAGATTCAGCAGAACGCCAACCGAGCGGCCAATCTGGTGCGCCAGCTGCTGGCGTTCTCGCGGCAGCAGACGTTACAACCGCGGGTTCTCAATATTACCGATGTCCTCGTCGATTTATCCCACCTGCTGCGGCGTTTGATCGGTGAGAATATCGAGCTGAAAGTTGTCCACGGACGCGACCTTGACCCCATCAAGGTTGACCAAGGTCAGCTCGAGCAGGTCATCATCAACCTCGCAGTCAATGCTCGGGACGCTATGCCGAGCGGTGGGAGGTTGACCATCCGCACAGCCCATGTCTGTTTCGCACAGACCGAGCGGCGTGGGCACGAAGTGATGCCGGCCGGCGACTACGTGCGGATCGAGGTGGCGGATACCGGGGTCGGGATCTCCGGTGGCAACCTGGCGCGCATATTCGACCCGTTTTTTTCGACGAAGGAATTGGGCTCGGGGACCGGGCTCGGTCTGTCAACGGTGTACGGCATCGTCAAACAGACTGGCGGCTTCGTGTTTGTCGATAGTTATCCCGGCCGCGGAACAGTGTTTGAGATCTATCTGCCGCGCCATCAGGCGACAGACGTGTCAACGAGCGCTCGTCCCGACGCCGACGAGCCGTCAGCAGGCAAGGATTTGACCGGGTGCGGTACGGTGCTACTGGTCGAGGACGAGGATCCTGTCCGGAAATTCGGCGCGCGCGCGCTACGTAACAAGGGCTACAAAGTGATCGAGACCGAGAGCGGCGAAGCAGCGCTCGAGGTGATCCGTAACGCCACGGAGAAGATCGATCTCTTGATCACAGATGTAGTGATGCCGCGTCTGGACGGGCCCGGGCTCGTGCGGGAAATGCGGGAGATTTGCCCCAATATAAAGGTGATCTTCATTTCGGGTTATGCAGAGGACGCGTTCCGACAACGGCTCGACAGCGATAGCGATATCGACTTCTTGCCCAAACCTTTTAGCTTGAAGCAGCTTGCCACTAAGGTGAAGGACGTGATTGGCGATGGATCCGTGTGAAGGAGTTCAAAGATCTAGTAGAATTTCGCGGGCGGGAAACCCAGACTCGGTCTTGGACCGCCGTCAGGTCGCGCTTTTGTCATGCGCAATGACGCGGAGCTGACGCCCACTAGAGATAATTCGTTCGGCGACTTCCGGTCAGACAATCAGAGCTCGAGCTCGATGGGGAAGCTGCTGCTGGCGCTGCTTTCCGATTGCGCCACCGAACAAATCGTGTACAATACCCCTCCCCCAGGTGCGTTGCACGGCCTCACCGGCTGTGGAATAAGGGAGGAAGGATGATGCAAACAGCGTTGCGCCTTTTGGACAAGGAAACGATGGACAGGCAACGGGCTTTGGACGCGGCGCTCGGCCAGATCGAACGCGCCTTTGGCAAGGGTTCGATTATGAAACTCGGGTCACGCGAGGCCGCGGCGGAAACCGAGGTGATCTCGACGGGCTCGCTCGGCCTTGATATCGCACTCGGCATCGGCGGATTGCCGCGCGGGCGTATTGTCGAGATCTACGGGCCGGAGAGCTCCGGCAAGACCACTCTCGCATTGCACGTAATTGCCGAGGGACAACGCGGGGGTGGAGCTTGTGCGTTCATCGACGCGGAGCATGCTCTCGATCCGGCCTACGCTCGCAAGTTGGGGGTCAATGTCGACGAACTATTGATTTCGCAGCCCGACGCCGGCGAACAAGCACTCGAGATCGCCGACACGCTGGTCCGCTCGGGCGCGATAGACGTCTTGGTCATCGATTCGGTTGCGGCCCTTGTTCCTCGCGCCGAACTCGAGGGTGAAATGGGCGACAGTCATGTCGGCCTACACGCCCGGCTGATGAGCCAAGCGTTGCGCAAATTGACGGGGTCGATCGCTCGGTCTCGCACGACGGTAATCTTTATCAATCAGATTCGCCTCAAGATCGGTGTGATGTTTGGTAATCCCGAAACGACGACTGGTGGTAACGCGCTAAAATTCTATGCTTCGGTCCGCCTCGACATTCGGCGCATCGGCGCGATCAAGGAACGCGATCAGGTCATCGGCAACCAGACACGTGTCAAGGTAGTTAAGAACAAGATGGCGCCGCCATTCAAAGTGGTCGATTTCGACATCATGTACGGTGAGGGCGTGTCGAAGCGCGGTGAGCTGATTGACCTCGGCGTTCAGGCCGGTGTTGTCGAGAAGTCGGGCTCATGGTTTTCGTACGAGGGCCAGCGAATCGGTCAGGGCCGCGAAAACGCCAGGGCCTATTTGAAAGACCATAACGAAGTCAGTGAAGCGATCGAGCACGCTATCCGCGCCAATGCGGGCCTTGTCGCCGAAGCGATGATGGCCGCTCCAGGGGACGCGGCGGCCGAGGAATAGATTGTTGCTGTCTGAAAATACCCGTCGGGCGGCGTTATAGCGGTTGGCCTCGCTCAAGGACCTTGCGGCCAGTTATTGTGCGACCGATCTCGACCATTAGCTCACCTAGCGAGCCCGCAGCGCAGTCAGGCATTTGGCTTACGGGCCTGCAACGCGGATCCAGAATTGCTCGAGCCGACGCAGCGTGACGCCGGCGGCCTGAAGATCGTTCGCAGTCAGTTCAGCCTGCGACAGAATCTCAAGATGGCGCTGATGCATCGCCGTCAGGTTGTCCCGCAGCTCACACCCCTTTTCAGTAAGATGAACGTGAATAGAGCGACGGTCGTGCAACGAGCGCTCCTGCATGAGATAGCCGTTTTCGACCATCTTCTTGACATTGTAGGAGACGTTTGACCCGAGGTAGCAGCCCCTCAGAGTGAGTTCGCCGACGGTCATTTCAGCATCACCAATGCTGAATAGCATCATTCCCTGGACGTTGTTGATGTCGTGTATCCCAAGCCCATCGAGCTCAAGCTTCACTAATTCCAGGAACTGACGGTGAAGGCGCTCGACGAGCGAGATGACTTTGAAATAGGCGTTCATACGAGCCTCGTTTTAGCGACGATCCCGATCTCGTGCTCGTCAGCGTTGGCTTCGAGGATGAGTCATCTGGACCCGCTGGGTACGTCGGTCAGCCAACGGACAGTACGCACGGCTGAACACATTCGATGAGCAAAATCAGCCGATTGCCGCGAAGCGATTCACTAGCTCAGGCCACTTTGCGAAGACCGGCCGACAACGCGATCTCCACCGCCCGATAGTCTTCTAGGATCGCGTCGACGATTGGTGCTGCCTTGGAGACGACACCCGATTGCGCCATCGCCTCCAGCTCGCTGCAACGCGACGACAGTGCGACCGCGCCTACGGTGGTACTAGCTGACTTCAACGCGTGGCTGGCATAGTGAAGCAGCGCGGCATCTCTATTCGCTGCGCCTTCCTTCAAGTCTTTAAGGAGATCTACGGCAGCCTTGAAAAACAAGTCTATGACTTGTTGCAAAATGTCAGGACGCCCTTCCCTCTGCAGTTGCCGGAGCGAGTCCAGTACCTTATAGTCGATGGGTTCGATAGCGGAAGGCAATGCGGGCACCAGCGTCAAATGGTCTCGCTTGATAGCAGGCAGAGATGGGCTGAGCCAAGTCGCCAACATCGCCTTTATCTCATCAAGGCCGAACGGCTTTGCGAGGTAATCGTCCATCCCTGCCTTCAGGCAACGTTCTCGCGCACCTTCAGTTTTGTCTGCCGTAAGAGCGATAATCGGTGTCCGACGGTTCGAGCCGGCTTCACGACGACGGATTTCGGCAGTTGCCTCGTACCCATCCATGTTGGGCATCATGATATCCATAAAAATCAGCTCGAACTCGCGCCCGGCATGCCTGTCAAGCGCAAGAAAACCGTCTGTGGCGGTCTCGACCGTGCATCCCATGCTCTCCAGCATATCGACACATACCTTCAGGGTGAGTAGTTGGTCATCGACCAACAACACATGCGCCTCTTTGGTGTCCAGGTTCTCTCGCACCGACGTCTTGACGGCATCTCGCGTCGTCGTGGCAATCTCAGCATTACCCGAGGAGAAACAATCCCACAATGCAGACTGCCGTATGGGTTTGGTCAGGCACCTAAAGAGACCGTCTCCGGGGTCGGCAAAGTCCTGCCCAAAAGGGGTCAGCAGCACCAACTGCAAGTTTGCGTGCGCAGGAACCGACCTGATCGCGCGTGACAGCTCGATCCCGGTAGTGTCGGGCAGCACGTTGTCAATGATCGCCCCCCAGTAAGGGTCCTTTCGAAGAGCCGCAGCGCGCAGCACCGCCAGAGCCTCCGAGCCAGTTCGTGCTTGGCCGCTGGGGACGGCTCGGGCCGATAGCTGGTCGACCAAGACCTCGCGATTGAGCCCTTTGTCGCAAACAACTAGGACAGGCATCGTGCTGCAGGCGCGCCTTGCGGGTTCAACTTTCTTGGCTTCCTCACACTGCAATTCGAACCGCGCCATAAAGCGGAAAGTTGATCCGACACCCGGCTCGCTCACCACGTGGATCGTCCCGCCCATGAGTTCGCAAAAATGTTTGGCGATAGTTAGGCCCAGTCCGGTGCCCCCATGCCGGCGTGTGGTCGAGCTGTCTGCTTGGGCGAAGGCTTCGAATATCTGCTCCCGCTTTTCCTCGGGGATACCGATTCCGGTATCGGACACCTCAAATGAGATCAACGCGGACGGGATGCGTTGCTCGATCGTCCGTACACGGATACCGACCGCTCCGCGTTCGGTAAATTTGATCGCGTTGCCGATCAAATTGGTCAAAATCTGGCGCAAGCGTCCGGGATCACCGACGAGCGCCGTCGGCAAATTTGCCGGGACGAAGCATGCGAGCTCCAAGCCCTTACCGTAAGCCAGGTCGCCGAACGCCTCTGTAACTTCCTCCACGAGGGTCCGCAAGTCGAACACGCTGCGCTCGAGCTCAACTCTCCCGGCTTCGATCTTCGAGAGATCGAGAACCTCGTCGATGACATTGAGAAGCGCCTCAGCCGAACGTCGCGCGGTTTCGACGAAACGGTGCTGCGTCGAGCCCAGCTCGGTTTGACGCGCGAGCTCAAGTGTTGCGAGCACCCCGTGCAACGGCGTTCGCATTTCATGGCTCATATTGGCTAAGAACTGCGACTTGGCCTGGACTGCTCGCTCCAGCTCTGTCGTCCGCTGTTCGATCCGTGCCTCGAGCGTAGCATTCAGATGGCGCAATTCCTCCTCGGCCCTGTTCTGCGCGGCTTGACGAGCTGCAAGCGCGTCGGCCATGTCATCGAAAGCCGACCCAAGTCGACCGATCTCGGACGCGCGATCTTCAAGACGAGCGCGAGCGTCGTAGTTACCGTTACGCCATTCGGCGGTGACTTTCAGGAGACTCTCTATCGGGCGACGGATAAGTTTCCGGCCACCGATCCAGGCGGCATAAATTGCCGCCAGGAGGCCGGCGAGGATCAGCACGACCCCGCGCAGAGTAGCAGCGTCTATTGCCTTGAATGCGTCTGCTTTCGATTGACCTACACTGAGAAAAAAATCCTTCGGGGGTAGAGCCGCCGGAACATATCCGTATATTCGCATTATACCATCGACGCCGGCCGCCTCTTCCCATCCGGCCTCGTCTCCATCCATAATCCGTTCGTGGGACGTCCTCATGTTAGTCCCGACCAGATCTTTGTCTTTATTGGGATTGGGCAACCGAGCGATGATGTTGCCCTCGCGATCCGCTATCAGGATCGAGGCTGCCGGCGACATTCCACGTTCTTTGAGGTGATCGGACAGCCAAGACAAATCGAGGCCAGCGAACACGACTCCGGCGATGTGGCCATCACTGTCGTCGAAGCTCGCTGCGAAATGTATCATCTTCTGGCCGCCGGTGGGGTCGACCCAGTAATTTCCGACGGCAAGCCCCGGCTGAGCCATAGCCCTCGTGAAGAACGGCTGATCTTTTACCGAAGTGAACGAGGTGGGCCTGCTGGTACAGAAGACTCGACCCGAGGTGTCTGCTGCCCCAAGCAGGCTGTAATTTGAAAATCTGGATTTCAGTTGAGAAAAAAGCGCACTGCAGGCGTCGGGCTGGTGGAATTTGACCGGATCCAATTGAGCAAGCGCCAACAATAATTGGCGAGCGCCTTCGCGGAGCACGCCAATCTCCTCGCCGAACTGTTTGGTAAATTCGATTACGTGCTGTCGGATATCATCCTTGCGAGCGATGCGCTGGTCGTATTCATTCCACGCTTGGATAACTAGCGCCGGAACAACGGCCAAAATGACCAGAAGCAATAGTCGGCCGGTCAAACCGATACTAACGACGCGGGGAACAAGTGCCCCCCGCGTCTTATTCACATCAGGCTTGCTCGCCTCTCGGCTCGTCGGTTTTCCGCTCATCGGCCAACACCCGGCAACACCCCGGGGCTGCCCGGGCCCGCCGTCGCCCAGACTGCAAAGACAGGAGCCGGATCGACTGCTGTCGATCCATCTGTGTGGTATTTCGCGATCATTCAGGGCATCGCGCGCTCAGCGGTACGGAGCGATGTACGCCCGATCGTTGGTTGTCCGAAATGGTGACCCTGGAGATAGCCGATACCGTCCGCGCGCAGCAGCGCCGCGTCCTCGGCGTTCTCGACGCATTCGGCCACCGTCGTCGAACCGAAGCCCTTGATGAGACCAAGCAGATGGCGGAGAAAAATCCGGGT
>Ga0187846_10000670_pt1 | contig 19440 bp, 12 predicted proteins | sample TC_taG_FD_161473 | JGI IMG/M metagenome (GOLD analysis project Ga0187846, IMG submission 161473) | Biofilm microbial communities from the roof of an iron ore cave, State of Minas Gerais, Brazil - TC_06 Biofilm (v2) | ecosystem: Environmental > Terrestrial > Deep subsurface > Cave > Wall biofilm...
CTTGAAGCTATCCAGCTTCTGCTGCGCGCGGCGCACGATCGCGGCGCGCCCGTCATCTTTTCGACGGTCTCCTACGAGGACGAAAACCTGAAGGACGCCGGAATTTTTGGAATGAAGCAGAAGGGGTCGGCCACGCTGCGTGCGGGGACCGAGGGTGTGCAGATTGACTCGCGGCTCGATTTCCGGCCGACCGATTCCTTGCTGGTCAAGAAGTATGCGTCCTGCTTTTTCGGAACCGACCTGGTCTCGCGCCTGCTCGTCCGCGGGGTGGATACGCTGATCATCACGGGATGCACCACGAGCGGCTGCGTGCGCGCCTCCGCAGTGGATGCCAGCCAGATGGGTTTCCGTCCCATGGTCGTGCGCGAAGCCGTCGGCGATCGCTCGCCATCCGCTCACGACCAAAGCTTATTCGACTTGAATGCGAAATACGCGGACGTGGTCACGCTCGAGGAAACGTTGCGGTACCTAGCATCGGCCGGCGAGACGGCGCGCGCTGCTACCGATTAGGTGAAAAGGATCTCGATGCCCCAACCAGCCTCAAAAGCCCTGTTGGAACACGGGCGCTTTCCTTATTCCGCGATTGTCGATCGCGAGCCACTGCGATGGCCCAAGGGCGCGCGCGTCGCCCTGTGGGTGATCCCCAATATCGAGCACTTCCTGTTCGACCGCCCTTCCACTCCGTTGACTCTCGCCACTACGAAGTTGGCGCCCGATGTGTTGAATTACTCTTGGCGCGACTACGGCGTGCGCGTGGGAATCTGGCGGCTCATGGAAATCATGGAGCGCTACGGCATCAAGGGAACTGTGGCGCTGAACTCGGACGTTTGTGTCCACTATCCGCGCATCATTCAGGGTGGAAACCAACTCGGTTGGGAATGGATGGGGCATGGAACGAGCAATTCGATCCTGATTAATCAGCAAACCGAAGATGAGGAACGCGCGCTCATTCGCGACGTCGTCGATACGATTTACAAGGGCACGGGGAAGCGTCCGCGCGGATGGCTGAGTCCGGCGCTCAGCGAATCCCATCGCACGCTCGATCTGCTGGCGGAATCCGGCATCGAGTATGTCTGCAACTGGGTGAATGATGAGCAGCCCTACCCGATGCGTGTCAAGACCGGCTCGATGATTTCGATTCCCTACTCCGTCGAGATCAACGACATCCCGGCCTTCTTGGACCTGAAACAAAGCGCCGAGACGTTCGCGCGCATGATTTGCGATCAATTTGACGTGCTCTACGAAGACGGCGCCAAGACCGGGCGAGTGATGGCGATCTGCTTGCACCCGTTCCTGATCGGGCATCCCTACCGAAGCAAATACTTCGCGCAAGCGCTGGCCCATATCACGTCGCGCCAAGAGGTGTGGCTGACCACTGGCGGCGAGATCGCGAATTGGTACCGGCAAAATTACCTGCGCTCCTAGAGCATGAATGTGAGCCGTCTGCTCTTTCAGCTTGCCATCGCACGAGCAGATTAGCGTAAGCAGGGTCGCGGTCAATCCGAACGGGACAACTGTGCGGCTACTTGGGTGTGCTTGGGGTCTTGTCTAATCCCTCCGAGGCAGGGTCGCCATAAAATTCGTTGTATTCCCTGGTCTGGGTCGGTGAGCACTCTTGCTCAAAAAAATCGAATTTGGGGGATTGCAATCGCAAGGATAACCGGTCGAGGGCCACCCAGGGTTTTGTGTAGTACTTTGGGTCATCGACGGTGATGGTCATTTCCAGGTGCTTGGCGTCCACACGGTGGTACCGCTCGATGACACGCAAAGCATTACTGTGAGGACGCCCCGCATTATCCAGCCAAGTTTTGTCGTTGTATCCATTGGATTCGGCTTCAAACGTGAAATCATCGATCCACTTGCCTACTGAGTATCCCCACCACCTCGGTTCTGGAAGGTCCGGCAAGTAGTCCCAACTCGGCTCTTCCGTATTCTTGGGCAGCGTCCGGCCGTCGGTCCAGATGACTCGCCACTTCTTGTTGAATTCATACAAAATCACCACATTCTTGGGATTCTGCAGGATCCAACTGGTTCGGAAATTATGAAGAGTAATGCGCGGAAATCCCTGCGGATCGCAGCCGGGCATCGGATCGTTCGTTTGCGCGGGAGGAACCATTCTGTAGCCGAAGGTCGGCTTATTCGCGATGTAGGCTTTCCGCCCCTCAGCGGTAAACGGCGGTTCATGCTCCGGCTTGCCGTCTGCCGGAGAGGCCTTCGCTCCCGCTGCGCCTATGCCGTCCCCTAACGAATGCGCAGGCTCCCAGATACCGGAGAGACTTCGGCGCGGGGCAGGGCCTGGCTTTTCATTGGGGACATCCCCATCGTAAACCGCTCCTGGCTCTTTCTGAAGAGGGAGTGGGACTTCTTGCCCACGCGCGAGAGGCGGCAGCGTCAAGGCCGCAAGCACGACTACAACAGACTCCACAAGGATTGCGGGCGCTAGACGTCTGGTCATTGCAACTTGCCGTTCCATCTGCATTCCAGCTCCCTCGCTCAACGCAACGCCTCCGTCATCCACCATGCGTTGGTTCACACTTGCCCCAGAATCTTTTGGCCCGAAGGACTACTTACCTTTGGGTTCTTCTTCGGATTTGGGCGCTTCGGGCTTGGAGGGGTCGGGAGGGTAAGTGACGCCCGCAAACCGCGCATTTAATACTTTCCCGCTTGCAAGAACGACGGATTGGATGCTCCCGCCGGGTCTGCCGTTCTTAAGCGGCTGGAGAGTGACGGTGACTTCATCTCCCGGCTTAAACGAGTCCTTCCGCCAGCCGTTGCCGATGATGTTGATCGGGGCTTGCGTCTCTCCAACCCAATGCGCCACCTCGCCGTTCTCGTCCTTCACGTCGAACCGGAGCAAACAATGCGGATTGGCCCAGAACCACTCCACCACCGACCCTTTCACCGTAACTTTTGTCTTGTTGTCGAACACCGAGTTGGCGTGGTGCGCGAACAGCGGCGCCTCAGCGAAGAGAACGGCCACGGTCACAGCCAATATTGCCATATGCCAATTTCGCATTGCGATGGCCTCCGCCCTAAGAATATCTCCACTCCTATATTATTCCGGGACTTCCTTTTTCAGCTACTCCTTTGCTCGAAAGCCTAGCCCTCCAGCGCCGCAGGGTCAAGCTCCGCCGTGTTCGCGCTCGTCGCGCCCCCGCGCGTACGCGGATCAAATTTGACGCGCCCTGATTCCTCTCGAGGGCGCCCAGAATCCATATAGAAGCGCGTTTGGAAAGCGCTGTTCGTAGCTTCGAAGCCAAGCGCTCGATCCAACTGAGCAACGGGCGCTTTCGCTTGTTCCTCGTAACTTAACTGCTTACAGATTCCTCAGCGACTACTTTTTCTGCTGCGGCTTAGCCATGGCAAAGATGGGGTAAGAGTAGGATGTGGCTTGTCCCCGGCCGGCTCATTCACTTGCTCGTTGGAGGCTCTCAAGAAGCAAGGCAAAGATTCCGGGCTGAACGTGGCGCTGTGTTTTCGGACCGTCTGCGGCATCTGCCCCTGCGGCGCAGCGTGCCAGGGATAGTTGAGACTTGACGCCGCCGTAGGAATATAATGCGGCAGCCGCGCCTTCGGCCGCTGACTTCCCGGGAATTCAAACAGCTGTTGTGGTACAACCTCTTGTGTGGCCCGAAGATGAAGCGGTCCGTTGGACTCGAATCCACATAGTTAGAAAAGGGGGCGACACCATGAAGCGCCGGACAACTCTTCCGAATGAGCAAGCCCTCGAGAATCGTGCTGACGATCGCAGCCCATCCCGGCGGGAGATTCTCGCAACGCTTTCCGCGGCGGGTGCGGGCATGGTTCTGGCGCCAGGCAACTCCATCGCGCAGTCTCAAGACAAAGTGAGAAAGAGTTCCATCGCGAAGGGTGCGAGCGGCGCCCAAACAACCATCAAAACGGTGCGCAGACCGGGGCGGTACGACGATTCGCTGATCTTTGAGCGTAAGCCCTTCACCTGGCCCGGGGGGAAGACTTTGGCCGTGTGGATCATCCCCAATGTGGAGGCCTGGAGTTACGACTCGGCGGAGGGAGTGACTACGTCTCCGAATCCGGGCAATAAGGTGCCGGACGTGATTAATTACGCCTGGAGAGAATATGGGATGAGGGTCGGTCTATGGAGAATAGCGGACGTTTTAGACGCCGCAGGCGTGCGCGCAACTGTGGCTTTGAATTCCTCCGTATGTGAAGTATTCCCCAGAGCGATGGAAGAAATGAAAAAGCGGCACTGGGAATTTATGGGACATGGGATAACGAACAGCCAGGTTCTGTCTTCTATTTCTAACCCGGAAGAGGAAAGAATTGTGATCCAGACCGCCCTCCGCACGATTGAGCAGGCGGCGGGCGCCCGCCCTAAAGGATGGCTGGGACCTGGCCTGGCGGAGACATTCAATACCCTCGATATTCTGGCTGAGGAAGGCGTTCGCTACGTGGGGGATTGGAACAACGATGATCAGCCCTACGCGATGAAAGTAAAAAAAGGGAAGCTCCTGTCGGTTCCCTACTGCATGGAACTGAATGACATCCCGCTCTTCGCGAGGCATGGTTATACGGGCGAGCAGTATCTTCAGGCGGTCACAGACCAGTTCGAAACTCTTTATTCCGAAAGCCAGAAGCTGGCGCGAGTGATGGGGATTCCCCTGCATCCTTTCCTGACTGGCCAGCCCTTGCACATCAAGTATTTTCAGCAAGCGATCGCTCATATACAAAAGCAGGAGCGCGTCTGGTTCGCGACGGGAAATGAAATTGCCGAGGCTTATGAGCGTATTGTCGCGTAGGGAAAAGCATCAAGAGGCGTCCTGGCACGCAGATGGAGCTAACTCTTCAGTGAGGGACGCGATACACTCCCATGGCCGCTGTTCTAAAGGAGACGATGCTATGAACAAGAAACGCGTTCCACGACTCCTGCTGAACCCTTTCATATCGACAGCCGTACTTGGCTTTGTCTTGCTCATTCTGCTCTCCTTTGGGCCCCGCGAAAGCGCGGGACAGACCAAGCCCTTCCATCTCCTGGAGACCTCCATAGAGGACATCCAGAACGCATACAAATCGGGACGGCTTACTTCCCACCAGTTGGTCCAACTCTATCTCAATCGCATCGAGGCGTATGACAAGAAGGGCCCCGGCATCAACGCGGTCATTACGATCAATCCCAAGGCTCTCGAAGAGGCGGACCGGTTAGATGCTGCATTCAAAACCTCCGGTTTTGTCGGCCCGCTTCACGGCATTCCAATACTCCTCAAGGATCAATTCGACGCTAAGGGAATGCCCACCACGCTGGGCTCGGTTCTCTTCAAGGACTATTACCCGGACAAAGACGCCTTTGTGACGGAGAAACTGAGAAAAGCCGGAGCCATCATCTTGGGGAAAGGCACGCTGGGTGAGCTGGGCGGAGGCGACACGTTTGGGTCCCTCTTTGGAGCCACGCGAAACCCGTATGGGCTGGATCGAACCGCAGGAGGGTCGTCCGGCGGCCCAGGGGCAGGTTTGGCAGCAAATTTCGCGGCGGTGGCGGTAGGCGAGGAGGGCTTTGCATCCATCCGCCGGCCATCGACCTGGAACTCCGTCGTGGGGATGAGGCCCACTGCCGGCCTGGTAAGCCGAAGCGGCATGTACGATGGCTGGCCGGAGATTAATGGTTCGCTCGGACCGATGGCCCGCACGGTGACAGACGTGGCCAAGATGTTGGATGTAATGGTCGGGTACGATGCGGAAGACCCGCTGACGGCCGAGGGCGTCGGCCATGCTCCAAACAACTACGAAAAATTCCTGGACAGGAACGGCTTGAGAGGGGCGCGCATTGGCGTGTTGCGCGAGCCGATGGGCGTCGGGTCGGAGCCTCAATCGGAAGACTTCGCGAAAGTAACCGCCGTTTTCGATAAAGCAGTCGCGGAGTTGAAAGATGACGGAGCCGCATTGGTTGATCCCATTGTGATTCCGAATCTGAAGGAGCTGCTCGCCAAGCGAGCGACTGGCCCCACCGAAATCGATGACGCGTTCAAGGTGTTTTTCGCGCGGAGCGCCAAGTATCCTTTCAAATCCCGTCAAGAAATGATGAGCTCGCCCGATTTCGCCAAAGTTGTGCAATACGCTCAACAGCGCATGCGGCGGGCTACCTCCGACGAATCAATACATTATCAATACCTGCTGGCCCGGGACGAGCTCATGATCAACGTGATGAAGGTCATGGCGGATAACAAGCTGGACGCCATCGTGTACAAATCCATGGAGCACCAGCCGACGCTCATCAAAGACGGGCTCAACCCGCCCTATGTCAATACGAAGGGCGCCCCACACTTGAACACCTTTTTGGTGTTCGTTCCCGTGATCGCCGTCCCTGCCGGCTTTACGAGCGACAACCTGCCCGCCGGACTCACCTTTATGGGCAGGCCCTACGACGAAGGAACCTTGATCAAGTTGGCCTACGCGTACGAGCAGACCACGCACCATCGCAAGCCTCCCAGCACCACGCCGGCTCTTCCCGGGGAGCCCTAGCCCTGCGCTTGTGCAAAATTTGGGAGAGGGTAGCTTGCCCCACACCGCTTCAAACGGCCGAAATTTGAATCGTGCGGTGTGGTGATTCCAATTGTGATATGCTCTGGCCCAAGTCAGTTGGCGCCACGCCGGGCCTGCTTCCCTGGTGTACAAACGTGGTACGGCAGGGTCCACATCCTCGAATAACAGGCACAGCGCGGACTTCCGGCGTGCGTGTGCCGGCTGCACTTATCTGGTCCCCGAGAATTCCATCGCATTGAATCACGAAGATTGAAAGGGGGCATGCAATGAGTGATCGTCCTGCAAGCCGAGTTCTCCCTGGACGGGGAGTCCTGTATATCCTTCTGGCTGCCCTGGGGATCATGTTGGGTGCCAACGTGTTGTGGGCGCAAGGCTCATCCTCCATTTCAGGCGTGGTCGCGGATGCTTCGGGCTCCGCTGTTGCCGGTGCGACCGTCGCCGTGAGAAACATGGAGACTGGCGCGGCTAGGAGTGTGGTCACCGATGACGGCGGCAACTACCGAGCGCTTTCGCTCGAAGTGGGACGCTACGAGGTCAAGGTCACCAAGGAAGGCTTCAAGCCCTTTACCAAGACCGGAATCACGCTTGTGGTGGGCCAGCAAGCCGTCGTAAATGTCCAACTCGAAGTTGGCGGCATCCTACAGTCCGTGACCGTTACAGGGGAAGCCGAGTTGGTGAACACGACTCCTGCCTCGATCTCAGGTATCGTCGCAGAACAGCAAGTGAAGGATTTGCCCCTGAATGGCCGGAGTTTCGACACGCTCATCACCCTCAACCCGGGCACGGCTAACCTGACCGCTAATCGCTCCGCAACCAGTACCGGGGGCGGTCAGGGATATATCTTTTCCGTTTCCGGCAATCGCGAAGATTTCAATTTATTCACGCTGAACGGAATCGAATACACCGGCGTATCCACTGCGGATGTCACACCCGGAGGAGTCAGCGGACAGTTGCTCGGCGTCGAAGCGGTCCGCGAATTCAATGTGCTGGAAAATACGTATGGCGCGGAATACGGAAAACGTCCCGGCGGCCAAGTGAGCGTGGTAACGCAGTCGGGCACAAATCAGCTTCATGGGTCCTTGTTTGAATTCTTGCGGAATAGCGCCTTGGACGCCCACCCATTCCTCGACCAGCCGGGCATCCCGAAAGCGCAGTTCCAACGCAATCAATTTGGGGCTTCCGCAGGAGCGCCGATTCGCAAGGACAAAACCTTCGTGTTCGGCAATTACGAGGGATTCCGCCAGCACCTAGCACAAAGCAGTCTCACCGCTGTCCCCGACGACAACGCGCGCAACGGAAAGGTGCCCTGCAATCTAGCCCCTACATTTCCCTGCGACAAGACAACCAATCTCGCGCCCGTAGGGGTGGCGCCGGGGGTCGCGCCGTACTTTGCTCTCTGGCCGGACCCTGGTCCTAATGCGACTGAAGTGGGAAGCGGCGGGGCCCAACTATTCAGCCATCCCCTGCAGACGATTCATGAAGATTTTGGGAACTTCCGCTTGGACCACAACCTCTCGTCCAAAGACACTTTGTCCGGCGTTTATACCCTGGATGACGGCCAAAGCTTGACCCCGACGGCCAATCCTTTACAGCAGACCTCCAGCACGCTCCGAAACCAGGTGTTCAGTCTGCAGGAGGTTCACGCGCTTTCTGCCGCGACGGTGAATACAGCGCGCGTCGGGTTTTCCCGGTCGCATTGGGTCTTGAATTCAGCCCCGCCAGCGAATCCGTCGGGGCTGGCGCTGGTGCCTGGCAACCCGGTCGGAATGATCTCCATTGGGGCGGCCGGCGTGAGCGCCTCCGGAGGCATCGTGAGCGCCGGAAGCGTGGGCTCTCAACAGTTTGAAGTAATCACGCGAAATCTTTACACCTTCACCGATGACCTCCAGCTCACACGCGGCGTCCACTTGCTCAGCTTCGGGGTGTGGGCTCAGCGAATTCAATCTAATGACGACGCGGCCAATCAGCGGAACAGCATTGCGCAATTTGGCGACATTGCTCAGTTCCTCCAGGGCTTTTCCTCCAACATCCAGGCCGTCCTCAGCCCCAAAGAAGTTGGTTGGCGGCAATGGGCCGCGGCTTGGTACGCGCAAGACTCGATGAAGCTGCGCCGCAACTTGACCCTGAGCTTGGGACTCCGCCACGAGGTCAATAACGGCTGGAATTCGCCTTCGGCTGAGGCTTCCAACTTCATCCTTGGCGCCAACGGTGTTCTGGTGACGCAGCCTGTCATCGGGACAGCCGCATTTACGAAGAACAACGCCAAGCAGCTTTTTGGACCACGGGTCGGGTTGGTTTACAGCCCCTTCAAGAAAACCGCCCTCCATGCCGGCTTTGGCACCTACTTCAATCAGATGGATTACATAGGTTCGAGCTTCGACAGCAACCCCATCGGAACATTGTTCAACCAGGGCATCCAGATACAACTTAAATCGCCCGCCCAACAGAATTTTCCTACCCAACTCACACCGGGAGCGAATTTGCCCGGGGGAGTCGTCCCGCCGGCGGGCGCGGATCCCAACTTCAAGATGCCAACGGTCGAGGAGTGGAGCGCCAGAATTGAGCAGGAGCTTACGGCCAACACCCTGCTAAGCATCGGTTATGTAGGCGAACATGGGTTCCATTTGCCGAATACGCTGGATTTGAACACTGTAGTCCCAACGCCTACGGCGAATGGTTCACCCAGCGCACCGTTCCCAACGGGCAAGGGCACCCCCAAGCGCGCCAATCCAACACTGGGGAACTCGCGGTACACCGTGTCGAACTCCAATAGCAGCTATCATGCTCTCGAAGTGGACGTCACGCGGCGATTTTCAACCGGACTCCAATTTCGCGGCGCCTATACGTTCGCAAAGAGCCTGGACAATCATTCGGCTTCCTTCCTGGCCAATGAAGGGATTGGCGGAACGACGACGGATATGATCCCGCAGAATCCCAACGCTGACCGAGGTCCCTCGAACTTTGACATCACGCACCAGTTTACCGGGAACTTTACCTATAGCTTGCCGTTTGGTCGTGGAAAACAGTTCGGGAGAAACGCATCCGGAGTTCTCGATCATGTGATTGGAGGATGGCAGTGGAATGGCATCGGCGTGGTTCAAACCGGTTTCCCCTTCACCCCGCTGGTGAGCTTTAACCGGTCGAACAACGGGGACACTCGGGCTCCGGACCGCGTTTCGCTCAATCCGCTTTTCTCAGGACCTGTCGTCTTGGGCTTGCCGAACCAATGGTTCGACCCGCGTGCGTTTCTGCTGGCGGCAACCGGCACGTACGGAAATGCAGGACGAGACATTTTCCGGGGGCCGGGGCTGGGCGAGTTTGACATGTCGTTGTTCAAGACGGCCGGAATCACCGAGAGAATGAAAGTCGAATTCCGCGCCGAATTTTTCAACATTCTGAACCGGCCGAATTTCGGAATGCCGCAAATCAACATGTTCACAAAATCCGGGTCGCCCTCGACGGCAGGAGTCTTGGGAGTGCCCATCATGCCTTCGGGGACGCCTCCGGCTCCCCTGCCTCCGGGTTCAGTCTTGACGCCCCTCGCAGCCAATGCCGGTGCGGTCACCACGCTGACAACTACCCAGCGGGAGATCCAGTTCGGGCTCAAGCTTCTTTGGTAGGCCGGTTGCCCGCGGGGCGAGCGTGAGTTCTCCCTTGCCGCGTCAGGGATGTGCTCGGAAGCATCCTCAACAGGAGTATAGTAGCGGACAGAAAAACCGGCGACCCTGCCGGGGAGTGTGGAGGGACAGCCATGAAATCTCCTAAAGACCTTGCCAAAGCGTTCCGCAGCGGCCGCATCTCCCGCCGCGAATTTGTCGAACGCGCGGCGGAAGGCACGCTGGGATTGACGGCTACGCTTTCTCTGCTGACGTCTGCGCAGGCGGCCCAAAGCAAATCCCCGGCTACGCCTCATTCTGCTGGGCAGGATCACGAGCATCATGACGCGCCCCAAGCGGGCCCGGCATACGACTACAACCAGACAAATCAGAATCCGTTTAACGAGTGGTTGAAAACGGAAGGCGTGCCCATCTATCGCGACTATGCAGTTTCAAACCTCCGCTCGGTCGAGCTAAAGCCGTGGAAGAGGATGGGAGGCACCGGCGCCCACATCGACTTGGTCGGCGGCGAAGGGGTGAACTGCGCGTATCTTTGCGAGCTTCCACCGGGCGAGTCCACCCACCCGCAGCGATATTTGTTTGAAGAAATTTTGTACATCCTCGACGGCGAAGGCGAAACCGAGCTGTGGGCGCCGGGGCATGCCAAGCATACTGTGAGTTGGCAGGCGGGAAGCGTCTTGGGGCCGCCGCTGAATATGTGGCGGCGTCATACCAATCGCGGGACAAAGCCCGCGCGCATTCTTTCGGTGAATAACGCGCCTGTGGTGATCGACCTCTTCCACAACAATGAATTTGTCTTCAACAATGACGCCGTGTTCCGCGATCGCTTTGACGAGCTGGGCGAATTTTTGAAAGCGGGCGACGACAAGCTGCACTTGAAAAACGCCCCGAGCACAGAGAGCTCTGGGCCGGTCTATATGTTTGCAAGCAGCTTCATTCCCAATGCTCGGACCATTGGCCTGAAGACGCTGACTTCCCGGGGCGCAGGAAACTCGCGCATCGAGCTGCAACTTGCGGACAACACCATGCAATGCCACATCTCGGAGTTCACCACCGGGACGTACAAGAAAGCCCATCGCCATGGGCCAGGCTCGCATGTCGTAATGCTCAACGGGCGCGGGTATTCGTTGATGTGGAAAGGCTCGATCCGTTATTCGGATGCGCCGGAACAAAAGCGCGTGGACTGGATCGAGGGAAGCTTGTTTGTCCCGCCCGACGGCTGGTTCCACCAGCACTTCAACACGGGCATGGACTCCGCGCGCTACATCGCTCCGACCTGGGGCGGCGATGGCCGCTGGTTTATGCGGGGCCTGGGCGGCGGCGGGCGAACGCACTTGCTCGGCAAGACAAGCACCAGCAAGGGCGGCAACATGATTGAGTACGAAGATGAAGATCCCCAGGTGCGCGAGATTTATCTCGCGGAATTGAAGAAGTCCGGAATTGAGTTACACATGGATTCCAGGAAGAAGCCGGCGGGCTGAAACAACCGCCGCGCTTGAATTCGTCCTGCGCGTTGTATGATTGAGGCCTCGAACCCGCACTCCCCGCTGCAGCGCCACGGCGCGTGATTATGCAAACGCAGACTACCAACTCGAAAGCTTCGCTGGTGAAGTATCGCGACTTGCGCGAATGGCTTGCGGCCGTCGAGGCGATGGGCGAGTTGAAATTCATTCAGGGCGTGAACTGGGACCGGGAAATGGGCGCCATGGTGGACATGACCTACCGGGCGAAAGGCAGCGGCAAGAGCCCTGCGCTCCTGTTCGACGGCATCCCTGGCTATCCCAGCGGTTACCGGTGCTTGTACGGCATGATGGCCTCGCCGCGCCGCTTCGCCTTCACTGTGGGCGGGATTGATGTCCGCACCGCGCGCGGCACGATGGAATACTTGAAGCAATACCGCGCCCGGATGAAAGACCTCCAGCTCATCCCGCCGATTTTCGTGGACCGCAGCCCGGTGTTCGAAAATGTGATGGAGGGTTCTGACATAGACTTGTTCAAATTTCCGGTGCCCATCCACCATGAACTCGATGGCGGGCGCTACATCGGCACGGCCTGTGGCGTTGTTACGCGCGATCCGGACACGGGCTGGATCAACGTGGGCACCTATCGAATTCAGGTCGCTGAGCGGGATACGTGCATGTGCTACATCTCGCCCGGCAAGCACGGGCGGCTGCACCGGGACAAGTATTTCGAACGCGGCCAGCATTGTCCCGCTGTAGCTGTTGTGGGCATTGACCCGATGCTGTTCCTGGCAGGCCGCTACCAAGTCCCGCCGGGGCTTTCTGAATTGGACTGGGTCGGCGGGATGCGCGGCGAACCCCTCGAGGTCTTGAAGAGCAAGTACACGGACCTTCCGATCCCGGCGAACAGCGAAATCGTTCTCGAGGGCGAATTCCGCGCGGACGAGAAGCGCCTCGAAGGACCCTTCGGTGAGTGGCCAGGCTACTACGCTGGAGGAAAAATTGAGGAGCCCGTATTCCGCATCAAGCGCGTGCTCTTCCGGGACCAGCCCATCCTGACCTGCGCGGCTTCCATGAAGCCGCCGCACGCGCACTTATACGAGCGCGCGTTCACGCGTTCGGCGGCGTTATGGGAGGGCCTGGAGAAAGCGTCCGTCCCCGAGATTGCCGGCGTTTGGGTCCACGAAGCTGGATCGGGCCGCACGTTCAACGTCGTGAGCATCAAGCAGCGATACTACGGCCACTCCAGACAGGCGGGCCTGCTGGCCAGCCAGATGGTGCCCGTCGCCTACGGCAACCGCTGGACTATCGTGGTGGACGAGGATATTGATCCCTCCCGGCTGGAAGAAGTGATTTGGGCGATGGGAACGCGTTGCGATCCCAAACAGGATCTCGAGATTCTCAGCAAGTGCTGGAGCAGCAAGATTGATCCGCTGGTTTTCGACCAGCATTATTACAACTCACGCGTCGTCGTCGATGCCTGCATCCCGTACGAGCACCGCCACGAATTTTCGCCCGTGGCCTCGACCAGTCCTGAGCTGCGCGCGCGTATGCTGGCGAAGTATGCGGACAAGTTCCGCGACATCCTGGGCGAGGATCTTACCTGATCCCTGGGCAAGCATTCGCCAGGCGCCTTCCTCCTTCCGGCCCCATTATCGAATCCCGATGAGCGGCCAGTAAAACGGCACCAGCGCCAGCAACACGAGCGACTCGACAACCGTCAGCCACAAACCCACACGGAACAAATCTTTGGCCTCGAAGTACCCGTAGGAATACCCCGCCACCATGACCCCGGATTGATAGACAAAAATTTTCCCACCCGCAGCGAACGCCCATAGAAGACCTATGGGAAGGACTCCAATGCCATTCGATTTCGCAAAATTCACTAGAGCTGGAATCGAAGTGGCCAGCATCGAGAGCTCATTTCCCAGGAAAATGTGATAGACGAAGGCCGTCCAATAGGGCACGATAGCGGCCGAGTAGGCGTTCAGGACCAGGGGGCGCATCCAGGAAAACATGACCGTGGTCATGGCTTGGAGGGCCTTGGTTTCGAGCAGGACATTGCCCATCGAAATCGCTGCGCCCGTGAAGATTACCGGGAGAATGTTGACGCGCCTCAAATCCCCTTCGTCCAGAACTCCGATTCCGGGCACAGTCGCTATCAAGCCGATGCCGATGCCGATGATCGCCGGAGAGATGTGATGCAGCAGGTCGGTGGCCCAAAACGCGATGGCCACCAACATTAATCCGAAAGCCTTCTTCTCGTCCCGGCTCCAAGGACCCATCTCGTTCAGCTTGCTATCCAAAAATTCTGTCCCGCTAGGCAGCGCTTCGCTCTCGGGGGGATAGAGCCATAGGATGAGACGCCAGGTGAAGAAAATCACTACTATGGCGACCGGGAAAAATGCCAGCAGCCAAAGGCTCCAGTAAACTTCAATCCCGGCGGCTTTTTGAATTAAGCCCCGCGCCAGCAATGATGAGGCGCCGGCCATGACGATCTTGTCGAACACTCCGGCGGTGTAAGTCAGAGTAAGGAACAAACCCCGCCCAATGTTGCTGCCGCGGCCCAGGCCAAACGCTTCCATCAGTCCCGCCGCCACCGCGGCCATGATAATGACGCAGGCGATTCCGGAGGGCACCAGAAACGTCAGCAGAAACGATGACAGAATCATCCCGAGCAGCAGCCGCGAGTAACTGGTGCCTACCCTTCGCAGCACCAGATATGCCACGCGGCGGCCCAGGCCGGACTTGGTGGCCATCAAGCCGAACAGGCCCGCCCCAAACAGAAACCACGCGGTTTGATCAGCATATCCGCCGAAGGCGCTCTCAAAATTCACGATCTTCAGCACCCAAAACAAAAAGCAACCAGCTAAGCCCGTGACGGCATGGGGTAAGCACTCCGTAATCCAGGCCAGGATCATGAACGCCGCCACTGCGAGCGCGTGTTTGGCCGTGGACTCTAGGTGAAGGGGCGCGAACCACACCACGGCCGCTGCGGCTATGCAAAACAATAAGCTAATCTGCTTCCGCCTTGAATTCAGCGGGCGCTGAGCTTCTTGGGTATGTCCAGTAGTCTGTGCCGCAATGGCCATCACTTTTTTCCTTCAAAGCTACTCTTCTAACCCCTTCACGAGTTTCGCCCGAGATGGGGAAACCCATTTGCGCCCCCCTGTCCCCTTGAGTCGGCCATGATATCCATCCTTGGGAGTCCGCACAAATCCATCGCGGACGTTATCCGGTGCAGAGCAAACTCGCTGTAGTCAACTTTGCTTTCGTCCACTAGCCGCAATGCCGCCGTTTCCGAAGACTTGTGGCGTCATGTCCGGATAGTATAGACTCTGGCTCCCTGGTAGGTGTCCCCCCTGCCCTGCAGACCGAGTATAGCTTTATCCGTGTGACGCGATTACGAGCGTGGCTGCAACTATATGCGCCGGTTCGTGTTCGATGGAGACTGGAGGACGGAAATGAAACGCGAATGGTTTATGGGGGCTTTGCTTGCCGTCCTCGTGGGTGCATCGTCCACGATGTGGGGCCAGGCAGACAACATTTTGTATGTGCCCGGGTCCTCTCAAAAGGTCTGCCAAGTCACGGGAGAAACGGATCGGGAATTCGACACGCCGACCGCAAGTCGGACGGAGACACGATACGGCTTGTTTGGCGCTGATCTGGGGTACTCATTCGAGCACGACGGGAGGCTGTTCTTCCTCTTTGGCGACGCCATGCCCACCAAGACGTTCAATAATGCTCCCAATGGTGTACCGCCACGTTCGCCGCTCGATGATGATGCGATCGGGTTCGTCTGGAATGCCAATCTCACCAACACTTGCCCGGCTCTCGATTTCATCGCCGGACCGAACGGCGCGTATCAAAGCCCGGTAGTTCGGAATGCGCAGGGGCAGCCGGCCATCACCCTTCGGATCGACGAGTTCCCCGATGCAGGCACGAGCCAGGGCGGCCGGATGTACGTGATTTTTGCAACAGATAACTACGTTTATCTGCAAGGTGGGGCTCCCTTGCCCGGAAACTTGGGCTTTCCGACTCGCACGGTGGTAGGCGTATCGGCCGACGACGCCCAAAGTTTTCACTTCCTTTACGATTTTTCAAAACCGGCCATGCCCGGCGCCGATGGAGCGAAGTTCATCTACGTGGCCATCGCACACGGGGACGATGGTTACATCTATTTTTGGGGCAGCGAAGGCGGAACGAAATTCCGGCACAGCGTTCCGTACTTGGCGCGTAAGAAGGACTTCCTGATGGACGTTTCGGCAGGGATGGAATATTTCACCGGGCTCGACGAGGATGGAGAACCCCAGTTTTCTCCGTCCGAGAGCGACGCGATTCCGCTGTTCACCGACACCGATGGGCCCCACTTTACCCCAACACCATGCACGGCCCAGAAGGGCGTGGAGTGGAACCCATACATTCGCCGTTGGGTGATGATTTATGATTGCACCGACCAAACGCCGCTCAATCTGCCTGGAATTTATATGCGCACGGCACAGAGGCCCTGGGGCCCCTGGAGCGCCCCACAGACGATCTTCAACGCAGGCAGAGACTGGGGAACCTGTTACTTTATCCATCGAGCGGTGGACGCCCAAAATCCAGTGGCCTGCGATGACTTGAGCACAGCGGGCAGAATTGGTTTGTCGGGAGGAAACTACGCGCCCTATTTTATTTCCCCATTGACCCTTGGAGACAAGGAAAGCGCGACTTCGACCTTCTACTGGACGATGGCGACGTTCAATCCCTACACCCAGATGATTATGAAGACAACGGTCCGAGGGCATCTCTTCGAAGACGATGGTAAATGAAAGACGAGCGGCCGGGTCTAGCTCCTTAATAAAAACCGCAACAGAATCGAACGATCCGGCGCCCGGTTTCTGGGCTGATCGAATCTCGGTCCTAACCGGGGCAACGCCTCGCCCATGATCAGAGTTTTCTCCGTGCATCACCCGCTTCACTCCGGGCCATGCGAGTGGCAAGATTATGGCCTAGTCTGAGTGGTTCAGCTCGCCCCGATCACCAGGCGCCGCGAACTCCAGCATTGGAAGAGAAAAGTGGCCTGTCGGTCCGTCGTTTAAGCCGATGCTGGTCTAATATACGTGTGCAATAGAAAAGGACCCACAATGGCCAACCTAAGACGCCCGGCAGAGTCAGGGCCGCTCGCGGGGCTGAAAGTGATCGATCTGTCGCATGTGATGGCTGGTCCGACGTGCACGATGTTGCTGGCCGACATGGGAGCTGACGTCATCAAAGTGGAAAAGATCCCTGGCGGGGATGACGCGCATCACATGGTGCCGCCGAAAATCGGGAATGAATCGGCGGCGTTCCTGATCATGAATCGCAACAAGCGCGGGATTGCCCTGGATTTGAAGACCGAGGCGGCGCGCAAGGTCCTCTTTCGCCTGCTGGAAAACGCCGATGTGCTGGTGGAGAACTATCGCCACGGCACTATGGAACGCATGGGCTTCGGGTACGACGAGCTCCGCGCCGTGAACCCCAGACTGATTTATTGTTCGATTTCAGGTTTCGGGCGGACCGGGCCGTACGCGGATCGAGGCGGTTTTGACTTGGTCGCGCAAGGGATGAGCGGGTTGATGAGCATTACGGGAGAAGGGCCGGGCCGTCCCCCAATGAAATGTGGCGCGCCGATCACCGACATAACTGCGGGGATTCTCGCTTGCGCGGGCATCCTCGCCGCGTTGTATTCTCGCGCGATTACCGGGAAAGGCCAGATGGTGGACACGTCGCTGTTTGAGGCAGGAATCATCCATACGTATTGGCAATCGGCGATCTGCTTCGCCACAGGGCAGCCGCCCGGACCGATGGGGTCCGCGCATCCCTTGAATGCTCCCTATCAGGCGTTTCCTGCCGCCGACGGTTGGATTACGGTTGGCGCCGCGAATCAAACCAACTGGCTGCGGCTTGTGGAGGTGCTACAAGCCCCGGAATTGCGTTATGATGCGCGCTTTGCCACCAACGCGGACCGAATGCGCAATCTTCCCGAATTGGTGGCCGTGCTCACTCCGCTGTTCAAGGCGCGCAGGTCGGCGGATTGGTTGGAACGCCTGGAGCGGGCCGGAGTCCCGGCTGGGCCGGTACTTGACATTCGCCAAATGCACTCCGACCCACAGACTCAGGCGCGCGAAATGATCGTAGAGACGACGCATCCCACGGCGGGAAGGGTCAAGTCCATCGGCCTGCCCATCAAGTTTTCGGAGACGCCTGGCGGGGTGCGCAGGCCAGCGCCCGTCTTCGGCCAGGACACGCGTGAAGTTCTGCGCGCGCACGGCTTCTCGGATGCTGAAATCGAGCAATGGGCAGCCGCGGGCGCGGTGCAATTGTCCGATTCCATTAAGCCGGTCAAATCATGAGCGATCACGTCCTATACGAATTCAAAGATGGCGTAGGCCGCATCACCTTCAACCGCCCGGAAGCGCGGAATGCGTTCACGCTCCAAATGTACGAACGGCTGGAAGAGATCTGCCAGCAAGCCGGGAACGATCCGTCCATTCGCGTCCTGGTACTCACCGGAGCGGGAGACAAAGCATTTGCTGCGGGCACCGATATTTCCGAATTCAAGACATTCTCAACCGCCCAGCACGCCCTGGACTACGAAGTGCGCATGGACCGGGTGCTCACCAAGCTGGAGCGGCTGGCACTTCCCACGATCGCCTCGATCGCGGGCGTCTGCACCGGTGGCGGCGCCACGATCGCCGCGTGCTGCGACCTCCGCATTGGGGCCGCCAACGCCCGCTTTGGCGTTCCCATTGCGCGCACACTGGGCAATTGCTTGTCCATCGCGAATTACGCGCGATTCGCGGCTTTGGTGGGCCCCGCGCGAGTGAAAGACATCATCTTCAGCGCGCGGCTAGTTGAGGCCGCCGAAGCGCATTCGATTGGGCTGCTGAACGAAGTGCTGCCCGATTACGCGAGTTTGCAGAGCCGAACCGAAGAATTGGCGCGCCTCGTGGCCAGTCAAGCGCCGCTCACCCTGCGCGTCACAAAGGAAGCTTTGCTTCGCATCCGAGAAAAGATGACCCCGGAGGATGATCCCAACCTGACGCTCAAATGCTATATGAGCCGTGATTTTCGCGAAGGCATGGATGCGTTCTTGAACAAGCGCGCGCCTAACTGGAAAGGCATCTGAGCAAGTACGATGTCGGATGCGGCGATAAAATCCAGCCGAACTGCGGAAAGTGGGGCGCCCAAACCGCTGGAAAGCACCAAGGCCGTTGTAGTTGGAACGATTGGAAACGTGCTCGAGTGGTTTGACTTTGGGGTGTATGGATATTTCGCCCCCTTCATCGGAAGATTGTTTTTCCCGCGCAGTGATCCCTTAACTTCGCTCATGTCGGCGTTTGCTGTGCTGGCCGTGGGGGCGCTCTCGCGGCCCTTGGGAGCGGTTGTCTTTGGGTGGATCGGAGACCGCCAAGGACGGCGAACCTCGCTGACGGCCACTATCTATTTAATGGCCGGCGCTACTTTCCTGGTCGGTGTGCTTCCTACCTACGCTCAGATTGGCGTGCTCGCACCCGCTTTGCTGATCGTGGCGCGGCTGCTGCAAGGACTGTCCACCGGCGGGGAGTGGGGCGGATCGGCGGCCTTCATGGTGGAGTATGCCTCCACGAACCGGAGGGGGTTTATCGGCAGCTTTCAGCAAGTCAGCACCGGCGCCGGTTTTTTCCTCGGCTCGCTCTTCGGTTTGATCGTCACATCCGGCATGTCTGAGCAGACGATTCTTGCCTGGGCATGGCGGCTCCCGTTTCTGTCGGGGATATTGTTGGGTATTGTGGGCGTCTACATGCGCTCCCATATCGAAGACACGCCGCAGTTCCGCGCGCTCA
>Ga0187846_10000671_pt1 | contig 19394 bp, 15 predicted proteins | sample TC_taG_FD_161473 | JGI IMG/M metagenome (GOLD analysis project Ga0187846, IMG submission 161473) | Biofilm microbial communities from the roof of an iron ore cave, State of Minas Gerais, Brazil - TC_06 Biofilm (v2) | ecosystem: Environmental > Terrestrial > Deep subsurface > Cave > Wall biofilm...
AACCGGTTGTGCGATTGCCGGCACGAACAACGGCGGCATTGGCGCCACCATGGCCAACTACGCTCAGAAGGGTCTGACGGCGAGCTACGAACTGGCCCTCGGCGGATCGGCTGTCGGCTTCGTCGGTGGCTGTCCGCAAACATCGTCTGGCCAGCCCATCGGTTGTGCCTTCGGCGGCCTGAACCCCACCGGAGCAGCCAATCTCAACTTCCTGCTGCCGATCGGTCGCTCGGTCTACAACGCCATGGATCTGAAGCTGGTTCAGAACGTGGTCAATCCCGTCAAGGGGATCAAGAGTGCGAACTTCCAGATTTCCTACAGCCTGTCCAGGTTCGTCAACCCTGCCGGCGACAATCCCACCACTCAACCCGGCAACTACCAGCAGGGCTCTGATCAGGACTTCGTAAACGGGGCGGCAGACAACGCCAACCCGTTGCGCTACATGGGACCATCAACGCTGGATCGTACGCATCAACTGTCTTTCGGCGGAACCTTCGCGTTGCCGTGGGGCTTCCAGACGGGGATCATTGCCCACTTCTACAGCCCGCTGTCTACGCCGCTGGTCGTGCCTAACTCCGGATTGGGAGATGGCGAGATCTTCCGCACGGATTTCACAGGAGACGGAACCACGCAAGACTTCGTCCCCGGAACCAAGAACGGTTCCTTCATGAGGAGCATCAGTCCCAGCGGCTTGGCCAACGTAATCAGCAACTACAACCAAACGGTGGCCGGACAGCCAACACCAGCCGGACAGGTGCTGATCGCGAATGGGCTGTTTACCCTGGGCCAATTGCAGACAGCTGGATTTGGCGGCGTGGCGCCGGCCTTGCCCAGCCCGGTTGCGGGTGCGGTAGGTCTTGCCTGGTTGAAAGACGTTGACCTCTCGTTGGCATGGAAGTACACGATCAAGGAGAGAGTCACGATTCAGCCTGGAATTGGCTTCTTTAACGTGTTCAACTTCGCTAACTTTGATCTTCCGCCCAACGTCCTGAGCCCTTACCTGACTGGGACGCCTGGGAACATTGGCGGAACCACCTATGCGGGAACACAGAACGTGCGCGTGGGAGCCGGAACCGGCGTCTACGGTTTGGGCGCTCCTCGCGTAGCCGAGTTCAACTTGAAGATTACCTTCTAGCAGAATCTGGCTTGCAGCGATACCGGCCCCTTTTGGGGCCGGCTTTTTTTTCACTTATTTTGGCGATAGGGCGGGTTGGTCTAGTGGGCGAGTTCACCGCGAAGGCGCTTGGAGAGCTTCTCGATTCGCTTCAGCTTGTCCACGAGGTCTTTCGGCAGCAACCCTCGGTTGATGCGATCGACGTCGGGTGGGATGGATTGTGCCAGCAAAGCCAATTCATCAGCGTCTTGTCTGAGTCTCACGGGATCAATCACTGACCTGGGCGCGGAGGGAGGGGGGATACTCTGCTGCGCCTGAGAATCGGCGCGGTCCGCCGAGTGGATGCCTGGCGGAATCGGCCGGGGACTTTGCGCTTGCGCGCTGGGAGTGGACAGAGCAATCACGAACAGGAGAGCGAGGAGGGAGAGTTTCACGGCGGACCTCCTGGGGGAACGGCAATGCGGCTTATTGTACTCCCCATGTCGGGCGGCGGCGCGGCTGTGGCGCCATCCCATGTACAATGTTGCGATGGGGTTTCGTCCGCAGGGACATCTGAATAACGCCAAGCGCGGGCGCACGCCGCCGCCGGAAGAGACGTTTGAAGAGGCCGCGTTTCTCAAGGCTCTGGGGGAGAAGCAGCGCCCGGTGCGCATCAAGCTGCGCGACGGCCAGATGGTGCAGGGGTGGATTGAGTACTACGACCGCAACATGGTGCGGTTGACGCGCGAGGGCGCGCCCAACCTTTTCATCTTCAAGCACGAAATCATGTACATCGCCGAGGACGGCGGGCGGAAGAAGTGAACGGACGCCGCATCTGACGCCGGAAGCATGGCCGCTGCCTCCCATCCCGAAAATCTTGTGCCCGCCATCGCAGCCATTGCGCGCGAGGCGGGCGCATTGCTTTTGCAGTATTTCAGCCAGCACCTGAAAATCGAGTACAAGGGCGATGCCGACCTGGTGACGGCCGCGGACCGGGCGTCGGAAGCGCTGATTCGCGAGCGCATTCGCCAGCAGTGGCCGGCGCATGACGTGCTTGGCGAAGAGCAGGGACTCAGCGACCGGGGTGGCGAGTATCGGTGGTACGTCGATCCGCTGGATGGGACGACAAACTTCGCGCACGGGTATCCGGTGTTCTGCGTATCGATGGCGCTGGAGCGGCGGGCGCCGGGAGAGGAGGCGCGGCGGATTGCGGGCGTGGTTTACGATCCGACGCGCGATGAGCTGTTCTCGGCAGAGCAGGGAAGAGGCGCGCGGCTGAATGGCAAGCCGATTCAAGTTTCGAAGACGGCGGCGCTGAAGGAATCGCTGGTGGCGACGGGATTCCCGAGCCACAAGCGGCACAAGAATCCAAACATTTATTTCTATCACCAGATCACGCTGCATACGCATGGGGTGCGGCGGGCGGGATCGGCGGCGCTGGACTTGTGCAGCGTGGCCTGCGGGCGGTTTGACGGGTTCTGGGAGTTCAATCTGAATCCGTGGGACACGGCGGCGGGCGTGCTGATTGTGGAAGAAGCGGGCGGGAAGGCGAGTAGATTTGACGGGTCGCCGTTTGAGCTCGACAGCCGAGAGACGCTGGCCTCGAACGGACTGGTGCACGACGCGCTGCTGCGCGAGTTCGCGGAGATCTTTTCGGGGCAGGGAATGGAACCGCTGCCTGATCCGCGGGCGTATACGCGGTAGGGGCAAAAGCCTTTACCACAGAGGACACCGAGGGGCACCGAGGTTTGAATGGATTCTTCGACTCGAGTTTTGGTTGGGGTGGCGCTGGCAGGATTGTTGCTGGTTCATCCCCTGGTGGCTGGGAATGAGTCGTCGGCTGCGCCGGATGCGGCGTACGTGCAGTCGTTTGAGAAGTGGAAAGCGGAGCAGGTCGACGATCTGAAGCAGAACTGGCTGCCGCTGGCGGGATTGTTCTGGCTCAAGCCGGGGACGAATACTTTCGGCGCAGCGGCGGACAATGCGGTCGTGTTTCCCAAAGGTCCGGCGCACGCAGGGGAATTCGACCTGGCGGGGAAAGACGTAACGATCAAGCTGCTTTCGGAGGCGCACGCGGCGATCGCGGGCAAGATGCAGGAAAGCGCGAAACTCGATCCGGATATTTCGGGACATCCGACGGTGGTCGAGATGGGCAGCCTGCAGTTTCGCGTAATTGTGCGCGGGGAGCGCGTAGGGATCCGGCTGAAAGACAAAGACAGCGCGGCGGCGCGCGAGTTTCGCGGCATGGTGTTCTTTCCGCTGGACATGAATTACCGGGTGACGGCGACGTATACGCCGGCGGACGGGAACAGAACGATCGACGTGCCGAACGTGCTGGGCGATGTGACCCCGGTGCCGGTGGCGGGCGTGGTGACGTTCAAGATTGCGGGACAAGAAATGCGGCTGACAGCGCTGGGCGGCGATCCGGCGAAGGGGCTGTCGTTTGTGTTCAACGATCTGACGGCGAAGACGGATACGTATCCCGGGGGGCGGTTTCTTGATACCGACCCAGGCGTGGACGGGAAAGTAGTGCTGGATTTCAACCGCGCGTATAACCCTCCGTGCGCGGTGACGCCGTATGCGACCTGCCCGCTGGCGCCCAAGGAGAACCGGCTGGCGGTGGCGATTCCGGCGGGAGAGAAGTTTGACCGCAAGGGGCACGGACATCCGTAGAGGCGGTTTGGGTTTAGCGCTTGATTCCTCGGCCGAGGCGGGCGCCTTCACTCTGATACAAGTCCGCCACTATTTTGCGAATCCATCGACTGCGCGGCTCGTGCTGATACCTGGCGTGCCAGTGCTGGTGAATCACAATCTGTGCCGCTTCGAACGGCACGCTTACAAACTTCAAGTTCTTATACTCCTTAGAGAAATAGATTCCCGCCGGGCGGCTGACGGTTGCGACTAAGTCGGATTCCTGAAGGATACTCGGCAGGCAAGCATATCGCGTGATGGTGACGACGATCCGGCGGCTCATGTTCTCCTGTCGGAACATCTGCTTCCAGAATGGACCGGTGCGCGGGCCGGGATCGACATCCACGTGTCCGAGTTCGAGATATTGCTTGAGGGAGAGGGAGTGACCCTTGAAGGGGTGGTCCGCGCGCATGAGACATACGGGGCCATAAACGAGAAGTCGCTGCTTGAAAAAGCGATGCTTTTCGAGCTCGGGAAACAGGCCGACGGCCAGATCAATCTCGCCGTTTTCGAGTCCACGAAGCACTTCATGGGCCGGGGGGTTGACCGAGCGGCTGTGGGTGTGAGGCGCAAGGCGTTTCAAAGCCTTGATGAGCTTGGGGAAGAAGACCAATTCCTGCACTTCGGTGAGAGCGAGGGTGAATGTGGTTTTGCTGGCGGAGGGATGGAAAGCTTTCCCCGCGAGCAGTTCCTGCTTGAGGCGAGTGAGTGATTCCCGGGCGACGGCCACGAGGGAGTGCGCGCGGGGAGTAGGGACCATGCCGTAACCGGTTTTGATGAACAGTTCATCGTCCACCGTCCTGCGCAGCCTTCCCAGAATCTCGCTGAGCGCAGGCTGGCTCATGCCCAGTTTCCTGGCCGCGAGTGTGACGCTGCGTTCTTCATACAGGGCCACGGCGATGGGAAGAAGATTGAGGTCGAAATCCTTCTTCAATAGCGTTATCTCCTAAAATGTATAAATGTTATCGCCGTTTGCCCCTTTGCGCAATTCCCGCATGAGGTTATGATTCGTTGCAGCGGAGAAAGCTATGATTCCATCACTGCTCAGTCGAAGCATCGAGAAACGGCCTTCACGGGTTCAGCCGAAGGGCCGCATTCTTTTTCTCACCGAAGACCCTGCGCTCATCAAGCGGCAGCTGGCGGGCGAAGATCTGCCGTGGGACACGAAGAATCCGGCGAACAATCCCAAGCTGCGTGACGACATTTCGACCGACGAGATCACTCCGGCGCACTACTGCTTTTACTTTGACGAGACGCTGGGCGAGATTCCCTACCTGGGGCTGAAGTGCGGCAGCGTAATGCCGATCGGACGGGGCGACGTGAAGCGCGGAGGCTTCGTGTGCGCGGTGAGCGGGAAGCGGCGCGGCAAGGGGTCGAGCCGCGAGCAGTCTCCGTACGCGGAGATGTGTGCCGGGATTCGCGTGGTGATCGCGGAGAACATCGAGCGGATCTACAAGCAGAATTGCCAGAACCTGGGGCTGCTTACCGCAACCGATTTCTCGCTGATCGACCGCATTCGCGGCGGGGAGGAGATTCCGCTGAGCGAGTTCACCGCGGGCGAGGATGAGATTACGCGGCAGGTGATCGAGTATGGCGGGTTGTTCCCGTTCAACGTGGCCCGGATGCAGGGGAAAGTGTTCCTGCCGGGGATGCCGAGCGCGGGCGAGGGCGCCCCGCAACCTCGCGCGATGACCCTAGCCGAGAAGATTTTTGCGCGGCACATGAAGAATGAGAAGGGCGCGGCAGGGGTGCCGTCGGTGAAGCCGGGCGATACCGGCTTCGCGCAGGCCGATCTGCGCTTCAGCCACGAGTATGTGACGCCGATGGCGGCGATTTTCTTCGAGCGCTACGTGGGCAAGGATGCGAAGGTCAACGATCCGGCAAGCATCATTCTGTTCCGCGATCATTTGACGTTTCTCGACGAAGTGATTTCGGAGGAGAAGAAAAAGCTGGGACTGCTCGACCTGGCGACGCAGCTCAAGCTGAAGCAGCAGGATTTCGCGGCGAAGCAGGGAATCAAGCTGCATGGCGAGTTGAAGGACCGAAAAGGGTCGGAGGGCATCTGCCACTCGATCGTGCTGGAGAGCTATGCGCTGCCCGGGCAGCTGAACATCGGATCGGACTCGCACACACCGCACGTGGGGGCGATTGGATGCGTGGCGTTCGGCATCGGGACGACCGACGTGTTCAATTCGTGGATCACGAAAGACGTGCGGGTGAAGGTGCCGGAGTCGGTGAAAGTGGTGGTGCGGGGCAAGCGGCAAGCGAACGTCACGGCGAAGGATTTCATCCTGAAGATTCTGAGCCTCGACTATGTACGCAGCGGCAAAGCGCTGGCCAAGGTGATGGAATACGCGGGCGAGGCGATCGAAGAGTTGAGCGTGGACGAGCGCGCGACCATGACCAACATGGCGGCGGAGATCGGCGGGTTTACGGGGATCGTCGCGCCTGATAAGAAAGCGGCGGACTTTCTGGTGGAGCGGCGCGGGATGGATCGCGGAAAAGCCGAGGCGATGATCGAGGGATTGTACAGCGATCCGGGGGCGGAATACGCGAAGGTGATCGAACTTGATGCCGCGGAGATCACGCCGATGGTGGCGACGCCGGGCGATCCGGGCAATGGGAAGTATGTTCGCGAGCTGAACACGCCGGTGCCGGTGGAGATTGCTTATGGCGGGACGTGCACGGCGGGCAAGAACGAAGACATGGACATGTACGCGCTCGTGCTGGCGGATGCGCTGAAGCAGGGGAAGCGGGTGGCGGAGTCGTGCAAGTTCTACATCCAGTTCGGATCGCAGGAGACGCGCGATTACTGCGTGCGGCGCGGGTATCTGGCAGTTTTCCAGAAGGCGGGGGCGCAGGTGATTGAGCCGAGTTGCGGCGCGTGCATTAATGCCGGGCCGGGAGTTTCGACGCGGCCGGACCAGGTGGTGATCAGCGCGCAGAACCGCAATTTTCCCGGGCGCAGCGGGCCGGGGCAGATGTACCTGGCGTCACCGTTGACGGTGGCGGCGAGCGCAGTAGCGGGGTACATTGTGGAGTATGAGCCGAGCGAGAAGCGGGAACTGGCTCCAGCCTAGACCTCTTCACTTTCATCGCTGCTGGAAGACTACGCAGGGTCACGAAGCGGAGTGGCGGTGCTGCTAACGATTGGTGGGCGTGAGCGTCTGTTCAGTTCGGGAGGCTTCCATGACTCGTTCCCGCCTTTTGTCGGTTGCGGTGCACAGCATTACCCTGGCGCTTACCAGCGCAACATTTCTCACTGCAAGCCCGTACGCGGTGCGTGTGGGAACGGTGAGTGCGGCGAGCCCGATGCTGGAGCCGCGCTCCGGGCATAGCGCGACACTTCTGCCGGACGGCAAGGTGCTGATCGCGGGCGGGATGCGGCGCAATCAGGATTTCTACAAGTCGGCGGAGCTCTACGATCCCGCGACCGGCAAGTTTCAGCTCACCGGCGAGATGAAGCAACGGCGCGTGGGGCACATCGCGGTGCTGCTACGGACGGGCCAGGTGCTGATTGCGGGCGGCTGGGTGGGGCAGGGCGGCACGGATTCGGCGGAGTTGTACGATCCGGCCACGGGGAAATTCACGGTCATCGCGAAAATGACTGTGCGGCGGGGAAGGCCGAGTGCGACTTTACTGAACGACGGCGACGTGCTGATCGCGGGCGGGGAAGAGCGGGATAACGAATCGCTGGCTTCGGCGGAAATTTTCCATGTGAAGACGCTGTCATTTCAGGCGACCGGCTCCATGCATCACGCGCGGGTCTCGCACACGGCGACGCGGCTCGATGACGGGCGCGTTCTGATTACAGGCGGCTACGCGGGCAGCGTTTCCGCGAGCGCGGAATTGTACGATGCGAAGGCGGGGACGTTCACGGAGACCGGGAGGATGAGCGTGGCGCGCTGCAAGCACACGGCGGGATTGCTCCCGGATGGCCGGGTTCTGATTGCGGGCGGCTCCGGTGAGCGCGACTGGAACGGGAATCTGAATAGCGCGGAGATATTCGATCCGCACAGCGGGAGGTTCACTTCCGCAGCGGCGATGAACGACAGCCGTTTCAAACTGCCGGACGAGGCAGTGCGCCTGGCATCCGGGCAACTGCTGATTGCGGGCGGGAGCAAAGAGGTGGAAGTATTCGATCCCGCGACGGGAAAGTTCAGCGTGGTCGCCGGACGGCTGAATGAGCCGTGGCACTTCATGAGCGAGACGAAGCTGGCGGACGGCAGCGTGCTGCTGGCGGGCGGCTATCCGAATGGCGCGGAAACGACGGCGCAGACCTGGATTTATAGACCGTAGATAGACCCCGCCGGGCGCGAAATGGCTGATTTCCGCCAGGGATGGCCGAAATCAGCCACCCTCAAGCGCACAACTTCTTCCCACGCTTTGAGTTCCAACCAATAGAAGCCGCGGCCCCCGCATGTGCTGAGGAGGCTGGGCTAGACCTTCGGGTGCGGTCAGGTTGATCGCGTCCGAGGTCAGGAGGTGATCATGCGATACCTGAAATACTTCGTTCTTTTGACGATCCTGATGGCGCCGCTGACGTATTCGCAGGCACAGGTGCGGGTGGGAGTGGGCATCGGATTTGGGCCGGGCTATGCAGCAGGGCCTCCGGTGTGCGCCTATGGCTACTATGCCTATTACCCGTATGCGTGTGCGCCCTACGGGTATTACGGGTCGAGCTGGTTCGTGAACGGAGCGTTTATCGGCGCCGGCCCGTGGTATCGGGGATACTGGGGCCGGGGCTGGTGGGGCCCGGGATGGGGCTGGCGGCGGGGCGGGTGGGGACCTGGCTGGGGACGAGGATGGGGACGTCCGGGCTGGGGTGGACGATTTGAAGGCCGGGAAAGGTTTGAAGGCCGGGAGTTCCACGGCGGCGGCGGATTTCATGGAGGCAGCGGCTTCCACGGTGGAGGAGGGTTCCACGGCGGGCGCCGCTAAGGGGAATTGAACCTGAAATCCGGCGACGGCCGGCGGCACGATGCTGCCGGCCGTTTTGTTTTTGGCGGGCCTCCCGCGCTGTACCGGTGCTGGTATTTCTTGCTAGAATGTCGGGTCGCAAAACTTCCGCGGTAGTAAAATATAGCGCAGAGACTCTCAGGAGACTGACACCCTTATGGCCTACGTAATTGCCGAGCCGTGCATTGGCACCAAAGACACCGCCTGCGTGGACGCGTGTCCGGTCGATTGCATTCATCCCAAGAAGGATGAAGCTGCCTACGCGACCGAAGAGCTGCTCTACATCGATCCGGTCGAGTGCATCGACTGCGGCGCATGTGTGCCGGTGTGTCCGGTGTCGGCCATCTTCGCATTGGACGATCTGCCGGAAAAGTGGGCGGCGTTCACCGAGCGCAACGCCAAGTATTACGGGCGCTAGGCAGCGGCCGCGGGAGGAGCAGCGCGGCAATCGTGATGGAATCCGCAGGGCGCGCGTCCGCGCATGGGCGCGCGCCTTTTCTTCTTGCCGTGGAGCGTGGAGATGAGTGAAACGGGAGTCTTGGCGGGCGGCACCTCGAGACCGGGGATTCGCTCTTTCGGTTTGCGCGTGGCGCTGACGGCGGCAGCGCTGGTGATCTGGTTCGGGACGCAGTCTCTGATCGGGCGGCGCGCGGTGCCGGCTTCGGGGATCGGCGACAGCGTGCTGACGGCGACGGCGCCGATCAACTCGTACTTGCTCGCGCATCCGGGGGCGGCGAACGGGCTGCTGATCGCGAGCTCCGCGTTTATTGATCTGCTGGCAATTTTTCTGCTGCTGAAGTGGATTGTTCGCGGGGCGCTGCGACCGTTTCTCGGGCTGGCGATCGTGCTCGCGCTGCGGCAGGTGATGCAGGCGTGGGTTGCGCTGCCCACTCCGCCGAATGCGATCTGGCACTATCCGGGATTCCCGTCGCTGCTGGTGACTTACAGCGTGGCGAACGACTACTTCTTTTCCGCGCACACGGCGATTGCGATCCTGGGGGTGGTGGAACTGGCTCGGGCCGGCCGGCGCTGGCTCACGGGAGTGGCCCTGCTGGTCGCGGTGTTTGAGATCATGACGGTGCTGGTGCTGCGGGCGCATTACACGATGGATGTGTTCACCGGGATCGTGGCGGCGCTGTACGCGGCGCATCTGGCGGAGAGGATCGCCGGGAGGGTGGAAGGCGCAAGCAGCGCCTGATCGAAGATGCCGGAGAATCGGTGCCGTCGCTGTCGGGACTGGCTCGGGATTCTGCCAGGCGTCCCGGGGCTCATGCCTCGGGCTATCAAAATGCTGCCGCTTCGCGGCTGAGATCGGAATTTCCCAGACACTCAGGCATGCACCTTCCAGGCGCCCCGAACGCGCGCAGGACGCCTTTGGCTAGTGGTGGGAGAAGCTGTAGCCCGCGGCGGCCGCGGAGGTGCCGATGTTGACCACGGCGGTGAGGCGCTCGAGGCGGTGATGTCCGCTGCGGTGGAAGAGATAGCTGATGCCGATTACGCTGCCGGTTTCGAGGGCGAAGTTGGCGGCCAGCGCGGGAGTGCTGCCACAGAAGATCCGGGTCATGGGGTTCAGTTCTCGTCCGCCGCTGGCCAGGTTGGCGTGCGTAGCGTAGAAGTCGGCGGCGGCGAGACTGGCGACCGCGGCGAAAAGCGCCTGATTCTTGCGGTCGAGGAAGCGGTGTGGCGCGCGCTCTTTCGGGGTAACGACTACGGGGGCCAGCGTGACCGGCGCCAGAGCCGCATTCAGCGGCATGGGTGCTTCGGGAAGAGGTGCGGCCCCGCCTGGTGCGGAAGGCACGGGCTCGGTGGAGACCGTCTCCACCGGACTGACCGGTCCCAGCACGCTGGAGGCCGGCGTCAAGGCCGCTAAAGTGGGTTCCTGCGCGAACAGTGATTCGGACGGCAGGAAGAGGAAGGCCGCGATGATGAGTATGAGTTGCCGGGCCGCGCGAGAGGAGGACGGTTTCATGATGACCTTGGTATCAGCCCACCATCGGCCGATCGGACCTGTACTATCGCATCGCGGGTGGAGGAGCGGTAGGGCCCGTTAGTCAGCAGGAGAGTGGTTACCAGGGTTACTTTGGATTAAGGATTTGTAAGCGGAGTAACCAGGCCGGGGTTGAGGCGGAGAGGCACAGGAGATCGCATTTCGACTTCCCGTTGCTTTTGCTCGAGGTCGCTTAGGGCAGGCTCTCGCCCGCGGCTGCGCAGCGAGTACTCCTGCTACCATGACACTCGCAGACCAGGCACAAAGACATGGCGCTGATAGAGTCAGAAGCGATCGTGCTGCGGACGTATCCGTTCCGCGAGGCCGATCTGCTGGTCACGCTGTTCACGCGCGCGGAGGGCAAGGTGCGGGGCGTGGCGCGGTCGGCGAAGAAATCGAAGCGGCGTTTTGGGGGAGCGCTGGAGCCGCTGACATATGTGCGGGCATTTTATGACGTGCGCGAGCGGCAGGAGCTGGCGCGGCTCGACTCCTGCGAGGTGCTGGAGTCGCCGCTGGCGGCCGAAGTCAGCTACCCGCGGGCGGTGGCGCTGGGACACATCGCCGAACTGCTTGACGAGTTGCTGCCCGACCGAGAGGCGAACGATGCTATTTTCCGGCTCACGCTTTCGGTGCTGCACGTGCTGAGCGGGCCGGAGGTGTGGATGCCGGTCACATATTTTGAACTGTGGCTAACGCGGCTGGTAGGATTTCTGCCGGAGCTGGGCGAGTGCATCGTTTGCGGGCGGAGCCTGAATGGCAGCCGGGCGTATTTTCATGCCCTGGCGGATGGGCTGATGTGTCCGGAGGACAAGCGGCTGGCGTCGTCGGAGATCTCGAGCGAATCGCGGGCGCTGGCCGCGCAGATGTTTCGCGCGCCGGTGGAGAGTTTCGTCGAAGATGCGGTGCGGGCCGCATCCGGGCAGGCGTGGCCGAAGGCGCGCGGCGCTGATTTGCGGAAGTTTCTGATCCAGAGCCTGCAGCGACACCTCGAGAAGAAGCTGGTGACGGCGGGGATGCTGGAGAAGGGCGGGTTCTAGGTCTCTGCTTGCGCATCCGCCCGGCCGCACAACGATCATTCTGTTTTTATCGCCGCTTCTTTTATTACGTTCCTCTCGCCAAAGCCGTGCTTCTGGCGGCACAGCTTGCAGTACTTCGCGACTTCGGTGTTATCCACTCTGTGCTGCACCGGCGTGAGCGTGCGCAGATAGGCGAAGATGGCCTTGAGGTCGTCGTCGCTCAGGTTGCGGAAGTAGGCCCAGGGCATGATGTTGGAGAGCTGCCGCGCCTTCACCGTGCCGGTGTGCATGGCATCGACGAACATCTTCTCATCGAAATAGGAGATGCCCGAGGGATCAGGGGTAAGGTTCAGGGATGCGACCGAGATCAGCTTGTTGGGATCGGGGCCCCAGGGGCCGGTCAAGGTGACGCCGCCGGCGAAGGCCATGCCGGGAAGGGGATTGCCCTTCTCGTCGAGGGGAGTGTGGCAGGCGTCGCAATGGGCGCCTGTCACCAGATACTTTCCGTAGGCCACGCGGTCGGACTTATCCGGCTCGGGCACGGGACCGACCGGCGGGAGCGGCTGCAACATCTTCTTGATATCGTCGGTAAGGACAGTTTTCGGTCGCTCAATGTGTACCGGTGCGACGGAGCGCTCGTAGACGATGATCGATGCCAGATCCTCGTCGGAGAGACTACGGAAGTAGTAGTAGGGCATCAAGGGATAGAGAGTGCGGCCATCGTGGCCGATGCCCTGGCGGAGCGCGCGGACGAAGTCGGCGTCTTTCCACTTGCCGGCGCCGTAGTCCGGATCAGAAGAAATGTTGGGAGCAACGACGCGGTTGGGCTCCGGCAGGTCGAGCTCGACGTTGGGAAAGACGTGGCCGCCGCCCAGCATGCCCGCTACCTGTTGAAGGGGACGCTTGGTGAAGTCCAGTTCGGAGTGGCAGGCATGGCACTGGGTCAAGCCCTGGACCAGGTATTTGCCGCGCGCCAGGCGTTCGGGCGTGCGCGGGATCGGTTCCATGTCGAGAACCGAAACTGCGGGTTTGGCGACCGCGACGTCGGATGCTTTTTCGCAGCTCGTGGAACAGCTCAGGAGGAACGCGAAAACAACCGCAGAAAAGCTTGCGAAAGCCTGTTTCTTCGCCATGCACTCTCTCCCGGTACATTCGTGCGACAACGGCTTTCTGTCGTTTTTGTGAACCGGCGAGAGTATACACAGGCAAGAGCGGAAACGGAAGAAGTCTAGTGGTTTGAATGGCCGCATTGATGCTATGGATAGGATGATTAGGTCCAGGTCTAGACCGCAAAGGTCGCAAAGAAGGTTCAAGGAGACGACTCAGATGCGCCAGTAGCCAGCCTTTATCGGATAGCTGACGGCTGACAGGCCTTCCGTTTACAATCAAAGATTATCTGTGGGACTCCCGAACACACTGTGCATTCTGCCCAGTCCAACCCGTTGACGTTTCAGGAACTTGTACTCAGGCTGCAGACGTTCTGGGGGGAGCGCGGATGTGTGCTGCAGCAGCCGTACGACGTGGAAGTGGGCGCGGGGACAATGGCGCCCGAGACATTTCTGCGCGTGCTGGGGCCGCAGCCCTACAAAGTGGCGTATGTGCAGCCCTCGCGAAGGCCGGCAGACGGGCGTTATGGGGAGAATCCGAACCGGCTGTTCAAGCACATGCAACTGCAGGTGATCCTGAAGCCTCCGCCGGAAAGCGTGCAGGAGCTATACCTGGAATCGCTGGCGGCGATGGGCATTGACCTGCGCCACCACGACATCAAGTTTGAGGAAGACAACTGGGAATCGCCGACGCTGGGTGCGTGGGGCATCGGGTGGCAGGTGATGCTCGACGGCCTGGAGATCACGCAGTTCACCTACTTCCAGCAGTGCGGCGGTCTGGACCTGTTTCCGATCTCGGCGGAATTGACGTACGGGCTGGAGCGCATCGCGGCGTTTCTGCAGGACGTGGACTCGATTTACGACATTGCGTGGGCGCGCGATGCGGAGTCGGGGCACGTGGTGAAGTATGGCGACGTGCGGCTGGCGGAAGAGCTGCAGTTTTCAGTGTACAACTTCGAGGCGGCGGACATTGAGAAGACGTGGAAGCACCTCGAGATGTATGAAGCGGAGTGCAAGACGCTGCTGGAGCGGTATGCGGAGTTGAGAGCAAGTCAAAATCCCCACCCTGTCCCTGTAAAGAGCGCCGGAACACCGGTGGGGCAGCCGTCTGCACAGGACAAAACGCGGTTTCCGCTGCTGGGCGCCTACGACTTGTGTCTGAAGTGCTCGCATCTGTTCAACATTCTTGATGCGCGGGGAGCGATTTCGGTGACGGAGCGTGTGGGCGTGATCGCGCGCGTGCGGGCGCTGGCGGTGGGGATCGCCAAAGCGTGGGTGGATCAGCAGAGTGAGCCGTCGGGGGACGAGGCCGAGGAAGCGGAGGCTGCGACGGAACGAAAACGTCGCAAGGAGAAACTGGAGCCGGTTGGCTTGTGACATTGGACGATGCACAGGCCGGTTGTGACGGATGTCACATTCACTCGGGAAGGGTTCTGAGAGACTTGTTGGTTTGAAGACATGCCAGACTTTCTGCTGGAGATCGGTTGCGAAGAGATTCCGGCGCGGATGATTGAGGCTGCATCGGCGGAGTTGCGCGAACGTGTGGGCGCGCTGCTGGCGCGCGAGCGGCTGGCGGGCACCGAGGTGACCTCGTTCGATACGCCGCGCCGGCTGGCGGTGATGGCTTCGGGGATTGCGACGGCGCAAGCCGATGTGGTCGAGCAGGTCACCGGGCCGTCGGTGAGCGTGGCATACAAAGAAGGTCAGCCCACGCCCGCGGCTCATGCCTTCGCCAAGAAGGCCGGCGTCGACGTCACCCGGCTGGAGAGGGTGAGGACGGCGAAGGGTGAATATCTTGCGGCTAAGGTAACGAAGAAGGGGCGGAGCGCAGCCGAGATTCTTGCCGAGAACCTGCCCAAGGAACTGGCCGGCATCCACTGGCCGAAGAACATGTACTGGCGCAAGCCGGCAGAACGCTTCGTGCGTCCGGTGCGCTGGCTGGTGGCGATGCTGGACGCCGCCGTCATCTCGGTGAAGTTCGACGGCAGCCAGGGCGGGAACACGACCGGCGGGCACAGAATCCTGTCTGCAGGGCGGGTGAAGATTCCGCGCGCGGGCCACGCTTACGTGGAGGCGCTGCGCGCGGCGAAGGTTCTGGGGCGCGGGGAGCGCGAGCAGCAGATTCGCAAGGCGCTGGACGCAGCTGCGCGAGCGATTTCCGGGGCGCGCTGGCGGGAGGACAAGCCGCTGCTCGACACAGTCGTGAACCTTACGGAGTTTCCATCGGCAATCCTGGGAAGTTTCGATGCGCCGTTTCTTTCCCTGCCGGAAGAGATTCTGGTGACGGTGATGCGCGATCACCAGAAATATTTTGCCGTGGAAGATGCGAAGGGCAAGCTGCTGCCGCATTTTCTTGCCGTGCTGAATACCGACAGCGATCCGCAGGGACTGATTCGTCACGGCAACGAGCGGGTGCTGCGGGCGCGGTTCAATGATGCGCGCTTTTTCTGGGAGACCGACCAGAAGAAGTCATTGTTGGAGCGGCTGGATTCGCTTCGCCATGTGACGTTCCAGAAAGACCTGGGCAGCTACTACGAGAAGACGCTGCGGGTGCAGCGGTTGTGCAGCTGGATGAGCGAGCAGGTCAAGCAGGGAGGCGTGGCGGTTCGCCCCGGCGTGATTCACAAAGCGGCATGCCTGGCGAAGACCGATCTGACCACGGAGCTGGTGAAAGAGTTCACCGAACTGCAGGGCATCGTCGGCGGGCTGTATGCGCGGGCGCAGCAGCTCGATGCAAGCCTGGCGGAGGCGACGCGGTTCGCGATCGCAGAGGCGATCTACGATCACTACAAGCCGGAGTCGACCGAGGACAGCGTGCCGCGATCGATGGAGGGTGCGGTGCTGTCGATCGGCGACAAGGCAGATACGATTGCCGGCATGTTTGCGCTAGGGCTGGTGCCAAGCGGGTCGAAGGATCCGTTTGCGCTGCGGCGGCAGGCGAACGGGATTGTGAAGATCATCGCGGAGAAGAAGCTGCCGCTGCGGCTGTCGGAGATGATGCGTGACGCGCGCGCCGGATACCAGGGATCGCAGGCAGAGAAGAAGTTTGTGGAGGCGGAGGAGTTTGAGCAGTCGGTTGGGACGTTCTTCCGGGAGCGCACGGAGTTTTATCTTAAAGATGTATGCGGCTATGCCTACGACGTAGTGAAGGCGGTGCTGGCGGCGGATGCCGAGGACGTGGTGGATGCGGTGGCGAGGGCGGAAGCGGTCAAACGCGTATTGCACATGCCGGAGTTTCAAGCCATCGGCGCGGCATGCAAGCGCATGCGAAACATCCTGAGGCAGGCGGAGGAGAAGGGAAATGCGGCCGCGGCCGAGTTTGAGTTCTTGCCCGAGGCGGCTCACGAAGAAAAGATGCTGCGAGCCTACATGGAGCAGAACGGGCCTAGGGTCGATGGGCATCGGAGCAAGAAAGAGTATTTTGATGCGCTCATGTTGTTGTCCGGAGCGCGCGAGCCCGTTGATGCCTTCTTCGACAAGGTCATGGTGATGGTCGAGGACGAGCGGGTGCGGGCGAACCGGCTGGCATTGCTGCACACCCTGTTGAAGGAGTTTTCGACGATCGCGGATTTTTCCGAGATTGTGACGGAAGGGAAGGCGTAGGTTTGTAGGTAAGCTCCATCAGCGCAGTGGTGCCAACGCCTGGACGAGCCGCAGGCGACAACGGATGTGCAAGGGATTTCGGCTGCGCCATTGCGCTCGCATTGCGCGCGCGCCGGCTGTGCCGAGGATGACAACAGTTCAAGTTCAACATTCACATAAAGGACTCATATGGCGACGACAACTCTCCCCGAAGCTGAAGTTGAAGTGAGGAAAGAATCCACGAAGAGCACAAACAAGTACGTCTATTTTTTTGGCGGCGGCAAGGCCGACGGCAACGGCAAGATGAAAGACGTGCTCGGGGGAAAGGGCGCGGGGCTGGCCGAAATGACGAACGCCGGGCTGCCCGTGCCTCCGGGATTCACGATTCAGACCGAGGCTTGCCGCGAGTACATGCGGGGCGGCCTGTCGCCCGATGTCGACCGTCAGATGGAAGAGGCGCTGGCGAGGCTGGAGGCGCTGCAGGGGCAGAAACTGGGCGCGGGAGAACATCCGCTGCTGGTGAGCGTGCGCTCAGGCGCGAAGTTCTCCATGCCGGGGATGATGGACACGATTCTCAACCTGGGATTGAACGACAAGAGCGTGGAAGCGCTGGCCAGGAGGAGCAACAATCCGCGATTCGCGGCGGATTCGTACCGGCGGCTGATCCAGATGTTCGGCAACGTCGTGCTCGACATCGAGAAAGCGGCGTTCGATGAGGTGTTCGAGGCGAAGAAGAAGCAGAAGAAAGCGAAGCTCGACACCGATCTGGACGCGAAGGCGCTGAAGGAAGTGATCGACGAATACAAGAAGGTCGTGAAGAAGCACGCCGGTCGGGACTTTCCGCAGGACCCGCACGAACAGCTGGTGATGGCGCGCGACGCCGTGTTCCGCTCGTGGCAGAACGAGCGGGCCAAGCACTATCGCCGCATCAACAACATCGACGAGATGCTGGGAACCGCGGTCAACGTGCAGGCGATGGTGTTCGGCAACCTGGGCGAGACCAGCGGCACGGGCGTGGGCTTTACGCGCAACCCCGCGACCGGAACGAAGGAGTTTTACGGCGAATTCCTGATGAACGCGCAGGGCGAAGACGTGGTCGCGGGCATCCGCACGCCGGTGCATATCTCTGAGCTACACAAGATCATGCCCCACGTGTACGACCAGCTGCGCGACATCACCACGCGGCTGGAGAAGCACTACAAGGACATGCAGGATTTCGAGTTCACCATCCAGGACGGCAAGCTCTACATGCTGCAGACGCGGAACGGGAAGCGCACGGGCCTGGCCGCAGTGCGCGTGGCGATCCAGATGGTGGACGAAGGGCTGATCACGAAGGAAGAGGCAATCTTTCGCGTCGAACCCAACCAACTGTACGACTTCCTCGTGCCGCGGCTCGATGAGAAGAGCACGAAGGTGGAAGTGCTGGCAACGGGCCTTCCGGCATCGCCGGGCGCGGCGGTGGGACAGATCGTGTTCACGGCCGATGCGGCGGTGGAAGCAGCGCACAAGGATCGGAAGGCATCGGTGATTCTGGTGCGCGCCGAGACGACGCCCGAAGACATTCACGGAATGGAAGTGGCGAAGGGCATTCTCACCTCGCGGGGCGGCATGACCAGTCATGCAGCGGTGGTGACACGCGGCATGGGGAAGTGTTGCGTGGCCGGTGCGGGCGACATCGAGGTGAATGAAAAGGCGCGGGAGATGCGCGTGAAAGGGCAAAGCTTCAAGGAAGGCGACTGGATTTCGCTCGACGGGACGACGGGCCGCGTGATCAAGGGCAAGCTGAACACTCTGGAGCCTTTGCCGGACGATCCGGAGCTGCAGAAGTTCATGCACTGGGCCGACCCGCACCGCACGATGAAAGTGCGCGCCAATGCGGACATTCCGCGCGACGCGATTCAGGCGCGAACGTTCGGCGCGGAGGGCATTGGTCTGTGCCGCACCGAGCACATGTTCTTCGGCGAAAAGAAGATTCCGCACATGCGGGCCATGATCCTGGCGGACAACGAGAAAGACCGGCGGGCGGCGCTGAAAAAACTGCTGCCCATGCAGCGTGACGACTTCGCCGGAGTTTTCAAGGCGATGGACGGTTTTCCAGTGACGATCCGCACGCTGGATCCGCCGCTGCACGAGTTCCTGCCGCGGCGCGAGGAGTTGATGGTCGACATCGCGCTGCTGTCCTCGTACAGCGCGAAGCAGAAAAAAGAGCTCGTCGCGAAATACAACGACTACGGAGTAAGGGGTGTCGGCAACCTGAAGAAGGCGCTGCCTCCGTTGCTGGCGCGGGTGGAGCAGTTGCACGAGTTCAATCCCATGCTCGGGCATCGCGGCTGCCGGCTGGGCATCACGTATCCCGAGATCACGGAGATGCAGGCGCGCGCGATTTTCGAGGCCGCGGTGGATTGCACGAAGAAGGGCGTGAAGGTGCTGCCGGAGGTCATGATCCCGCTGGTGGCAACGCTGAAGGAGATGGCGAACCAGGGAACGATCGTGCGGCGCGTGGCAGAAGAAGTGTTCAAGGAGAAGGGAACTCGCATCGAGTACATGGTGGGGACGATGATCGAGTTGCCGCGCGCGGCCCTGGTGGCGGACGAGATCGCGAAAGAAGCGGAGTTCTTCTCGTTCGGCACGAACGATCTGACGCAGACGACGTTTGGCTTTTCGCGTGACGACGTGAACAAGGTGCTGCCGACGTACCTGGCGGAGGGAATTCTGAAGCAGGATCCGTTTGCCGCGCTCGATCAGGAGGGAGTGGGACAGCTGGTGAAGCTGGCCACCGAGCGCGGGCGAAAGACGCGGTCCAACCTGAAGGTAGGAATCTGCGGCGAGCATGGGGGAGAGCCGTCGTCGGTGGAGTTCTGCTATCGGGTGGGGCTGAACTACGTTTCGTGCTCGCCGTTTCGCGTGTTGACGGCGCGGCTGGCGGCGGCGCAAGCGGCAGCGGCCGAGGCCCTGAAGGT
>Ga0187846_10000672_pt1 | contig 19369 bp, 17 predicted proteins | sample TC_taG_FD_161473 | JGI IMG/M metagenome (GOLD analysis project Ga0187846, IMG submission 161473) | Biofilm microbial communities from the roof of an iron ore cave, State of Minas Gerais, Brazil - TC_06 Biofilm (v2) | ecosystem: Environmental > Terrestrial > Deep subsurface > Cave > Wall biofilm...
TGGCTCGGCACGTGAGCCAGCCGGTGACTCGCTGCCTGACTTGACCGGGGACGGGTAAGAACGGTTGCTCCGCCGGAGCGGGTCGGGGAAACTCCGTGGCATCCGACCGACCCCATCGCTCGTGTCCGCCCGTCGCAAGCCAGAATTGCGCCAAACACCGGTGCCCGAGAGCCGCCTCTCGCGCCTCTTCGCGCTCGGTGTGATGACCGGCGAGATCGTCGCCGGCGTGGTCGCCGAGGGCGTGCGGCGTTTCGCGACCCCGCGCGCCGGCGAGCGATCGCTCTTCCCGATCTCCCGCCGCTCGGCGACACGGCTCGCCGAGCGGCTGTCGCAGCTGCGCGGCGCGGCGATGAAGCTCGGCCAGCTCCTCTCGCTCGAAAGCGCGAGCGTGCTGCCGCCGGAGCTCGCCGAAGCGCTCGCAATCCTGCGCGCGAGCGCCCATTCGATGCCCGAGGAACAGCTGCGCCGGGTGCTCGGGCGTGAATGGGGGAAGGGCTGGGAAGCGCGCTTCGAGCGGTTCGACCTCGAGCCGGCCGCCGCCGCCTCGATCGGGCAGGTGCATCGGGCGCGCACGCTCGACGGCCGCGATCTCGCGATCAAGGTGCAGTATCCGGGGGTCGCCCGCTCGATCGACAGCGACGTCGACAACGTCGCCGCGCTGCTGCGCCTTTTCCGGTTCCTGCCGCTCGGCCTCGACGTCACGGCACTCGCCGCCGAGGCGAAGCGGCAGTTGCACCAGGAAGCCGATTACATCGTCGAGGCGAAGCACCTCGCACGGTACCGCAAGCTCGTGTCCGACGAGCCGCAGCTCGCCGTGCCGCGGGTGCATGCGGATCTCACGACGACCCGCATCCTCGCGATGGACTTCGTCACCGGCGAGCCGCTCGAAACGCTCGCGGCCGACGGTGTTTCCCAATCGGAGCGCGATGCCGTGGGCCGGCTGCTGGAGGGGCTGCTGTTCCGCGAGCTGTTCGAGTTTCGGTTCATGCAGACCGACCCCAACTTCGCGAACTATCTGTACGACCGGGCAAGCCGGCGCGTGACGCTCCTCGACTTCGGCGCGGTGCGCGAGTTTCCGCCGCGCTTCGTCGACCTCTACCGGCGGATCACGGCGGCGATCATCGCCGGCGACCGGGACCAGGTCCGCGAGTTCGCCGCGGCGATCGGCTACTTCTCGCCCGATGACGACGACGAGGTTGCGGCAGCGGCGGTCAACGTCATCATGCTCGTGTGCGAGCCGCTGCGGCACCGCGGCCGGTACGATTTCGCGGCGTCCGGCCTGTCGGCCCGGGCGCGCGAGCTCGGCTTCGATCTCGTGTTTCGGCACGGACTGCTCCGGGCACCGCCGCCGGAGACGCTGTTCATGCACCGCAAGCTCGCGGGCTCATTCTTGCTGTGCGCGCGCATCGGCGCGCGCGTAAACGTGCGCTCGCTGATACGGCCGTTTCTGGGAGCGCCATGAGTCGGTTTTGGACCAGCGAGAATGCCCCTCGCCACGATCGCTCAGGGGGACGCCTGCAGCCTGCTCTGATCCCGGCGCTCTTCGGGTTGTGCGTGGGCTTGAGTCCGTTTGCGACCGCGCAGACGCCGACCGACGCCTACCCGAACCGGCCGATCCGGATGATCGCGCCCTCCTCGGCCGGCGGGCCGGTCGACATCATCGCGCGAATTTTCGCGCAGGGGCTTACCGCAGCGTTGGGGCAGCAAATCGTGATCGACAATCGCCCCGGGGCGGCGGGGCTCATCGGCACCGAGCAGGCAGCGAAGGCCCCGTCCGACGGCTACACGTTGCTCTTCGGCTTCTCGGGTCCGCTTGCGATCGTGCCCAATCTGAACCATGCCACGCCCTACAGCGTGCTGCAGGACTTCGCGCCGGTGTCGCTCGTTGCGTCCGCGCCGTACGTGCTGCTCGTGCACCCCGGCGTGTCCGCAAACTCGGTGCCGGAACTGCTCGCCCTCGCCAGGGCACGGCCGGGCAGGCTCAACTACGCCTCCGGCGGCAACGGCAGCGGTATCCACATGGCGGGCGAGCTCTTCAATCTCGCCGGTGGGGTGCAGATTGTGCATGTACCGTACAAAGGCGCCGGCCCCGGCATGGCGGCGCTGTTGGCGGGCGAAGTGGACATGATGTTCAACGGCCTCGCTCCCGCGCTGCCCTACATCCGGTCGGGCAAGCTGCGCGCCCTGGCGGTGAGCAGCGACCAGCGCTCCGCGCTCGCGCCGGACCTGCCGACGATCGCCGAGAGCGGCCTGCGGTTCAACACGAGCGGGTGGTACGGCCTGCTCGCGCCGCGCGGCACGCCGCCGAGCGTCATCGGCAAGCTACACGGCGAAACGGTGCGGACCTTGAACCTGCCGGCGGTCAGGGAGCAGTTAGCCAAGCTCGCCGTCGAGGGCGTGGGTTCGACACCCGAACAGTTCTCCGCCCTGATGCAAGAGGAGCTCGCCACCTGGGCGAAGGTGACTAAGGCGGCCGGGCTGCAGGACAAGTAGGCGCGAATGGCGACGGGAACCGGCCGGGCCGGGCGCCTAGCGCGCCCGCTTGAGACGCGCATCGAGTTCACGCGTTGCTAGAGCCTGAGCAGGCGCGCAGCGTTGCCCCAGAGAACCTGCCGGCGCTGTTCGTCGTTCAGCGACTTCATTCCGTTCACGAACTTCACCGGATCGTTGTAGGCGATATCGAAGCAGTAGTCGCTCCCCATCATGATGCGATCGGCGCCGACCACGCCGACGAGGTAATCCATGCTGGGTTCGGAGTAGCTGATCGTGTCATAGGTGAAGCGCTTCAGGTACTCGCTCGGCGGCCGCGGGATCGTCTTGCACTCGCCGCGGACCTCGAAGCCGCGGTCGAGCCGCCCGCGCAGGATCGGCAGCGCGCCGCCGGCGTGCGGCAGGCTCACCTCGAGCTTGGGGAAGGCGTCCAGCACGCCGCCGAAGATGAGGTGCGAGGCGGCGATCGCGGTTTCGAACGGATTCCCCAGCGTGTTGATGAGGTAGTACTGCTTGAGCCGCTCGTTGTTGATCATCATCGGGTGCAGGAAGATCGGCAACCCGAGATCGGCGATGCGCTCGTAGACCGGGAAGAAGCTCCGGTCCGAAAGCTCGCGGTCGCGCACGGCGGTCGCCATATAGATGCCCCGAATCCCGGGCAGCGTCGCCACCCGCTCGAGCTCCTGCAGCGCGAGGTGCGGGTTCTGGAACGGCAGGCATGCAAACCCGATGAATCGGTCGGGGTGCAGGCGGTGCGCCTCGCTCACCGCGTCGTTGAAGGCGACGCAGAGCTGGAGCCCTAGGTCGTCGTCGGCCCAGTAGACCATCGGCTGCGTGAGCGAGAGCGCGTGCATCTTGACGCCCATCCGGTCCATGGTCTTCACGCGGTCGTCGAGATCGTAGAAGTGCCTCGTGATGGGTCCGGTGCGCAGCAGCAGCCCGACCTGAATGAACGTCCTCCCGCCCTCGCTCACCACGGTGGTGCCGCAGCGCTTGCCGTGCTCGGCGATCAGCCTGAGGTAGGACTCCGGGAAATAGTGAGCGTGGGTATCGATGGTCGATGCGATGGCCACGGTCTCGACTCCTCCTCGGATAGATGGGGCTAGGCGCTCACTGCGCGGTCCAGCCGCCGTCGATGACGAGGCTCGTGCCGGTGATGAGCGAGGCGCCGGGCGAAGCGAGGAAGACCACGGCGGCGCCGACGTCCGCCGCTTGACCGAGGCGCCCCAGCGGGATGCGGTCATAGACCCAGTCGCGAAAGGCGGAACGCTGAAACATCGGCGCCGTGAGCGGCGTCTCGACGAAGGTCGGTGCCACCGAGTTCACGCGGATGTTGTGCGGGGCGAGCTCGAGCGCCATCGCCTTGGTGAGCCCCTCCAGTGCGTGCTTGGTGAGGCAGTAGACGGTGCGGTTGACGGCGCCGACGTGTCCCATTTGCGAGGATATGTTGATGATCGCCCCGCCCCGCTCTTTGCGGTCGCTCGCCTCAAGCATCTTCCGCGCCGCCGCCTGGGCGGCAAGAAAAGCGGCCCGGACATTCAGCGCGAGCAGGCGGTCGAGGTGCTCCTCACTCACGTCGACGAACGGCTCCGGGAAGTTCGACCCGGCGTTGTTGACCAGCAGGTCGAGCGCGGGCAGCCCGGCGATCGCGCGCTTCAGCTCGCCGGCGTCGGTCACGTCACACGGATAGGCGTTCGCGCGGCCGCCGGCGGTGCGGATCGCGTCTGCTGCGTCCTCGATCTCGGCCGCCGTGCGCGCGAGGAGCCACACGTGCGCCCCGGCCTCGGCCAACGCTACGGCAACCCCGCGGCCGATTCCCCGTCCGGCCCCGGTGACCAGGGCGACGCGGCCTGCGAGCTGCATCGTGGCGGCTATGCCGTGGGCGGAGGCGGCGGCGGTCAAGCCGCCTTCTCCTTGTTCGCGCCGAGCCCGACGTTCTGGTTGCCGTAGCGGCGCAGCCGCAGGTCCGCCTGCTCCTTGTGGCCCCAGAACCGCTCGATGGTGCAGAGCCGCGAGCAGTACTCGCCGACCGCGACGCTCGCTTCGCGGGTGATCTCCTGGTAGGTGCAGGTCTTCAGGAACTTCCCGACCCAGAGTCCGCCGGTGTAGCGCGCGGCGCCCATCGTCGGCAGCGTGTGGTTGGTGCCGATCACCTTGTCGCCGTAGGCGACGTTGGTTTCCGGCCCGAGAAAGAGCGCGCCGTAGTTGCGCATATGGTCGAGGAAATAGCGCGGATCGCGCGTCAGCACCTCGACATGCTCGGCGGCGATTCGGTCCGCCTCCCGCACCGCTTCGTCGAGCGAATCGACGAGGATAATCTCGCCGTAGTCGCGCCAGGCGACGCCCGCCACGTCGGCGGTGGGCAGCACCGCGAGTTGCCGCTCGATCTCGACCGGCAGCGCCGTGGCGATCCCCTTGGAGGTGGTGATGCACGTAGCGGGACTCGTTGGACCGTGCTCGGCTTGCCCGAGCAGGTCGGTCGCGATCATCTCGACGTCGGCAGACTCGTCGGCGATAACCAGGATCTCGGTCGGTCCGGCAAACAGATCGATGCCGACGCGCCCGTAGAGTTGGCGCTTCGCCTCGGCGACATAGGCGTTGCCCGGGCCGACCAGCATGTCGACCGGCTTGATCGTCGCCGTACCGAATGCCATCGCCCCGACCGCCTGGATCCCGCCGAGCACGTAGATCTCATCGGCCCCGCCGAGGAGCATCGCGGCGATGGTCTCCGGATGCGGCTCGCCCTGGTTCGGCGGCGTGCAGGCGATCACGCGCCGCACGCCGGCGGTGCGCGCTGTCACGATGCTCATGTGCGCGGACGCCACCATCGGATAGCGTCCGCCGGGCACGTAGCACCCCACGCTGTCAACCGGGATGTTCCGGTGCCCGAGCCTCACCCCAGGCAGCGTCTCCACCTCGATGTCCTGCAGCGCCGCGCGCTGATGCTCGGCGAAAGCGCGAATCTGCGCCTGCGCGAACTTGATGTCGGCGATGGCGTTTGGGGGTACCTTGCCCACGATCGCGTCCAGGTCGGCCGGCGACAGCCGGAAGCTCGGCGGCGACCACTGGTCGAACTTCTGCGAGAGCTCCCGCACCGCCGCGTCGCCCCGCGTCGCGACGTCCTGCAGGATCGATTCCACCGCATGACGTACCTGCACCTCGCTCGCGTCGGTGACTGCCTTGTCAATGCGTCGCTTCAGAAACGCAGCCATGAGGGGTTCTCCTCGGTGATCCGTCCCGCCGGCTCGGCGGGTTGCGCCTTTGGCCGCTCCGCCATCGGACGGCGCCGGCGGTATCGATGCTCGACGGTATCAGGCGAACGGGCGGGGCGTCAATTTAGCGGCCGACGCAAACGCACTGACCGGCCGGGGATCCGCGACCCGTGCCCGCTTGGGACGCCTCCCGGACTGATGGACGAATGACGGTTTCCGCGCTCGATCGCGGCCAAGCCGTCGCCGCTCGACTGCGTCAGGACGGGGATCAAGCGGCAGTCGCTAGCCGAGCGAACACGCGCTTCATCGCGTTCACCTGGCCGAGATAGCTGTGCACGTCGTGATCGCCGCACCGCTCGCCCGGAGTCAATCGGAAGTCGCGCTTGGCGTAGGCCTCGCCCGGCCCGGCGCCGCACAGGTGGATCACGGCGGCTAGGTCTTGCTTCTGCTGCAGCGTCGCGCTCGCGATTCCCTGGCGTGCGAGCGTGCTCGCCACGCGGCGATCCAGAAGCGCCGCCGTCAGCTCGACCGCGTGGCTCGGCACGACGCGCGTGTACAGGCTGTTGAACCAGCACGTTCGCAGCGCGTGCCAGGGCCCATCTTCAACCACCGCGTGGTCATGGATGCAGTAACGCTTCGCCTCCTGGAACGTCGCGTCGGTGATCTGGTACATGCCCACCGCGCTGGAGGCCGGCCGGTACACCTCGAACGGATTCCACGCGAACTGCCAGCGCCAGTAGGTCCGGGCCACCGGATTGCCCGCGCCCTCGACTTGAGCGAGTGCGGCGAGGAAGTCTGGCGTGACGACGGCGGTGGCGTGCTCGCGGAAGAGCGGCGCGTACTGCCGCCACGTCTCGGGCGGGGTCTTGGAAAGCACGCCGCTCACCGGGAAGTACAGCTCGGTCGGCTTGCGAACGGCTTGGTATACCCAGTTCGCCGCGAACCAGAGCGCTACGAGGGCGACCGCGCCGAGCAGGAATTGGAGCGCGAGCGGCGCAGCGCGGAGCGCCCGGAACGCGCGCCGGCGGGACCGACCGCCCCAGCGCCAAATGCTCGCGACGCGGAAGCGGCGCCGGCGCGTCCTCCGCGCGGCGGTTCGCGGGGCGTGTGAGGAGGGCTTCGCCGCTGATCGCCGCGCGATGACCGCCTACCCCAGCGTCGGCATGTGGAACCCTGGCGCCGGCGTGTCTTGATGCGGCCAGCGGGTGGTGACGACCTTGGTGCGGGTGTAGAACTTGACCCCCTCCATGCCGTGCGCGTGCAGGTCGCCGAAGAGCGAGTTCTTCCAGCCGCCGAAGGAGTAGAAGGCCACCGGCACCGGGATCGGCACGTTGATTCCCACCATCCCGACCTGGATCTCGTTCTCGAAGCGCCGGGCCGCGCCGCCCGACTCGGTGAAGATAGCGGTGCCGTTCGCGTACGAATTGGCGTTGACGAGCGCGATCGCCTCTTCGAGCGTGTCGGCCCGCAACACGATCAGCACCGGCCCGAAGATTTCGTCTTGGTAGATCCGCATTTTTGGAGTGACGCGGTCGAACAGGCTGGTGCCGAGGAAGAAGCCTTCTTCGCGGCCCTTAACCTTGAGCCCGCGGCCGTCCACGACGAGCTGCGCACCCTCCTTGAGGCCGAGGTCGATGTAGCCGGCGACCTTGTCGCGGTGCTCGCGGGTGATGAGCGGGCCCATGTCGACGCCGTGCGCCTCGCCGGGCCCAACCTTGATCGCTTCGCCCTTCTTCTTCAGCAGGGCGACGAGCGGATCGGCGGCAGCGCCCACCGCGACCACGGCCGAAATGGCCATGCAGCGCTCGCCCGCCGAACCGTAGGCGGCGCCGATCAGCGCGTCGGTAGCGAACTCGAGGTCGGCATCGGGCAGCACCACCGCGTGGTTCTTCGCCCCGCCGAGCGCCTGCACCCGTTTGCCGTTCTTGGCGCAGGTCTCGTAGATGCGCTTCGCGATCGGCGTGGAGCCGACGAAGCTCACGGCGGCGATGCCGGCGTGATCGAGGATCGCCGCCACCGTTTCCTTGTCGCCGTGAACGACGTTGAACACGCCGTCCGGCAGCCCTGCTTCCTTGAGGAGCTCGGCCATGCGCGCCGCCGCCGAGGGCACTTTCTCGGAAACCTTGAGGATGAAGGGGTTGCCGCAGGCGATCGCCACCGGGAACATCCACATCGGCACCATCGCCGGGAAGTTGAACGGCGTGATGCCGGCGCACACGCCCACCGGCTGCCGCACCGTGTGCGTATCGACGCTTGTGCCGACGTTCTCGGAATGCTCGCCCTTCAGGAGATGGGGGATGCCGCAGACGAACTCGACCACTTCGATCCCGCGCTGCACCGAACCCATCGCATCGGGCAGGGTCTTGCCGTGCTCTTCGGTGATGAGTTGCGCGAGCCCCTTGTGGTTCGCTTGCAGAAGCTGCAGAAACTTCTGCATCACGCGCGCGCGCCGCAGCACCGAGGCGTCGCGCCAGTCGGGGAAAGCCGCGAGCGCGGCGCGCACGGCCACATCGACGTCGGCGGCATTCGCGTAGACGACCCGCTTGGTCACCGCACCGGTGGCCGGGTTGTAGACCGGCCCCGAGCGCGTACTCGTGCCGGCGGTGGGCTTGCCCCCGATCCATAGCGGAACGGTGACGGCGGTATCGGCCGGTTTGTTCATCGTCTATCTCCTTTGCTGGCTGCTCCCATTTTGCGCGAGCACGGCGCGGCGGGAAAGCCCCCCGTTCAGCGCCAAGCGCTGTTCGCGCTGATCGGCGCGGCCGCAACTTGAGCGGCGACTCGACCGGCCGCGGCGCGTTACTTCGGCGCGTCGCGCAGACGCTTGCGATATAGGTCGCGGAATGTCGCGCCTTGCGGCGCGGGGAAGTCGCGGGCTAGCGTCCAGCTTTTCCCGAACGGCAGCCGGCGAATACGTCGCGCGGTCCCGCCCAGCAGCCACAGGCACCGCGCGCCCCAGCGCGCCGCCAAGGCATAGAGGCGCGGCCGCTGCGCAACCCACGACCAAACGCGCAGCCCGCGCATCTCGCTCTTCGGGCGCAGCCCCCGCTCGACCTGTTTCTCGCGCAGCTTGCGCAGCAGCTCCGGCAGCGGGATACGCACCGGGCAGACGACGCCGCACTGGTTGCATAGCGTCGCCGCCTGCGGCAGGTCGAGCGCGTTTTCGAGGCCGACGTACGACGGCGTCAGCACCGCGCCCATCGGTCCGGGATAGACCCAGCCGTAGGCGTGCCCGCCCACGGTCTTGTACACCGGACAGTGATTCATGCAGGCGCCGCAGCGGATGCAGCGGAGCATGTCCTCCATGTCGGTGCCGATGAGGCGCGTGCGGCCGCCGTCGACCAGGATGAAGTACAGGTGCTCCGGACCGTCGGCGTCACCCGCTCGGCGCGGCCCGGTAAACACGCTGATGTAGTTCTCTACCGACTGGCCGGTCGCCGATCGCGACAGCAGCCGGTTCAGCGTCGCGAAGTCATCCAGCGTCGGGATCACCTTCTCGATGCCGGTGATGCACACGTGCACCCGCGGGAGCGTCGTCACCATCCTGCCGTTGCCCTCGTTGGTAACGATCACTCCCGAGCCGGTCTCGGCGATCAGGAAGTTGCCGCCCGATATGCCGAGATCGGCGGAGAGGAAATGCGGCCGCAGCGCCTCGCGCGCCTCGCGCGTCATCTGCGAGATGTCGGTCTTGCGCGGCTTGCGATGGGAGCGCTGGAAGAGATCGGCGACCTCGTTCTTCGACTTGTGGACCGCCGGCGCGATGATGTGCGAAGGCGGCTCCTCGGCGAGCTGGATGATGTACTCGCCGAGATCGGTCTCGATCGGCTGCACCGCGTTCGCAATCAACGCCTCGTTGACGCTCGCCTCCTCCGAGAGCATCGACTTCGACTTGATCGCCTTCTTGATGCCATGGCGGCGGCAAATCTCGAGCACCAGATCGCACGCCTCGACGCCGCTCTCGGCGAACAGCACGGTTGCGCCGCGCTGCGTCGCTTCGCGCTCGAAGCGCTCGAGGTAGGCGTCGAGCATCGCGAGCGCACGGTCGCGGATTTCGGCCCCGGCGGTGCGCAAGGTTTCGAACGCCTCGACACCGTACTCTTCCACCGCCCTCGCCCGCAGCAGCGCGAGGCCGGCGGCGCCGAACTTGCGCAGATTGGACTGCAGCGTCTTGTTGGCGAGCGCCCGGGCCGCGCCCGCCTTGAAGTGCATCGACCGGAGCTGCATCGTCCGCTCAGTCGCCGGTTTCGCCGGCCAGCACTTCGGCCACGTGCAGCACCTTCGTGTGCTCGTTCCCACGGCGGCGCAGGCGCCCCTCGATGTTCAACATGCAGCCCAAGTCGCCGAGCACCACCGCGCTCGCGCCGCTCGCTTCGATGGTCTCGCACTTGCGATCCGCGATCGCGGCCGACACGTCGCCGAACTTGATCGAGAACGTGCCGCCGAAACCGCAGCACTGCTCGCACTCCGGCATTTCCTTGAGCAGGAGTCCCCCGACCTTGCGCAACAGCTCGCGCGGTTGGCGCTTGACACCGAGTTCGCGCAAGCCCGCGCACGCGTCGTGGTAGGTGACCGAGCCGGCGTATTTGCCTGGGACGCGCTCGATCTTCGCCACGCTGGCGAGAAAGTCGGTGAGCTCGTAGGTCCGGCTGCCGAGCCGCCGGACGCGGTCGAGCATGAACGCCTCGCCGTGGAACAGATCGGGATAGTGCGTGCGGATCATGCCGCTGCACGACCCGGAGGGGGCAACGAGGTAGTCGCACGCCTCGAATTCGGCCAGCACCTTTTCGGCCAGCGCCCGCGCCGATTTCCGCTCGCCGGAGTTGTAACCCGGCTGCCCGCAACAGGTCTGCGTCGGCGGCACGTAAACCTCGCAGCCGGCCGCTTCGAGGAGCTTGACTGCGGCAAACCCGATCGACGGCCGCATGAGATCGACGAGGCAAGTGACGAAGAGGCCGACGCGCATGGGGGCGAGATCGTGTGCGAGTGCTGCGGAACGCCGGCGAAGCTTAGCACAGCGCTATCGGCGTTCAATTCCGGACTGCGGAGTAGAATTTTACCGTTCGATAGCGGACGCGTACGCCGTGAGCGACAGGGAATCGAAGAACTCGATCCAGGTAATCGAGCGCATGACCAGGCTGCTCGATGTGCTCGCCACATCGGCCGACGCGGCAAGCCTCAAGGCGCTCGCCGTCAAAGCGGCGCTGCATCCCTCGACCGCGCACCGGATTCTCACCGCGCTCGCGCGCGACGGGCTGGTCGAGCGCGTCGACCAAGGGAGCTACCGGCTCGGCCTACGGCTGCTTGAGCTCGGCAATCTCGTCAAGTCGCGCATCAGCGTGCGCGAGCACGCGCTGCCGTTCATGCGCGAGTTGCACGCCGCGACCGGCGAAGCGGTCAATCTTTCGGTGCGGCGCGACGACGAGATCGTCTACATCGAGCGGACCTCGAGCGGCCGCTCGTTGATGCGCGTGGTCAATATCATCGGTGCCCGCGCCCCGCTGCACATCACCGCGGTCGGCAAGCTGTTCCTGCTCGAGGATGGCCCCGAAGGCATCAGGGCGTACGCCGAACGCGCCGGCCTGCCCGCGTTTACCAAAAACACCATCCACTCGCTGCCGGCGCTCGAAAAGGAGATGGAGAAGGTCCGCCGGCAAGGCCATGCGACCGACAACGAAGAGGCCGAGCTCGGCGTGCGCTGCATCGGTGCCGGCATCCGCGACGACACCCGGGCGCTCGTTGCCGGGCTGTCCGTCTCGGCGCCCGCGGAGCGAATGAAGACGAGTTGGGCGACGCTCGTGAAGGACACCGCGGACCGGATCTCGCGCGCGATCGGACACCGGCCCGCCGCGGCGCCGGGTCAGCGCGGCGACGCTGCCCATACGCTCCGCTCGAACTGACCGCGCCACGGGTCACGGCCTGCGGGTCGGCGCCGCCCGGGAGCCAACCGACCGCCAGTACTACTACAACGCCGATAGCGCCGGCCGCCGCCGCGCGCGGCTAGACCGCCATCATCGCATGCACCGCAAACAGGCTTTGCGGATCGGCCCACACCGCCTCGGCGTGAAAGCGCGCGCGCCGCGCGAGCGCCTGGAACTCCGCGATCGTGTACTTGCAGGAGATCTCGGTATGAATCGTCTCGCCGAGGCCGAACTCGAACCGCTGTCCGGCGACGTGCGCGAACTGTTGGTACAGACTCTCCAGATGCATCTCGATCCGGCCCTGCGCCGCGTCATACAGCGCCCGGTGGCGGAATCGGTTTAGCTGGAAATCGCCGCCGAGCTCGCGGTTGACGCGCGCGAGCAGATTGAGGTTGAACTGGGCGGTGACCCCCTGCGCGTCGTCGTAGGCGGCCTCCAGCGTCCCCTGGTCTTTCTTCAGGTCGACCCCGACCACCAATATCCCCCCGCTGCCGATGACCGCGTGCACGTTCCGCAGAAATCCGATCGCCTCCTCGGGCGTGAAGTTGCCGATCGTCGAGCCCGGGAAATAGACGACTTTGCGCCGAATCGGCACGCCGACGAACTCCGGCAGGCGAAATGGACCGGCGAAGTCCGCAACCACGCCGCTGATGTTCAGCCACGGGAAGATTCCGGCCAGCTCGGTGGACGCCTGGCGCAGCTGCGCCTCGGCGATGTCGATCGGCACATACAGCGAGGGCTCGAGCCGCTGGATCAACAGCCGCGTCTTCACGCTCGCGCCCGAGCCGAACTCGACCAGTTGGATGGCCGGGCCTAGCAGCTTCGCCAGGTCCTCGAGGTGGTGCTGCATGATCACCACCTCGGCGCGCGTGAGGTAGTACTCCGGCAGCGCGCAGATCGCTTCGAACAGCTGCGACCCGCGCTCGTCGTAGAAGTACTTCGGCGGAATGGCCTTGCGCGGCAGCGCGAGGCCGTGCAGCACGTCGTCGCGAAACGACGTTCGATCGGTGAGTAAGTTGTAGTAGCGCAGGACGCCCGCGGCGCGCGGGGCCGTCATCGTCGCTTCAGAGCGGCTGCGGGGGCTCGAGTTGGACGCGCACGCGGCTCCCCGCCGTGCGGTCCGCGCTGAGCACGCGCGCCCTGACGCGTGTCGGCCTGCCCGACCCCGCTGGCGCCACGTAGCCGGGCTCGAGCCACTGGCGAATGCGATTCGCATCGCCGATCCGCGTGTATTTGCCCACCGAATCGAGGAGGACGATGATCACGGAGCGCGCGGCAACGTTCGCCTGCATCACCAGGCAGCGCCCCGCGTCACGAATGAAACCGGTCTTCGAGAGACCGATCTCCCAGCTCCCGCTGCGCACCAGCCCATTGGTGTTCACGTAGGTGACCGGACGCCTGCCGATGCGCAGCGTCGCGCTCGCCGACGTCGTGTATTCGCGGATCGGTGCGTAGCCCTTGGCCGCGCGGACGAGCTTCGCGAGGTCGCCTGCGCTCGACACATTCGCGCTCGAGAGCCCGGTCGGCTCGACGAACCGGGTGTCGTTCATGTCGAGCTCCGCGGCCTTGTCGTTCATCGCCTGCACGAACGCTTCGGTCCCGCCGGGATAGGTCCGCCCGAGCGCCGCGGCGGCCCGGTTCTCAGAGGCCATCAGCGCGACCTGGAGCAGCGAATCGCGGGTGAGCTTCGCACCCGGTCTCAAGTTCGAGCGCAAGCCGGCGCCCTTCGTTGCCGTCACCTCGCTCTGGCTGATCTCGATTTCCTCGTCGCCGGGCAACGCCGCGTCGAGCGTGACCATCGCGGTCATGAGCTTGGTGATCGATGCGATCGGGACGACCGCGTTGGCGTTCTTGTCGTACAGGATCTCGCCGGTCTGCTCGTCCATGACGAGGACGGCAGCCGACCTGAGGCTAGGCGCCTCCGTGGAGTGCGCCGCGCCGGCGGCAAGCGCCAAAAGAAGTGCGGCGCCGAACGCCGCCCAAAACCTATCCCGCATAGCCCCCTCGCTAAGACACCAGAAGTGTAGCGGCCACGCGGGGCCGGAAGCAACAGGAAAAGAAAGAGATAGTGCTATCTCTTCGTAATTTGAGTGACATTGAGTGAAATTTTGCCGGCTGACACCCGCCGACGGGGCAGAAGTCGCCCCGGCGCCCCCCCCGCGGGGAAGGCTCCCCGGGGTCATGAGCGGCGGCGGGGCCGGCCAGCCGCTAGTACTTAGTTGCATTAATAGGCGATAGGTGTATCGTGTCGGCATGGAGCCGACCGGGGTGCAGCTGAGCGATAGGGAGCGCGCGGCGCTGCGGGCGCGCACGCGTGCCACCAAGAGTGAGCAACGACAGGTGTTTCGGGCGCGTCTGATTCTGATGTTGGCAGATGGGGTGCATCCGGCGGCGGTCGCACGCGCGCTGGACACGCGGCCCAACACGGTAGGCAAGTGGCGCGCACGCTTTCTGGCCGAGCGCCTGGCGGGGCTTGAGGATGCGCCGCGACCGGGCAAGCCCAAGGTCTACGACGCGAGCGTCGGGACGCGAGTGCTTGCCGCGCTGGATCGAGCACCGCCCCGTGGCTACGCGAAGTGGAACGGCGCGCGGCTGGCCAAGGCGCTGGGCGATGTGTCCAAGCACCAGGTCTGGCGAGTGCTCAAAGCGCACGACATCTCCCTGGAGCGGCGCCATAGTTGGTGCGTGAGCACCGATCCTGAATTTGCCGCTAAGGCCGCCGACATCGTCGGGCTGTATCTGAATCCGCCCGAGCACGCGATCGTGCTGTGCGTGGACGAAAAGCCCTCGATCCAGGCTCTGGAGCGCGCGCAGGGCTGGCTGCGACTGCCCAACGGCCAAGCCCTCACCGGCTTTTCCCACCGCTATAAGCGCCACGGCACCACCACGCTGTTCGCCGCCCTGGAGGTGGCCACAGGCCTGGTCAGGACCGGCCACTACACGCGGCGGCGCCGTCGTGAGTTCTTGGACTTCATGAACCAGGTGGTGGCGCAGTATCCGGGCCAGCCCATCCATGTGATTCTTGACAACCTGAACACCCATAAGCCGAAGTCCGATCGCTGGTTGAAGCGCCATCCCAAAGTGCGCCTGCACTTCACTCCGACCTACGCCTCTTGGCTCAATCAGGTCGAGGTGTGGTTCAGCATCCTGTCGCGCGCGGCCCTCGCCGGAGCGAGCTTCACTAGCCCAACCCAGGTGCGCGGGGCGATCGAGGCCTTCACCCAGGCCCACAACGAAAACGCCGCCCCCTTCGAGTGGACCAAGTCGGTCGTGTATCAAAAGACACCTAAGCGGCATATCGCTGACTTACGCAACTAGATACTAGCAGCGGCGTGGCTTTGCGCCCCACTCTTGACAATCGCCCACACAAACTCACGAAGACCCGCAAAAAACATGGATGCGCCCGTGAGTGAACCATCTTCTTCCGCCCTCCACGGCTTGCATGCGGGAGCCATCGGTTTCGCCTCTGCTCTGGCCATCGGAATTGCCTCTACCGCTCCCGCGTACAGCCTCGCCTCCACGCTGGGCCTAGTGGCGAAGGAGCTGGGGCCGGGCAGCACCGCGGCCCCTGCCGTACTGCTGATTGCATTCCTGCCCATCCTGTGCATCGCGGTAGCGTTCGACCGGCTCAATCGCATCCACACCGATTGCGGGACGACCTTCGCGTGGGTCACGCGAGGCGTGGGGCCGTGGATAGGTTGGATGTCCGGCTGGGCAACGCTGTTGTCGGGCATCCTGGTCATGGCAAGCCTTGCGCAGATCTCGGGCATCTACACATTCCGCCTTCTGGGAATGGACGCACTCGCAGACAGCCGTTTCGCGGTGGCTCTGGCCGGCACGGCATGGATCGTGCTCATGATCTGGATCTGTGCGCGCGGCATCGAGTCCGCGGCGCGCACCCAGTACCTGCTGCTCGGGCTGGAGCTGATCGCCTTGGTCATCTTCACCGTCGTGGCACTCGCAACGGTCGCGGGCTCCGACGCTCCGGCCGACGCGTTGAAGCCCGCCGCGTCCTGGTTCGATCCAGGAAACGTCAAAAGTCCTTCGGCGCTCGCGGGCGCGGTCCTCGCTTCCATCTTCATCTATTGGGGATGGGAAAGCGCCGTCTCCATGAACGAGGAAACCCGTGATTCCGCCCGCGCTCCCGGCCGTGCTGGCTTGGCGAGCGTCGTGATCCTGCTGCTGATCTACGTTGCGGTGGCCACGGCCGCGCAGTCGGTGCACGGACCGGCGTTCCTGGCTGAGCACGCAAGCGACGTCTTCTTGGCGCTCGCGCGCGACGTGCTGTCTCCCCCATGGGACCGGCTTCTCATCCTCGCGGTGCTGACCTCCGCCGTTGCGGCCGCACAGACGACCTTGATCCCAACCGCGCGCACCTTATTGTCAATGGCTTCCGCGGGCGCCCTCCCCGCAACATTGGCGAGCATCCACCCGAAGTTCCGGACGCCCCACGTAGCGACATGGGCCTTGGGCGTCGGGTCCTGCGCATGGTTCGTCGCGCTCTCCTTTTGGAGCACCGACGTTCTCGCGGACTCGATCCTTTCCACCGGGCTGCTCGTGGCCCTGTCGTACGCCCTCACCGGCTATGCCTGTCCGCTGGTGTACCGCAGCACGGCAATCCACTCGTGGAAAAACGTGCTCGTGCTCGCCGTCCTGCCCCTGCTCGGAGCGGTGAGCTTGAGTTGGGTGTTCTTAAATTCCTGCGCAGCACTCGCTGAGCCTGCGTCTGCAGGCCTGATGCTGGGCGTCGGCGTGCCGCTCGTCGTCGGCGTCGGCGTCCTGCTCGTCGGCGCGGTCATCATGGCGGCGCGCTTCTACATTCATCCGACCTTCTTCCGCCCGGTCGAGAGCACGGCTCTCCGCGTCCCGCGCGCCAGCCCCGAAGAAACACTCTGAAGACGGATAGGAACGCATACGGATTACCGCCGCGACCCTTGGAGCAACCCTGGGTGTTGGAACAATGCCCAAAACGCCATCTGAACTCAGGGGCTGGGCGTTCCGAAAGGCGAATTAAATTCGTACACCAGCCAGCTGAGCCGCCGGTCTGGGAGGTTTGGTGCTCCAACTCTGAGAGCGTTCGGCCGAACTGCTGCCGGCATTGCTCTTGGGGCGTTTGCCACGGCAGCAACGGTTTTTGAGGGGTTCTATGATTTGAGCGTTGAAGCCCAGGCTGCGATCAATGCCACGTCACTGAGCGATTGCGGGTGTTAGAAGTAGCGGAGTAGCGGAGGACTCCATTCGTGGATGAAACGGAGGAAATGATACGGGGTAAGGCTCTCTTGCGACCGTCCGGAATATTTGGCGTGCCGGCAGCAGAGCTAAACCCGGAGCGTAGATTCGGGGATGATCTTAAAGCTACCTTTGTTTCCGACTTTCGACGCAACGAACTCGATCAAGTCAACGATGACATTCACGATGTCGCAGACCGGGCAATTGCCAGGGAACTTGGCTCGGGCATCTGACAATCCGAACTGTCGGAGATTACTGCGACCACATGGTCCGATGCAGCAGAACTAAACCAAAGGACGTTAAGCGGTACTTAGCATCAACTGACCTGCCCCGTGATCGGCGCGTGATTGCGCTGCTCAAAATCACCCGTCAACTGCTGGCGGACGTGCTGTGGTTCGCCATCGTGGCATTGCGGCCCACGCGCGTCGTCGCCGCCGAGAATCTGTTTCTTCGCCGGCAACTCGCACTGTACGTCGAACGCGGTGTTAAACCGTGCCGGCCGGATGTGGCGACTCGAGCGAGCGACGGCAACGGCAATCTGGGCTTCCCCCGATTTTCCGGACGGTTTGCTTAGGTTGCGAAGCGCAGCTCGAACTCCATCGGGCTGATGTTGCCGACGGTGAAGAAGTCCGATGCGGCGAGCCCCTTCCAGTGGGCCTTCAAGAACACCGACCAGGGCATTGCCTTGCCTCGCTCCGGAGCGGGCTCAATACCGTGATCTTTCAGGATTCTGCGAATCGCCCCGCGGCCCAGCTTGTGACCGAGGTTGGCCATCGCGCCTTGAATCCGGGTGTAACCCCAGCCTGGGTTGTCGTTGGCCATGCGCACGATCAGCGCCTCGATCTCAGTTCGCGTTCGTGGCCGACCCGGCCGGCGACGCTCAATGATGGTCCACTTCCGGGCTACGAGCTCCCGGTGCCAGCGGAGCAATGTCTCCGGGGTGACGATGGTGCCCAGCTCGCGCAAGCCCTTGCGCACCACCGCCCTTGCCTTCTCGGCAAGCTGCCGGCGTTCGGCGTCGGTGAAGATGATGCGCCGTTCCCCCAGCCGCTCGCGAAGCACGCGGTTCTCGGCTTTGAGGTACTCGATCACCGTCGCCTGTTGTCGCTGAAGCCAGCCGGCGAACATCAGCAGCAGGAACTGAAGCAGTCCCGCAGAGGTAACCATCGCAGCCAGATCGTGGCTGCAACGTCATCAGGCGTCAACCCGGATCGGGCTCCGGCGGCGCGGTGGAGCTTTCGAACATTAGGGGGCGCGCAACGAGCGACGGGCGCTGCGCGGCCGTAACGCGGACACCGACTGGTAGTCGCGGGAACGCACCGAGCATCTCTACTGATCGAGCAGCACGCCAGGAACGCCGCCGCTATTTCAGCGCGTCATCCTGAAGCGGTAACTTCGCTACCTGCTTCGTCAACTGCCGAACGTCCAGATGCGGCACCGCGAGTTTCAGGCCGGTTTCCGTGAAGTCCGTCCCGTTCTGTGACAGGCGCAACGGTTGACCCCGGTGATCCTCGAAGAAGTGAGAATCGAACACCTTGAAATAGATTCCGTGCTTGTAGGCCCAGTATTTCGGGACGCGGAAATCGCCGATGTACAGCGCCCAGCCCTGCGCGGTCGCCTCCGGTATGGTTTCGAGGCGGATCTTCACGAGATAGGCGATCTCGGGGAGTGGCTTGCCAGCGCGAGCGCTCAGGTGTGCGATGGCGGCGCGATCTGCTTCGGTTGGTTGGGCCGGGACGACTTCGACCGCGACGGCTTTCGGGGGGGATGACGGTGGCATGGCAAACCTCGCGAGTTCCAGAACGTGTCAGTTGGACACCTGCACATCGCCGACGTAGAGAACGCCGCTCGATCGACGATCGAACACGAAGGCGATCGATCGCAGATCGATGAGGTGCACGCCGAATTCGGCGAGCCGCTGCAGCGGGAGTCGCAGGCTCTGCATCACGATCTTACCGGTGCCAAACACGACGTCAGGATAGAGGAGCCGGTGTATCGCGCTCGCCGGAATCGCGACGGTGCGCGAGCCGCTGGATACTTCGACGGTGAAATCCTGATCCCGATTGGCGGCATTCTTCGCCTCGGTGGACTGTCCTACGCGGAGCGACAGAAACCTGTATCGCTCGGCGGGGAGCGTTGCGGGATCCACTTTCAGGATAAACCGCGCCCCCGGCGCGCTCCATTCTAGCCGGAGCGTGATCGTCGTTTGCGGCGCGCCGGCGTTAACCAAATCCTTCAGTTGGCGTGCGGCGATGACTGCGTCGGCGGCGACCGTCCCCTGAACCGGCGACGAAATTTGCGGGGGGGCGACGCCCTCCTGATTGTGCTGTACGAAGATGCGCGTCGGATCTTGATACTGTGACACGAAGTCGGCGCCCGCAGGCACCCACGCCACCGCGACTGCGTGGTCGCGCAGAACGTCTAGGTACTCCGGCCGGTCGAGCAGCAGCGCCTGCGCAAGCGCCCCGAGATGGACTTTGGCAATCTGCTCTTGATCGGCGCGCGGCATGGTCGTCGCGG
>Ga0187846_10000673_pt1 | contig 19355 bp, 16 predicted proteins | sample TC_taG_FD_161473 | JGI IMG/M metagenome (GOLD analysis project Ga0187846, IMG submission 161473) | Biofilm microbial communities from the roof of an iron ore cave, State of Minas Gerais, Brazil - TC_06 Biofilm (v2) | ecosystem: Environmental > Terrestrial > Deep subsurface > Cave > Wall biofilm...
TGTCGGGGGCCCGGACGAGGGGGTAGAGCGGGCTATCGAGCGGATCGCCGAGCAGCAACGCAAATCGGAGGCCGTCGAGCGTCCGGCCGAAACTGGCGATATCCTCCTCCTCGACGTCGAGGGGAGAATTGGGGCGCAGGAAATCCCGGGCGCAGGTGGCAAGGATCGCCAGATCGTGCTAGGGACGGGTAGCTCGATCCCCGGCTTCGAGGACCATCTGGTCGGCGCGACCGCCGGCGAGCACCGTAAGGTCCGCGTCACCTTCCCCGCGGATTACGCGGTCGCGGATCTCGCCGGCAAGGACGCGGATTTTGACGTTGATGTGAAGGAGGTGCGCCAGCGCTCCCCGATCGCTATCGACGACGAGCTCGGCCGAGCGGTTGGCCTTGAGAACCTTGCCGAACTGCGACAGGAGCTGCGGCAGCGGCTGCAGCGCGACTATGATGCGGCATCGCGTCTGCGCCTGAAACGGTCGCTGCTCGACAAGCTCGCGGAAGGTCACGATTTCGCAGTTCCACCAGGCATGGTGGAACTCGAGTTTGACAATATCTGGAGACAATACGAGGCTCGGAGGGAAGCGCCGACGACGGTCGTCCCCGCCGATGCGGCCCCAAGCGTCGGAGAGGACAGCGTCGACGCTGTCCCACGCGCCGGAGAAGTCAGTGTCGACGCTATCCGATCCGCTGGGGAAGCCGACGGCGACGCGGTTCCAACCGCTGCCGCACCAGGCGGCGCGGGCCAAGACGAAGAGGCGGCAAGGGCCGAATACCGCAGGATTGCGGAGCGTCGAGTACGGCTCGGCCTGCTGCTTGCGGAAGTCGGGAGCAAGAACAACATCACTGTTACCCCGGACGAAGTGAACCAGGCGATCACCCGCGAGGCACGCCGGCACCCCGGTCACGAGCGCCAAGTGTTGGATTTCTATCGCCAGAACCCGGGCACTATCGACACTTTGCGGGCGCCGATCTTCGAGGACAAGGTTATCGACTTTATCGTCGAGCTAGCGAAAATCGGAGAACGCAAGGTTACGCCGCAGGAATTGTTTGGCGAACCCGACCCTGGAGAGGATGCGTTGCCGAGTTGATCCAATCCGAGCCGAACGCTCGCCGCGCGGCTCTGCCAAGGAGGGTTTGAATGTCCGAGCATTTTGAACAGTACATGAACAACCTCGTCCCGATGGTCGTCGAGCAGACGAACAGAGGCGAACGGGCCTATGACATCTATTCGCGCCTGCTCAAGGAGCGGATCATCTTTCTGGTCGGCCCGATCCACGATGCCGTCGCCAGCCTGATTTGTGCCCAGCTCCTATTCCTCGAAGCGGACAATCCCAACAAGGACATCAATTTTTATATCAACTCGCCCGGCGGCGTCGTGACCTCGAGCCTCGCGATCTACGATACGATGCAATACATCCGCTCGCCGGTGGCGACAGTGTGCATCGGCCAAGCGGCCTCGGCTGGTTCGTTGCTGCTGGCCGCCGGAGCCAAGAACAAACGCTATTCGCTGCCGAACTCGCGGATCATGATCCATCAGCCCTCGGGCGGAGCGCAGGGGCAAGCTACCGACATCGAGATCCAAGCACGAGAGATCCTAGCCTTGCGGGCGCGTCTCAATGAGATCTATGTCAAACATACCGGCCAGCCGCTCGAAGCGATCCAGGCCGCGCTTGAGCGCGACAAGTTTCTGTCGCCACTCGAGGCGAAGGACTTCGGCCTGATCGACGAGGTGGTGGAAAATCGGCCCGGCCGTGACGAATCGGAGAAAGGCTTCAAATAGCCGAGGGGCGGGCGCCTGACGACGAGTGCGCTATAAGCCAAGCCCCGTATGATTAACTGGTTGTTGATCGCCCAGGAGCACATATACTTGGGAAGCGGTAGGCCGGGCCGCCGGCGACGGAGTGGCGATGACCAAATCCAGCGGTAGCGACTCAAAGAATACGCTCTACTGCTCGTTTTGCGGGAAGAGCCAGCATGAGGTCAGAAAGCTGATCGCTGGGCCGACGGTCTTCATCTGTGACGAATGTGTCGAACTCTGCATGGACATCATCCGTGAGGAGCACAAGACTACGCTCGTCAAGTCGCGCGACGGAGTTCCGGGACCGCGCGACATCTGTAAGGTGCTCGACGACTACGTGATCGGTCAGGACCACGCCAAGCGCGTCCTCTCGGTCGCCGTGCACAACCACTACAAGCGCTTAGCCCATGGCGCGAAGAGCAATGATGTCGAGCTTGCGAAATCGAATATTTTGCTGGTCGGGCCGACCGGGTCGGGCAAGACGCTGCTCGCTCAGACCCTCGCGCGGATCATCGATGTGCCGTTCACAATGGCGGACGCGACTACGCTGACCGAGGCCGGTTATGTCGGGGAAGATGTCGAAAACATCATCCTGAAGCTGCTGCAGGCCGCCGATTACAATGTCGAGCGCGCGCAGCGCGGGATCGTGTATATCGACGAGGTCGATAAGATATCGCGAAAGTCCGACAACCCATCGATCACCCGAGACGTGTCGGGGGAAGGCGTCCAACAGGCGCTTCTCAAAATCATGGAAGGGACGATTGCCTCGGTACCGCCGCAGGGTGGCCGCAAGCACCCGCAACAAGAATTTCTCCAGGTCGACACCACCAACATCCTGTTTGTCTGCGGGGGTGCCTTTTCGGGGCTCGAAAAGATCATTGCCCAGCGCCGCCAGGGCACCTCGATCGGCTTTGGCGCCGAAGTGCGCGGGCCCGACGAGCGCAAAACCGGCGAGATCCTAAAAGATCTCGAGCCCGAGGATCTCCTGAAGTTTGGCTTGATTCCCGAGTTCGTCGGCCGCCTTCCGGTCGTAGCGACGCTCGATGATCTCGATGAGGCGGTGTTGGTGGACATTCTGACAAAACCAAAAAACGCTCTTGTCAAGCAGTATCAGCGGCTGTTCGAGATGGAAGATGTTCGCCTGGAATTGAACGAAGAGGCGCTAAAGGCAGTTGCCCACAAGGCGATACTGCGCAAGACAGGCGCTCGGGGACTGCGATCAATACTCGAGGCGATTCTGCTCGACTCGATGTTCGAGTTGCCGAGCCTCGTTGGCGTCAGCGAGATTGTGATCAACCGGGAGGTCGTAGAAGGCCGAGCAAGACCACTCCACATTTACTCCGATCGCCGGGGCGATGTTGGCACCGGCGACTGAGCACACCGTGCAACAGGGGACCACAGCCGCCGCATCGCGACTTGACTGCCGGCGACACGAGGCCAACCTAACGGTGTTGTTGTCGTTCTCGCCGTTCCGGCTCCTCCCGGGATGGTCCTTTGCAGACGAGGGCTCATGTTAGAACCTGCGCGCGGCGCGCTCTATCCCATTCTGCCCCTTCGCGACATCGTCGTCTTCCCGCACATGATCGTGCCGCTTTTTGTCGGCCGCGAGAAGTCGGTGAGGGCGCTCGAGGACGTGATGAAAGACGACAAGCAGATCCTTCTTGTCACTCAGAAGAACGCTGCGCAAGACGACCCCACCACTTCGGATATCTACATGGTGGGCACGGTCGGGACGGTGCTTCAGCTGCTCAAGCTGCCTGACGGCACGGTTAAGGTGCTCGTCGAGGGCGGGCAGCGCGCCCGGATTCAGCGCTTTGCCGACAACGATTTATTCTTCCAGGCGTTCGCCGAGACAATCGGAGAGAGCGGCGGCGCGCAACAGGAGACCGAGGCGCTGGCCCGGACCGTAGTCTCGCAATTCGAGCAGTATATCAAACTCAACAAGAAGATCCCGCCAGAGGTGCTGGTTTCGATCAATCAGATCGAGGATCCTGGCAAGCTCGCCGACACTGTCGCCTCGCACCTGTCCTTAAAGATCCCCGAGAAACAGGAACTGCTCGAGACCGCCGGAGTTTCCGAGCGACTCGAAAAGGTATTCGGATATATGGAGGGCGAGATCGGCGTTCTCCAAGTCGAAAAACGGATCCGAAATCGTGTCAAACGCCAAATGGAGAAGACGCAGCGCGAATACTACTTGAATGAGCAGCTGAAGGCGATTCAGAAGGAGCTCGGCGAGGGCGAGGACGGCCGCGACGAGATGTCCGAGTTAGAAGATAAAATCAACAAGACCAAGTTCTCGAAGGAAGCACGAGACAAGGCGATGGCGGAGCTGAAGAAGCTCAAGAGCATGAGTCCGATGTCAGCGGAAGCGACGGTCGTCCGCAACTATCTCGATTGGCTGCTCTCGGTCCCTTGGCACAACCGGACTAAGATTAAGCGAGATATCAAAGGGGCGGAACAGGTGCTCAACGCAGATCATTTTGGACTCGAAAAGGTCAAGGAGCGCATCCTCGAATACCTCGCTGTTCAGCAACGCATGAAGAAGATGAAGGGTCCGATCCTTTGCCTAGTCGGAGCGCCTGGGGTTGGCAAGACCTCGCTCGGCAAGTCGGTCGCGCGGGCGACTGGACGCAATTTCGTGCGGATGTCGCTCGGTGGCGTGCGCGACGAGGCTGAGATCCGCGGTCATCGGCGCACCTATATCGGCTCGATGCCTGGCAAAGTCCTGCAAGGAATGAAGAAGGCAAAATCGTCGAACCCGCTGTTCCTGTTGGACGAGGTCGATAAGCTCGGCGCGGACTGGCGAGGCGACCCGTCTTCAGCCCTCCTCGAAGTACTCGACCCTGAGCAGAACTCGACGTTCAACGATCACTACCTCGAAGTGGATTACGACCTGTCCGACGTGATGTTCGTGACGACGGCGAACACACTGCGCATACCTCAGCCGCTGATGGACCGGATGGAAATCATCCGGATCCCTGGCTACACCGAGGACGAAAAAGTCGAAATTGCACGTCGCCATCTGATCCCCAAGCAGATGGCGGCACATGGGCTGAAGAAAAACGAATGGAGCATTAGCGACGACGCTGTACGCGACATAATTCGCTACTACACGCGAGAGGCCGGAGTTCGCAACCTCGAGCGTGAGATTGCCAATCTGACCCGCAAGGCCATCAAAGATATCCTGATGAAAAAGGGCGAGCGGGTCGCGGTAACGCGACGCAACCTCGAAAAATATGCGGGAGTTCGGCGCTTCCGGTTTGGCGAGGCGGAGAGCGAGGACATGGTCGGGATCACCACCGGTCTTGCTTGGACCGAAGTTGGCGGGGAGCTATTGACCATCGAAGCGGTCACGCTGCCTGGAAAGGGACGGGTGACGGCGACCGGCAAGCTGGGCGATGTTATGAAAGAGTCGGTCCAGGCGGCGGAGAGCTTCGTCAAATCGCGCAGCTATGCCTTTGGCATCAAACCGACAATCTTCGAAAAGAAGGACATCCACGTGCACGTGCCGGAGGGTGCTACCCCAAAGGATGGGCCCTCGGCCGGCGTCGCTATGGTGACATCGATCGTTTCGGTATTGACCGGAATTCCGGTCAAGCGTGACATCGCGATGACCGGAGAGATCACGCTTCGCGGTCGGGTGTTGCCGATCGGCGGCCTTAAGGAAAAGCTTCTCGCAGCGCTTCGCGGCGGTCTGAAGACGGTGCTGATCCCTAAGGAGAACGAGAAGGATCTGGCGGAGATTCCCGACAATGTAAAGCGGGGATTGAAGATCATTCCGGTCGGTACGGTCGACGAGTTGCTAAGCCAGGCGCTGGCAGCGCAGTTGACCCCGATGGCGTGGCCCGATGACAGCGAAGCGGAACCGGTGATTCCCGCGGCCAGCGAAGAGCGCTCGGGACTGCTAACGCATTGATCGCGTGGCCTCGCAAACCGCTTCGGAGGCGGATTGAGATGGCGCATCGGGAACGGCCTGTAATGCATGCAAATCGCTTCGATTCTTTGTCTGCGGCATGTTGACCCGTCGCCGAGTGCGCTCTAAACTCTCCGGCGAATAGGCAGCATCGATCCAGCACACTCGCTCAGGGGGCTACCCGTGAACAGAAACGAACTCGTTGACTCCGTGGCCGGCAAGACCGAACTGAGAAAAACGGAGGCGAGCAAGGCGGTGGATGCGGTGTTCGACGCGATTGCAGAGGCGCTGAAGGGCGGCGACGAAGTGCGGCTCGTCGGCTTCGGGACCTTTTCGGTCGCCTCGCGCGCAGCTTCCGAAGGGCGGAATCCCCGCACGGGCGAGAAAATCAAGATTGCGGCATCGAAGCAAGCCAAATTCAAGCCGGGCAAGGGGCTGCGCGACTCACTGAATTGACGCCTGACCGCCCGTCGAAGCGCGGCGGGGCAGCTGAGGACGACTCAGTGCCCGGGGCGATTAGCTCAGCTGGCAGAGCATCTCGTTTACACCGAGGGGGTCGGGGGTTCGAGTCCCTCATCGCCCACCATTCCCACCAAGCCGGCGCCGCGCCGCCGGGCAGTATCTTGATTTGACCGATAACCGACCTGCCCTTCATCGAAGGGCTCAAGATTCGATTTCGTTCGATCCCCCGCGCCCTTGGTAGCGCGCTGCTGCGTATCGTCGCTTCTGCGAGATATCCTGGGTATGCTTGACACCTCTTGCGGGGAACGGTAGGAGTGCTCGTCACAGGTCAAGGGCCGCGGGGGCGTAGCTCAGCTGGTTAGAGCGCCGGCCTGTCACGCCGGAGGTCGCGGGTTCGAGCCCCGTCGCTCCCGCCATCGACCGGGGAGCGTTGGAGCCCGGTAGGCCGGGTTGGTCGACCGGTGGTCCAGCCTATATCTAACAATACGGTCATCGTCGCCGGCCGCCAGATGCAGGGCGGCAACGCCGCCAACCGGATCTTGCGATGGAAAGCCTGCTTCGCGACTACTTCCCGATCCTTGTTTTCCTTGCCATCGCCGTGGCCATCTCGACCGCGATGGTGGCAGCCTCGGTGCTCGTCGCTCGGCAGCGTCCCGACACGGCAAAGCTTTCGCCCTACGAATGCGGCTTCGAGCCCTTCGACACGGCGCGGATTCGCTTTGACGTGCGCTACTACCTGGTTGCCATTCTGTTCATCATTTTCGACCTTGAAGTCGCGTTCCTATTCCCCTGGGCGGTATCGCTCGGCGATCTCGGCGCGTTCGGCTTCTGGTCGATGTTCGTGTTCCTGGCGGTGCTGACCGTCGGCTTCGCTTATGAATGGAAGAAGGGGGCGCTGGAATGGGAGTGATCACGACCCCCACCCGTCCGATCCCGCCGGGCGGCGAGCAAGACCTTCTGCTCAAGGCGGCCACTCAGGACGTCGAAAACAGGGGTTTCGTCGTCGCTACCCTCGACAACCTCCTCAACTGGGCGCGAACGGGGTCGCTCTGGCCGATGACCTTTGGTCTGGCGTGCTGCGCCGTCGAGATGATGCACACCGGTGCCAGCCGCTATGACCTCGACCGCTTCGGTGTTGTGTTCCGCGCCAGCCCGCGGCAGTCGGATGTCATGATCGTTGCCGGCACCTTGTGCAACAAGATGGCCCCGGCCCTGCGCAAGGTCTACGATCAGATGGCCGAGCCCCGCTGGGTCATATCGATGGGCTCGTGCGCAAACGGCGGCGGCTATTACCACTATTCTTATTCGGTGGTCCGCGGCTGCGACCGCGTCGTGCCGGTCGACGTCTACGTCCCAGGCTGCCCACCAACCGCCGAAGCGCTGCTTTACGGCGTGATGTTGCTGCAAAAGAAGATCCGGCGCACCCGCAACATTGCACGCTGACCCGCTCGATGGAAGAAAAGCTCCAGGCCCTGGCCGAGCATGTTTCGGCGGCGCTCCCCGATGCGATGGTCGCTACCGAGATTCGCGGAGGCGAACTGTGCTGCTGCGTGCAGCGCGAAGCCCTGCCTCGCGTTCTTAAGTTTCTGCGCGACGACCCGAAATGCGGCTTCACTGTGCTCTGCGACATCTGCGGGGTCGACTACCCGGATCGGCCGGTGCGCTTCGAGGTCGTCTACAACCTCCTCAGCCTGCGCCATAACCAGCGCATCCGCCTCAAGGTCTCGACCGACGAGGAACACCCGGTGCCTTCGGCGGCCGGTCTCTTCAGCAGCGCTGGCTGGTGGGAGCGCGAAGCTTGGGACTTGTTCGGCATCTATTTTGCCGACAACCCAGACCTGCGCCGGATCCTGACGGATTATGGGTTCGAGGGGCATCCCTTGCGCAAGGACTTCCCGCTGACCGGCTATGTCGAGGTCCGCTATGACGAGGACCAGAAGGCCGTCGTCTACGAGCCTGTGCGGCTGCAGCAGGAGTTCCGCAATTTCGATTTCCTGTCACCCTGGGAAGGGATGGACAAGATCCTTCCGGGAGACGAGAAGGCGGGCTCGGCTGACGACGAAGCCGCGGCGAAGGATCGGCCATGAGCGATCCACGCGCGGAGGCCGACCGGGAACTCGAGGGGCCGCCGCGCATCCGGAATTTCATGATGAATTTCGGGCCGCAGCATCCGGCGGCCCACGGTGTGATGCGGCTTGTCCTCGAAATGGACGGCGAGATCATCGAGCGCGCCGACCCGCATATCGGGCTGCTCCACCGCGGCACCGAAAAGCTGATCGAATACAAGACATATCTACAGGCGATCCCGTATTTCGACCGGCTCGACTACGTCTCGCCGATGTGTCAGGAGCACGCCTTCGCACTTGGCGTCGAAAAGCTGATGGGGATCGCGCCGCCGCCGCGGGCGCAGTACATCAGGGTGCTGTTTGCCGAGATTACGCGAATTCTGAACCATCTGCTCTGCATCTGCGCCTTCGGGCTCGATGTCGGGGCGATCACGCCGTTCCTGTGGGGCTTCGAGGAACGCGAGCGGCTGATGGAATTCTACGAGCGCGTCTCGGGCGCGCGCATGCACGCCAATTACTTCCGGCCGGGCGGCGTGCACACGGATCTGCCTGCCGGCCTCGCCGATGACATCCGCGCTTTTTGCGACACCTTTCCGCAGACCATCGACGATATCGAGCGGCTGCTGACCGATAACCGGATCTTCAAGGAGCGCACCGTCGACATCGGTGTCGTGACCGCCGAGCAGGCCGCGGATTGGGGGTTCTCCGGGCCGATGCTGCGCGGCTCGAACGTCGCCTGGGATCTTCGTCGCGCGCAGCCTTATGACGCTTACGACAAAATGGAATTCGACGTGCCGATTGGCCGGCATGGCGATACCTACGATCGCTATCTCGTCCGCATTGAGGAGATGCGCCAATCGGTGCGGATTATCAAACAGGTTCTCGATCAGATGCCGGCGGGCCCCGTTCGGGTCGACGATCGAAAGGTCGCACCGCCGCCGCGCGCCGAGATGAAGCATTCGATGGAAGCCCTTATCCATCATTTCAAGCTCTATACCGAGGGGTACCACGTTCCGGCTGGAGAAACTTATACGGCCGTCGAGGCGCCGAAGGGCGAATTCGGGGTTTATCTCGTCGCCGACGGCACCAACCGACCCTATCGCTGCAAGATCAGATCGCCCGGGTTCGCCTTTCTGCAGGCGACCGACTTTATGTGCCGCGGTCACATGCTCGCCGACGTCGTCGCGATCATCGGCTCGATGGACATCGTCTTTGGCGAGGTCGACCGATGAGCCTGCTGGTTGACGACACTCCGTTCGAGCAGCCCGAAAGCTTCGAGTTTACCCCGGAGAACCTCGATCGCGCCAAGGCGCATATCGCCAAATACCCTCCGGGCCGGCAGGCGAGCGCGGTCCTGCCGCTGTTATGGATAGCGCAGCAGCAAAGCGGCGGATGGCTGCCCCGGGCGGCGATGGACCACGTCGCCGAGGTGCTGGGGATGGCTCCGATCCGCGTCTACGAGGTCGCGACCTTCTATACGATGTTCAACTTGCGTCCGGTCGGGCGCTATCTGCTGCAGGCCTGCACGACGACCCCGTGCTGGTTGCGCGGCTCGGACGACGTAGTCCAAGCGTGCGAAAACAAACTCGGCATTGGCGTGGGCGGCACCACAAAGGACGGACTTTTCACACTGGTGGAAGTAGAGTGTCTCGGCGCCTGCGTCAACGCACCCATCCTGCAGGTCAACAACGATTATTACGAGGATCTCGACGGGCCGGCGACGGAGAGGCTGCTGGACGCGCTGCGCGCAGGCACCCCTCCCCCGCTGGGTTCGCTGGCCGGACGTCAGGGTTCCGAACCGGTCGGCGGCCGCACCACTTTGCTCGAATGAGAGAACAGAATGCTCGCCGACAAGGACCGTATCTTCACTAATCTCTACGGCCGCGATGATTGGCGCCTCGCCAGCGCCCGGCGGCGCGGCGACTGGGACGGCACCAAGGACCTGATCCTCAAGGGGCGCGACTGGATCGTCGAGCAAGTCAAGGAATCGGGACTGCGTGGCCGTGGCGGCGCCGGCTTTCCGACCGGTCTCAAATGGTCGTTCATGCCAAAGGAGAGCGACCGGCCGACTTATTTGTGCGTCAACGCCGACGAAAGCGAGCCGGGCACGTGCAAAGACCGGGACATCCTGCGCAACGATCCCCACAAGCTGATCGAAGGCTGTCTACTGGCCTCGGTCGGAATGGGGGTGCACGATTGCTACATTTATATCCGCGGGGAATTCTATAACGAGGCGCAACGCCTGCAGGCGGCGATCGACGAGGCTTATGAAGGCGGGCTGATCGGCAAGGACGCCTGCGGCTCGGATTACCGTTTGGATCTTTACCTGCACCGCGGAGCGGGCGCCTATATCTGTGGCGAGGAAACCGGGCTGCTGGAAAGCCTCGAAGGGCATAAGGGTCAGCCGCGGCTGAAGCCGCCGTTCCCTGCCGCGGTCGGCCTTTATGGCTGCCCGAGCACGGTCAACAATGTCGAGACCATCGCCGTGGTGCCCGCCATCCTGCGCCGCGGTGCAGCGTGGTTCGCCGGGATCGGCCGGCCGCGGAATACCGGCACCAAAATTTTCTGCCTCTCGGGGCATGTGAATCAGCCGTGCAACGTCGAGGAGGCGATGAGCATTCCGCTGCGCGAGCTGATCGAGAGTCATGCGGGCGGCGTGCGCGGCGGTTGGGAGAATCTGCTCGCGATCATTCCCGGCGGCTCTTCGGTACCGGTCATACCGAAATCGATCTGCGAGACGGTGCTGATGGATTTTGACAGCCTCGTTGCGGTCAAGAGCGCGCTCGGCACCGCCGCCGTAATCGTGATGGACAAATCGACCGATATCGTCAAGGCGATAGCCCGGCTGTCGAAATTCTACAAGCACGAGAGCTGCGGCCAGTGCACGCCGTGTCGCGAGGGCCTCGGATGGGTTTGGCGGGTCATGGAACGCATGGTCGAGGGGAACGCCTCGGTGACTGAGATCGACTCGTTGCTCGATGTTTCGTACGAGATCGAGGGTCACACCATCTGCGCTCTGGCCGACGGCGCTGCGTGGCCGGTGCAGGGGCTGATCCGCCACTTCCGGCCCGAAATGGAGCAGCGGATCGCCGAATACCGCAACGCCGCCGCTCGAAGGTTGGCAGCCTGACGATGCCTAAGCTGACGATCGATGGGAAAGAGGTCGAGGTACCGCCGGGTGCGACGATCTTTCAAGCCTGCGAGCACGCCGGGATCGAGATCGCGCATTTCTGCTACCACGAGCGCCTGGCGATTGCTGGGAATTGCCGGATGTGCTTGGTCGAGGTCGAGAAATCCCCCAAGCCGATCGCCTCGTGCGCGATGCCGGCGACCGACGGGATGGTGGTTCTCACGAAATCGCCGAAGGCAATCAAGGCGCAGAAAGGCGTGATGGAATTTCTGCTGATTAATCACCCGCTCGACTGTCCGATCTGCGACCAGGGCGGCGAGTGCGATCTGCAGGATCAGGCGATGGCCTACGGCTTCGATCGCAGCCGGTTTCAGGAGAACAAGCGCGCGGTCCGCGACAAGGATTTCGGGCCGCTCGTCAAAACCGAAATGACGCGCTGCATCCATTGCACGCGCTGCATCCGCTTCCTGACCGAGATTGCCGGAGTCGAGGAGCTCGGCGCCACCGGGCGCGGCGAGGACATGGAAATCAGCACTTACATCGAGCGGGCGCTGAGCTCTGAGCTTTCCGCCAACATCATCGATCTGTGCCCGGTCGGCGCGCTGACTTCAAAACCCTACGCCTATGTCGCGCGGCCATGGGAACTGGGCAAGACCGAGTCGATTGATGTGCTCGATGCTGTCGGCAGCAACATTCGGATCGATTCTCGGGGGTCCCAGGTGTTGCGCGTGCTGCCGCGCCTCAACGAAGCCATCAACGAGGAGTGGATCTCGGACAAGACCCGCTTCGCGGTCGACGGCCTCATTCTTCGGCGGCTGGATCGACCGTACATCCGCCGCGATGGACGGCTGCAGGAGGCCGACTGGCGCGAGGCTCTCGAACTCGTCGCCGATCGGCTGAAGGCTACTCCGGGCGAGCGCATTGCGGCGATCGCCGGAGATCTGTGCGACGCCGAATCGATATTTGCGCTGAAAGAGTTTCTAACGGGGTTAGGCGCCACCAGCCTCGACTGTCGTCAGGACGGGGCCAAGCTCGATCCGCGCTGCCGTGTGGGATATCTTTTCAACACGACGATCGCCGGCATCGAGAGAGCAGACGCCTGTCTGCTGATCGGCACCAATCCGCGCTGGGAAGCACCGCTCGTAAATGCTCGCCTGCGCAAGCGGCATCTCCAAGGGGGATTCAAGATCGCTGCAATCGGTCCTACGCTCGACCTGACCTTTCCGGTCGAGATGCTGGGGACCGGAGGCGAAACGCTGAGCGCGCTGGCGCAGGGCGAACATCCCTGGGCGGCGCGTCTGCGCGATGCACAGAAGGGGATGATCGTGCTCGGTCAGAGCGCGCTCAGCCGACCGGACGGCGCGCACGTGCTCGCGGCGGCCCGAAGCCTAGCCGAAAGCCGCGGCCTTTGCCGTGACGATTGGAACGGGTTCAATGTCCTGCATACCGCATCGGCCCGGGTCGGCGGGCTCGATCTCGGTTTCGTGCCTGGACCGGCAGGCCGCGACGTCGGCGGCATCGTTGCCGGCTGCAGATCGGGCGAGGTCGAGTTTCTCTACCTTCTCGGCGCCGATGAGATCGACACAGGTAATCTCGGCGGAGCGTTTGTGGTTTATCAGGGGCATCACGGCGACCGCGGCGCCCGGCGGGCGGATGTCGTCCTGCCGGGGGCTGCTTACACCGAAAAGGACGGCACCTATGTAAGCACAGAAGGGCGGGTGCAGCTGGCGCGTGCCGCGGTGTTTCCGCCCGGGGAGGCGCGCGAGGATTGGAAGATCCTGCGGGCACTTTCTGGCGCGACGGACCGTCCCTTGCCCTTCAATACGCTTGGCGAGCTGCGCCGGCGCATGTCGCAAGCGAGTCCAGCCTTTGCCGTTACTGACCGCATCACGCGTGCGGCCTGGGAGCCGTTCGGCGAAGCGGGGCCGGTCGACCCCACCCCATTCACCTACCCGATCAAGGATTTTTACCGGACCGACCCGATCAGCCGCGCCAGCGAAACGATGGCTCGGTGCAGTGAGCTCAATTTAGCGGGCCGGCAACCGGCGACGGTGCCAGCGGCCGCTGATGACTAGCTTTTGGACAGGTTATGCCCTGCCGACAGTGATCACGGTCGGCGAGGTGTTGGCGATCGTCGTCCCGCTGTTGCTGGCAATCGCTTATCTGACCTATGCCGAACGCAAGGTGCTGGCCTTCTCCCAGCTGCGCAAGGGTCCGAACGTCGTAGGTCCGTTCGGTCTGCTCCAACCCTTCGCCGACGGGCTCAAACTCCTCGTCAAGGAGACAATCGTTCCGCGCGAAGCGAACCGGGTGGTGTTCATCATCGCCCCCCTCGTGACCTTTACACTGAGCCTCGTCGCGTGGGCGGTCATCCCTTTCGATCAAGGGGTGGTGGTCGCCAATATCAATGTCGGGGTTCTCTACATCTTTGCGATCAGCTCGCTCGGCGTCTACGGGGTCATCCTTGCGGGCTGGTCATCGAATTCCCGCTACGCGTTTCTCGGCGCCTTGCGCTCGGCCGCGCAGATGGTCTCCTACGAGGTGGCCATCGGTTTCGTGCTCGTTACCGTCCTGCTTTGTGCGGGCTCGCTCAATCTGGGCGAGATCGTCGCGGCGCAGGCGCGCGTGCCGGTCTGGCATGCCTATGCTTGGCCCATGTTGCCGATGTTCGTGATCTTCTTCATTTCGGGGTTGGCCGAGACCAATCGCGCGCCGTTTGATCTCGCCGAAGGCGAGAGCGAGATCGTGGCCGGCTATTTCGTCGAATATTCGGCAATGGCCTTTGCGCTCTTCTATCTCGGCGAATACGGCAACATGATCTTGACGAGCGCGATGACAAGTGTGCTGTTTCTTGGCGGCTGGCTTGCGCCATTCGGGATCGCGCCTTTCACCTGGGTACCGGGCCCGATCTGGTTCGCGCTGAAGATCGCCTTCGTGCTGTTCTGCTTTTTGTGGGTGCGAGCTACCTTCCCGCGGTTCCGCTATGACCAGCTGATGCGGCTCGGCTGGAAGGTGTTTCTGCCGTTTTCGCTGTTATGGCTGGTGCTGACGGCGGGCGCGCTGGTTGCGTTCGGTTGGCTGCCGGAGCGCTGATTGGCCGAATGCAGCGGAGGATCGATCGATGGCTTTTCTCGAACGCAGCGCACGCAGCCTGCTGCTGACGGAGTTGCTGGACGGATTGAGACTTACCCTGCGCTACATGTTCAGGCGCGCAGTGACGGTCAACTATCCTTTCGAGAAAGGCCCGCTCAGCCCGCGGTTTCGCGGCGAGCATGCGCTGCGCCGGTACCCCAATGGTGAGGAGCGCTGCATTGCATGCAAGTTGTGCGAGGCGATCTGCCCGGCGCTGGCGATCACGATCGAGGCCGAACCACGCGAGGACGGCAGCCGGCGGACGACGCGTTACGACATCGATATGACAAAATGCATCTATTGTGGCTACTGCCAAGAGGCTTGTCCGGTTGACGCGATCGTCGAGGGACCGAACTTCGAGTTCGCCACCGAGACTCACGAGGAGCTGCTCTACGACAAAGAGAAGCTGCTGGCGAATGGCGACCGCTGGGAGGCGGAGATCGCCAAGAACCTGGCGCTGGAGGCACCCTACCGGTGAACCGGAATGACACAGCGTGCCCCTCACCCCGGCATGCACAAAGCTAAAGAACCCCTCTTTCCCCGCCGGCCGGAGAGAGAGGGCAGTGTGAGGGGGGCCGATGTCCCGGGCGGCGGTACCCACCTCACGCTCCCCGGCGCGATCGCGGCGGGGCCCCTCCCTCTCCCCCCTAAAGGGCGGAGAGGGGCTGTTTCCGGACAGCTTCGAAAAACCAGGGGTGTAAACGGGAGAGCGCGGTACCTATGATCGTTCAGGCGGTCATGTTCTACGTCTTTGCCGCGATTGCCGTGGCCGCTGGCGTGTTGGTCATCGCCTCCCGCAATCCAGTGCACTCCGTCCTTTTCCTGATCTTGGCGTTTTTCAATGCGGCCGGCATGTTCGTGCTGATCGGCGCCGAGTTCCTGGCGATGATCCTCGTCATCGTTTATGTCGGGGCAGTCGCGGTTCTGTTCCTTTTTGTCGTGATGATGCTCAACATCGATTTCGCCGATCTGCGCAGCGGGTTTGTGCGCTATCTTCCGATCGGCACACTGGTCGGCCTGATCCTCCTGGCCGAACTCATTCTCGTTATCGGCAGCTGGGTTGTCGTCCCGGGAATGCCGAGCGTGGCGCCGTCGGCGGCAGGGGGGACGGCTCTGACCAACACCCGCGCGCTCGGGGCTATTCTCTATACCCGCTATCTTTTTGCGTTTCAGGCGGCCGGGTTGATCCTGCTCGTCGCGATGATCGGCGCGATCGTACTGACGTTGCGTCATCGCGCCGATGTGCGGCGCCAGTCGATCGCGGCGCAACTCGCCCGCGGGCGCGCCGAAACCGTCGCGGTGATCAAAGTTCCCATCGGCAGCGGAAGCGGCTAGTGGCAATCGGCCTCGCCCACTATCTGACGGTCGCCGCGATCCTGTTCACGCTCGGCGTCTTCGGCATCTTCCTGAACCGCAAGAACGTTATCATCATGCTGATGTCGATCGAGTTGATGCTGCTCGCAGTCAGCCTCAACTTCGTGGCGTTCTCGGTTTTCCTGAGCGATCTCGTCGGGCAGGCCTTCGCGATGTTCGTGCTGACGGTCGCGGCCGCGGAAGCGGCGATTGGTCTCGCCATCCTCGTCGTTTATTTCCGCAACCGCGGCACGATCGGGGTCGAGGACATCAACATGATGAAAGGCTGAGGCGTTGGCCGTCGCCGTCGTTTTTCTGCCTCTTCTCGGTTCGGTGATCGCCGGCTTCTTCGGCCAGGCGATCGGCGATCGTGGCTCGCAGCTCGTTACTTGCGGCGCGCTTTTACTGTCGGCAGCTCTCGGCATCCCGCTGTTCCTCGACATCCTCGCTAGCGACGGCCCGCGTGTGATCCCTCTGTTCAGCTGGATCGTCGCCGGAGGAGTAGATGTCGCCTTCTCGCTACGGCTCGACACGTTGACCGGCGTCATGATCGTCGTCGTCACCGTCGTGTCGTCGATGGTTCACATCTATTCCATCGGCTACATGCACGGGGACCCGTCGATCCCGCGCTTTATGTCCTTTTTGAGCCTGTTCACCTTTTTCATGCTCGCTTTGGTCACGTCGAACGACTTCGTTCAGCTGTTCTTTGGTTGGGAAGGGGTCGGGCTGATGTCCTATCTCTTGGTCGGCTTTTGGTACGACCGCCCGTCAGCCAATGCCGCTGCGATCAAGGCGTTTCTCGTCAATCGGGTGGGCGACTTCGGTTTCTCCCTCGGCATTTATGCGGTCTTTGTGATCTTCGGCTCGCTCGACTTTGGGACCGTCTTCAGTGCGGCGCCCAGGGCCGTCGGCACGACGATGGAGTTTCTGAGCTGGCGCGTAGATTCACTTACCCTCGCCTGCATCCTTTTGTTCATCGGCGCGATGGGGAAATCGGCACAAATCCCACTGCATACTTGGCTGCCCGACGCAATGGAGGGCCCGACCCCGGTTTCTGCTTTGATCCACGCGGCGACAATGGTCACGGCAGGCGTCTTCATGGTTGCTCGCCTGTCGCCCTTGTTCGAATACGCCCCGACGGCGCTCGGCGTTGTCGGGGTCATCGGCGGCACCACCGCGATGTTCGCCGCGAGCATCGGCATGGCGCAGCCAGACATAAAAAAGGTCGTCGCGTATTCGACTTGCAGCCAGCTTGGATACATGTTCGCTGCCGCCGCGGTTTCCGCCTACGGCGCGGCGATTTTTCACCTGTTCACGCACGCCTTTTTCAAGGGGCTGCTGTTCCTGTGCAGCGGGTCCGTCATCCACGCCATGGGCGGCGAGCAGGATATGCGTCGCATGGGGGGCCTCTGGCGCAAGACACCGATCACTTATGTGACTATGTGGGTCGGCGCGCTGTCTCTAAGCGCCATCCCGTTCTTTTCCGGCTATTACTCGAAGGACACGATCCTCGACGCGGCTTGGGCGTCGGGGACGGCGGTGGGCCGCTATGCATGGGTGCTCGGCACTATTGGGGCGTTCATGACGGCTTTCTACATCTCGCGCGTAATGTTCATGACGTTTCACGGCGAGCCGCGCGCCGGAGAGGAGGTGATGCATCATGCCCATGAGAGCCCCTGGGTGATGCTGGTCCCGCTGATCGTGCTCGCGATCGGCGCTGCGTTTTTTGGTTTCCTAGGCTACGATTTCTTTGTCGGCGGCGATCGGGCTGCATTCTGGAAGAGCTCGATCCTGGTGTTGCCGCAATACGATTCGCTCGACGCCGCGGAAGGCAATCCGCTGCTCGTTCGCTATCTGCCGCTGACCGTCGCCGTAATCGGCATCGCGATTGCCTATGTGTTCTACGTCGCCGATCCGCAGCTCCCGGTGCGGCTCGCCGCACGGTTCCGCGCTCTCTACCTGTTCCTGCTGAACAAATGGTACTTCGACGAATTGTATGACTGGCTGTTCGTCCGCACTGCCTTTGTACTTGGCGATGGTTTGTGGCGATCGGGCGATGGGGCAGTGATCGACGGGCTGGGACCCGATGGGGTCGCCGCAGTGACGCGTGATCTAGCGCGGCAGGCGAGCCGGCTGCAGACCGGGTATCTCTACCATTATGCGTTCGCGATGATGATCGGCCTGGTCGCGTTCGTGACCTGGTACCTGTTGCCGCGGTGAGCCGAGGGCAACGCAAGTGAGCCATTGGCCACTCCTTTCGCTCGTCACGTTTCTTCCACTAGTCGGGGCCGCCTTTATCCTGATGGCCCGTGGCGAGGAGGCGGCGGTCGCGCGCAATGCGCGTTGGATCGCGCTCTGGACCTCGCTGATCGACTTCGCGCTGTCGGTGGTGCTGTGGCTCCAGTTCGATCCCACAACCTCCGATTTTCAATTCGTTGAGCGCGCAACCTGGGTCACCCTCGGCGGTTTCAATTTCAATTACCACATGGGGATCGACGGGATCTCGCTGTTCTTCGTTCTGCTATCGACTATTCTGACATTGCTCTCGATTGTCTCTGCTTGGGAAGTGATCCAATTCCAGGTCAGGGAATTCATGATCGCGTTCCTCGTACTCGAGACGCTGGTGATCGGGGTCTTTTGCTCCCTCGACTTTATTTTGTTCTATGTGTTTTTCGAGGGTAGCCTGGCTCCGATGTTTCTGATCATCGGCGTGTGGGGCGGACCGAACCGGATCTATTCGGCTTTCAAATTCTTTCTCTACACCTTTCTCGGCTCGCTGCTGATGTTACTGGCGATCCTGGCTGTCTATTTTCAGACTGGGACGACGGACATCGAATACGCGCTCAACCACAGCGACTTGTTCTCCTCCGGTCTGCAAAAATGGCTGTGGCTCGCTTTCTTCGCCTCCTTTGCCATCAAGGTGCCGATGTGGCCGGTGCACACCTGGCTGCCGGACGCCCATGTCGAGGCACCCACGGCGGGTTCGGTGATCCTCGCCGCCATATTGCTGAAGCTCGGCGGCTACGGTTTCATTCGCTTTTCATTGCCGATGTTTCCGCTCGCTTCACATTATTTCACGCCGTTGATCTTTGTGCTCAGCGCCATTGCGGTGATTTACACTTCGCTTGTGGCGTTGGCGCAGATCGATATGAAAAAGCTGGTGGCGTACTCATCGATCGCCCATATGGGGTTCGTCACGATGGGCACCTTCGCCGTCACCAGCGAGGCGGTGCAGGGGGCCGTTATCCAGATGCTGAGCCACGGTCTGCTCTCGGCCGGGCTGTTCCTCTGCGTCGGCGTGCTTTACGACCGGCTGCATACTCACGAGATTGCTCGTTTTGGCGGGCTGGTACATCGCATGCCGGCCTATGCCTTTGTGCTGATGGTGTTCACTTTGACGGCCGTTGGGCTGCCCGGAACCAGCGGCTTTGTCGGCGAATTCCTGGTCCTGCTCGGCACATTCCGGGTCAATACGCTCGAATGCACGCTCGCGGCGACGGCATTA
>Ga0187846_10000674_pt1 | contig 19345 bp, 15 predicted proteins | sample TC_taG_FD_161473 | JGI IMG/M metagenome (GOLD analysis project Ga0187846, IMG submission 161473) | Biofilm microbial communities from the roof of an iron ore cave, State of Minas Gerais, Brazil - TC_06 Biofilm (v2) | ecosystem: Environmental > Terrestrial > Deep subsurface > Cave > Wall biofilm...
CGTACGCCAGCCGGCTCGCGCAGACCACGCTCGCATCGTAGAACTCCCTGCCCAACACGGCAAACTCTTTGCCCATTACGGCCAGCAGCCGATACTTCTTTGGGTTTGTCGCTGCCGCATAGACCACATGGCTGGCCGTCAGCGCCGTGCCGTCTGCCGAGATGAAGAACCCCGTCCCGTATCCGCGCCCGCGAAACGCGCCGTCCGCATTGGGCTCGCGGTCGTAGGTGATCACCTGGAAGACCGCGTCCGCGGGGTTTTCGGGAGGAGTTGGTGACTGGCCCTGCGCGGGGACAATGACCACCAGCGCGGTCAAGATTATCCCAAGCGTCTTCGTCAACGCGGCCTCCCTCCTACGCTTCGATTCCCCCACACAATAAGACAGGTTATCCTGACTGCTCGATCCGCTGCAACTGGTCGAGGTCCCCCAACTCGGTCAGGGTCCCTATGCCGGCGGCGAGGCCTGCCGCATCATTCGTGAGGAGAGCCCGCTCACAGCGAGCCCGCGCCGCATACGGCGCCGCTCCAATCTGCTCAAACAGCGCGAGGGCCCGGGTGAGCTCCTCCGGATTCCTGAGGGCGAGACCGAGCGCGCGGCGCGCCTGTGCTTCCAGCGGCCGGTAGCCGTGGGCAGCGGCGAACTCGACGATGAGCCTGACGTCATCGGCCGCCGGAGGCTTCCACCTATCCGACGCAAACGAAAGCCCCCGTTCAAAATCCTCGGTGCCCATGTGTTGAAAACTGAATCGACCCACCAACTGAGTCTTCACGGCGTCGAGGTCACCGAAGGCGAGCCCGTGACTGACTCCCACGGACGCGGGGCGAGTGAAGTCCCGGAGGATGGCAGCCAGGACCTCCTGGTAACGCTCGATGAGCTGGTCGTCCCTGCGGGCGCGCGCGACGTCCAGGGCGGCGACGAAGCCGCGGCGAGAATACCTTGCGGCGGGACGGCCTATTTCCATCCACAACTGGCAGGCGCGCTCTCCCGCCGCAAGGGCATCGTCCCACAGGCCGCGCAACGTCAGCGCATAGGTCCGCCAGGCGACGAGGTGGAGCGCCACCGCCGGCGCCTGTCCCGGCTGAAGCAGCGCCAGGCCCGAGGCGGAGATGCGGATGACCTCATCGAGATCGCCGAGCACAGACGAAGACCAGGCGGCCATGCTGTAGGCGTCGATCCGCTCGAGGAGGGTGAGACGGTCCTCGAGCTCCAGGCGCTGCAGGGCGTGCTCACGGGCGCGCGTCCACTCCCCGCGCTGCTGTGAGCAGCCCGAGAGTGCATCGAGGGCCGCGCTTCGAAGTTCCGCATCGTCCAGCCGTTCCGCGATCTCGAGACCCTGACGTGCGCTGGCCTCCGACTCCGTAATGTCTTGAGGGGTGACCTTGTCCAGCCGCCAGAGGGCGCGGAAGCCTTTCGCAATCAGGTAGCGTGCGATGGTTCTATCGTCCTGCGCAGTCTGGCGGAGGGCGTCCCCTTCCGCGATCATCCGGGCCATCTCGTCGTCCGATGGCCGGTTCGCGACGGTCCCTTGGAAGCGCATGTAGCGGATGAGCAGATTCGCCAGCACCCGGAGTTCCTGGTCGGCCTGACGATGTTGCTCGCGGCAGAGCCGAAGGGCCGTCAGGTATGCCGTCACGCTATTTTGGCCGACTTCTTCCTGGCCCAGTCGCTCGTACAGTTCGGAAAGGTCGCCCGGGCCGGCGAATTCGATCGCGCTACGCAGGTGCCGGGCGGCTTCGACGGTGGCTGCGCCCGCTGTCGCGACGTCCGCGGCGCGGGCAAGCCAGTGGACGGCCTTTTGCCGGATCCTTCCCTCGACGCCCGGCTCGACGCCACGGGTGCTTATGAAAGACACCGCCTCCCGGTAGTGGTACGCGATGAGCTCCGCCAGGGCGTCTTCCCGGCCTCCGGCGCGCGCCTCGACCCATGCCGCCGCGGCGTCGTGGAGGCGCGCGCGTTCCGCCCGAGGAAGCGTCTGATAGGTTACCTCCCGAATCAAGATGTGGCGGAAGGTGTACTCTCCGTTCCGGCGGCGGACGAGATCTCTGGAGAGCAGCACATCGGTGAGCCGATCGATTTCGGGGGCCAGATCGGGCGCAAGCGCGACGACGCCGTCTGATCGGAAAGCTCGGCCGAAGACCGCCCCTAACTGCAGCGTGCGGCGCTCGTCGGGCGGGAGCAGGTCGAGCCGTGCCAGCACGGTCGCCTGGATCGTGTCCGGCAACGTCGCCAGCGCCTGGTCAATGGCGGATCCATCGACCGGGGATCCGACACGGTCGATCAGCGATCGGACGAGCTCCCCGGCGTAGAACGGGTTGCCTTCGGCACGGGCGACGATCCTTGCTACGACGTCGGCGGAGGACGCAGGCAACAGATACTGAACGAGCGCCTCGATATCCACGTCACGTAGGGGGTCAAGCACGAGCGACACATAATTCCGCCGTCCCCCGCCCCAGGCTGGCCGCCGGTCGAGCAGTTCGGGCCGTGTCAGGGCGATCATCATGACGGCGGTCTCCCCCCGCGGTTGCATCACGAACTCGACGAGGTCGAGGAGGCTGTCGCTTGACCAATGCAGATCCTCAAAGACCAGGATCAGAGGCGCCCGTCGCGACCCCAGCTCGACGGCGGTCCGCCACGCGGCAAGAAGTGCGGCGCGGTCGGTGATCTCAGAATCCCCGAAGCCGACCGTCGCTGCGAGGAGCTCGGCGGTGCGGTCCGGCTGTTCGTTCCCCTGGGTCCGGAGCCAGGTGCGGATCGCCTCGCGGATGGCCCCCGGCTCCGCCTCTTCGTCGATGCCGACGAGGCGGCAGAGGACGGCACGGAGGGGCCAGTAGGTGAGGCGCTGGCCGTAAGGCAGACACTGCGCGATAGCAACCACCGCCGATGGCGCGTGGCGGGGAAGGCGCTCAAGAAACTCTTCCAGGAGGCGGGTTTTGCCGGTGCCTGCCGGCGCGATGAGGCTGATCAGGAAGGGGCGGCGCTCGGCAAACGCTCGCCGCGCGACAAGCTCGAGCTGGGCGAGATCCGCATCCCGTCCGATGAGCGGGACGCGCGGTCTGGGCACGGCCGTCCGGCCTAGCAGCGGCGCTGCACGCACGGGCGTGCGCTTCCCTTTGGCGACGATCACCGTGACGGGGCCGAAGGCAAATGCGGTGCCGGCCGCATGCACCGTCCGCTCTGTGCACAGAACGGCCCAGGTATCGGCGGCCTGCTGGAGGCGCGCGGCTACGTTTACGGCATCGCCCGTAGCCAGAAAATCGGCTGATGTGCCGTCCCGCCTCGCGACCACTTCTCCCGTGCTGACCCCAAAACGGACGGGAAAGCGGCCGGCCAGCACTGCATCGGCGCGAATGCGCTCCCGCAGTTCAAGCGCCGCGGACAGGGCCCGGGCCACGTCGTCGCCGTGCGCCCGAGGCAGCCCAAAGACCGCCATGACCGCGTCTCCGATAAACTTCTCGACCGTCCCCCCATGGGCCGAGACGACGTCGCGCGCGATGGCGTAGTAACGTCCGAGGAGAGCGCGGATGTCCTCGGGATCGAGTGACTCGCCAATCTCCGTTGACCCCGCGACGTCCGCAAAGAGGACGGTCACGATACGACGCTCTTCTCCCATTGGAATCGCTAAGCCGGGGACATAAAAACGTGCGGCCTAACAGGCGCAGGGTATGGCAATATACTCGGCGAGAGCTTCAGCCCTCGAAACGGTGTCCTCCCGCAGTTCCTGTACGTGCATGTGCATTGCCCCACGGATGTTTCTCCCGATTCCCTCCCAAGTCTCGCCGGCCGCGGGCTGTATGGTGCCCCCAGCGGGATTCGAACCCGCGTTACCGGCTTGAAGGGCCGATGTCCTAGGCCGAGCTAGACGATGGGGGCGGGTCCGGCCTCACATTATCACACGGCGCCGTCACCAGCCAAGAGGAGACGAGAAAATCGGATGCTGGGCCACGGCGTCGATCACGGCGCGGTGATCCTTGCGCAGGCCTGACGGGAAATCGCCCGCGTCCACGAACCGCACCTCGGAGACCTCAGCGCTCGGCCGGAACGTCCCCGCGATCAGCCGCGCGGCGTAGATCACGGTCAGGTGCGCGGGGCTCTCGCGCCGCACCAGCAGCGGCGCGATCACCTCGACCCGCAGGCCGGTTTCCTCCAGGATTTCCCGCACGACGGCCTCCGCCGGATCTTCGCCCCGCCGGATCCAGCCCCCGGGTAGTGCCCACGGCGCATGTCTCCGGTACGTGTGGTTGGCGATCAGCGTCCGGTCCTGCCTGTCGCGGACGACGGCCACGGTGCCGACGATGAAATGGGCGTTGAGGTACCAGAGCAATGCGCGCCGCCCCCAGCCGGGAAGCCATCGCCAGAGTCGGGTCCAGCACCTCTGCCACATCCGCGAGTGCGCGTCCACCGGGATTGATTCGGGGGCATACTGGAGGGGTGAGGATCCCCGACGGGCGCTGTGCCATGGAACATGGGGAGCGCCCTGCGCGTTCATCACAGTATCTCGCCGTGGGTACATAGGCTGGAGGACGTATGGCTGCGAAAAAGCGTCTCCGACGTGCGGCGGCCATTTCTCATCTGCCGCGCCGAGGTTACATCATCCGGGAGAAACACCTGCGGCGATTCCGGACGCTGGCCCGCCAGCTCACCGATATCCCGCTCGACCCCGACACCACGTTCGACGGCCTCCTGCACATGGGCGAAGAAGGCAACGAGATCTGGGTCGAAGCCAGCCTCCCCGAGCCGGAAAAGCGGTTTACGGTCATCCACGAACTGGTGCATGCGCGCCGGCAGCGGGCCGGTGAAGACCTGGACGACGATGCGCTGGAGGAGCGAATCGTCGAGCTCGAAACGATCGCCCGCGTTGGGCCTCGCACGCTGAGCAAGATGCCGGCGGGCATGACCCTCGGCATTCTGCACGATTATCTCACCCGGTGTGGCCGGGACGACCCGAACGCTCCGCAAGGACTCCGCGCGGTGCACCGCCGCATCGGGAGGCTGCTCGCCGCCCGGGGCAAGAGAGTCCAGGGTCAGGCGGGACTGCTGGCCGCACACCGCCGCCCCGTCGGGGTCAGTCGCTCACACCGTGGGTGACGCCGGCGGCTGCCCGCCGTCGCCGCGCCGGTCTCCCGCGCTTGAGAACTCCCGATACCGGCGGGCCAGCTCGGCCAGGCGGGATGCAACTCGGCCGTTGACGGAGTCCGCAGGAAAGGTACCCGTGCTGTCGGACGTCCCGGCCGGCGTGCCGGTGAGGATCTCGATGCCCTCGTCGGCGCTGCGTACGGCCCAGACGTGGAAGTGTCCTTCCCGGACCGCCGCGACGACCTCATCCCGCAACATGAGGTCGCGGACGTTCTGGACCGGGACGACGACTCCCTGGCGGCCGGTGAGCCCTTTGGCCTTGCACGTGTAGTAAAAGCCCTCGATCTTCTCGTTCACGCCGCCGATCGGCTGAATCTCGCCTTTCTGGTTCACGGAGCCGGTCGTCGCGATTCCCTGATCGATCGGCAGACCGGAGAGTTCGCTGAGCAGCGCGTACAGTTCGGTGGAGCTCGCGCTGTCACCCTCGACGTCGGAGTAGAGCTGCTCGAAGGTGAGAGACGCCGAAAGGCTGAGGGGGTGCTCTTGGGCGAACCGGCTGGCGAGGAACGAGGAGAGCACGAAGACGCCCTTGCTGTGAATGCGGCCGGACAACTGGCTCTCCCGCTCGATGTTGACGATGCCGCGGGTGCCCACGGAGGCGCGCGCGGTGATCCGGCTCGGGTGCCCAAACGTGTAATCGCCGAGCTGCAACACCGACAACCCGTTGATCTGGCCTGTGACCGAGCCCGCGGTGTCGACGAGGAGCTGGCCTTTGGTGATCAGTTCCCGGATCTTCTCTTCCAGCAGATTCGAGCGAAACGCCTTCTCCTCGATCGCGCGGCGCACGTGCTCCCGGGTCACGCTGTCGCTCTTTTGCTGCCGGGCCCAGGCCGCGGCTTCGTAAATGATCTCCACGACCTCGTTGAACCGGGTGCTGAGCTTGTCCTGGCTGGCGGCGAGCCGCGCGCTGTACTCGAGGACGCCCGCCACGGCCGACCGGTCGAATTCGCACAGCCCGCAGCGGCGGCAGATCGCGGCGATCGCCTGGGCGTACTCATGGAGGTTCTCCGGCGTGCGGTCCATCACGACGTCGAAGTCCGCCCGGATCTTGAAGAGCTTCTCGAACTCCTCATCGAGTCCGTAGAGGAGGTGGTAGAGGTCGGGCGTCCCGACGAGGACGACCTTCACGTCGAGCGGGATCGGCTCGGGACGCAGGGTAGCGGCCGGTACTGCGCCGACGGCCTCGCCGAGCGGCTCGATGCGAATCTCTCCGCTCCGGAGCGACCGCTTCAGGCCCTCATAAGCAAACGGGTTGGTGAGGACGTCGCGCGCTTGGAGAATCAGGTAGCCTCCGTTGGCGCGGTGCAGCGCTCCCGCCTTGATCATCGTGAAGTCCGTCACGAGCGCCCCGAACTCGACCCGGTACTCGGCCTTCCCGACGAGGTTGTAGTACGTGGGATTGGCCTCGATGACCACCGGTCCACCTTGATCGTCCTTGTGATCCACGAGGAGGTTGACCTGGTAGCGGGCAAACGGGTCACGCCGCGGGACCATGCCGGCCAGGCCTGGTGGCACGGCCTCCTCCTCGCCGTCGCCGCGGACCTCGGCGATGCGGTCCAGCATGTCCTGCTGCGCCGCCTCGAGAAAGGCGATAACCTTGGGGTGCGCCGCGTAGCGCTCCTTGAGACGCGCCACCGGCGCGTCGATCATGAACTGCGCCGTCTTGCGCTCGAGATCGCGGAGCGTATCGCGCCCCTCCCGCTCCTGCGTCCGCACTTTCCGGAGCGCGTCGGTGACCTCATCCTGGAGTTCTCTGATCCGGGTCTGCGTCCGCTCGCGCTCGGCCTCGGGGAGCGCCTGGAACACCTCTTCGGAGACAGGGCGCCCCTGGAGGTCCACCGGTACCGTGACGATGCCCGTTGGTGTGCGCTGGAGCGCAAGCCCCCGCGAGCGCGCGCGCTCCTCCAGGCCCTGCCAGATCTCCCCGACGGCCTGCTCGTAGCGCTTCACGACCTCGGCGCGCTGCCGTTCGTAGGCCTCGCTCGCGAAGGCGCGCCGCACGCCCTCGCGGACTTCCATGATCAACTCGCCGACGTCGTGCCGGAACTCCCGTCCCTGACCGGCGGGGAGTGAGATGGCGACGGGCTGGTCCGCGGTGGCGAAGTTCCTGACGTAACACCAGTCGGGTGGCACCGCCCGGTCACGGGCCAGACGTTCCACCTCGGCGCGCGCATAGGTGCTGCGGCCCGTCCCGGGCGGGCCGCTCACGAAGATGTTGTAGCCGGCCTGATCGATGGCCAGACCGAACTCCAGCGCCCGCACGGCCCGGGCCTGACCGATGATCTGCGCGTCCTGGGGCAACTCGGCCATGGACGAAAAGTCGAGGCCGGTCGGGTCGCACGTCCAGCGCAGCGCTTCCGGTGACAGGCGCCGCGCATCTCGTAGTGAGGTTGGCATCATTCATCGAGTTCGCTGGAGAGCAGCAGTTCGCCTCTTGACAGCGTTGGTTGAAGAGATATAGTGATGTTTAGATATTTAGACATCACTGGCGCGACGACCCGAAAACGCCTTCCACATCAGGAGACGGACTGGATGGAGATCACCCTGCTCCCCGAGACTGCCCAGCGCATCCGGGCGACGCTCGGGGGTGAGGTGGATCTCTCTCCGGCGGCGGTTCCGGCGGTACTCTCCCGGTTGGCCGTTGAAGCACCCGCCGTCTATTCGATGGTGCTCGCAGAGCTCTCGGGATCCCAGATCCGGCTCGACAGCGAGCGGAAACTCCAGCGCCGACATCGGCGTGCTCTGTTGCGTCGCGTGTTCTTCTGGTGGGGAGAATACGGCAGCGATGTCGGTGACCGCCTGATCGCGAAACGGCGAATTGCGGCGGCGGTTCCCTTCGGCCTTGCGGGCGTCATCCTGATCCTGCTGGGAGTGTCGAGCACGATAGCCCACCGCCCTGTACTCACCCCAGTTCACGCTGACATGATGCACGATACGCCGGCGCCTGACGCGCCTACCGAATCTGATCCAGCGCCAGGAACTGTCCGCCCGGCCCGTGCCATCCGGCCTGCTCGCGCGCAAGTCCTGGCCGGAGCTCTGCCCATCCTCCTGCCCCCACCCTCTCCTACGGAATCAGGTTCGGCGTCTGGACCTTTCACCTCATCGCGCTCGAATCGGACGCCGTTGACGCCGCCGGGAAATCCTCTCGCATTTGATCGCCGACAGGCGCAAGACCTCACGATGCCTGCCGGGCTTCAGGCCGCAGGCGTGGTTGTGCCTCCTCCTGTCGTCTACGACCGTGGGGCGAACGACCCGACCCTCGATGCCACCAGCTCGAGCGGGGATCACCCCGCGGCCTCAACGCAGACCCAGAATCACTGGGTCCCCGGCCAGCGGGTTGCCGCCCACCTGGCCACCGGCGTCGTTGTAGTGGTGGGAGGTCCTCCCATGCCGGTCATCGCTGAGAGCAATGCCCCGGGAGCGACATGGATGGGAAGCGCGACCCTGGGTGCCGAGGGGCTCGTGCAGGTGACATTTACGCTTGCATCTTCGGGGCGACAGGGAGGCGTGCGCGGCGTCGCGCTTGATCCCGATCGCCTCGTGCCGGGTCTCGCCGGCCGAATGACGCTCCGGCAACCTCACGTCGCCGCCACCGTGATGGCGGCGGCCTTTCAAGCCGCGGGCGACTACGCGCAGGCGCTTGCGCGACAGGGCGAGGCGACTTTCGGCGATGGCTGGGCGCAGCTGGCGCTGGGGCAGGCCGCTCCTGCGTGGACATACGCCGCAGGGCGGTTGGCACAGGTGCTCGATCCGCACGCCGGTTCGGGGGGCCTGGTTGAGACGGCGGAGATCGCCGGCGGCAGCCCCCTGGCGATCCTCGTTACCGAGGCGCCGTGACATGCATCGGATTCTCCGGCCTATTCTCGCAGGTCTGGCCATTGCGGGCGCGTCTCCCACTCCTGCAGCCGCTCAGACGCCCAACCCGACCGGGGATCTCTTTGCCCCACTCACCAGCCTGTTCAGTCAAGCGGCGCTGAGTCTCTCGGGGGCGTTCGGGTTGGCGTACGCGACGGCCGCGCTTCTTGTCGCAGGGGCTGTCATTGTGGCGGATCATCGAAATGGTGTGCGCAACGCGCTGTGGGTGATCATCGGCTCTGTCATCCTCTTTTTCGGCGGGCAGATCATTCGCATGATCCACGGCTAGAGCGATGGTTCCCCGTCACCCGATTTATCGGAAGCTCGACTCCCCGGTGACGTTTCTTGGTGTGGAACTCGAAGACTGGTTTGGGCTCGGCGTGGCGTTCATCGTTCTCTCCCGGGTAAGCGACCTTATGGTCGGCCGTGTGCTCGGGTGGCCACGCGCCGAGGCCGGCGTCTCCGCCCTGTGCACGGGCGTGCTGTTTCTTCTTTGGCGCCGCCTTCGCGAACGCGCCCCCAGGCACTTCCTGCGGCATCTACTCGAGTATGTGGCAGAGCCGGACGCGTACGTTCTGGTCCCCGACCAGGACGCCAACCCCTACGTGCTCTAAGGCGGTCCCGTGCAATCGGACGAGCTCATAGGCAACCTGACGCGAGAACTGCCGTACTGGGCCATTCTCGATGGAGCGGTGGTCCTGCGGGATGGCAGCTACCGGATCGGGTTTGAGATCACCCTCCCAGGCACTGAGGTGTGGGATGCCCCGCAGCTCGCCCGCAGCAACGACCGGCTGCGGACACTGCTCAATACCGCCGTTCCGGAGGGAGAGTGCTTGCGCATCCTTCTCGAGGTCCACACCGATTATACGGAGATGCTTCGGACGTACGCCGGAGCCTGTCAGAGTTCCCACCCAGTCGTCCGTGAGCTTCACCGCCGCCGCGTCGCCGCACTCAGCAGCCTCCATGCCGCCGGCCATCTCGTGAACTATCGTCTGCTCTTCGACCTGTCGTATCATCCCAGGCACCGGGCGAGGCGCAGGTGGTGGACCTCCGTCGATAGGACCACGTTCGAGCAGCACCGGGATGAGATCCGGGTTATGCGCGATGTCATGATGGGACACTGCGATCGATGCGGGTTTCACGCCCGACCTCTCGCGGATAACGATCTCGCCGAGGCGATCTGGCGGTACTTCAATCCTGGCCGGAAGCGCTTCACCACGCCTCCCTCCGTGCCGCAGGAAAGCCAGGATGTCGAGTTCCCACGGCATCTTCTGTCTGCCCATCCATCCCTCGGGAGGCAGTCCATTCGCACGGCGGTGATGCGGTCCGATCTGTACCGCCGGTGGGACTTCCTGTGGATGGATGGGTACGCCCACGCCGTCGTCGCCATGGATCTCCTTCCCGACAAACCGACGAGCCCAAATGCCGTGGCGCCGCTGCTTACTCTCCCCGGCGGATATTGGGTGATCGTTGAAGCGTGGAACGACCCGCGCTCCGAGCAGATGAAGCGGCTCGAGCTCAAGAGCCGCCTGAGCCGTCAGGCCGTCCTGGCCCAGGACGGCGGCGATTCTAACGCCCGCGCAGTTGAACGCCAAGTTGCGAGCGCCCTCGACATTGTTCAACTGACGAGTGAGCGCGTGATGCGGGTCGGAGTCGCCGTCGTCCTCCAGGAGCCGAGGCCGGACACCGCCCGCCTGGCCGCCCGGCGGGCCGTCGACGCCTTTCGCCAGATTCCGGGCGTTGACGCGCGGATCGAATCGGTAGCGCTCCGGCGGCAGTTCTTCCAACTCGCCCCGTTTAGCGGCCTCCCCAATGAGCGGTTGCTGCGCATGTTAACGAGCAACGCCGCTGATTTCGTGCCCTGCCACGCCCCGTGGCGCGGCGCCGCCAGGCCGGTCTGCCCGTACTACACACGCTGCGACAGCCTGGTGGCGCTGGATCCCTTTGACCCCCGCCTTCCGTCGTGGAACGCGATCGTGGTCGGCGAGTCCGGCGGCGGGAAAACCCACTTCGCGATTTCGTGGCTCTCCCATCTGCTCGCCTTAGATCCGGTCATCATGATTGTTGACAAAGGCGGAGCCTACCGGGCGTTCTGCGCGGTCTACGGAGGGCAGCACATTCACCTGGACCCGGGCTCCGACGTGGCGGTAAACCCCTTCGACTTGCTCCCCGGGGAGGCGGAGCCCGATCCTGCGCACCTCGGTCTCCTGCGGAGCCTGGTGGCCCTGATGGTGGTAGAGCCGGGCGGCGTTTTGAGCCGCCAGGAGACAGCTGTACTTGAGGCGGTAATCCGGCAGACGTATGCGCGGGCCGCCGGCTCCCAGGTCTTTCTGCACGACCTTGTCCGAACGGCGCGAACGTTTGAGCAAGTGGGCGGGCACGACGCGGGACCGGAGGAATGGGCTGCCGCCCGGGGGATCGCCCGTCGGCTCGAGCCGTGGGTGGATCACGGTTTGTATGCCCGTCTCCTCGATCGTCCTTCCACAGTCGACCTCCACGCCGCGATTGTGTGCTTGGATACCGAAGGCCTCGACGAGCAATATCCGGAACTCGCACCGATCGCTGCCCTTTTGGCCAACCACCTGATCTACCGGCGGGTCCGGACCGACGAGGGGAGGCTCAAGTACATTGTCAGCGATGAGACATGGGCCGCCCTTCTCAACCGCGTCGCTGCGGAATCGCTGGTCGGCATGTTCAGGCGGTTCCGGAAATTCGGCGCCGGGATCATGGCGATCAGCCAGCGAGTGCAAGACTTCGAGAGCGAGCACGCGCACGGAATCCTTGAGAATGCTCCCCTCAAGATTCTCACGCGGGCCACCGACGTGGACCGGGTGGCGCCCCTCCTAAACCTCACGGACCAGCACCGGTCACTGTGGAAGAGCCTCGGCCAGCGTCGCGGCATTTTTAATGAAGTGCTGATTCTCTTGGATCTGCTGGAGGCGCGGGAAGGCGGGATCGTTGTGGTCCGGGAGATCCCCGAAGACTACCTCGTGGCGACAACCACCGCTGAGGAACGGCGCGAGCGCGATCGCCTCGCGACCGAGATCGGCGCCTGGCCGGCGATCCAACAGCTGGCGGCGTCAAGGAGAATGTCATGGAGCGAGAGTGGCGAGAAAAACCCGGCATGAGCTCACCGGGAGTGAGAAGCGCGGGCATCCTGCTGTTCCTGACAGTCGGCGTCGCGGTGGCGACCGTGCGAGCCGCATGCGCCCAAGACATGTTTGCGTCGCCGTCCCTCTGGATGATCGAGCCTCCTCCATCCCCGGCGGGCTTCGCGTGGGGGCCGGCTGCCCCAGCACCGGCGATCCCGGGCGACCTGCCGCAGGTCATTTCCACCCTGCAACAGACGCTCGATCGTCTCACAGAGTGGGCGAAGACCATGCAGCAGGCCGTCGCGAGTGCCCTCACGCAGATGATTTGGGAGTCCCCAGGCAACCTGCCGCCGGGTGTTGAACCCCCGGACCTCATCGGCCAAATCAGCCTATTGCCGCAGGAACTGCGCAGCACGCTGGATGCCCTCCTGGCCAAGCTTCGGGCGCAGGCGACGCCGGGCGGCGTTGAGGCCCGCCATCAGCAATACGCCGCCAGCAGCCCCGCGCTCGCGCACGAGGCCGCAGGCATCGTCGCGACCGACGAGATTGTCGCCGGCGCCGCTGTTCAGCAGGCTGCCGCTACGCGCGCCGTTGCGTTTGCCGCATCTGCCGCCGCAGGAGACACCCAGCTTCCTGCGACCGTTTCATCGGCGCACGAGACCGGCGCCGCCTTGGTCCAAGGCGCGCGCGGCCTAGTGAGTTCACGCGCCGGAATCGAGCTGCTCGTCGCAGGCGTCGGCGCCGGACTGCAGCAGCAGGCCGACCTCAGCGCCGCGGTCGCCGATCGTCTGACGGTGCTGACGCAGCAGACTGCACAGGTGAGCCAGCAGATCGGGGCGCTGGCCGTCACCACCGGCGCACTAACCGCCCGCGAAGCGGAACGCGACCGCCAAGATCTCGATGCCCGGCTTGGTCTCGCCGACGCCCTCAGCACGGGAGGACAGATGTTTCAGCAGGTGCTCGCGGCCGCCGGGGAGCCATCCACTGAGGTTATCCGGCTGGATCCCCTATATTAGCGTGTGAGAATCGCTGCGACGATCTTTGAGCCAGGGAATCATCCGGATCGTATGTTCCCATGGCTGGAATAGAGCGCGGAATTGGCGACGTGTTCGCCGCCCTGGAGCGCTGGTTTGTCTCCACAGGGGCGACCCAATCGATCATGCGGCTGGCATGGGCCGTGCTCACGGTTCTCTGGCTCGGGTACGTGGCCGCGTCGACGCGCCCAGGGCGGACCCCCGATCTGATCGACGCCTTCGGACGGCTCCTGGTGGCGGGTGGGTTACTGACCGCGATGGGGTCGCTCACCCGTGTGATTGTCATCGGCTTCGAAACATTCCGGGGGGCGGGCGCCGCGGTGCTCGCCGGGCTCATCGAGCAGAGCTGGCATCAGTTCGTCCAGGTCTGGCTCGTGCCACACCTGGGCGCAGTGTTTACCATCGCCGGGCTGTGGTTCGCGTACCCGTGGGCGCTGGCGGTCCTCGTCGTAGGCCTGCTCCTCGGCGTGCTCCTCTTCGCGTTCGGCGCCATGGTGTATCTGGCCATCTTCTTTTTCGCGCACCTCACGCTGTTGCTGGCGATCATTCTCGCGCCGCTCGCGATCGCACTGCTGGCGTCTCCGGCGACCCAGCGGTGGACGGCCCGGTGGGTCGTGGTCATCGTCAGGACAGCGCTTCTCGTCTTCACGGTCCGTGTCATTCACGCGGCCGTGCTGTACCTCGCGGTGATCGTGCCGGTGCAGGAAGTCGCATCCGGTCTATCGGGCGGATTTCAACAGTTCGGGGGAGGGCCGGGCGGCGGCCTGTCCGCGCTCGTCACGGTGCTGCTGAACCTCGCGTTGTTCCTCTTCTCGATGCTCGTCGGGACGGGGATCGGAATTTATGCCATGCTGCGCGCGGAGCGCCTGACGGGTCAGTTTGTCGACGGGGTGGCCTTTGGCGAAGGCATCCTGGGCGGCCCGCTGTGGTTGCGGGCGCAGCTCGGGGCGTGGAATGCGCGGCACGGCGGAGGGTCGTTCGAGCCCAACGCAGCGGTCGGGGGAGGCAGGGGAGGGTCCGACCCCTGGGGTTCGTCCGCTTCGCCTGAAGGTGGCGCACAGGAAGCAACGGTGATCAAGTCCGGAGGCCGGCTTCCCAGGTGAGAGCTATGGCGTCACGTGTCTTGTGCGGACGGTCTCGATGCCTGCGTCGAATGGCCGCCGTTGGAACTGCCGCGGTCCTGGCGTCTGTCACCGGCTTCTCCCCGGGCCGTGGAGCGTCGGAAGAGGTCGGGCGCACTTCCGCCGTGCTCTCGTTCATCGATGCGGAGGCAGGCGGTGTCGAGGTCGTCCGGCATTGGCCCGAGGCCCCCTCCGACGTAACGGTCTACCCATTCGTCCCGTACTTTTGGGATGCGTGCCCAGGGCCGGGGGCAATCATGATGTTGATTTCCGGAGGCCCAGGCGCCGCTCCCCTCATCGCCCGCGCCATCGCCGCGCTGCACACGCTTGAATCGGCAGATGTGGATACCCGCCGCGAGATCGCCCGTATCATCCAAAGTCTCAGAACGCCCGGGGATCCCGCCCAGGAAGCGCTCAAGGCCGCCGCTCCTTGGGTGAGTGACTTGTTTTCGTATGAGCGGTGGGGGTACGCCGTTTTCCTCTTCATCCACTGGCAGGGACTGTGGTGCACGGTCACTGTGAGGGCGGTGCCGGAGGGATACGGCATTCCCTTCGTGCGGTGAGTTCGGTTGCGCACTCCCAACGTCTCGGTATATTTGTTCGTCCTGGCCGGGTTGGGCTTTTTTCTTCCGTTTATGACCCTTTCGTGCAGTGGACAGCGGCTGACGACCGTCACCGGCATCCAACTGATTGGGGGCACGGATGTGAGGAGCCCCCCATCCCCGTCACAGGCACGAGTCACCTTTGCTCTCGGCATGTGTGCCCTCGGAGTCCTCCTGAGCCTTAAGGCCGTGGGGACAGCTGGGGGAATCCCTGCGGCCCTTGTCGGCGCGGCGGGAGCCATAGCGTTGCTATCTTTCAAGACCATGTCTGATGATGAAGTTCTACGAGCAGGGCACGGCGTGATCCGCGTGCAGTACGAGTTCGGATATTACTTCGCCGTGGGTACTCTCGCACTTGCTGCCGTTGCAGGATTTTGGGACCGTGTGATGGCCTCAATTCCTCTGCGGAGGGACTAATACCGCCGAAGTCAAAGCTTCGTGGTGCGCTGTCATTTTTCAATAGCAATCGATTTGAGCGTCCAAATCGAAGGGGGAGTCCGGGTGAGCGGGTTACTCCTTGTCCTGGCGGCATTCCTGGCCTCCGCTGTCGAGATGGTGGAGGCTTTGACGATCGTGCTCGCCGTAGGCGTGACCCGCGGCTGGCGATCGGCGCAGCTGGGCATCGCGGCCGCTCTCGGAGCGCTCGCGATTCTAATCGCGGCGCTCGGTCCAGGTCTCAGCGTGATACCGATCAACACATTGCGGTTGGTCGTCGGCGCATTCTTGCTGGTGTTCGGACTGCAGTGGCTACGCAAAGCCATTCTCCGAGCCAGCGGCTTCCAGCCGTTGCGCGACGAAGAATCACTGTATCGAAAGGGACTGGAAGGGGCCCGCGAGGCAGGTGCGCTCAGCCTGCAGGGAGTGGACTGGTACGCATTCACGGTGTCCTTCAAAGGCGTGTTCTTAGAGGGAACGGAAGTCGCCTTTATCGTCCTCACGTTTGGCAGCGCACAGCGCAATATCCCGTTGGCTGCGCTTGGAGCTGTGGCGGCTATCATCCTCGTCGCCGTGGCAGGCCTCGTGGTCCGTCAACCCCTCAGCCGGGTTCCGGAGAACACCATGAAGTTCGCCGTTGGTGTGTTGTTGACGACCTTCGGAGTGTTTTGGGGTGGTGAAGGCGTGGGGGTCGAGTGGCCGGGCGCCGATGGGGCCCTTCTCGCCATCCTGGCCTTCATCGCCCTTTCCTCCGTGACACTGGTAAAATGGTTGTCTCACTACCGCGCGCGCCTGACCGCCGTGCCGGCCGGCACCCGTGGCTAATCGATGAAGTACGTAGTCGCATTTGGGAGATTCTGGTACACCCTGATCATAGGCGACGATTGGACGGTGGCGGTGGGTGTTGTCCTGGCGCTCGTCCTGACCGCACGGTGGGCACACGACCGTCTCGCATGGCTCTGGCTGCCGCTCGCCGTTGGAGTGCTGCTCACGGTTTCTGTTTGGCGAGCTGCCAAACCATCGGATTCCCGCACCTAAGGCCAGCAGGAGGCGCCTTCACGGACAATTGAATTGGCGCGCGTCACCAGGCGCGAGCGAGATGCAAGCATAGGCAGCGGTGCCATGCGTCCGAGATTGCTGGACTTCGCGCTGGCGTTCCTCCTCCTCGCGAGTGGGGTAACGGCTGCCGCGTCAGGAGTCGCGGGGGTCATCCGGGACCTCACGGCGGCCGTCCCTGGGGGACCGTCTCCAACCGTCCACCTTTCCGAAGGGGGGTGGTGGCTGCGGAGATGTCTCGTCGCCCCGGAGTGCAGCGAAGCGATTGCCGCACTTCTCCGCGCCTCCGCAGCGGCGCATGGGCGCGTCCTAGGGTGTGGGTTACTCGTTGTTGTCGCGTCGCTTGCGTGGCTAGGGACCCTTCGCCTCCGTTCGATTCGGCCTCCGCGGTCGATAGGCGATGCGCGATTTGCATCCCTCGCGGAACTGCGTCACCTCGCCCGTCGCTCGCCCAAGGCGTGGTTTCCGCTGGGTTACGCCCGTCGATGGCCCCTTCCCGGCCGCTTGCGCCGCGCCATGGCATTTTCAACAGCCGTCAAAGCGTGGGCTCACCCGGTGCGGCTGCCTGAGGAAGACCTTGCGCGCCACGTCCTCGTGCTTGGACTCACAGGCGCGCACAAGACCACGTCGGTAACGTTTCCGGTTCTTCTCGAAGCGGCTCATGCAGAGGTTTCCGTGGTTGCGCTGGATCTCAAATACGGCGAAGAAGACAGTCTTGCCCGCGTGGCGCCTGAGTGGCTCCGGTGCAGACGAGACGTCCTCGTCTTTGCACCCGTGGATCCAATGTCCCTGCGGTGGAATCCTCTGGCCGGTTGCCGGACGCTGGGTGAGGCCCATCGCCTCGCCACCTTGCTCTTCGATGATGCGGACGCCACGGATCCCGACCAGTTGTACTGGGTCGGAGCGGAGCGACACGTCTGCGCGGCCCTCATCTTTGCCATCGCTACGGACGGCGGTCTCCCGACGTTTGAACGCCTCCGGGCGCTGTGCGCGGCCGGACCAGGACCGGTGCATGGATTCGTGCAGACGCATCCGGCCTCGCCGTCTCTCGTGACCCACCTGGGGGCATACCGGGCGATGCTGGCCAAGGACGAGGCGGGTATCCTTCAGGGGATCGCCTCGCGGCTCGAAGCGTGGAGCGACGAGACTGTCTGCCGGGCCACCGGCGGGGGAGATGCCTGCGAACAGATTGATCTCGGCCGCCTGCGTCGGGAACCGGTGCTGCTTATCGTTGGGGTTCCGCAGGCGGCGCGCTCACGGTTGCGCTGGCTCTGCCATCTGTTTCTCCGGGACCTCGCATCCTGTCTTCTCCGTCCTCGAGGACCAGGCGAGGAGGTCCAGGTGCTCCAGGTGCTCGAGGAGCTGCCGGCCTGGGGCCCGCTCCCCGGACTTGCCGATCATCTGGCCACCTTTCGCAGCCGCCATGTCTCTGTGCTCGCGACGATCCAGAGTGAGGCGCAGGGCGTGTCCGTCTATGGATTCGACGGGTGGGCTGCCGTGGCGGCGAACCTGGTGACGAAGATCTATTTCTCGTCCCTCGCCGACCTCGATGCGGAGCGCCTGAGCCGCGTTTTGGGAACCGCAGGTGCCGAGGAAGTGGCGCGAAGCCGTGGGTGGGGCGCCGGCGGGCAAAGGGGACAGGAGCAGCGGCGTCATATCCCGATTCCCTTGCAACGGCCTGAGGAGCTTCAAGGCATCGGATCGGATGAAGACGAGATCATTGTTCGGTGTTCTCGTCTCCCCCCGGCACGGCTCTGGTGCCCGCCGTTTTTCGCACGCGCGGAATACCGTGGGCGCGTTTCCGATCTTCCTCCCTCCACGGCCGATCTCGTCGTGTATCATCACCTTCGGCACCGAAGTATTCATGCTCCGCGCCAGATTGGTCATCACGTCGTTCCGACAAAGGGTTCGAACGGGGAAACCACGCCGGTCCTCCATTCCCGGCCGCCCGAGACCGGAACCGTAATCGCTGCCGATGTCGCTACCGGTCAAGACATCGAGATCCTTACCCAGTTCGTGGAAGGCCTCCTGAGCAACCTCGTTGCGCCTCGGCCGCCGGATGCGCCGCGGCCGGTCGCTCGAAGCGTGCTTCGCGGTGGGAGACTCGTCGAGGTGCGTATCGATTCCGAGATGGCGCTGCGATTCTGGAGTGATCCTGTGACGACGTCTGCGATCATGCGGCGCTGGGCGGCCCTGCGCTGGGTCCGGCGTATCCGACCCGTCTTTGTTCTAGAAAGGCGGGCGCTCGAGGCGCTGGATACAGTACTCCGGCGCAGGCTCTTAGACGCGTGTTCGACGGAGCCGGGGTAGCGAGGGCCGGCAGTAATACGTTGCGCCGGCCGGGAATTCAATGGAAATCCATGCTGACAGGGGGGGTGCGCCATGCAGTTCGTAGCGCGCGTGGAGCGAGACCGGTTTGCCGTCTTCGTATTCAGGGTCCTGCTCGGAGCTCTCTTCATCGCCCATGGCTACCCCAAACTCCTGGGGGCGATTCAAGGTCCGGGTCTGGCTCGGTTCGCGCAAGGCCTGCAGGCCATCGGATTCTATCCCGGGGTCGCCTGGGCGTGGGCGGTCACGCTCGTCGAATTTGTAGGAGGCATCTTCGTGTTTTTCGGATTCGCGACGCGCATCGCCGCCGCGCTCATCGCCATTGAAATGATCATCGCCGGGCTGCGCGTGAATATTGCGCGGGGGTTCTACTGGACCGGGGGAGGGTTCGAGGTTCCGCTGGTCTTTGCCGTGATGGCGCTCGTCCTCGTGCTGACGGGACCGGGTTCTCCCTCGGTAGATCGCGCCATCGGGTGGGAACGCGGTCATCAGGATCGCCCGGCTCTGTGAGGGTGCCGATACCGGTACTGGTCCATCTTGATGAGCTGGTGATAGCTGCCGAACCGCCCGGGATCCTGTGCCGCGACGTCCAGCGCCTCAGGAGCCTCTTCCGCCTCCTTCCCGAAGACCCGGCGCAGCCTGTACGTGGTCAACCGCTCAGCCGGGACCCGCCCCGCATCGCGAATGA
>Ga0187846_10000675_pt1 | contig 19324 bp, 18 predicted proteins | sample TC_taG_FD_161473 | JGI IMG/M metagenome (GOLD analysis project Ga0187846, IMG submission 161473) | Biofilm microbial communities from the roof of an iron ore cave, State of Minas Gerais, Brazil - TC_06 Biofilm (v2) | ecosystem: Environmental > Terrestrial > Deep subsurface > Cave > Wall biofilm...
TTATTGTTAAGGAAGCTTCCGGCTCCGACCTGCTGAAGGCTTGACTTTAAATATGTAATCTCGGCACGTATGTTCGGAACGCGATTACCAAAGTTCGCAAGCGGAAAGTTCGGCCAGACCGCGTAGCACAACCCACGAAAGGCAGGCGTGTTAGCGGCACCCTCAGCCGCTTGGACCAGCGTATCAGCGATTTGAAGCTCGTCGCCCGGATAGATCGTCGGCGGCGCGTACTGAGGTAGCGCCGGAACCGCCCAGCCACAAAAGATGGTCCCGCTGTTATCGCCAACCGTAAAGAGATTCGGACTGGAAGGGTTATAGTAGGTAAAAAAGGTAGGCGCCGATTGGATAACCGTAAAATAACCGGCGTACGCGTTCGCGTGAAGGGCCGCCGGAGTATCGATAACCAGAATCTGCGAGCCGACCTCCGGATTTAAATTACAGACCGCCGTTACCAGGTCACCGACCATGCTTAGCTTGGTAATCTGCTGCTGAGCCCCGGAAACGACCTTACCGACCGTACCGTTATTAACGAAGAGAAAGATTAGCGAGCCTCCGGCGCCGCCGGTCTTATCCGTGATCTGAAATTCGTTCGGACCCAACACGCTCGTAACGTTCGTAACCTGATCGATCGTTAGCGTTCCAGCGGGCGGATTTTGAATCACGGTCCCGGTAATGATAACTTGATCACCTGGCTGAACCGGAAGCGATCCTCTCGTAACGACCGTACACGTCCCACCACCTATCCCCGATATCAGTACGATCGCGCAGTAGGCCTGAGTTGAATTGAAAACGAGCTTTGAGTCAAACCAAATCTTCGTGATCGATGCCGGTCCTTCACCAAAGGCACAAGCGATATCGGCCGTATAGATATACTGAGCGGGCGAACCGCCCTTGATCGAACTACCGGAACTCTTTCCGGTATTCGGAATCTGCTGCTCCTTGATGCCGCTCGTAAAAAGGAGATTACCTGGAACGCGATTTTGGTTGTAACCAAAGATGATCGGAGCGCCGTCGGTTGCGGACGAAACGTGAAGATCGCTTAGTCGTGGTCCGGCCGGAAGCTTATCATGAAACAGCAAACCGCCGAGCATCCCACCAACCACCATACCAATCTCGGCGCCCAGCGGACCAGCGAGACCGCCGATCAGTCCTCCGGCGAGGGTTAAACCCAGACGAGCCATCCTAATCCTCCACTTCAGGAAACAAAAATACTCCCGCGATCATCGCAGACCAAAGACCGGTAAGGCTATGCTCGACCACCTTCTTATCAAAGACGTGAGCATGAATTAATCCTAAACCCGGCGGTAGATCCGTAATGATCCCAGCGTGGATCGCAAAATTCTCACGCAAGCAAACGATATCACCCATCCGGATCGAGCTCCGCGGAATTTCGACAAGGCTCTTCCGACACTCCATTAAAACTAGGTCCGCGTACGGATACGGACCGTAGTCTCGGCGATCCGGAAGGTTAATCCCGAGATCGCGCGCGACGCAAATCGGTAAACCGACGCAGTCGAGTGCGATACCTTTCAGCCGACCTTGGTGGCGAAACGGTGTCCCGAGGTATTCTCGTGCCGTCGCTACGATTTGAGCTCGCGTCGTCATATTATTTATACGTCGCGTCCGGATATTGATAATAGAGATCGTTACCCGGAATGAACGGCTCGCCGCGGAAGTTTAAAATGTTCGTCGGCGCGATGATCGACTGAAAACCATCCGTCGAATAACCTTGAAACTTTAGGCAGCCGGTCGCCGTCGATGTCTTATCGCAGCCCGGCTCGATCATGAACGTATCGTTTGCGTTCGGCGGAAACGGCATCGGGAGGAAAAGTATTAACGTCGTCCCGTCCCAACTCTTGATCTCGAACGAGAAGCCGTTGTTCGGCCCGCTCGTAAAGGTAAGCTGACCGTCGGTAAACCAACCGGAGGGCGCCGGAGCGATCGGCGTCGCCGATCCCTTCTGAAGTAACCCGGCGTTCGGTACGATATGCGAGGCATCCGCCGCCGAGCTGACGCTCCCGTTCTGCTGATAGTCCGCTTCCTTCACGTAGCAGAAATAGTGGTCGCCCGGCGAAACGTTATTCGACGGCGTCGAGTAGAGCTCAGCCCGGCACAACGGACTGTAAAGCGAGCCGATGTACGTCGAAAGGTACTGGGTTAAACCACGAAGCTCGGCCGTAAACGCGCCGTTCTTCATCGAGATGTTGCCGACGATCGCACGACGCAAAAGTAGATCGTTCTGGGTCAAGTCGTTCCAATTAACGATCCGCTGCTCGACGAGCGCAAAGTCATAAACGCCATTCCGGATATCCGATTCCTTGATGATCACGTTATCAAGGAAGCCGATCACCTCCAGGCTATCGACGCTCATATCCGAGTTATCATCGTTCGCGCTCGGTAGGAATCCGCTCGAAGCGAGGTAGGTCGTGCCGTTGTAGGTGATATTCTTATCGAAGCTCGTAAAGCCGAGAACGGTACCATCGAGACGCGCGATCTTCCAAAGAACGGCGAGCGTCGTCATCGCTTGACCAAAATGAGCTTGAAGCGCCGCGGATACCGTCTTCATCGCGTTAACCTTGAGACTGACCTTGTGGGATACGAATCTCCAGTAGCTGACAGCCGACAACGGTCACGAGCGGATAAACCTTATTGGCAAGATCCGTCGCGTTCGAAGCCTCGGTCGTTGCGAGCGACGTATCACCCTCGACCACCTGAGCCGGAAGGTCGTCGCTATCGAAACGTACCGGCACGTGAAACTGCGCGTCGGCCGTTACCGCGACGCCGTTACCCGGAGCTTGCCCAAACGTCACGAGCCCGGTCGTCGCGTCGACGGAAAAGTCTCCTGGTATACCCTTCTTCACGCCGCCGACGTACGCAGCGACCGTATTCGGCAGCTGATTCCCTAAAAAGTCCGTGATCGGCGTGCCGCCGAAGGTTTGATTACCCATGATCGGCTTCGAAATGATACGCGTATAGACTCGCTGCATCGGTCCGGAGCCGACGATGTACTGCTTCTGTAGCTGGAAAACCTTCGTCGATCCGTCGCCGTTGATCCCTCCGGTTACCGTATTCAACATCGCTACGTTAAAGAACTGATAATCCGTTTTATCGAGGAAGCGAAATGCATCCGATCGGCCACCGACCGCCAGCTGAAACGCAAGTAAAAGCTGATAGATCGAATAATTCATTGCTACGACGTCGAGTTGATATTTATTACGCGCGGCAGCCCAATTACGATTGCGCTGTTCGAAGCCGGAAAAGCCCATGTTTACCATCGTCGACCAGCCAGGACCGCCGATAGGCGTCGTCCCACCACCCGAGGAGGTAAAGCCGATCTTTCGCGGAAACTCACACTCGAAAAAGGACATTTAACTACCTCCCTGCGTGAGTATGAGCCGTCTGGAGGTGTCTGTAAACATCGGCCATAATCTGAGGCGTCGCGCGCCGAAACGTATCCGGATCGGAGGCGCCATGAACGTGAATGTTAACATGAGCGTGAAAAGGACTCGACGGGATCGACGCCGAGTTCGGTACGATCGTACCCGGCGTATGCGGAACGAACATCTCCTGACCCTTTTCACCCACCAGGTAGGCGATGCCCGGGGATACCGAGCCGCCCACAGCCTTACCGCCGCCAAATAAACCTCCGAAGCTGAGGATACCTCCACCACCTGCGCCGCCTCCACCGCCACCTTCCTCGCCTCCACTACCGAACAACGAACCAGTCAGCTTACCGATCAGATCGTTAAGTGCTTTGCTCATCAACGTCTTCAGTATATCGGCCTCCAGGGAATCAAACAATGATTTGAAGTTCATCTTGCCAGTCGCGACCATATCCGCAAATTGCGTCGTCACTTTACCGATCATGCCCTGCACGATCTTCTCGTTCTCGTTCGAGGTCTTGACATCCTCCACATTCTGCTTCGCGCCGTACTGCTCTTTAATCTTGAGGATTTTATCCTCGGTGTCGGCGTACGCCGCCAACTCCTGATTGAGGAGCGTTCGTAACGCGTTCAACTGCTCAAGATCACCGGTCTTCTCGGCCGCGAGCACCGCACGTTGATACTCCTCGATGTTAGACTTGAGGGCTGCGAGCTTTTTATTATCAGCCGAAACCGCTACGGCCTCCTCCTGCACATATAACGCCTTCAACTGTGCATTGGCCTTCTGCTGCGTGATCACCCGGTCTGCCGCGTTCTTCTTGATCACGTCCTCCTGCGCCTTAAACGCAGCAATCTGTTGATCAACGCCAAGCTTTGATTGAGCGTCAGCAAGTGTCTTAAACGATTTTAAGTAAGCGTCGGTATCCTTAGAGGTATTTTTGATCTCATCATCGAGCTGCTTATAATTGAAGGCCTGATCGGCCACGTTCGACTTGACCAACTCATCGTGAAACTTTTTCTGCTCGTTGCCCATCGCGATCCAATCCTTCTCCAGCTTAGCCATATCAGCGTCAAGCTTCTTAAAGCCCTCGATGGTCTTATTGGCCCCTTCGATGGATGACTTTTCCATCTCCAGGCTTGCCTTCTTAGCATGGTCAGCAAGTAAGGTCAAGGCAGAATCTTGATCGATGATCGCCTTTGTCCAAATATCGATCTTCGCAGGGGTCGCGCTCATCGTTGAACCGAATGTCTGCGTGGTTTGTATGGAATGGGTTAACTCCCGGTTCGAGTCCTCCAACGCTTGCTTGAACTTCTCGATGTACGATGGATCGCCCACGTGGGCGTCCATCTCATCTTTGGCCGCCTCAACCAACTTGATGGACTGCGCCGCCTTCGCTGCGGCCACATCGACCTTACCGATATCCAACTTGTTAACGCTGTTACCTAGATGAAGAATCGACTCCTTCATATTTTCTAAGAAACCTGTGGACTTGGAAATCTTCTCAACGGATTCATTGGTCTTCTCGAGACCCTCAGCCAACTTTCCGGCCGCGATACCGGTTTCTAACATCGCATCCCGCAAGGTATGATGCGCTAAGCCCGCTTTACTAAGTTTAGCAATTTCATCTTCTAGCTTATTATTCTCAAGCTCTAAACCCGCCGCCGTGAGGTTTACCTTATCCTTAACGTTCTGTTCCTCGACCGCAAACTTGGCGCTCTCCTCCTTTATTTTATCAAAATGATCGGCGACCTTTTCCATGATCTCCACAAGAGCGATCGCTCCGAGGATCGGAAAGGCTGCGGCCATTATCTCACCGATCGGTCCGATCGACGCGACCAACGTAGAAACGGCTCTAGGGATATGAACGCCGAACTCCTCACCGAGTAGCATCACACCGTGACGCGCTTCCATCATGGAGTAGTTAGAACGCTCTCCGAAATTGGAGAGCTCCTGTCCCGCCTTCTTCGCGTCGCTGCTAACCTTATTCAAACCTTCACTGAATCCCGCGGTATTTAGGTTCAGCTGAACGAACAGTTCACCAAGGATGTTAGCCATTTTATCACTTCTTCGTTGCGAACAGATTTAACCAATACCGCTGCTGCTCTTCCGGCGTTTCTACCTTGTCTTCCGGAAAGAAGTCCTCCACCTTAACCGGCTTCTCAGGCGCCCGCGCGCTAAAGTTAATGATCGCCGTAGCTAAGATAGCCATTCGTAACTTCTGTTTGCGCTCATCTTCCTTTAATCGCTCGATCAAAGCCTCAAGCTGGGCATACGTAAGATCGCCGAACTCCTCATCGCTCAGCTTAAGATCAAATCGAGCGAAAGCCCATAACTCCAGCGACGTAACCTTTACGCTGGGGTCTGGGCGCTCGTAGGGTCCTTTTCTTGGTTCTTTTTCTTCGCTTCCTCGACCGCCTTCAAGAGTTCCTCGCGGCGTTTCGGTGAGAGCGATTCTAAATACGCGTTACGTAGTGCATCCATCGCCTTAACGTAATTATCAGCCGTCAGGAAAGAAGCGATCGTCTCGAAGCCTTCCTCATCAGCGTACTGGGGCTGCTCCTGCATCGAGCAAGCCCAGACGCCGAGCGCGAGCTTCGTACAATCCATACCCTTCCAGAAGTCACCGGGAGTCTGAAGGATATTGATCTCCTGAGCATACTTCGCGCGCAGGTAGGACTCGATCGTAATCACCGCGCGCATATTCCAAACGAGATCTAGCGACAACCGAAGCTTCTGGTTATTATCGCCCTCGACCTCAAGAACTAACGGAACCTTCGGAGCTAACAACCGTGCTACCTTTACGTCATTACCCATCTTTTCCTCCAGACGCACCTCTAGCGCGTCGTTATGAGATCGTTACAAAAACGTGAATCATTGATTCCTCGCGTGGCACCGTTTAAGGCGCCGCGTCACGCTTAGGAGCCGGCGATATAACCGATCGGACCGGTGATCTTGATCTTGCCCGAGATCGTCGCTTCCTTATCGATCGGGAGACCCCATTCGAGCGACGTAACGAAGCCGTTGAACGTAAAGTGTCCTAACGGCTTGCCGGTCGCCGGGCTCGTCGGGAGGATTACCTGCCACACGACGAAGGTCGCCGAGTTAAAGAAGGTTAGCAGCTGGGCTTGAGACGAATCGCTGGGAATGAAGTTACCCTTATACGTGAGTTCGCCCGAATCGAGCAGCGTCGGGAGGTACTCCCGGAAGATACCCGATTGAAAGTTAGTCACGTCCGCGAGGTCAAGCTTCTGACCGGAGAAGTCAGCCTGCTTAATCTCGGCGAGCGGCGAGAACCCAACGGAGTTCGCGAGCTCAAATAGTAACTGCGTGCCGCGAGGCGAAAAAGCTTGCGAAGAAGTATAACCCATAATCCACCTGTTTTCTACTTATGATTTTTCAGCTACCGCGTCCTACTTCGGAGAGTTCACGATAAAATGGTAGTCTAAGACGATCGTGTAGGTCGTCGCCTTAAGTTCCCGTTCTATCTCGTCGTGCTCCGAAAGCTTGATCGATTGCTCCAGGACGACGTTATCCGGATCGCCTATCGCGCCGATAAAACCGTCGAGGACGTTCTTGATCGCGTTGGATACGTTCTTAGCGAGCTTGTAACTCGCCGCGGAGCAACTAAACTGAAAGCGATACTCGGTCGTCGGGTTCGTTCCGTCGTAACTAATTACCGGTTCGCTATGAATCGTCGTATAGACGACATACGGCATCAACGGTTCGTCCGGCGCGATATTCGCCCAAACGCGAGCCGGATTACCGATCAACGACTGAACCGTCGCGTCGGCCGATAAAACCTTTACGAGTCCTTCGACGAACATTTACCTCACCGCTTCCTCGGAGAGCGCGGACTTCAACCCGTCTACGATGACCTGAAGCGCTCGATCCTTCGTCGACTCGAAGGCTTGCCGCATGAACGGCTTTGCCGGCATCTTCGACGTACCGAACTCTAAAAACCTCGCCACGCTCGCGACCGGAATAAGACCACCCTTATGCGGTCGCTTACCGGTCGAAACACCCTTTTCCTTCAGCCCTCGACCCGGATAGTACATCCGCCCGGCCGGACCGATGTACGCGCTACACGCGAGCTCGCCGCGAATGATTCGAATCCTTACGTTAAAATGCTCCGAGAGAAAGCCGCTATGCTTCGGCGCTCCCTCGACCATCGCCTCGCGAACTATGTTCGCCGCTTGAAACATCGGACCTCGTAGTATCTTCCGGACAACGTTACGTGGAAGGGCTTCAAGCTTTTTCTGGAGTACGTCGAAGCCCTCGATCTTAAACGGATCCACGAAAGACCTCCACAAGTCGCTGCCACGATCGTTGAATAAAACTTAGGTCATCCCACGTCAGACCACCCGACTTGATCTCGAAGAAGTTCGAGCACCAGTTAGGCTTTACGCGGATCGACTTGCCGTCGTCGTTTAATAGCTTTTTGTTCTCCGGGTCCGCTACGAGGTGTTTTTCGTAACAGTTGCCGAGTTTATAAAAATCACAATTGTCACAACGACGTACAGCATTATCCGTAACGAGTCCCGTCTCTTTGGTACCAGGCCAGGTTCCTAAAATTGGTGGCATACGCTCTCCTCTCGACGACGTATGCTCTCCTTTTTCCATTGATGATTAGCACTCATAACGTACTCTCGACCTTAAAAGGAAGTTTCTAGCGGCGTCGGAATCTGATTCTTCGAGTCGTCGATCTCCGCGCACATCAAGACGATCGCATCCGGACGTTCGTCCGGGATGAGCTTACCCATTACCTGAAACATCCGGCCGTTATACGCGACCTGCATGCTCGCATCGATCCCGTCGACGTACGGGTTACCCGAGATCAGCTCCCTCGGATGACGCATGATTACCTTATGCGTTACGACCGAAGCGAACTCATGCGCCGCCCATTTTTCCGAGGCGGAAAGCGCTTCAACCGTTGCGGCATAGTTAGTCAAGATGATCGCGTAGCTATTTACCGTCCAGCCGCCGGTCGAATCCGGAACCTGGTTAGGTTTTACCAACTGGATGATGTGTCGATAGCGACCGATGATCTGCTTTACCCGGCCACCTTGGATTACTCCGCTGAGCGGCATTACTTACCTCCGGTCGGACAAAGTACGCCACCTTCCTTCGGCTTCGTATAGATGATCGTCTGTTCACCCTTCGTCATCGTGTTCACGTTATCCTCGGGTTGGTTGATTATCGAGCACGCGCGCGTTCCAGAGGAGCTGCTCGACTCCCCACGGCATCTCTTTTAACGAGAGCGGCGTGATCGATTCTCGGTTCTCATACCATCCGGCGACGAGCATATAGATCGCAGCGAGCATCTTCGACCAGACACCGGTCTGACTCATCGTTACGCTCGCGAGCTCCGTCGGCGGAATAAAACTTACCGGGCTTCCAACCGCTTGGCCGTCAGCCATCCCAGCCGTGAAATGAATCTCGACCGCGTTCGGTACGTACATCACCGGAGGCCAAAACGATCCGGCCGGACCCGGAAAGAGCCGTGGCGGTTCGTTCGTCGCGTCCGCGAAGAACGTGTTCGACGAAACGCCGCCCGGAGCCAACTGATTAAAGGTAGCGGGTCCGCCGTTCTTCCAAGTCATCAAGGTAGCTTCGACCGTAATACCACCAGCGCTCGTCGCCCAGCTAACGGCCGATCCCTGCGATCCCGAGACGCCGGTCGACGCTGTATTCGGCGGTTGAAGGTCCGTCGTCCCGTCCTGCTGCGCGATCTCCAGGTTACCGTTACCATCAAGGACGGTCGTTCCCTTCGAGTAGAAGGTATTCGGGCGCCATGGTATCGCGCTCGGATTAAGCGTATGATACTGCGCGTCCGTTCCGAGGTAGATGATCCTCAGCGAGCCAACCTTCTGAAGCGGACTTATGAGGAGCTTGATCATCTGCGAGTAATTCCATAACGTCGTCGAGAATCGCGGCAGCGAGTAGTACGATGGCGGATACGCCATCTGAGACATCACGCTATCCACGAAGTAAGGGAACGAATCTAATACCTGCACGTATCCCTTATTGATCATCGATCGCGAGGTAAAACCTTCGACGAGCTCGCGCGCCGCGACGATGAGCGTTTGAATCATCGTATCCTCGGCGGCGTAGGCGACCTTTAAGTAAGTCTTCATATCGCCTAAAGCAACCGGCTCGCAGACCGGCGGCGTCTCTATCTGAACGTAGCCCATCTTAAGACCTCACGAGAAACTTTTACACCTGAGAAAAATCAACCTCTTCGTCACGCCCGGTATTGACGAACTGAATCGGCTGAAGCTTAGGCGGAGGACCCGCGATCTTCTTCGTTACGTCCTTCCGTACGTTTCTCTCAGCTTGTCGTTGAGCTTGGTCAATCTCATCTGGCTTCTGAGACTTAAACGGCAACGCTTGCTTCACCGCGTTTACCGCGGCACCCACCTTCTCGCCGATCGTCAGCTCGTGGCGCTCAATCCACTCGGCTTGCCCATGGTTTACCAAGTTCTGAGCGAACGGATGAAACATATCCTCCGGAACTCGATAAAACATTCCGGTCTTCGTCTTGATCATCGTGAACGTCTTTACTTCCGTTTCCATGATTTCACCTCGAAAAGATTAGGAGGCGGCTTTTTTAAGACCGCCTCCCGGTTAGCGTTTCTTCCCGGCTCGCTAATCCGAAGGACTAGGAGTGCATTTCCAGGAAGCCGATCGGGTGCACACCCGCATCGACCAGGTTCGAGTCGATTCGGCTAAAGCCGATGAAGGCCACCTCGCCGAAGTCCGCGAAGCGCTCATCCAACCTCAGGACGCTCAGATCGCGCACCTTGCGCATGATGAACTTCTGGAGCGATCCGAAGAGGACCGTATCCGCGGCCGCAGCGATCTGCGGCATCGACTGGTTGATAACGTACTCATACCCGAGGATCGTATCGGGAGCGTTCACCGACAAGCCAGGTACCCAGAGAGGACGACCGTACTTATCGAGCAATTGCTTGATCGTCTTCAGGGTATTATCGTGGAGCATGAACCGCGCGCCGCGACGATACGTCGGATCAATCGAGTGTTCCAGCGAGATTAGATCGTTCGAGCCGATCGAGTTCGAGCCCGTGTTCGCGGAGCCATCGTTCGTCGAGGAGCCCGTGGCGATCGTAGCCGCCTGACCGGACGCCTTTACCGCCGTCAAGATACCGGTCGGCTGATTGACGCCCGTGCCACGCGTTAGATAGAACTCGTAACCGCGGCCGAGACGAACAGCGAACGACTGCTTCAGGAAGTCTTCGAGGTCGAAGGCGGAATCCTGGAGCAGTTCCAACGACACGCGGACGAGACCTGTCGATCCCTTCCACGCGCCGAAGTTCACGACACCCATCGTAAGGTTACCCGCTTGTCCGGAAGGAGCCGTGCCGGACGTCGGATAGTTCGACGTCTGACCTTGATCGGAAACCTGAGACGCTTCGCCGATGATTGACCACGCTTCGGACGTGTCGTTGTTCGTCGGGTAGGGCAACAGGTTACCGGTCGCCGTTTCCAGGATTTTGATGACCTTGCCGTCGGCGATCGGAGCGAAGTACTTCGTCGCGATCTCGACGTCGTACACGAAGCCCGCCGGGACGAAGAAGCCGCCCGCCGCACCCTGCGTGTACGTCAGAGACTGGGTCCCGGCTTGCTGGTCGCGCATCTCGACGACCCTGCCCTGGCGATACTCATCCAGAGCTCGGCGCCGGGCTTCGCTGCCGTTGCCCGCTCGGTTCCAGCCGTTTAGACCTTCATTCTTACCGACGAGCGAGACGATCTCGCCCTGCTTCATCGACTCGAAGAAGGACTTCCGATACCGCGATTCCCTCACCTTCTGCTCGTCGTCGGTCAGAACCGTACCGCGCTCTTCCTGACGGATGGCCTGCGCGCGTGTTTCGGATTCCAACTTATCCTGAGCTTCGATCCGATCGATGTCGCCCTTTAGATCATCGACTTCCTTATTAGCCTTATCCCAGGAGGTGCGCAGCTCGGCTTTTCGCTCAGTCGTTACGCCTTCCTTGGTCATTTCCGTCAAGAAGCCCGCCATCTGAGTCGCAACGTTAGCGCGCTTTTCGCGGAGGTCCTTTAGTTTACTCATATTCGTTACCTTCGTACTTCTGATTCAGCCGTATCGAGGCTGTACTCGTCCGACTACAGACGCGACTACCCGTCGCCTCTCGCCAGATCTCCGCGAAGGAGGTAAAACTTCCCTTACCGAGGTTTTAAGTCGGACTCAGGAAAACTTGTTAGAGGTTAAGATCGATCAGGCGTTGCTTCATCTGGAGCTGCTCGATAATCGAGTTCCAGTCGACCTGTTCCTCGCCTTCGGCGAGGATCGCTTCCGTTACCGAGTGAGCGTAGCCACAGCGAATCGAATCTTCCTCGGAGATCTTGATGCCGAACTTCTTAGCCGCGGCGACGATCTTCTTGTAGACCGCGTTCTTCTTATCGGGCGGGATACCCTGCGTCTGGTTAAAGCGCGCGAGCGCGTTACGTGCGTGGTTCTCGTCGTGGATCGGCAACTTCCACGTCGACGGATCGTTCGGATCACCCACCCATGCGAAATCCTTCGCGTGCAACACCTTGCCGGCCACGGTCTTCGTCTTACCGTCACGGTCCTCACCGTAGCGAGCAGCGCGTCCCTCGCCCTTCGTCTCGTCGAGGTCCGGATCGTAGTCTGGATCATCCGGATCGTAGTCCGGCGAGTCCGGATCGGAAACGTCGTCGGCATGACTGCGAGTCTCGGACTTATGAGCAGACGTACGATCATCATCAGACTCATCAGGCTCCGTAATCTCTTTTAGCTTCTTCCCGTCGCGCTCCTCGGCTATGATGACGACCGACTTCTTATCGGCGTTCGGACCGGCGACGCCGTTCGCCTGAGCGAACGCGCTCTTCTCCGCATCCTCCGCCGACTTTCCTTCCTTCTTCGCCTTCTTGTAAGCGGAGTTCCAAACTTCCTTCCATTGCGCCTTCTTATCAGCCGGAACGTAATCCGGAACCTCGTCGGCTGATTTATATAGCCGGCTCTCGATCGAAACCGCGAACGACCACGTGCCGTCGCTGTTCCGGCGAATCTCTCCGTGACGGATCAAGTAGCGCTCCCAGTCGTCGCCGTCGTTATCACCGTCCGTATCGACGACCTTATACGGTAAGCTCGTCGGCTTTTTACCTTGCCCGTCAACCTCCGGCGTTACCTCGGTCTTCGGCTGAACGGCGTTATTCGCCGCCACGATCGCCATCGCGACCGCCTGCTTGATCTCGTAACCGGTTCCGCCCTTCTTCATCGCGTCCTTATACGCGTCGATGAACGCGTTAAACCACTTTTCCTTGAGCTTCGGGTCCGGCGGCGTCGGTAGATCGATCAGGTCAAGCGTAAACGGTTGCGTCTCCGTGCCGCGCTGAGCGATCACCTTCTTGATGATCTCCTCCGGGCAACCTGCGCTACGGAGATTCTCGGTTACTACCTTAGCGATAACGTGCTCCGGAGCGCCCGCCGAACGCAGCTCACGCGCGGAGACCTCCGTCGAGTTGTAGGCGGGGTAAGTTACAGCGGAACAGTCCATGAGATCCACGTCCATCAATTTACGACTCGCATACATGTCACCGTTATCGCTACGAACGTCCTCCCAGCTTTGGTCGCGAGCCGTAAAGGCGAACGAACAATTCGAAATTAGACCTTGCTTTACTTCGGTATAAAGATCACGCGCAGCTTGCGTCGGAGGTAATACGACGCGAAAACGAAGTCCGACGCCATCTTCTTCAAGCTTTAAATTACCAGCCTTTGTACGCCCAAAAATTAGCGAGGGGTCATGATTTTTTAAAAATTTTACGTCAGCACCCTCGCGGATCGAACGCGCGAACGCGCCAGGCATAACCGTTTCGCGAAAGCCTCCCAAATCCTCACTCTGGGTATTGAATTTTGATGCATATCCAACGAGCGCCATCTCATCACCTTGACTCTCAGCACGCAGCTCTGCATTTATGAAACGCTTTTCGATCTTCATCGTAATTCTCCGATTAAATAAAGTCTACAACTAGGCTGAGGACGCGAGCAGATGCTGCGATTCCCAACAGTCGATAAGCTTATGCTGCGTCGCCGTGATTCAACGTCCCGGCGATTACGTTGATCTTCCGACCCGTAAACTGAAGCAGACCCGCGGGTGAGAGCACCTCGCTCGACCGTTCGAGCTGCTCGCTATCATTTTTACCCGAAACAATTCGTCCTACATAAGAGGCTATCGTCGACGAGTGACAAAGATCCAAGATCGGACCAGACTCTTCGTTCTGGTTACGATGATCCTCGATCGCTTCCTGACTTCGCTTAATATAACCGGCGATCGTCTCACCACCCGGTATCGTCATATATGGATTATCGATGTAAAGCTGAAGCCGATCCTCGTTTTCCTTCTCGTTCATCCCGGCGAAGATACCGAGGTCCAGCGAATTTAAGCGCCAGTCGGTCGTCATCGGGATGCCGAGCGCCGTCGCGTACCGCTGGGCCGTAGACTGAGCGCGCGGTAGCGTCGAGCTAATGATCCGCTTCGGACGCTCGTTGACCGGCAGCGCCTTTATCTTCTCGATCGTTGCGGCGATCTCCTTCTCACCCTGATCGTTAATCGGCGTCGACGTCCAGCCGCTCCATCTTCCGTTTATATCATCGTCCGTCGTCGCGTGGCGTCCGATGTAAAACGGCTTCTTCCCATCATGCCATGTTCCGTCGCCCTTACGCGGCTGAAGATGATGATTCGGATTGTATCGATTCTCGACCAGCTGGCCGAAGACCTCGACCGCGCGACGCACCTCGCGCATCGCGTAGGTCTCGTCCATCATCGGTTGCGTCCCGATAAGGTTAGAACGCATCCCGGTAAGGTAACCTTCGACGTCCTTCACGAAGTACCTTGCCGAAAGCTTGTCGGAGCCGCTCGGCTGAAACTCATCCGCGAGCGCCTCGATCAAGGAATAAAGCGCCGGTCGAAACGTCCGCGTGAAGCGGTTCTCGTCGATCGTGTCGCGCTTCAGGATGCGACCGACGGCATCACGAAACATCGGAAAGTAAACCCGCGTATAGCGAAGCGTCAGCTGAACGAGTTCGCGCTTCGACTTCGGAGGCGTCGGCTTCTTATCCTTCGAGGGTTGCTTCGGAGCCTGAAGCTTATTCTTCGGATTCTTTGGATTCTCGGCGCCCTGCTCTTGATTCTCGTTCTCGTCTTCGATCTGAACATTACTCGGTTCCTTCGTCTGAAGCGGTTGAACCTGAGCCTCGTTCGGATCCTGACCGACGAGCAGCCCGGTCGACGCGTCGACCATATTCACCGGCGCGTAGTAAACGTCGCCGCCATCTTCCTTCAAGATCGGATTCAGGTCTTCGAGCTCGCGGATATCGTTCGCGCTTAACCACCCGTTTTGACGAGCAGACTGATAGTACTTCGACCGCGACTCGGCATCTGGATACTTCAAGGGGCGCACGTCGAACTTCGCGAAGAACGGAGACTGCTTTTTCGAATCGATCGGGAAAAGCTTAACCTTCAGCTCCTGTTCCCAAACATTGAGCCACGGACCGATCGTGAGATTCAAGAACTCGATCGAGGTCTGCTCGACCGTCGACTTCGACGAAGAGCCCTCGCCGATCATATGGACCGGTATGTTAAAGATCGACGCGATCTGCTTCCGTTGAAACTCGCGCGTCTGGATCAGCTGCGACTTTTCCGGATCGATCCCGATCGGCGAAAACTTCACGCCTTTTTCAAGGACCGCGGTTTTATGCTGATTCTCGCCGCCGTACGCTTCCTGCCACGATCGCTTAAACGTTTCTAGCGCGGCGCCGACGAGCGTACCTGGCAGCTCGATGATCCCGCGCGGTACCGAACCGTTACCGAAGAGCTTCGCCGCGGACTTCTCCGCCGCGAGGTTCAGACCGATGATCTGGCGCGAAAGGTAAACCGTCGACTGCCCGAGTCTGCCGTCGAGCGAAAGACCCGGCATATGAAGCATATCCTCCGCGAGGATGATACGTTCCTTGCCGGAGCGATTCTCGCTATCATCGATCGCCGAGACTTCGTCGCCCATCACCTCGGACGTATAATACATCAACGTCCCGGCCGGATACATCGTGCCTTCGATACGGTAATCCTTCGTCGTGCGCACCGGTCGAGTCCGCGCTGGATTACGCGGCCAGAGCGCGATCGGGCGCGCGGCGATGTCACGCTGAATCTCGATGTATGCGTTGCCCCACAGAAGCATATGGGTCTGAGCAACGCTCCGGAACGTATGACTCGTCATCTCCGGATTCGGCCGGAGCCTAAGCATCCAGTAGTAATCGTGATCCGTCGCCTTCCGATGAGCCTCGCGGTTATCCTCGATCATCATCTCCATAATATGGAGCTGAAGCGTCGAGACCGCGTTCCGAACGATGTTAACGCACGCGAGGACGGCTTCGGTCTGAAGCGCCGTCATCTCCGAGACGCGGATACCGGAGTCGGTACGACCGCCGTTAAAGATATCGAGGCAAGCTGTTACCTGCGCAAATAACGCGCCGGGCTGGTCATTTCTGCCAACCTCTTACGGTTCTTTATTCCCGTAACGATCGGACTGTTGCATCACCACTCTCGCGGTGCCTTCTCGCTCAGTCTCTCACGGCGCCTTTCGGCTTCCGCCTCGTTGGCATCTCAGCGTTCGAGTCAATCAGAGAAGGTTTATACAGTGGCCCAAGATATCTAAAGCCACTCGGCCGGAAACGATAAAGGCGTCTGCTATCTTTCTTATCTTACTTATCTTATCCGACCAGTCACTCGCGTCTTTCAACGCGAGGTCCCCAGACGAGGATTTTCTAACGAACTTCGGAGCTCACGCGTAAGAGCTCTAGTTATGATGGCGCGTTCGATTCGATCTACGAATCCCATTAGTGGCTTACCCTCCTCCATCCGCTTACTTACACTCCCGCATGTTAGCGGCTTGCTGCCTTCGTAAATCTCTCGCCGCCTCGGATAAATTCATGCGAAGACCGAGTCTTTATCGCTCTGCTCATCGCGCGCTCATCCTTTGCTTAGTCTCCTCCGTCTCCTCCGTATGCTTCCATCCGGTTTGAGCCTTAGCCGCTCGCGATTTAATTTTTCTAAGAACTTCCGTTGACGATAAACGTTTACAACTATTACGTCCTCCTTTTCGACAAGCTTCGATAAAATCAATGTCGGGATCGTAAGCTCCGTGTCCGCCGGGAGCGGTATTAAAATAAGCGCGGATTAATACTTCGCGCGCAACTTAATCCAAGACTCTTCCTCTCGATCCCACGATTCGTACGTAAAGCGCGGGTCCTCTAAAACGTAAATAAAAGTCGTCGTTCTCATTCTCGATTCTCTTTCGCCGTTTTTTCAGAATGGTGTGCGTGACATAATCCAGCAAGATTCTCGAAGTTCTCGCCGCCGAGGAAGAGCTCCCAGTTACCCTTATGCGGTACGATGTGATCGACGTCCGTCGCCGGACGCCCGCAGATGCCGAAGGGACGACTCGGAACCGGATGCTGACACATCACCGCGCGCATCGGATACCGCGACCGGAAGAGCGTCTTCGTCCGCTCCCAGATCGCGAGCGAGTACCACTTATGCCAAGGACGCGGATCCGAACGATCCTTGGCATAAAGGTGCGACTCACAAAACCTTTCCCTCGTCTTATTCGAGCAGCCCGGCTCCGCGCACTTATGCGGAAAGCGCGAGCTCACCAGAAATCTACCGGCGACTCACCTTTAACCGGTCTTGGTGTCGTCGCTAGGAACCGTCGTATCCGCGCGATCGTACCCGGCGCTAAATTCTTCAGGCTCTCGTTCGCCGGTCCGTTCGTGATGTGGACGCGAATCATAAAGTTATAAAGCTCCTCGCCGCTCGCCTCCGCGTATACCGCGAGCGATCGTAAAAGAGCCGCGCGCTCCTTATCTGCCTTCGGCGGCGCGTCCGTCTCCCACGGCATCCTCGTCATACGGTTAAGACCCCGCGACTCTCGTCGTACGGTAGCGTACCAGAGTTCATCCACCCTTCGATCGCGATCGTGGTCGCGACCGCCGCGTCGATCTTGTCCCGGCTCTTGTGCCGCGCGAAGCGAAAATCGCCCTTCGCTCCGGTCTCCAACACCACGTTCGAGAAGCACCAGCTGAGCACCGGATCACCGTGAAGCGCCAACTTCGCTTCCTTGATCAACTTCTCGATCCGGAGGATCGCCGGAGAGAGCGCGTAACCTTGTCGTACCTCCACGACCGGAATCCCGCGATCCGCGACGCGCGATACGAGGTCCGGCGCGAGCGCCTTATCGAAGCAGAGCTCGGCCATCGCAACGTTATCGCGAAACCAGTAGATCGCTTCCTCGATAAACTGAAAATCCGTAAACGATCCCGGCGTCGTTTCGATCCACTTATCCGCAATCCAGGACTTGAACGGCTCGCGCTTCGCGAGATCGCAGTCGATCGGCATGAACTTGCGCGCGATGATCTCGTAACGATCGTCGATCGCGAAGACCGCGGCTAAAACCGAAAGGTCCGAAACTAAGCCGAGGTCTAAACCGGCGCGGCACGCGCGACCATCGCGCATGAAAACTTCGAGCCGCTTCGCGATACGCTCCTTCGCTTCGAGCTTCTCACCTCCGGGTAGGTATGCGACGCCCGGCTTCTGAAGATCGGCGTACGCGAACCACGAATCGACATATGTCGTCTCCGGCCAGATGTTCAGATTAAATCTCTTAAACGAGATTTGATCCGTCATCGACTTCCGCGCCTTCTCGCACTGGGCGCGAACCTGAGCCGAGTCGACCAAGACGCCGAAGCTCGGATTTCCTTTACGAAACGTTTCCTCGGTATCCCACGGATCGTCGCTCGCCGCGGTCTTATCCGACTTCCCATCCGGACAACAGATGAAGATGAAAACCGTGTCGTCCTTAACCGAGGTATCGAGAATCTGAAGACCGTACTGCCGCTGAGCCCACGCGACGTTAAGGTCACGCTGCTTACCTGCCGTCGTGATGCATAAGGTAAGAGGCTGGCGCCGCCCGACCGTACCAGACTGAAAAACGTTTAAGAGGTCGGCGTTCGGATGATCACCGAGCTCATCCAGGATACCGCAGTGAATATTGAGCCCGGCCAGCTTATCAGCGTTCGCCGCCTTCGGCTCGATCACCGATTCGTTATCGAAGACGACCGTGGTGCGGAACGCGGTCGACCGGAAACTAACATCCGGATTCTGATCGCGTAGCCGGAGGCACGACTTAAAAACGATATCGCGCGACTGATAGCGCGTCGTCGCCGCGATATAGCACTCAGCTTTTTCTTCACCGTCGCCGCCCGAATCCGCCATGTATAGGATGATCAGCGCGAGCAGCGTCGACTTCCCGTTCTTACGACCGAGTTCGATGTATGCGAAGTTAAAGCGCCGCGGTCCGTCGAGCCGTTTAAATCCGAACAGGTTCGCGAGAATGAAGCACTCCCAACCGAGGAGCTCCAGCTTTACCTCTCGCGCGTAGTCACCGATCTTCTGAGCCGCCTCGCGATTAAACGCCAGATCGGCACGATCTAAATCGCGAATAAAACGCTCGCATGCTCGCTTCTCTAACTGGCCGGCAACGATTCGACCTTCGACCACATCGTGCGCGAACGCGATCGCAACTTCCGCGACGTCGACGTGCGGAAGCGAAGCCTTAACCTCCTTCGGTACGGCTAACTGGCGTACGGCTTCCGCGGCTTCCTCCGCGCGCCTGTTGATGACGTACTTCGAAGCACCAGGTCCGGCCGGTTTCTTCGGCGCTCCGGCTCCGGGCCGCGCGCCTCCGACACTCTGACGTTTATGCGGAGCTGACTTTTTAGGTTCCGGTATCCCCTTGAAAATGCCCCGGTTAGTCTGAATGTCCATTTTTTCTGCCTAAAAGGTTACACGGTTACACGATAATGAAATCTTTCTGGCACGCAAATGAC
>Ga0187846_10000676_pt1 | contig 19317 bp, 15 predicted proteins | sample TC_taG_FD_161473 | JGI IMG/M metagenome (GOLD analysis project Ga0187846, IMG submission 161473) | Biofilm microbial communities from the roof of an iron ore cave, State of Minas Gerais, Brazil - TC_06 Biofilm (v2) | ecosystem: Environmental > Terrestrial > Deep subsurface > Cave > Wall biofilm...
CCCTTTTCTGTTTCGTGGTGAGGGTCAGTAGTGTATCTTGCTGAGTCCCTTGTCTGGCGGGGATTGTGAGGGCCTCGTGGGTCGGCAAGCTGCTTGGGAGCTAGGTGGGCGCGTCGTGCTGGGCCTCTGTCTGGCTTGGGCAGCGGCCGGTGCGAAAGGGCAGACTCCGGCGCAAAATCCTGCGGCCACGCAGGCTCCTCCGGCCACGCAGGACGTACAGGCGCAGACTTCCGGGACGCAGGATGCGCAGCCCAATGCGCAGAATCCGCCGACCAAGGGCCAGAATCCTCCGCAGGGCGCTGAGCCGGCAACCGAGGTTGGCCCGCCGGCGCTGACGATTCCGCGGCTGACGCGGGGCCCCTCGCTGGAAGATTTCCTGGGCATGAAACCGGCGGGGGAGGTGGCGCTGCAGATGGCCAAAGTCACCGGCTTTGTGCAGCGCAATCCCCACGACGGCGAAGCGGTTTCGGAAAACACCGAAGCCTATCTGGGATACGACCAGAAGAATCTCTATGTCGTGTTCGTGTGCTTCGATGATCCGAAAAAAGTGCGGGCGCGCATGTCGCGACGCGAGGACATTTACGACGACGACGAAGTCGAGGTGATGCTGGACACGTTTCACGACCGGCGGCGCGCGTACGCGTTTCAGACCACGCCACTGGGAGTGCAGTGGGACGCGATCTGGACCGAGGCGTCGCGCGAGGAGCAGACGCAGGGCAACTGGGACATTTCTTGGGACACGGTGTGGGATTCGCGCGGCAAGGTGACCGATCGCGGCTTTGTGGTGTGGCTGTCGATTCCGTTCAAGAGCCTGCGTTTCCCGGCCGCGAAGAGCCAGGAGTGGGGAATCATTTTGTATCGCGGAATCTTCCGTAAGAACGAAGATTCGTTCTGGCCGCATATTTCCTACAAGATGCAGGGGCGTCTGGGCCAGGCGGCGACGCTGTATGGACTGGAGGGGATTTCGCCGGGGCGCAGCATCGAGCTGATCCCTTACGGCGTGATGCGCGGATTCCGGGGGCTGGACACGCACGATCCGACACCGTTTTTTCGCAGCGCGAACGTGCAGGGCCAGCCGGGCATGGATTCGAAGTTCGTGCTCCACGACCATTTCGTGCTCGACCTGACGGCGAATCCGGACTTCAGCCAGGTCGAGTCGGAGGACCCGCAGATCACGGTGAACCAGCGGTTTGAGGTGTATTTTCCGGAGAAGCGGCCGTTCTTTCTGGAGAACGAGGACTACTTCCGCACGCCGATCGATCTTTTCTTTACGCGGAACATTCAGGATCCGTCAGCCGGCATTCGGCTGACGGGAAAAGAAGGTCCGTATTCGGTTGGGCTGATGACGACCGACGATCGCGGGGCGGGGCTGGCGGTACCGGACACGAGCCCGCTTCTGGGAGTGCGGTCGTACTTCACGATTGCGCGGGCGAGCCGCGACCTCTTCAAGCAGTCGAGCGTGGGCGCGCTTTACACCGATTGGGAATGCCCGGAGAGCGGCGAATACAACCGCGTGGGCGGAGTGGACACCCGCCTTCATTTGAGTTCCACGTGGACCCTGGAAGGCCAGGGCGTGGTGAGTTCCAGCCACCTGCTGGGCAATGCTTTCAGCTCGACTTATTCGGGCAACAACTGCGAGATCGGCGTGTTCCCGTTCAGTTCGGGCAACGTCGGTCACGGCAGCTACTATGCGGGACCGGCCGACAAACTCGACCTGAAGCGCGACGCGCTGCACTTCTCCTACGAGGCGATCTATTCCGACATCAGTCCGGGATTCGTGACGGTACCGGGATTCGTGAATCGCGCCGACATTCGCTATGCGTGGCAGGACGCCGACTACCGGTTTCGGCCAAAGAAAGGCTGGGTGGTGGACTGGGGGCCGTCGTTTGTGAACCGCTATGTGTTCGATCACAGCGGGACGCGGCTCGACACCGACTACGCGCCGTATCTCGCGGTACAGGGACGAGGGCAGACGTATATCTTCCTGTATCCGTATGAAGAGTTGCGGGAGCGGCTGCGGCCGCAGGATTTCTTCGCGCTGGCGCAGAACCAGGACTACCACGAGCACAGCAGCGGAGCTTCGATCCAGACCAGCTATTTTCCGAAGCTGATGCTGCTGGCGAGCTACCGCTGGGGCGACGGGATCAACTTCGTGCCGGCGACCGGGGCGCCGTTTCTGGCGCACACGGAGATCGCGACCGCCCTGCTGACGTTCCGCCCGATCAAGCCGTTGAAGATCGAGAACACGTATCTGTTCGAGCGGCTGCGCGCCACCGACAGCGACTACCAGCAGACGTTGCTGCGGCTGGGACTGCCTCCGGGCACGCTGGGCAGGTCGATTTTCAACGACCACATCCTGCGCAGCAAGTGGAACTGGCAGTTCACGCCGAAGCTGTCGCTGCGCGTGATTCTGCAGTACAACGCGCTGCTGGCGAACACGCCGGGGAACACGGTTTACCCGTACACGTTCCTGCCAACACAGAAGCAGTTCAACACCGATTTCCTGATCACGTACCTGGTGCATCCGGGGACGGCGATTTATGCGGGGTATAACAGCGACCTGCAGAACATCGATCACAACCTGGCGTTCGATCCCGCCGGGCTGGCCGGGCTGTTCACCGCCAGTGGACTGATCAACGACAGCCGGCAGTTTTTTGTGAAGGTGAGCTACCAGTTCCGGTTCTGACGCGAACCGAAACGCGCGGCGGCGTCCAAGGTGTCGCACCAGAAAGCGGGGGCTTCGGGATGAGCCACTGCTCGAAGGGGCTGCGTTGCTGAATCCGGCGCGCGTCCTGTAGAATCTAAAGATTCGGAGTGAGTCGAGAACCCTTATGAAAGCTGCTATTCATCCTGCTTACCATGAAGTACGCGTGCACTGCGCGTGCGGCAACGCGTTTATGACGCGGTCAACCCACAAGGGCGACATCAGCGTGGAAATCTGCTCGAACTGCCATCCCTTTTTTACCGGCAAGCAGAAGCTGATGGATACGGCGGGCCGCGTGGAGCGCTTCCGCCGCAAGTATGCCAAGGTGGAGACGGCGAAGAAGTAGGCCGCGGCCGCAGGTTTCGCGGATTTATGCAGATTAAGCCTGAAATCAGCCCTCGCTTTGGCGGGGGCTTTGCTTTTGCCAGGGTGTCGAATCGGGTTAGGTAGAATAGGGCGGTGAAGAAGTTCTGGGACAACTCGGGCGGAGCCGGCGCTCTCCCAGACGCGGGCGAGGGAGCGCGCGCCATGCCCGTGCGCGCGACGCGGGTTGTGCCGGGTTCTGTCTCGATTGGGGGAGTGGAAATCGCGCCGGCGACTGTGCTGGCGCCGATGGCCGGGGTTACCGACACGGTGTTTCGCCGGTTCATCCGCAACCTGGGCGGATGCGGGCTGATCATGACCGAGTTCACCTCGGCCGACGGAGTGCTGCGCGCGAAGGACCAGAAGGCCAAACGCTACCTGCACTTCTACGCAGACGAGCATCCGATTTCGGCGCAGCTGTTTGGCAGCGATCCGCGGGTGATGGCGGAGGCGGCGCGCATGGTCGAGGGGCTGGGGTTTGACCTGGTGGACTTGAACCTCGGCTGTCCCGCGAAGAAAGTTGTGAAGTGCAACGGCGGCTCCGGGCTGCTGCGCGATCTGCCGGCGATCGGGAAGATCTTCGAGGCGGTGCGGGCGGCGGTGAGGATTCCGTTTACGGTGAAGTTTCGAGCGGGATGGAATGACGATGAGATCGTGTGTGTGGAACTGGCGCGCATGGCGGAGTGCTGCGGGCTGTGCGCGGTGGCACTGCACGCGCGCACGCGGGAGCAGGGCTATGGCGGCAACGCGCGCTGGGAGTGGATCGCGGCGGTGAAGGATGGCGTGAAGATTCCGGTGATCGGGAATGGGGACATCCGCACGCCCGAGGATGCGTGCGCGATGGTGACGCAGACCGGCTGCGATGCGGTGATGATCGGGCGGACGGCGCCGTCGAATCCTTGGATTTTCCGGCAGATTGAGCAGTATTGTGCGGGGATGGCGTCAGGGGCCAAAGCCCCCGAGTTTTCCGCGGCGCCGAACGGCGCGGCTGAAAGCCGCGCCCCTTCAAAGCATCGTCTGTACGACGAGCCCAGCGAGGCGGACCGGTACCAGATGATCCGAACGTATTTTGGGATGCTGATCGAGGAAGAGTTGCCCGACGCGGGGGGCAAGATGAAGCAGTTCGCGTCGTGGTTCACGCATGGTGTCCCGGGCGGGGCGGGGCTGCGCAAGGCGATCTACGAATCGAAGAGCGCGGTGGAGATTCTGGAGAGGGTGGAGGAGTTCTTCGAAGCCAAATTACTGGGGCAAGGGCTGGCCTCTCTTGCAGAGTGACACTCTTTACAAGCACCCCTCAAGCCAATGAAAAATGGTAACCGCCGTTAAGATATCCGAGGCGTTTGCCCCCGCTGCCTTATCAGTATCAGTTCTTCCGCGATTTATGAATTGGAAGGCAACGTAGACGTTGTTTTCACTGCAGAACCAGGGAGCTTGCTCCTGGCCGATTCTCACAAGATCGTCATACACGCCTTTCGAATATGATTTGGTTTCTACGCAACACATCTGCAGGAAACGGACATTCCTCGTGCGAAGATAATCCTCAACCTCCTTGCGGCTCCGGCCCGGTTTAAGAGCTTCAGAATACGTTCGCAGGGCCAACTGATATGCGGTCTCACGTTTCCTTTCTGCACGCCTTTCTAATGCGTGCCTTACGACAAAAATGCATAGGCCGACGCCGGCTAACGTTAGTATCAACCAGAGCCAACGTTTCATGTTGACGCCCTCCCTATCTTGCCAAAACTAAGCCTCTCTCGCCACCATCTTCCCCTGCTCATCCTTTTCCACATACGCCCACGGAGTCTTCGGGTCGTGGGTAAACACGGTCAGCCAGCGCTCGGGGATGGATTGCGCGTAGTAGAGCTTTTTGCTCTCGATGGTTTGCAGCGGGTAGAGGTCGAACGCCATTCCCCAGGTGAGCTCGATGTGAGCAGAGGTGGGGATGAGGTCGGAGATGTAGCAGGCGGTGGTGGCCTCACTCAGCAGTGCGCCGGACGGATTCACCAAAGGATGCTCGTCTCGCGCTTCATTGCAATCGCGCTCCGCGATTGCGCGCGGGGACTCGCTCAGATCCTTCGGCGAGCAAAAAGCGCTCGCCTCAGGATGACAACCTTGAATAATCACGGCTTGCATGCTGGCGGTGTGGCCGGGAAAGGTGCGCACTGAGATTCCGGGCACGATTTCCTCGCTGCCTTTGAGCAGCGTCATCTGCCCGCTGGCCACCAGCGGGTCGTAGTTGTCAGGGATGTAGCTGATGGCGTCGCGCTCGCTGGGCTTGCGCGCGTATTGCCACTCGCCTTCGGGTGCATAGTACTTCGCGCGGGGAAACGTGGGGACGATGCGGCCGTTCTTGTCGCGGACGGTGTTCCATCCGCAATGGTCGAAGTGGAGGTGGGTGTTGATGACGATGTCGATGTCGTCCGGAGAAATGCCGGCGGCAGAGAGATTCTCGAGCAGTTTGGCAGGCTGGCCGTAGAACTTGATCATGCGGTCGGAGAGCTTGTTGCCCATGCCGGTTTCGACCAGCACGCTGAGCTTGCCGGTGCGCGGATGCTCCGTGCGAATCAGCAGGGAGTTGAGTCCGGCGGTGACGTAGTTCTTGTCGTCGGCTGTGACCTTGCGCGACCACATGGTCTTGGGGACGACGCCGAAGAAAGCTCCGCCGTCGAGGGGATAGGTGCCGTCGGAAAAGACCGTGAGTTCGAAATCGCCGAGCGTGAGGCGGTGCATGTAAGGTAGTGTGCCACAGGGCAGCGACTTTGCTTTAGCGCCGATCCATCCCCGGAATTCCGGTATATCCTCTTCCCATGCCGCGCCCCACCGGCGTCACTGTGATCGGATGGTATTTCCTACTTGCAGGGATCTACCTGTGCGCAATTGCGGGCGGAATGCTGTTAACGCCTGGAGCGATGCGGGCAGTTCGAGCGGCGCCTTTTGTGCGAGGTCTCAGTCTTGTCAGTCCATATTGGACGATGGTGATCGGACTGGTTTGGTTCGCCGTCGGTTGGGGACTTCTGCGTTTGCGCGACTGGGCTCGCTGGACTGCACAGATCATGTTGGCGATCGGCGTAGCGTGGACCTTGCCGACGATGCACATCATCCACATGCACTTCGGTTGGCGAATGATTGCGGTCTTCGGTCAGGTACTCGTGCGGGTATTGGCGATCTCGTATTTGTTTGCCCCGAAGGTGATGGATGCATTCCTGAGCAGGCGAAGCGGACACGGCGAGGTCTCGCCATCCTCACCCTATCGCTAACCCTCAGCGACTTGCCTTCGCCTGTTCTTTTTCTCCCACCCGCGGACTGACTGCGAACTTCATCTTGCCGGTTTTCTGGTCGGTGTCAACGATGACGTGATCGCCGTGGAGGATCTCGCCATCGAGAATCTTCATAGCGAGCGGGTCCTGAATCAGCTTCTGGATGGCGCGCTTGAGCGGGCGGGCGCCGAAGTTCGGGTCGTAGCCCTGCGTGAAGAGCAGATCTTTGGCTGCGTCGGTGAGTTCGAGAGAAATGCGCCGGTCGGCCAGCAAGCGGCGCACGTCTTCGAGGCGAAGCTCGATGATCTTGACCAGCTGTTCTTTGCCGAGCGGGCGGAAGACGATGATGTCGTCGACGCGGTTGAGGAACTCGGGCTTGAAGTGGCCGTGCAGCGCGTTCATCACCTGCTGCGAGGCCTGTTCGAACTCCGCCTCGGAGCGAAGGCTCTCGGCCTGCAGGAAAGACGAGCCGAGGTTGGAGGTCATGATCAGGATGGCGTTCTTGAAGTCGACGACGCGGCCCTTGCCGTCAGTGAGGCGGCCGTCGTCCATGATCTGGAGCAGCACGTTGAACACGTCGGGGTGCGCTTTTTCGATTTCGTCGAAGAGCACGACCGCATAGGGGCGGCGGCGAATCTGTTCCGTGAGCTGGCCGCCTTCTTCGTAGCCGACGTAGCCGGGAGGCGCGCCGATCAGGCGAGCCACGGAGTGCTTCTCCATGTATTCGGACATGTCGATGCGGACCAGGGCGCGCTCGTCGTCAAAGAGGAACTCGGCGAGGGCGCGGGCAAGCTCAGTTTTGCCGACCCCGGTGGGGCCGAGGAAGATGAACGAGCCGATAGGACGCTTGGGATCGCTGAGCCCGGCGCGGGAGCGGCGGATGGCGTTGGCCACGCGCTCGAGCGCGGGATCCTGGCCGATCACGCGGTGGCGCAGGCGCTCTTCCATGGTGACCAGCTTCTTGACTTCGCCTTCGAGCATCTTGGAGACGGGAATGCCGGTCCACTTGGAGACGATGCGCGCGATGTCTTCTTCGTCGACTTCTTCCTTCAACATGCGCGCCTGGCCTTTCTTTTCCATCTGGGCGGTGATTTTGGCCAGTTCAGTTTCGGCCTGGCGAATGAGGCTGTAGCGGATTTCGGCGACGCGCTGCAGGTTGCCTTTGCGCTCCTCGGCCTGATCTTCGGCCTTGAGCTTCTCGATCCGTTCTTTCAGCTCGCCGGCGCGGGCAATCAGCTCTTTTTCTTTTTTCCAGGCCGCCTTGAGGGCGTTCGATTGCTCGCTGGTATCGGCCAGTTCCCGGTCGATGGCGGTGAGGCGCTCGTGCGAGTTGGAATCGTTTTCTTTCTTCAACGCCTGCTTTTCGATTTCGAGCTGCCGGGCTTTGCGCTCGAGTTGGTCGATCTCCGTCGGCATGGAATCGATCTGGATGCGCAGCGAGGCGGCGGCCTCGTCGACCAGGTCGATGGCCTTGTCGGGCAGGAAGCGGTCGGAAATGTAGCGGTGCGAAAGCGTGGCGGCGGCCACGATGGCGGAATCTTTGATGCGCACACCATGATGAACTTCGTACTTCTCTTTCAGGCCGCGGAGGATCGCGATCGTGTCCTCGACGTTGGGCTCGCCGACAAAGACGATCTGGAAGCGGCGTTCAAGCGCGGCATCTTTTTCGATGTACTTGCGATATTCGTTGAGCGTGGTAGCGCCGATGGCACGCAGCTCGCCGCGGGCCAGCGCGGGCTTCAGCATGTTGGAAGCGTCGATCGCGCCTTCGGCGGCGCCGGCTCCGACCAGGGTATGCAGCTCGTCGATAAAAAGAATGACCTGGCCCTGGGAGTCTTCGATTTCCTTGAGGACGGCTTTCAGGCGGTCTTCGAATTCGCCGCGATATTTCGCGCCGGCCAGCATGGCTCCGAGGTCGAGGGCGACGACGCGCTTGTTCTTCAGAACTTCAGGGACGTCGCCGGAGATGATGCGCTGGGCGAGGCCTTCGACGATGGCGGTCTTGCCAACTCCGGGTTCGCCGATGAGCACTGGATTGTTCTTGGTGCGGCGCGAAAGCACTTGCACCACACGGCGGATTTCCTCGTCGCGGCCGATGACGGGATCGAGCTTGCCGCGGCGGGCCTGCTCGGTGAGATCACGGGCGTAGCGTTCCAGCGCCTGATACTTGCTCTCTGGATTCTGGTCGGTGACCTTCTGGGAACCGCGGATGGCGGTCAGGGCTTTAAGGATGGCGTCGTAGGTGGCGCCATGGCTCTTGAGAATTTGCGGCGCAGAGTCGTTCTTGAGGTGGGTCGCGGCGAGCAGCAGGTGTTCGGTGGAAACGTATTCGTCCTTAAAGTTGGAGGCCTCTTTGGAAGCGCGCTCCAGCATCTGGCTGGCGTTGTTCGACAGCGCAGCCTGGGCGGCGCCGCCAGACACTTTGGGCAGTTTCTCGATGTCGCGGTAGAGATCGCTGAGCACGGCCTGCGGTCCGGCTCCGATCTTGTCGAGAACAGGCGGGACGATGCCATCCCTGTCTTCCAGGAGCGCGGCGAGCAGATGCGCGGGCTGCAGCTCAGGATTGCCGTGTTCGGAGGCGAGCTCGTTGGCGCGCTGGACGGCCTCCTGGGCTTTGAGGGTGAATTTGTCGAAACGGATGGGCACTTTTCTCTCCTAAATCGAAAACTTCCCTTTAAAGTCCTCCGGCCAAACAACCACTGGTTTCTCGCCTATCGCCAAAACTGCGCCCTCGAATAGAATATTGCTCCCACGGCTCCACCGATCGCGTATTGCCCAATCACGCCGTCGGCCTGCATCTGGTTGATGAGTTCGAGCGTCGCTTTCAAGGTTTTCGACCTTCAAGCATTGTGAACCAACTCATCCATCGAGGCAAAGACGGGAGGCGGTCACCTCTGCCGCCTCCCGATGAAAAGCCTGTCGAACTTCGCTCGACCGGACAGCCGAGGGCGGCTGTCCCCACATAAGTGTTGCCAGGTTACGCGGCTTTGCCTGGCCCTTTCGCTTCTACGGCCTTTTCGCCGCCGACGCTGACTTTGATCTGCTTGGGCTTGGCTTCCGCCTTTTTGGGGAGAGCGATCTTCAGCACGCCTTTTTCGTAGCTCGCCGAGACGTTGTCGGCATCTACGGTCTGGGGCAGGGTGAAGGCGCGGGTGAACGCGCCGTACTGGCGCTCCACGCGGCGGTAGTTCTCTTCCTTCTCTTCCTTCTCGATCCTGCGCTCGCCGTGCACAGTGAGCGTGTTGTTCTCGACGCGGACGTCGATGTCTTTCTCGTCGATTCCGGGCACTTCGATCTTCAACGTGACCTTGTGCTCGTCTTCGTAGACATCCACGGCAGGGGCGAAGGTGCTGGTGGACAGGGACTCATCCCGGCCCACATCGTTGAAGGACTCGCGGAACAGGCGGTTCATGCGGTCCTGCAGGGTGGCGAATTCACGGAATGGCTCCCAACGGGTCAATACGGTCATGGCTAACTCCTCCTTCGGAAATTGTGGTTCCTTCTCGGAACCTTTGAGTTCGAGACCAGCGCGGGCACTGGACCGCGGCGCCGGTCAGTAGATTAGACGCATAATTAGCGTATACGAAGCATAAAAGTTGAGTGTATTATTGTCAACAAAACGATTGTGTTTATTTTCATTAACTTACATACACAATCATGCACTTCAGATAGGCTGTTTCAGGCACGCCAAGCAATACGGGGTGGTCCTTCGCCTGGCCGCGAACCTGGAGCAGGCGCAGGGTGCGGTGGGCGTCGACGGCCGCCGAGGTGAGCATTTCGAGGAAGGCATCCTGGCTGACGTGGTAGGAGCAGGAGCAGGTGACCAGGATGCCGCCGGGTCGGAGCATCTTCAGGGCGCGCAGGTTGAGCTCCTTGTAGCCGCGCATGGCAGAGTCGAGGTCGCGCCTGGTCTTGGCAAAAGCGGGCGGGTCGAGAACGACGGTGTCGTAACGATGGGCGGAAGAGGCGTAGTCCTTGAGCAGGTCGAAGGCGTTGGCCTCGATCCACTCAATCTCCTTTCCGTTTAGAAGCTGACGGTTGAGGGCGGCGTTCCGGTCGGCGACTTCGAGGGCCGGGCGGGAGCTGTCGACGGCGGTGACCTGGGAGCATCGCGGGGCGAAATGAAGGGCGAAGCCGCCCTGATAGCAGAAGGCGTCGAGCGCTTCGCCTTTGGCGTACTGGGCAGCGGCCGCGTAGTTCTCACGCTGGTCGAGGAAGGCTCCAGTTTTCTGTCCTTCGAAGGCGTCGAAATGGAATTGAATCCCGTTCATGGTCAAAACGGTGGAAGTTTTCGTGCCGTCCAGCGTGCCAGAAGCGCGGGGGGGCAGGGATTCGAGCTCCCGGACGCGCGGGTCGACGCGCTCAACGATCGCAGCCGGGTTGAGTCGCTGGGACAGCTCAGAGATGACAGTCTCGCGGACAGGGTTGGCGTCCATCGCCTGGGTGAGAACCTGAACCGAGAGAATGTCGTTGTAGCGGTCGACGATAAGGCCGGGGAGGAAGTCGGCCTCGCTGAAGATGACGCGGCAGGCGTTGGTGTCGCGGACGACGGACTCGCGGTAGGCGATGGCTTCGGCCACGCGCCGGCGCAGAAGCCCGGGGAAGTCGGCGACCGGCTCGGGAGAGAGCATGCGGATCGCGATCTGGGAAGCGCTGGAGTAGAGCGCGGTGCCGAGAGGCTTGCCGCGAGAGTCGGCAACGGTGACGAGAGAGCCGGGCGCGACGCTGTCGGCGGAGAGCACATCGGAGCGGTAAACCCAGACGTGGCCGGATTTGAGGCGAGCGGCACCGCGAGGGGAGAGTTTCAGTTTAGGGAGCTCGGAGTGTGCCGGAGTCGAGGCCATGAGGACATGGTAATGCCTGGGGATTCGCGAGGGGGGATTGTCGGGAGGGACGGCTACCAATCGTGGGTCGATGAGAGTAAACGGCTGATTACGACAGTAGCCGTAGACCCTGTGTTCGGCGAAGACCGCGGTTGACCTTTTCGTGCACGGCATTCGGCTGCTCTCGCCATTAAAATCGAGCGTGGAGCGGCAAAAGACCGCTGCGAGGGAAATGAGGTCAGAGATGGAGAGCCAGAACGATACTCTTCCCAGAATTACCGCCAAGGTTCCCGAGCCGACCACCGGCCCTCTCAGTTTCGAAGAGTTGCAGCTTGCCACTCGCAACCGCGGCCTGCCGCTCGAGGCGCTCCGGTACGACATCACTCCCACAGGTCTTCACTACCTGCTCGTCCACTTCGATATTCCGCTCGTCGATGTTGCGGCTTGGCGCCTCCGCCTTGGCGGCAAAGTGAAGAAGGAAATGTCACTCAGTCTTGAGGATCTTCGCAGGCGACCGCGCTGCACTCTTCCCGTCACTTTCGAGTGCGCCGGCAATGGTCGTGCCCGACTTTCGCCACGCCCCATCAGCCAGCCTTGGCTGAACGAAGCCGTCAGCACCGCCGAATGGACCGGGACTCCTCTCGCCCACCTGCTCGACGAAGCCGGACTCGCACCCGGCGTCGTGGAATTGGTCTTCACCGGCGCCGACCACGGAGTGGAGAAAGGATACGAACATGACTACGCCCGCAGCCTTTCCGTGAATGAAGCAAAGCACCCTGAAGTCCTGCTCGCTTATGAAATGAATGGCCGTCCTCTTGAGCCGCAACACGGCTTTCCGCTACGCCTGATCGTCCCCGGCTGGTACGGCATGACACAGGTGAAGTGGCTGTTGCGAATCGACGCGGTCAGTGCGGCGTTCGATGGCTATCAGCAGCGCGTGGCCTACTTTTACAAGCGCGATGCGGATGATCCCGGTGAACCTGTGACACGAATGCGGCCTCGCGCGCTGCTCGTGCCGCCAGGATTCCCGGATTACCTCACCCGGCGGCGAATTCTCGACCGTGGACGCATCGCAGTTCACGGCCGCGCCTGGTCGGGCCAGGGATCGATTTCACGGGTTGAGTTCTGCGTCGACGACCGCTGGATCGATGCGGCGCTTGGAAAAGCGTCCGGCCTGTTCTCCTGGTGCGCTTGGAGCGTGGAGTGGGACGCCTCGCCCGGCGAGCACGTACTTTCTTGCCGCGCCACCGACTCCGCGGGGAACATTCAGCCCACCGATCCGCCCTGGAACTTTCAAGGCATGGGCAACAACCTGGCCCAGGAAGTCAGCGTCACAGTGCGTTGATCAGGTCGGTAACGACGATTGCCCCCTGGCACAGTTAGTTCGACAACAGTCATGCCCTTCCCAGCGTAGAATGATGCCCGACCATGCGCTATCAACTGCGGTGGGTGCTGCCAGTCGCGGAACTTTTGGTATGTCTTGTAGCGCTGTGGCCAGCTAGAGGTCATTTTCTGGTTGGCCTGATGCTAGCGAAGTTGTTGCGCGCCCCAACACAGCAGGGAACCGGTCAAGTCTCAGAGCCGCAGTATGTCATTGATCTGCCAGAATTGACCCCAGAGAGACAGCAGGAAGTGGATGCTAGATATGAAAAGGAGCTGCGGCGTATGAGGGTGCCGGTCGTGCTGAACTTCCCCGTTGCAGTTGCACAGGTGCCCTTCAGCCTCGTAACGAAACGGGAATGGGTTCCTCAGGGAATACTCAAAGAGAGTTGGCGTGCCCTGATCTGGCCGTTGGTAGGGATAGTTTTTTGGTGGCTAACGGGAAGAGGAATTGAGGCTCTATCAGCCTCGTTTCAGCGCAGTGTTAATCCGAGACTCCACTGGATGGAAGTCACGTGGGCAGTTGTACTCGTTGTTGTCGGTATTGTGACGTTCATAGGTATTGTGACGAGCACTCCAGATGATCGGCGGGACAAAGACTTCATGGCGCTCATGTATGGTGGATTGCTCTGGGGAGTTCTTGCGGGATTGACCGTTACCGCCCGTTTCCGCCAGCGGCGAATCCGCAAGAGCAATTTAGCCGGGTCCGGTGGTTGACGATAAATCCTGATTGCACTTATTGGAGCGACGGGCCGAAGCAATGACAGGCATGAGAGTCAGCATCGTTCGGTACATCAGTGACGATCCCCAGCCAGGTATCTCCGAGCTCTCAGTCCAGTCGGCGGCTTGCTAGAAGGGGACGGGGACGGCCGCCAATCGTGGGTCGATGAGTGTAAGCGCCTGTTCTCGGTCAACTACTAGTTGACTCGGAAGGGCATATTGCTGGAAAGCGTGCCGGTGGGAGTAGCGACAGTCACAGTGCCCGTAGTTGCGCCGGTCGGAACCTTCGTTTCAATCTTGGTCGCTGAGACAACCGTAAATGTCGCTGGCGTTCCATTGAAACTGACCCCGGTCGTTCCGGTCAGATTCGTTCCCAGGATGTACACGTCTGTTGTTACTCTGCCGGAAGTCGGTAAGGTCTCGATGAACGGCGCCAGGCCCATCGACCATCTGTAAACGGTTCCGCAACCCCCAGCCCCGCAGCCAATCACTGACGGGCCACCCTGAAGCGTGGTCCCGTAGAGGTTCCCATCGGTGGCTTGCATTAGCCCTGCCGCTGGTGACCAGCCGTCAGAGCACATCAAATCCTCAGAACAAAAAGTATAGAGCGTGGTGAACCTGCCCGCCGGTGTGATTTGAAAGATGGTACCGCAGGTGCGGCTGCACATATCGCCGTTCCAAGCTCCGCCTTGCCAGGTTGTGCCATAGAAGTTTCCATCGGTGGCCTGCACCAATCCGGCTAAAGGGTATTCGCCATCGGCGCAGTTTGGTTGAGAGCAAAAGGTGTACATGGTGTTGAACTTGCCAGAAGGTGTGATCTCAAAGATGGTACCGCCTTGGTAGCCGTTCACTCCGCCGGCATAGGTTGTGCCGTAGAAGTTGCCATTGCTGGCTTGGATCAGCGCCCCCATTGGGCGTGCCCCATCGGCGCAGTGTGGTTGAGAGCAAAAGCTATAAAGCGTAGTGAACGTGCCTGCCGGGGTGATTTCGAAGATTGTGCCTCCCAGATAGGCGCCGTTATAGCCGGTTGTGCCGTAGAAGTTGCCGTTGGTGGCCAGGACCAGCCCGGCCAACGGGAACTCACCGTCGGCGCAGTTGGGGAGTGAACAAAACGTCCACAGCGTAGTTGCCTTACCGGCCGCGGTGACCCTGAAGATGGTACCGGTTCCAAATACCCCACCCGAAGAAGTGGTGCCGTAGAAACTCCCGTCGGGAGTTTGGACTACACCTCCTTCCGGAAACATGCCTCCAGGGCAGGCCTCTTCCTCACCACAAAAGCTGTAGAGCGTGGTCAATTTGCCCGCCGGGGTGATTCCAAAGACCGTGCCGCAACCATTCGGCAAACCGCAGCCTCCGCCCTTAAAGGTGGTGCCGTAAAAGTTGCCGTTAGTTGCCAAGATCAAGCCTGCGACCGGCTGTGCTCCATCAGCGCAATTTGGTAGGGAGCAAAAATCGTAAACCGCGGTTATGTTGCCCCCAGGCGTCATCTCGAAGATTGTGCCCGCGCCATTTCCGAAACCCGACCCGTAAAAGTTCCCGTTCGCGCCTTGCAGGAGCGGCGCTGCCGGCAGGGCACCATCAGTCGAGGTCAGGTCCGCCATATGCTTGAAGGCCTGTGCAGACGCGGGAGAAGAGGCTGAGGCGCAAAACAATAACGTGGCGACCGTGGCTCTGCAGAGTTGAATAATTGTCTTCGACACGGCCTTCTCCTTTGCGACGACCTTGGGGCCGGACCAGAAAGGGGGAAGAATCCAGGACCTGTCCGGCCCTTCGAGAGCGGATGCGTCGGAGCGTCGACCGGCTTCAAGAGGATGCCTCTCGCCGGATGCTGCTGTCAAGGCTGAAAGAACTTGCACAACCGCGCGCTGCCCAGGCATTGCGTTGTCTAAGACGTCCGCGCCCCCAATTTCTCCGAGAGCCAAGACGCGACGGATTGTTGTAACATCCTGATTACACTCAGAACGCTAGCTCTCGGTCCAGTCGGCGGCTTGCTAGAAGGGGGCTGGGGACGGCCACCAATCGTGGGTCGATGAGTGTAAAGGCCTGATTTCGACAACTACGGGACCCGGAAGAGTAAGTTGCTGGAAAGCGTGCCCGCGGGGGTGGTGACCGTCACGGTGCCCGTGGTTGCGCCAGTGGGAACCTTCGTCGTAATCTCGGTCACTGACACAACCGTGAATGTCGCCGGAGTTCCATTGAAACTTACTCCGGTTGCTCCGGTTAGATTCGTTCCCAAGATGTACACGCTGGCTCCCACCTTGCCAGAAGTGGGCAGAGTTTCGATGAACGGAGCAAGGCCCATGGCGAGGCTGTAGACCACGCCAGACTGCGTTCCGCCGCCGCCTAGAGTTGTCCCATAGAAGGTGCCATCAGTGGCCTGAATCAGGCCAGCACCAGGATTTTGACCATCGGCACAATCGAACGACGAGCAGAATCTGTGCATCACGGTGAGCACTCCTGCGGGAGTGATTTCGAAAAGAATGCCACTGTTCCGGATTCCCCCGATTTGCGTTGTCCCGTAGAAGTTGCCGTCGGTGCCCTGCACCAGTCCGGCGGTGGGCTCGCTGCCATCGCTGCACTTTGCTTGATGGCAGAAACGGTAAAGCGTGGTCAGTCCCTTCCCGAGCGTAAACTTAAAAACCGTGCCGCGGCCGTTATCGCCCCCTACGTAGGTCGTACCGTAGAACCTTCCGTTTACAGTTTGAATCAGCGAGCCTATGGGGCCCGCGCCGTCCCTGCAATTGGACTGAGAACAGAAGTTGTATAGGACCGTGAACTTTCCCTCCGAAGTGATTCTGAAGATGGTGCCGCCGCTGTGCGAGCCACCGCCGGCTGCGACCCCATAAAACCTTCCATCGGTGCCTTGAACCAGCCCCGCCACTGGAGTCGAACCATCCAAGCACTTCGAGTTAGTGCAGAAACTATGCACCGTCATCAGCGTGCCTCCCGGGGTGATCTTGAAGATGGTGCCACATCCGTACGGCGCGTTATTGCAGAAAGAGCCGTCGGATGTTCCGCCTTGGTATGTTGTTCCGTAAAAACTGCCATCTGTACCTTCCACCACGCCTGCGGAAGGCAGGGAGCCATCCACGCAGCCAGTTTGGGGACAAAAGCTGTAGAGGGTAGTCAGTTCGCCGTCAGGAGTGGTTCTGTAAACTGTTCCATTAAAATTGGCCCCTGCCAGCCAAGTTGTTCCGTAGAAGTTACCGTCCGTCCCGAGAGTTACTCCGGCCAGAGGGTTCGCGCCATCTGGGCTGCCGGGGAAATTGAAGAGCGTCGTGAGTGTGCCGGTTGTGGTAGTACGGAAGAACGTGCCGCCAAAATCCGAGTGGATTGTCGTTCCGTACAAGTCGCCATCTAATCCCTGGACAACAGCATTTGGCTCAAACCCATCACCGCCGTCTATGTTGAAACTGGCCACGACGTTGAACGTTTGCGCCGATGCCGCAATCGAGGCAGCCCAGAAGAGTAGAGCGAAGAGAGCACTCCTCCAACGACGAACCGGGGGTTTCGACATGGCGTACTCCTTTGCGAACCACGACTTGAGTAAGGCATGAAGCGCGGAAGACTCACGTTGCATCCTCGCCTGAGACGGCGGATGCTGCAGAACGGCTAGAACCGGCCACAGAAGTGTGACCTTCGCTGGACGCAGTGTCAAGGTTGAAAGATGTTGCACAGCCGTCACTTGCGGCCTTGTCACGACAGCTTTCTGGGTAGACCTTTACGAGTACAGGCCGCCACGTGACGGCAAGCAAATGAAGTCTAGTCGGGTGCGTGAGCGCAACGAACACTCCGTCAACTTGAGAGAACGCGTCTACACGCCTAGTCAAATGGTGATAAATCCCTATCACTCAAAATCCCCCAGCGTTCTGTACCTGGAAGTGAATAGCCAACAAAGCGTCGATTGCGTGCTTGCCCCAGTGAGAATAAAAGCCGAGGCGCCATACCCAAATGGAATCCTCTGGCGCACTTCGCCCTGTTTCCTTGAGGACGACGCCCTCTTTCAAGTCACGATAGATGTCGGCAATATCATCGGCCAAACTCCCATAGATCGCTTCGGTGTGCCGAGTTGGATCAAACACCTGCCTGTAGATGTCCCATTCCCCAAACTTTTCCTTTAGAGAGTTGTAGAGCCACTCCCACTCTTTAACTCTCTGGCGAACGTTTTTCGGCTTCGGTTCGTGATTGTCGCTTGATTCAACGTCAGGCAGGCCGATAGCTTGATCGATCAGTTTTGGCAAGATTCGGTAAATCTGCGAGGCGAACTCGTTTCTGTTGAAGTTCTTTGACGAATCGACTAAAGCGCAGAATCGTTCCGCGATGTCACCGAAGCGATCTGCGAGTTCTGCGTTCTCGTTCGATGTTGCCATTGCGCCTGTCAGGATACAGGAACGATTGACGTAATATCCCGATCTCTAACAATGTCGGCACGGTCAAGCAGCTTTTGAGCACACTTCTGCATGCACTCATAGAAGAGAGCCATTTCGCTCTCGTGGATGGTTTGCGCCTTTCCACCCCAGGCTCGCTTTGAATCGTTCGGGTCTGGAACTCGGTCCGACCCAGCCATCTCTTCGATCACTTACTGCGATCAAGATTCGTTTCTTCGAACTCCCTCACTTACTGGGAGCGGGATGCCCAATCATTACATCGGTGATTGACTGCACACCATCGGGATGTCCGGGCTCTCCCGCGTGCGAACCGAGCTTTTTCCACGGGCCATAATCGCAGCCCTGGCGCCACATCCAGTACAGATGCACCGCCAGCTTCCGCGCCATCGCGACTTTGGCAATCTTCCTTCCCCGCCGCAATGGGCCTTATCGGCTAAGTGAATGAGACCCGGAATCGGCATGCTGAGCGAAGTCGTGGATCAATTCTGCGGTATCAGGGACCGCGCCTAATTGTTGAAACAGGCCAAGCGATTCCACCAATACCCAGTCCTCCGCAATCTTGCCGTTTGCAATGCGGTGTATCGTGATCATGCGGATTTGTAATCTTTTGCCCGTCGGCGAAATTCCCATCCATATCCCCTGATGGGTGCCTTCCATCACCAACTGGGTCACAACGCGGTCTGCCTCGGCGATCATCTGCTCGACATTAAAGCGCAGATCGGGGAAGCTCACTAGCCAACCTGATACGTGTTCCTTCATCCTCCCAGGCCCACGATGGGCAGGGTCAGCTAATACGCCAGAGCGAAGCTGATGGGTCACACAATCCTCAGAAAAAATCTCGTCTGCAACGTCGAGCCTGCGAGCATTCCACAATTCCTCAACGAATCTCTTGATGATGTGCTTGGCTGGCTGCATCGGCGGGTACCTCGCTTTGCGAATTCAATCCTATATTGCACGTCTGTCAATTGCCGATAAATCCCGATTTCACTCAGAACGCCAGCTCTCAGTCCAGTCGGCGGCTTGCTAGAAGGAGACGGGGACGTTTGCCGCGGATCTGGACCCAGAGACCCGACCAGGAGATCACAAATCAACGGAATCAGGGCCGCGCCTTGCGGAGAATGAAGATCATCTCCTGCGAGCGGTTGTCGAGCGGGGCCCTGTCGAACGATCCGTACTCGGCGACCGGCTCGAGTCCGGCGAGCAGGAACAGAGCCTGCAGATGCGGATAGGTGAAATACGAGAGCTTGAGCGTCTCGGTCTCTTCCCGCGTCGGCTGGCCGCGGTGGAAGGTCCGAAAATAGAACGTGAAGGTAAAACTCTGGTGGATCTTGTCGAACTCCGTCTTGCGGAAATAGCGACGCACCACGGTCTCCGGGTCTGACGCCGGAGACCACTCGGCCTCCAGAATCTCCTGGCCCATGGCCATGGGCAGCAGATCATACTTCGGATAAAAAACATCGAAGACCAGCTTGCCGTCTTCGGCGAGATGGCAGGCCGCCGACGTCAACGCACGCAGTTGATCGCGCAGGGTGTGCATGTGCTGCATCGGGCGGAAGGGGATGGTCACCAGAGCGAACTTGCGGTCCAGGCGCAGCTCGCGCATGTCGCCGGCATGAAGCGAGACCTTGCTCCGGACGGCAGGCGCTTCCTGCAAAAGCTTCTGCTTCAGGATCGCCATCATGGGT
>Ga0187846_10000677_pt1 | contig 19315 bp, 17 predicted proteins | sample TC_taG_FD_161473 | JGI IMG/M metagenome (GOLD analysis project Ga0187846, IMG submission 161473) | Biofilm microbial communities from the roof of an iron ore cave, State of Minas Gerais, Brazil - TC_06 Biofilm (v2) | ecosystem: Environmental > Terrestrial > Deep subsurface > Cave > Wall biofilm...
CCCGGCACCTGACCGATCCGCGGGGCAAGAACGTGCAGTTTCCACTCGCTGACCTGGTCCGGCAATCTGTCTACCGCCGCCTGGCAGGCTACGAAGACGTAACCGACGCGGAGCAGCTCTCTGACGATCCCACGTTCCGCTTGATCGGGTCAGAGTCGCTCTGGGAGCGCGGAGCGGCTCTGACGTCGCGGGTGCACTCGTTCGAGACGGAGCTATTGACAGAGGACAAGAATCTCACGGGGTTGGCGATGCTCAACCGGGATTTCATCGCGCGGGTGGAAGCGATGGAGTCCCCGCGGCGAGTGGTGCTCGACATCGATAGCACCGAAGTCCCCGTCTACGGTGAGCAGGAGCACAGCGCTTACAACGGTCATTTCGAAACTACCTGCTATCACCCGCTGCTACTATTCAATCGAGAGGGCGACTGTCTGGCGGTGAAGCTGCGGCCGGGGAACGTCCACACCGCCGAGGACTGGGACCGGGTGCTCCTGCCCGAGATCGAGCGGCAGCAGAAGCAGGATAAGGACGTGGTGGTGCGGGCCGACGCGGCCTTCGCCAAGCCGAAGCTCTACGAGGCCCTGGAGGCGCACGGCGTGAAGTACGCGATTCGCATCCCCTCCAACGACACACTGGAGCAGGTTGTTACGGAGTTGCTGAGGCGGCCCGTGGGACGCCCGAGCCACAGGCCTGTGGTCCGGTACAAGAACTTCCGGTACCAAGCAGCCAGTTGGAAGATCGCGCGGCGGGTCGTGGCGAAGGTGGAATTTCGCTACGAGGAGACTGTTCCCCCGTGTGGGCTTCATCGTGACAACCCTCGAGACGGACAACCGTGCGGTGGTGCGCTTCTACAACAAGCGCGGCACGGCGGAGCAGTGGATCAAGGCCGGGAAGGAGGCGGTCAAGCTGACGCGGCTGAGCTGCCACCGGTTCCGGGCGAACGAAGTGCGGTTGTGGCCGAGCGTGATCGCTTACAACCTGGGGAACCTCTGGCGGCGGCTCGCGCTGCCGAGGCGGATCGACACGTGGTCGCTCGTGAGCCTGCAACAGCGGCTCGTGAAAACGGGTGGGCGCTTGGTCAAGCACGCCCGGTACTTCTGGCTGCTGCTGGCCGAAGGGCACCTGACGCGGCGGTTATTCGGGGCGGTCGCGCAGCGCCTGGAGGCGCTATCGGTGCCCGCAGGGTAGCGAGCGTTCTCGTCACAGTCACTTTGGGTCCCAAGGGGCCGAAGGTGGCAGTGTCCGAGAAATCGGACGGGAGGACGTCCGTGACGGGTAGGAAAGGTTCTTGGGATGGTACAAATGGACTTTCGTGGGTGGACGCCGGGCGTGGGCCAGCCCGGAGATCGGACCGGGCCTTCCTGGAAGAGGAGTTCGAAAACTGAAAACGGAAATTCCCAACCACACGAAAATTAGGCTCCCGGGAGCCGTCCCACACTCGTCCCGGCAGCCGGCGCACGGCGGTGCGTCGCCCGCCGGCTTCCTCCGGGCGGACCCTCTCGGGGGCGCAGAGGAGGCCCGCCATGGAACGCTGGAAACCTGATCCGACGTTCTACCCCTCGCCGCGTAATGCTATGGAAGCTCCGGCCGAGCAACTCGCGTACGTCGTCACGCTGAACACGGACGGCAGGCGTCCCGATGCGCTGTGCGTGCTCGATGTAGCCCCCGGATCAACCGCCGCCGGCCGGGTGGTGAGCCGCGTTGAGATGCCGAAGAAGGGCGATGAGCTGCATCACTTCGGCTGGAACGCCTGCAGTTCCGCGCTCTGTCCCAATGCACCGCATCCGCACGTGGAGCGGCGCTACCTGATCGTGCCCGGCCTTCGCTCCTCGCGCATCTATGTCGTTGACACCAAACCCGATCCGCGCCGGCCGAAGCTGGTGAAAACGATCGAGCCGCCCGACGTGGAATCCAAGACCGGCTACAGCCGGCCGCACACAGTCCACTGCGGGATGGACGGGATCTACGTCAGCGCGATCGGCGCGCCAGACGGGGGAGGCCCCGGAGGCGTGTTCGTGCTGAACCACGACAACTTTACGGTCCGCGGCCCGTGGGAGGTGGAGCGCGGCCCCCAGTACCTCGCCTACGACTTCTGGTGGCATCTCGGACATGACACCATGATCACCAGCGAGTGGGGGACCCCGAACATGATCGAGGCCGGGGTCAATCCCGAGCTGTTGCTCGCGGGGAAATATGGCCACCAGCTCCACATGTGGGACCTCCGCCGCCGGCGTCACCTCCAAACGCTCGATTTGGGGCCCGAGCAGCAGTTTGTTCTGGAGCTCAGACCGGCGCACGATCCCGCCAAAGCGTATGGCTTTGTCAATGCCGTCGTCTCGCTCAAGAACCTCTCCTCCTCGATCTGGCTCTGGCACCGCGAAAACGGTGCATGGGCGGTCAAGAAGGTGATCGAGATCCCTGCCGAGGCGGCCGATCCGGATCGGCTGCCTCCGGCGCTGCAACCGTTCAAGGCCGTGCCGCCGCTGGTGACGGATATCAACCTGAGCCTGGACGATCGGTTCCTCTATGTGTCCTGCTGGGGGACCGGCGACTTCCGGCAGTACGATGTGACCGACCCGTTCGAACCCAGGCTCACGGGATCGGTTCGCCTGGGCGGGATCGTCTCCCACGCATCGTACCCCGGAGGCGGCCCCCTGAACGGCGGGCCGCAGATGCTGGAAGTAAGCCGCGACGGCAGGCGTATCTACGTGAGCAACTCGCTGTATGCCAGCTGGGATGCACAATTCTACCCGGAGGGAATCCGCGGCTGGGTGGTCAAGCTCGACGCGAATCCCGGAGGCGGGATCACGGTCGATCCCAAGTTTTTCGTGTCGTTTGAGGATGAACGACCCCACCAGATCCGGCTGCAGGGTGGCGACGCGTCGTCGGATTCTTTCTGCTTCCCGGGATGACCGGCCGTGGGCGCGATTGACCTGTGGCCATGGCTCGCGTTTGCCGGACTTGGGGCCTACCATGGGATCAACCCGGGGATGGGGTGGCTGTTTGCCGTTGCACTGGGCCTGCAGGAGAAACGCCGGGGAGCGGTCCTGCAGGCCCTGCCTCCCATCGCGCTGGGGCACGCCGCGTCAGTCGCTGGGGTTGTCTCGCTCGCAGCCCTCACCCAACTGATGCTGCCCCACCCCGTAATGCGTGGCGTCGCGGCGTCGGTTGTCCTGGGGTTCGGCCTGCTCCGCCTCCTTCGGACACGCCACCCGCGCTGGGTGGGCATGCGCGTCGGGGCGCGTGATCTCACCGCGTGGTCGTTCGTCATGTCGTCGGCCCACGGGGCTGGGCTCATGCTGGTCCCCGTGCTGCTCCGGTGCAATCTGGGAGGTAGCCATCCAGCGGGGCAGATCCACGGGCTCGTCGCGGCCTCGTTCGTCCCCCAACTCGCATACCCGCCCGCCTCCGGGTTCGTCGCCGCCGCCGTAGGGATGCATACCCTTGGTCTTCTCGTCGCCTCCGGCGTGGTAGCGGTAATCGTTTATGAGAAGGTGGGCCTGAGCCTGCTCCGACGCGCATGGGTGAACCTTGACCTCGTGTGGAGCCTTGCGCTCCTCGCCACGGGATTCATGACCCTGATCCTATAGCTCCGATCGGATGGATGCTCTACGATGACCCGCCGCTCGAGATACAAGGCGAGGGCGGCGGAAGTGTCGGCGGCCGTCCCCCAGGTGCCGCCGGGGTCCGATTGCGGGCAGCGTTGAGCTCCGGCCGGAGACCTGGAGGAAATCCCCGATTAAATCTTTAGAAGGATAAAGTTGCCAACGTCATAGTGAACACGCTATCGATGTTTTGTTCAGATTGAGGCAAAAGGCCAAATGTGACATCACTACTCGGACCTGCGCGTGTATACAGCGCTTCTCGCGTCTACTCACGCATCCGCTTCAGCGGCGTGCGCCGCGGCCTCGACGCCCGCGCGTGGTGGGAGGCGCAGCCCGGCGTCGCGCAGCACCTCCTCGAACGCAGCGAGGAAGTGGAAGACGTTCTTGGTTTCGGCGTTGTAGGCCATAAACCCGATGCGCCAGGCCCGTCCGCGCAGCGGGCCGAACGCCGCCATGATCTCGATGTTGTGCCGGGACAAGAGCGCCTCGCGGATCGATGTCTCCGAGATTCCCTCCGGTACGTTCACGATCGCGAGCATTGGGAGGCGGTGCGCCGGGTCGCCGAACAAACTGAGACCCATCGCCCCCAGCCCGGCGTGCAGCGCCGCGCCCGCCCGGCGATGTCTCGCCCACCGCGCTTCGAGTCCTTCTTCGTACACGAGCCGCAGGGCTTCCCGCAGGCCGTAGGTCAGACTCGTCGGCAGCGTGTGGTGGTTGAGACGCGCGGGACTCCAGTAGGCCTGGATCTGCGCCAGGTCCAGGTAGTTGCTCTGTGCCGGCCGCCGGCGCGAGGCGATCAGGCGATCCACCTGCGGCGTGTACGTGATCGGGGCCATCCCCGAAGGGCAGCCGATGCACTTCTGCGTCCCGCCGACGCACACGTCCAATCTCCAGAGGTCGGTCTCCACCGCCACACCGCCAAGCGTGAGCACCGCGTCGACGAGCACCACCGCGCCATGATCGTGCGCGAGCCGAACAAGCTCCGGAAGCGGCTGCAGCACGCCCGTAGAGGTGTCGCCGTGGACCAGCGCGACCACCTTGGGCCGCCCCCGGCGGAGGGCCTCCCGGAGGGTCTCCGGCTCGATCACTCGGCCCCACTCGACCGGCACCGGCACGACGTCGGCATCGCATCGAGACGAGATCTCCGCCAGCAGCTCGCCGAACCGGCCCGCCACCCCCACCACGACCCTGTCGCCCGGCTCAATCAGGCTGCAGAGCCCCGCCTCTAATCCGGCCCGGGACGTTCCGGAGACGGGGAAGGCCTGGGCGTTCCCCGTTCGGAACACGAACCGGCAGAGATCGGCTACCTCGTTCATGATGGCAGTGAACTCAGGATCGAACTGGCCGAGGAGCGGAAGCCCGAGCGCCCGCAACACGCGCGGGTCCGGGTTCGTCGGGCCGGTGCCGAACAGCAGGCGCGGCGGTGGGTTGAGATCGGTGAACCGGCGCATCGTCACAGCAGTTCCTCCTGCCCCGCGCCGAGTCCGCGGATCTTCGGGATCGGCTCGGGCCCCGAGACGTCGGGCGACGGCGGAGGTCCGGGCGATGCCACCGCGGGTGCCAGGCCCGCGAGATCGTCCGGCCGGACGGGCACGCGGTTCAACTCCCGGCCGGTCGCGTTCCGCAGCGCGGCGACAATCGCCGCGGTGGACACGACCGTGGAGGGTTCTCCCACCCCCTTGGCGCCGTAGGGGGACCCGGGCTCGGGCTCCTCGACGAGGATCGACGTCACGGGTGGCATGTCCAAGATCGTCGGGAGGAGATAGTCTGTGAACGAGGCGTTGCGGATCCTCCCGTTCGCCATTTGGATCTCCTCCATGAGGGCGAGACCCAGCCCCTGCGCCGTCCCGCCCTCGATCTGTCCGTGCACGTTTTGGGGATGGAGGGCGCGGCCAACGTCTTGGGCGGTTGCGATCTGCACGACCCGCGCCAGCCCCAGGTCGAGATCGACGTCCACAACGGCGCGCTGGGCGGCGAAGGCAAACGCCACGTGGGGGTCTCCCTGTCCCCGGGCATCGAGCGGCCGCGTCTTCCTGTGATGGTAGACGCGGGTCTCGACAATGGGCGTGTCGAGAAACTCCTCGATTCTGCCGACCGGGTCGCCACGGCGCAGCACCCACCCGCCGCCCAGCGCCAGATCCGTGGGGTCCTGCCCGCGGTCGGACAGGCGGCCGCGCACGCGCGTGAATAGTACGTCGCGGACGGCCGTGCACGCTGCTTGTACGGCGCCACCCGACATCATCGTCTGGCGCGATGCCGAACTCGATCCCGCCGACCCGACGAGGCCGGTGTCCGGGAGAAGAATCACCACCCGCTCCACTCCCAATTCGGTGCGGGCGATCTGCGCCAGGATGGTGTGAATCCCCTGTCCCACCTCCGCGGCGGCGCTCGCTATTTCGACCCATGGCCCCGCCGGTCCGGCCTGAAGGCGCACCCGCGCCTCGGCGGAGTCGTCGAAGCCTTCGCTGTAGGCGATGTTCTTGTACCCTACCGCAAAACCCACGCCGCGCCGGAGCTGCTCCCCCCGCGAGACATTTCCCGCCCCGCCGGGGTATGCCAGGGGATCCGGTGGAACGGCTCGTCCGCTGCGGTCGGCCGGCGCGCGCGGCGGCAGCGGGAGACTCGCGCAGCGGCGGATGACCTCGCGCACGGGCGCACTGCCGCGGATGACCTGCCCGGTCGGGAGAACGGCGCCCGGGGCGAGCGCGTTCTGCAGGCGCACTTCGACCGGGTCGCGCCCCAGCAGACGTGCGAGTTTATCCATCTGCGCCTCGTAGGCGAAGCAGACCTGGACGGCCCCGAAGCCGCGCATCGCCCCGCAGGGCGGGTTGTTGGTATAGACGGCGGTGCCTTCGATCAGCGCATTGGGCACCGCGTACGGCCCGGCGGCAAACGTGGACGCGTTGGCGATCACCGCCGACGACGACGAGGCGTACGCTCCTCCGTCGATCAGGATGCGGGCGCGCACGCACGTGAGCGTCCCGTCGCGCCGGGCCCCATGGCGCATCCAGGTACGGGACGGATGCCGGTGCACGTGACCGTAGAACGACTCTTCCCGGCCGTAGACCATCTTCACCGGCCTTCCGGTGCGCAGGGCGAGCATGCTGGCGTGGATGTGCATGCTGAGGTCTTCCCGGGCGCCAAACGCGCCCCCGACTCCGGCGAGATGGAGCCGAACTTTTTCCCGCGGAAGGTTGAGGCACGGCGCGACCTGCTGCCTGTCGACGTGGAGCCACTGTGTCGCGACGTAGAGATCGACGCCCCCATCCGATGCGGGGATCGCCATTCCTGCCTCCGGGCCCAGAAACGCCTGATCCTGCATCCCCGTCTCGTAATACCCTTCCACCCACGCGTCCGCGGGAGCGTCCGGATCGCCATGGACGATGCGAATGTGCCGCAGGACGTTTCCGAACTCGTGGACGCGGGGAGCATCGGGGTGCAGGGCCCGCTCCATATCCACGATGGCGGGAAGGACTTCGTACGTGACGTCGATGCGCTCCGCCGCCCTCCGGGCCGTTTCGAGATCAGTGGCCGCGAGGATGGCCACCGGATCCCCGGCGTACCGGACGCGGTCCCAGGCCAGGACGGGCTGGTCGGCGAATTCCAGCCCGTACGCCTTCTTGCCCGGAACGTCCTGCGCCAGCAATACGGCCGCGACGCCGGGGTACGCCACGGCCCCGGCGATGTTGATCGCGCGGATCCGCGCGTGGGGATGGGGGCTGCGCACGGTATGGCCCCACAACATCCCTTCGGCCCAGAGATCGCTGCCGAACAGGAAGGTACCTTTGACCTTCGGAACCGCGTCAACCCGGGCGGCGTCCTCCCCTACCCTGCCCCGGGTCACCGGCACCGTGCGGACGCTCACCGGGCCGTCCTCCCCTCGCTCCGCGCCACGAGACGGCGGCCGAGACGTCGTGCGGTGTCCGCGATTTCGTCTTCGTCAGCGGTCGCAAGCCGCCCGTCCCGCACTACCGCTCGACCCTCGACGAACAGGTCGCGGACCCGCTGCGGCGCGCAGTACACGACCGCGGCCACAAGGTCCGCTTCGGCGCCCGCCGTGGCGAGACCGTCGACTGGAATGAGCGCGATGTCGGCGCGCTTTCCCGCCTCGAGCGACCCGATGTCGTCGCGGCCGAGACAGGCCGCGCCCCCCCGGGTGGCGATCCACAGCGCCTCACGCGCGCTCATCCAGCCCTTCGGGCGTGCGCGGGCGACGAGCATCCCCAGCCGCGCCTCCGCGAGCATGTTCCCGGTGTCGTTCGACGCCGAGCCGTCCACGGCGAGCCCCACGGGGACGCCCGCCTCGCGAAACGCCTGCGCGGGCGCGATGCCGGAGCCCAGGCGCAGGTTGCTGGTGGGACACCAGGCCACGGCGGCCCCACTCCGCGCCATCCGGCGGATATCGTCGTCGCCGAGGTGGACGCAGTGCGCAAACCAGACGTCGGGACCGAGCCAGTCGAGCCGCTCGAGCAATTCCAGGGGGCGGCACCCGTACGTCTGCCGGCAGAATTCATCCTCGTCCGGCGTCTCGGCGAGATGCGTGTGCAGCCGGACTCCGAGGCGCCGGGCGAGGGCGGCCGACTCCCGCATCAGTCGGTCGCTCACCGAGAACGGTGAGCACGGCGCCACGGCGATGCGCAGCAGAGCGCCGGGCGAGGGATCGTGCAATCGCCGCACGACGTCTTCTGTCTCGGCCAGAATCGCGTCGAGGTCCTCTACGACCGAGTCCGGCGGAAGCCCGCCCTGTGACTCCCCTCGGTCCATGGAGCCTCGCGAGGGGTGGAACCGCAGCCCGATCTCCCGCGCGGCGTCTACTTCTGCCGCGAGCACCGCCAGACTCTTCCCCCGGGTGGGAAACAGGTAGTGGTGGTCGGCCGTGGTCGAGCAACCGGAGAGGGCCAGTTCCGCGAGGGCCGCGCGGGCCGCCGCTCGCGCCCACTCCTCATCGAGGCCGGCCCACACGGGATACAGCGCCCGTAGCCACCCGAACAGGCGCTGATCCTGCGCCCGCACGCGCGTGAGCGTCTGATACAGATGGTGGTGGGTGTTGATGAAGCCCGGCAAAGCGATCGTCCCGCGGCCATCCACGCGCGCCGCGCCGGTTGCCTGAGGGGTCGCGGGCCCGATTCGTGAGATCACGCCGTTCTCGATGAGAATGGACCCGCCCCGGATCTCCGTCCCCGCGTCATCCATCGTGACGACCGCCTCGCACGCCTCGATGAGGATCGGGTCCATCAGCCCACCCCGAGAGATCGCGTGGCCGATACGAGTTTCACGTGGTCCCCCGCATCCGATCCGAGGCCAGCTTCACGGCATCCAGGATCTTTTGATAGCCGGTGCACCGGCAGACGTTCCCTGACAGCGCCTCCCGGATGGTCGCGTCGGCGGGAGACGGGTCCCGCGCCAGGAGATCCGCGACGGCGACGATGAGCCCCGGCGTGCAGAATCCACACTGGACCGCTCCGGTGGCGAGAAACGCCTCCTGCACAGGGTGCAACTGTCCGGCGGACGCCAGGCCCTCGACCGTACGGACCTGGCGCCCTTCCGCCTGGGCCGCGAGCACGAGGCATGAACAGACGAGCTCGCCGTCCAGCCAGACCGAGCACGAGCCGCACTCGCCCTGTTCGCATGCGTTCTTTGACCCGGGGAGTCCAAGGTGCTCCCGCAGCATCGCAAGCAGGCTGGCCCCCGGCCAGACGTCCGCCGTCATCCACTCGCCGTTCACGCGCGTCCGGACGCGCATTACCCGCCCCTGCGCGGCCCGGTCGCGGCTGGCCGGGCGCGGTCCGCGAGGGCCCAGGTCATGGCGCGCCGCGCGAGGACGGCGCAGGCATGCCGCCGGTAGGCCGCCGTGCCGCGGACGTCATCGATCGGCTGCGCCGCCTCCGCGACCCGCGCGCCAAATTCCTCGATCGCCGACGGCGCCACAGGAACCGCCGGATCATCCCACGCTCCCGCGCTGGACACGGCGAGGGCGATCTGCGCTTCCGCCTCGCGCGCTCGTAGAATTGTGGGACCGACGGACCCGAGCGCGACCCGCACCTCCCGCCGCTCCTCATCGACGGCGAGGCAGAGGCTCGCAATCGCGATGACCATGGCGTTCCGGGGGCCGACCTTGGAGAAGGATCCGGGGCCGCGGGTGATGCGCCACCGCGCGCCGAGGATGAGCGCGTCCGGTGCAAGGGTGGTCTTCTTTGGGCCGACGAGGAACTGGGTCCACGGCACGCGTTGGGTGCCACCCCGGGCGGTCGCCAGCACCACCTCGGTCTCGTACGCTGCCAGCACAGGAAGCGCGTCCCCCGCGGGAGACGCGGTGCCCAGATTCCCCCCCACGGTCCCGCGATTCCGGATCTGCGGCGACCCGACCGTCCGGGACGCCTGAACCAGCGGAGTGAACCCGGCGAGCTCCGCGATGATCCGGCTGTACGTCACCCCCGCGCCAAGAAACATCGTCCCCCCCTCGCGCGCCCAGCGGCGCAGTTCGGGGAGACGCGACACGTCCATCAGCGCCGCCGGCCGCCGCCGGTCGAAATTCACATCGACCATGAGATCCGTCCCACCGGCGATGGGGACGGCCTCTGGGTGGGCCGCCTTCATCTCCAGTGCTTCGTCGAGCGTCCGGGGGAGCAGGATGTTCACGGCGTGTGGCCGGGGCGCCGCAGCCGGTAGCGATCCCGGGCGATGGCGACCAGGTCGGTCACCGCCGCTTCGAGTTCCTCCCGCCGCGTGCGCCGCAGCCGCTCGCGCAGGACGCCCAGGATCTCGGTCTTCGACCGGCGGTTCACGAAGACGACAAAGCGAAAGCCGAACCGGTTTTCGTAGGCTAGATTCAACCTGGCCAGCTCTTCCCCGGTCGCCGGATCGTCGTCGCCGCCCTGCTCGCGGGCCGCCTGCGGCGACAACCGACGGGCGCCGATCCGTGGGTGGGCGTTGAGCGCCTCGATCAACTCTTCCTCGGGAACGTCGCGCAGGAGATGCCCGGCGTCGCCCAGGGGATCCTCGCGGACGGCCAGCCGCTCCACGAGACGCGAGCGTCCTTCGAACAATCGGCTCAACTCATCGGTGCTCAGCTTCCGCGGTAGGTCGTGCATGCGTAGGGAGACACGAGCAGCGGGATATGATAATGGCGCCGCGGATCGGCGACGGCAAACTGCACTTCGAGCCGCGTGATGAACGACGCGGGGACAAAAAACACGAGGCGGTACGTTCCGGGCTGCAGGACGCCACGGACGAGGTCGGCGATGCGGCCGTCTGTGTTGGTCTCTTGAGCCGACAGCAAAGCGCCGTCTCGGTAGAGCTCGACCCGCACCCCCGCCGCGGGCTCGCCTCTCCCGGTATCGAGCACGTGCGTCGAGATCGACGTGCGCGAAGAGTCGCTCATGGCCGAGCCTTTCTACGCCTCCCTGCCCCGGCACTCCTCCACCCACGGCCGGATGCGGGGGCCGCGCCTCGTGCGCGGACGCATGAGAGGGACGCCCTGCGGGCGGCGCGAAACAGGGAGGTGTCGCGAAGACGGTACTGCTGGCGAGGGGGGATCTGGATGCGCGTAGTGGGGCGTCGGCTTGGGCTCCTGCTCATCGGTGTGGTGGTCCTGGCGGTGATCGCCGGTCCATCGCCAGGTGCCGAGAGACTCAAGGTGGGGTTTGTCTACGTCGGACCGGTCGGAGACGCCGGCTGGACGTATGAGCACGATCAGGGCCGGAAGTACCTGGAGGCGCATGACCCCGGGGTGGTGACGACCGCCGTCGAGAATGTGGCGGAAGGCGCGGATTCCGAGCGCGTGTTCACGGACCTGGCCCGCAAGGGCTACAGACTGATCGTCGGCACGTCGTTCGGGTACATGGATCCGATGGTCAAGGTCGCCGGCGAATTCCCCAATGTCGACTTCGTCCACATCTCCGGATTCAAGCGGGCGAAAAACCTCATGACCGCGTTCGGCCGAATCGAGCAGCCGCGCTACCTGAGCGGCCTCGTCGCCGGCGCCGTGACGAAGTCCAATATCATCGGGTACGTCGCCGCGCACCCGATCCCCGAGGTCGTCCGGGGGATCAACGCCTTCACCCTGGGCGTGCGGGCGGTCAACCCCCAGGCCACCGTGCGCGTGGTGTGGTCCAATACCTGGTACGATCCGGCGCAAGAGAAAGAAGCCGCGGAGAGCCTCCTCAACGCCGGCGCCGACGTGATCGCTCAGCATCAGGACTCCCCCGCCGCCGTACAAGCCGCCGCGGCCGCAGGGAAGTACGCGGTCGGCTACAACTCGGACATGAGCAGGTTTGGGCCTCGGGCGTTCCTCACCGCGCCGGTGTGGAACTGGGGGCCGATGTACCAAACGATCGCCAAGCAGGTCGAGGCCGGCACGTTTCAGGGAGAGGACCTGTGGTGGGGGATGGACAGGGGCGTCGTGGACATCGCCCCCCTGGGGCCGATGGTGCCGGCCCGTGTACGGCGTCTGGTCATGGCCAAGAAGCGCGCAATCATCGCGGGGGCGTTCAATGAGTTCGCCGGACCGATCATAGACCAACGGGGCACGCTCCGGATCCCGAAGGGGGGCGCCGTCACTGACGCCGACCAGCTGTCGATGAACTGGTTCGTCAAAGGCGTTGTCGGTACCGTACCGGTGAAGTAGCGCACTCGTCCACAGACAGGAAGGCGCGGGCGCGCGAGAGGGGGACGAAGGCATGGCCCAGTCTGATGGATCGTCCGGCTCCGGGATCACAGGCGGGAAGCTCGACCGGCGGCAGTTCCTCCGAACCGCCGGGGCCGGACTGGCGGCGGCCGGCGTCCTGGGACTCGATCTTGCCGCGGCATCCCAGCGCGCGACGGCGGCCGCCGCGGGGAACGACCAGGGAACCCTGATCGTGGGCGGGAACGCCCAGTTCCGGACACTCGACCCCGGGCGGACCATCGAAGTGACCGGGATGATGGTCGAGAAGGTCACCTACGACACGCTCGTCACGTTCGACGGGGAAGACCTGCGCACGCCCCTGCCGCATCTCGCGACCGACTGGAAGGTGAGCGCCGACGCCAAGACGTTCACGTTCACGCTGAGGCCCGATGTGCGGTTCGCGAGCGGGAACCCGTTGACCTCGGCGGATGTCAAGTGGACGTTCGACCGGGTGCTCAACTTGAAGGCGAACACGTTCTTTCTCTTCGAGGGCGTCGACGCAGTTGACGCCCCGGACCCGCGGACCGTGGTGATCCACACGAAGGCCCCGCAGCTGTCCCTGATTCCCATCCTGTCGCATCCGGGGTTGGGGGTCCTCGACCGGGCGCTCGTCATGCAGAACGGCGGTGACGCCGGCCCCGACGCGAAGAACGCCGACCACGCCGAGCCCTACCTGTTCCAGCACTCCGCCGGCAGCGGGCCGTTTGCGATTCAGAGCTACACCGCCGGAGAGGAGCTCGTCCTGGTCCGCAACCCGCGCTTCTGGGGCAGGCCGGCCAGCCTCGAGCGCGTCATCATTCGGAACGTGCCGGACCCCGTGACGCAGGCGCTGCAGGTGATCCGCGGGGACCTGGACCTCGCGTCCAACATCGGTCCAGACCAAATCCCGCCGCTCCGCCGTGTCCCGAGCGTGGTCGTCAAAACGAGCCCGGCGGCGACAACCTTCTACGTGCTCATGAATGACAATCCCGACGTCGGCGGGCCGTTTGCCAACCCCAAAGTCCAGCAGGCGGTGCGGTACGCGCTCGACTACGACGGGATCATGAAAATCGCCGGCCAGGGCGCCGTGCGGCTCGCGGGCGTCATCCCCACGCTCTTGCCGGGGTCGCTTCCCAGCGCGGCCGCCCCGCGGACCGACCGAGAGCGCGCGAAGACCCTACTGAGGGAGTCCGGCCTGGGGACGGTGCAGGGCAAGTTCTCCTACTCGAGCGACGCGATTCAGTTCGGCATTCCGACCGCGCTGCTGGCGCAAAAGATCCAAGCCGATCTCGCGGCGGTCGGGATCGAGCTCGCGCTGGATGGGCTGCCGATCACGACGTCGCTTACGCTGTACCGAACCGGGAAGGATCAGTTCGGCGTGTGGGGCTGGGCCGCCGACTACCCGGACGCGACCGATTTCCTCGTGTGGGCGCCGGGCCGAGTGGTCGGAAAGCGGGCCGGCTGGCTGCCGTCGGCGTCGCCGGACGCGGAGAAGCTTGGGCTCCTCGCGGACACCGCGGAGGCGGAAGTGGACGAAAAGAAGCGCATCGCGCTCCTGCAGCAGTACGAGGAGACGCTCGCGCAGATCGGACCCTACGTGCCCCTCTTCCAGCCGGCGATCCCGTACGCCTTCCGGGCCAACGTCCAGGGCGTGTCCTACAACAGCGTCTGGGCCATCGACCTGTATCCGATCCGGAAAACGACGTAAGCGAGGACTCAGATGCGCCGCCGGACGTTTCTGAAAGCGGCTGGGGGTGCGGCCGGGCTCGTCCTGGCGGGGCGGAGGTCCGCGGCGACCTTCGTCCGCGCGGCGACGGCGGCGGACCAGACGACCCTGATCATGGCGCCCAACTTCGTCATCCGGAGCCTGGATCCGGGGCACACCCTCGAGCCGGACGGTGAAATGGTCACCCATGCGTGCTACGACGCGCTGGTAACGTTCGACGGCGCGGATTTGTCGACCCCGAAGCCGCACCTCGCCACGTCCTGGACTGTATCTGATGGGGGGCGGGTCTACACGTTCACACTCCGCCCCAACGTGCAGTTCGCGAGCGGCAACCCGCTGACGTCGGCCGACGTCAAGTGGTCCTTCGACCGGGTCATCCACCTCCAGTCGAATCCGGCGTTCTTCCTGGCCAACGTCGATGACGTCCAGGTCCCCGATCCCCAGACCGTCGTGCTGCGCCTCAAGCAGCCGCAGCCGTCGATTATCCCCATCCTCTCGAACGGGGCGCTCGGGGTCATGGACAGCCGCCTCGTCGCGGACCAGGGTGGCGATGCCAGCCCGGATGCCAAGACCAAGGATCAGGCAGAAGCCTGGCTGCAGTCGCACTCGGCGGGCAGCGGGCCGTTCATGATTCAAAGCTATACGCCGACGGAGGAACTCCAGCTCGTCCGCAATCCCCGTCACTGGCGGCCTCCCGCGCAGATGGATCGCATCGTGCTCCGCCGGGTGCCCGAGGCCTCCACACAGGCCCTGCAGCTTGCGCGCGGAGACATCGACCTGGCGCTCGGTCTCGGTCAGGCGACCCTTGAGACGCTGCGCCGCGTGCGGTCGGTCACCATCCAGTCGAGCATCGTCGCGACATCGTTCGTGATGATGGTCAACATGGATTCGGCGCTCTCCGGCCAGCTCGCGACCCCCAAGGTGCTGCAGGCCATTCGGTACGCGCTGGACTACGACGGCATCCTGGCCATCGCCGGTCCCGGCGCACAGCGGATGGCCGGCGTGATTCCGAACGACCTGCCCGGGGCGCTCGATCCGCGGGAAGCCTTCAAGACGGACAAACAGAAAGCGGTGGCGCTCCTCCGGGAGGCCGGGTTGACCGAAGCCGCGGGCCGGTTGATGTTTTCGAGCGACGCCACATCGTACGGCATCCAGTACTCGCTGCTGGCGCAAAAGATTCAGGCCGATCTCGCGTCCGTCGGCATCAAGGTCGACCTGGACGGGCTGCCGGGCACGATCGAACTGGGTCAGTATCGCGCCGGCAAGGCGCCGGCCCTGTTCGGCGGCTACGCCGCCGACTACCCGGACGCCACGGATTTTCTCGTCTACCTCCCCGGGCAGCTCGTGGGCAGGCGCATGAACTGGCCCGCGAACGCCAGCCCCGCGGCGCAGGAACTGGCGCAGTGGGGCGACCAGGCGACGCAAGAAGGCGATCCCCGGGCGCGCGTCGCGCTGCTGCAAAAGATCCAGCGGCGCCTGTTGGAGATTGGACCGTACGCGCCGCTGTTCACCCCCGCCCTCCCGTTCGGTCACCGCGCGGACTTGCGGGGGGTGACGTACAACAGCGTATGGGAAGTTGACTTCTACACCATCCGCCGCGCCTGACATGCCGGCCCCGTGACCCTGCTCGCGTACGTGGGGCGGCGCGCCCTCGTGCTGCCCGTGATGCTCGTCGGAATCACGCTGCTCAGCTTCATCCTCTCGCACGCGGTGCCATCGGATCCGGTGGCCGTCAATCTGGGTGAGCTGGCCGCCGCGAACCCCGACACCGTCGCGGCGTTTCGACACCGGTGGGGGCTCGATCGCCCGCTGCCGCAGCAGTATCTGATCTATCTCTGGAACCTCGCCCACGGCGACATGGGAGTGTCGATCACTACGCATCAGCCGGTGCTGATCGATCTGCGCCATCACCTGCCCGCGACGGTCGAACTCGCCGTGGCGGCGATGCTCCTGAGCCTCGTCATCGGCATTCCGCTCGGGATCACCTCGGCTATAAGGCGCGACAGCCTCGTCGACCAGGTCGGCCGAAGCGTGTCGCTGGTCGGCGTGTCGATGCCGGTGTTCTGGTTGGGGTTGATGACACTCGTGATCTTCTACGCCCGCCTGGGCTGGGCGCCGTCGGCGGGGGAACTGAACCCGCGGGTGGCCACGCCGCCCTTCGTCACCGGATTCGTCGTCGTGGACGCGCTGCTGGCCGGCCAGGGCGGCATTGTCCCGGATGCGCTCGCGCACCTCGCCCTGCCCGCGCTCGTGCTGTCGTCGTACAGCATCGGGGTGATCACCAGGATGATGCGTGGCAGCATGCTGGAGGTGCTCGGCGAGGACTACGTCCGCACGGCGAGGGCGAAGGGGCTGTCCCGGTGGATCATTACGCTGCGCCACGCGGCCCGCAACGCCCTGCTGCCGGTCATCACCGTCATCGGATTGAGCTTCGGCGGGTTACTGTCGGGGGCGGTCGTGACCGAGACGGTGTTCGCGTGGCCCGGACTCGGATCGTACGCCTTTCAGAGCGCCACGTCGCTGGACTTTCCGGCGATCATGGGGGTCGGCATCGTCGTCGCGTCCGTATATGTGCTCGTCAATCTGGTCGTGGACGTCGCCTACGCCGTCGTGGACCCCCGAATCCGGATGGGCTGACCGATGGCGCTTACCGTCCAGGTACTCCCGACGCCTCGGCGGCCGCTGTTGTCGAGGCTGCTGCCTCGGGTGTTCACGCGCTCACCGCTCGCGCTCGGCGCTCTGACCATTGTGACCCTGTGGGCGGCCGTCGCGTTGGCCGCCCCGCTGCTGGCCCCGTACGGCCCACTCGCCCAGGACATCGGGGACCGGCTCTCGCCGCCGACGTCCGCGCACTGGTTTGGGACAGACCCGCTTGGTCGAGACATCCTCACCCGCGTCGTCTACGGAGCTCGTCTGTCCATTCCCGTCGGCATCGCCGCGGTCGCCCTCGCCGCCCTCCTGGGGACGTTGATCGGGAGCGTGGCCGGCGTGGCGGCCGGGATCGTCGAAGAGGTGATCATGCGCGCCACGGACCTGATGCTCGCGTTTCCGACGGTGATCCTGGCGATGATTATCTCCGCCGCCCTGGGGGCCGGCATCCGGAACGCCGTCATCGCCATCATGATCGCCTGGTGGCCTTCGTACGCCCGATTCGCCCGCGGGCTCGTCCTGGCCGCCCGGGAGCGGGAATACGTGGAGGCGGCTCGGGCCGCCGGCGCGTCTGCGGGGCGCGTGTTCATGCGGCACATTCTGACGACCATCATCTCGCCGATTGTCATCCTGAGCACGTTGGACGTGGGGCACGCCATCCTGACCTTTGCGTCGCTCAGCTTTCTCGGGCTCGGGCCGCCCCCGCAAATCCCGGAGTGGGGCTCGATGATTGCCGCCGGGAGGGACTACATCGATCAGGCATGGTGGATCGGCACGTTTCCGGGTCTGGCCATCCTGTCGCTCGCGCTCGCGCTGAACGTGGTCGGCGACAGCCTGCGCGACGCGCTCGACCCCCGGCTGCGGAAGAGCTGAACCGGAGGGGAGGAGGGTGCCCCCTCGTGGGTGCGACGCGGCGCGGATCTGACGGAGTGGCCGGGCGGGACGCCTCGGGCCGAGGCGCCGCCGGTCCGGTGACCGTCCTCATCGCCTCCTACCTGGAGCGCGAGCACGTCGCGCGCATTTCGCGCACAAGCGGCGCGCGCGTGATCTACGACCCCGATCTCTTGCCCCGTCCCCGCTACATCGCGGATCACACCGGCCTGCCGCTGGACCGGCCGCCGGCCGCCGAGCGGCGGTGGCGCGGGTATCTCGCCGAGGCGGACGTGATGTTCGACTTCGACTACACGCACCTGCACGATCTGGTGCAGCTGGCCCCGCGAGTGCGGTGGATCCAGGCGACGAGCGCCGGGATCGGCCAGATGCTCCTGCGGACCGGGCTGATCCGCACGCCGATTGTGTTCACGACGGCGAGTGGGATTCACGCGACGCCGCTCGCGGAGTTCGTCCTCTTCGCGCTCCTGGCGTTCGCCAAGGATTTCCCCCGGCTCGTGCGCGACCAGGCCGCCCACCGGTGGGTGCGCTACTGTGGCCGGGAGCTCCGAGGGACGAGCGCCGGCATCATCGGTTTAGGGCAGGTCGGACGTGCGGTCGCCCGCGCCTGCCACGCGCTCGGCGTTCGGGTGATCGGGACCAGGCGGACGGCGACCGGGCCTCGCGCGGCCATCGAAGGCGTGGACGTGCTCGTTCGGTCGGGGGAACTGTCCACGATGCTTCGGGAGGTCGATGCGCTCGTGCTGGCGTGCCCGCTCACGCCACAGACGCAGGGATTGATCGGAGACGCGGAGCTCCGGAGCATGAAGCGCGGCGCCATTCTCGTGAATATCGCCCGAGGGGCGGTGGTCGACGAGCCGGCGCTGATTGCGGCGTTACGAGACGGCCACCTCGGCGGAGCGGCGCTGGACGTGGCCGCCACCGAGCCGCTTCCGGCGGACAGTCCGCTGTGGGACTTGCCCAATGTGCTGATCAGCCCGCACTCGGCGAGCACCGCGGACACCGAGAACGCGAAACTGACAGACCTCTTCTGCGAGAATTTGGGGCGCTACGTGCGTGGGGAGGCCCTGCTCAACGTCTTCGATTGCGAGCGGTTGTATTAAGCCCTATTGAGCGGCGTCGCCCGCATCGGTGCGAACGCTACGGTCCCTTGTCGAGGGCGACTCCGCTGGCGGTGAGCGTGCCGTTCTCGTTCGCTCGCCCGAACGCGAGGATATGCCGGCCTATCTTGAGGTCCCCCCGCGCCCCGGCGACCGCCCGGCGGATGTCAGTGGCGGGCGTGACGATGACCGTGGCCGTTCCTCCCTGATAGGGGAGCGTGAGCGTCTCACCGGACACGCCGCCTACTGTCGACGAGATCACCGCGTTCGTCATGATGTTCCCGTTGACCCACGGGAACTGCCGAGCGGGCACCTGGCCACGCCTCTCGGGGGCAAAGAGGTGGATGACGACCGCCCTCAGCGAGCCGTTCGGCTCCCGATGGGACTCCACCCCAATCAGCACTCCCACCTTCAGATCCGCCAGCCGGGCGGGCAGCCAAACCTCCACCCGTGTCGTAGGGGTCATCTGGATCTGTTTACGGCCCGCGGGCGTGGTGACCTCGAGCATGTCGGGGCCGACCGCGGCGATGGTCCCCGCCACGATCGCCGGCGGGAGAGGCGGGGCTGCTACACTCTGGGTAAGCGGCGCGCCGGCGAGAAGCACGAGAAGTGCCACTAGAGCAGTCCAACGTCGCATACGGATCACCTCACTACTACGGCGTTCGCCGCGGCTCGGCAGCTCCCTGTTCCGACCGATTCGGCC
>Ga0187846_10000678_pt1 | contig 19297 bp, 24 predicted proteins | sample TC_taG_FD_161473 | JGI IMG/M metagenome (GOLD analysis project Ga0187846, IMG submission 161473) | Biofilm microbial communities from the roof of an iron ore cave, State of Minas Gerais, Brazil - TC_06 Biofilm (v2) | ecosystem: Environmental > Terrestrial > Deep subsurface > Cave > Wall biofilm...
AGGTGGGCTGTTACTGCCGTTCGGGTGACTTTGAGAGTCGCGCTTAAATCCTCAACCGTCTGTCCCCCCTCGATGCGGAGCAATTGCAAGACTCTTTCTCGCGTCGGACGCATAGTCCAAACATACCGGTCCTCAGCCAAATATTCAAGTTACAGTAATTTTACATAATATTATTGATACTATAGTTCACATGTGTTAGGATCGAGGCCACAACCGATTTGATTCCTGGCATGCCATTGCACATGCGTGTCGCGGTGGGCTCCACCAGCAGAGGGCAAAAGGCGGCATCCGTGCGGGAGAAGCCAGGTCCAAAATTCACCGGAGGTCGACGAAAGTCGACTTCAGCGGCGAATCGGAGTGCTACCAAGGTTCAGTCGGTTCAGTCCCTTGCAACATTTCTGGAGCCGCGTCACTACCGGCGGGGTGAGTTCGTCTTTCACATGGGGGAAGAAGCCAGTCGCCTGTACGTTGTCGAGCAGGGGATCATCAAGGTCAGCAGGACGCTGCCGACAGGGGACGAGCGGCTGCTTCAACTCCATAAGCCTGGGGATACCTTCGGCTGGTTCTACATAAACCGGTTTACGCGCTGGACGGTCGCAGCGCAAGCTCTCACGAGCGCTACCGTGAGGACGATTCGGCGTGACGCTTTGACACCCCGGCTGAGCGCGACTCCCGCCTTCCCCATGAACTTCGTAGATAACCTCATCGAACAGCTCCGTCGTATGCTGGTGCGCGTCGAGGCACTGGAGCATCCGGAGCCAGGGCCTCGGTTGCTTGCGATACTCGCAGACCTGGCCGAGTACCTCGGAGAGCCCGCGGGCGATAGCTACACGCTCCCCGGAGTCCCCACCCAAGGGGATTTGGCTCGGATGGCCGGTCTCAATCGAAGCACGGTCAATCTCCTCATTAACGGTTATCGGCGCGAGGGGATACTGGGTGGTCGGCGGGGTATTCTTGTCGTTTACGGAGCGCCCACGCGAGCCATCTTAATGAGGGCCGGTCTCGTCGTCAGCTAACCGTTCCATCGCGCAGTATACGCTGCCAAAACGCAGTCATGTGACAGGTGCCGAGAAAACGGCGCATCCCGTATTTTGAGCGGAACCCAAGGTCTGTGTGCGCCGAGCGGACATGTTGCGTGCACAACATCACGCTCGGGCGTCCGGTGCTAGGATTTCCGTAGAGTCCAGAAGCCTCCCCGTCCATGAGCACCGGTGCGACAGGAGGTGAACGGGATGATGTCCAGAGTTTCTTCCCTCTTTCTTGTCGTCGCGTTGTGTCTTGGGGTTACGCTTGCGCTGGTTTCCGGCTTACCGGTCTTCAACCACCCCGCGAGCGCGCAACGAGTGACAGTGGGAGAGTTCGATCGCGCGATCGCCGAAAACGCCCGACAGATGCTTGGCGAGGGGCGGCGTATCTTCCGCTACGACACTTTCGGAGACGAGGCGTGGTGGGGCGACACGCTGGGACTGCATCGGGCCATTGAGGGCGTGAAATTCGGTGGCGTGGGTCCCGGCGTGAGCCCGAAAACCGCGCTGGCGGTGGGACTCAAAGTCGACATGGACGCGCTGCCGGCCGACCTCACAGAACAGATCAAGGCGGGGAAGGTCAACCTCGATGATCCGGCGACCACGCTTGCGCTCCTCAGGATCAACGCCGTAGTAGGTGTGACGGGATTTTTCAATCCCGACGGAAGTCTCAAGTCGATGGGCATCCAATGCGCATTCTGCCATTCGACGGTAGACAACGCCTTCGCACGGGGAATCGGCCACCGCCTCGACGGGTGGGGGAACCGAGATCTTAACGTTGGCGCGATCGTCGCGCTGGCGCCCAATCTGCAACCGTTGGCTTCTCTGCTTGGGGTAGACGTTGGAACAGTTACGAGTGTGTTGATGAGCTGGGGGCCGGGGCGGTTTGACGCCGAGCTCGACAAGGACGGGAAAGCCTTCCGGCCCGACGGGAAACAGGCCGGGACCATCATTCCGAATGCGTTCGGTCTGGCCGGTGTCAATCTCCACACCTGGACGGGCGCGTGGGGCACGGTCACATATTGGAACGCCTACGTCGCGAATACAGAGATGAAGGGGAAGGGGACGTTCTTCGACCCGCGGCTCGACGATCCGAAGAAATACCCGGTAGCCGCCAGGAGCGGCGCCGGCCATCTCCACAGTTCCCCCGATCTCATCACCCCCAAGCTGGCCGCCCTACACTTCTACCAGCTCTCCATCCCGGCTCCCACGCCTCCCGTCGGCTCCTTTGATCCAGAGGCGGCGGCCCAAGGCCGGGTGCTATTCGAGGGGAAGGCTAAGTGCGCAGGGTGCCACGTGCCCCCGTTGTATGTCGAACCGGGATGGCCGCTGCACACAGGCGAGGAGATTGGGATCGATGACTTTCAGGCCGACCGCGCCCCCGACAACCGGTACAGAACCGCCCCCCTGCGCGGGCTCTGGACGCGCCTGAATGGCCCCGGGTTCTACCACGACGGCCGTTTCCGCGACCTGCGCGCTGTGGTCGACCATTACAACGTGCATTTCCAACTCGGCCTGAGCGACCAGGAGATCGGTGATCTCGTGGAGTTCCTGAAGTCTCTGTAACGCTCGGCTCCCTCGGAAGAGACGTAGTCTACGTCGCGGAAGAGAATTGGTCTCCGTCTCCCAGCGCTTTGCGATTGGGGGGGCGGTTCTCTGTTCCTCGACTGCGCCCATGGGGAACAAGTAGAATAGGAGACGGTGGTGGGAAGCCTGAAGCGCGGCGAGCGATAGGAGCGGCGATGCCAGACCTGGGCTTATGCGCGGGAGGTGGTGGGGGACGCCATGTGCTACAACTGCGGATGTAATATGCCGGATAACCCGATGGGAGTGGGACACGCCGGGGCCGAGCCGAAAGGAAAGTCCATCACCAACAAGACGTTCGACGAGGCCGGCAAGTCCATGGAAGAGACCAGCGACGAGTCCCGAAAAAACGCGCTCAACTTACTCAAGAAGGTACTGGGTGAGAAGCCTGCAAAAATCGTGAAGGATTCCTCAGGGTTTAGCCGCTACGACGACGTTTCCTAGGAACCGCCGGGGGCGTCGGCGAAGGGATACGTGTAGCGAATTCGTGTCGGGTGCCCTGGGCATGACGACGCGACCGTGCGATCCTCCCCGCGGGGGCATGCGCGTGCGCCAAACTCTGGATACTCTGCTGGCTTGGGGACTCTGTGTTTCAATGCTCCTTGCGCTGTACGGGGCCTTCGTGTTTGCGCCGACCGAGCAGGTTATGGGAGACATCCAGCGGATTTTCTACGTCCATTTGCCGCTGGCGTGGGTAGGCTTCGTGGCCTTCGGCCATGCCTGCTGGGCTGCGATCCGCTACCTCGCCACCGGCCGTCGAGAGTGGGACGTCACGAGCGCCTCCGCCGCCGAGATCGGCGTGGTGTTCGCGACGCTCGTGATTATCACGGGATCCATCTGGGCTCGGCCGGTGTGGGGCACGTGGTGGACCTGGGACCCTCAGCTCGTCACCTACCTGATGCTGTGGTTCATCTACTCGGGCTATCTCGTCCTGCGGGCCGCGGCGGGCGACGATGACCGCCGGGCACGCTTCGCCGCGGTGTTCGCGATCATCGGGTTCGCCGATGTCCCGCTCGTCTGGTTTTCGGCGCGCTACTTACGCGCGCTCTCGCCCGTCATCTTTACGTCGCACAGCATCGGGCTGGCCCCCGCGATGACGTGGGCCCTGCTGGCCGGTCTTGTGGCGTGGAGCCTGCTGTACGCGCTCCTCGTGCGCACCCGCGTCCGCCTCGGGCTGCTGGAGATGCGCGTGCAGGCTCTGGCCGACGGAGACGCCTGACCGCGATGGCGTACCTCCTGTGGGCCTTTATCGTCGTGTGGCTCGGGATTTTTGGTTATCTGTACAGGCTGATGAAGCGGAGCCAGGCGCTCGAGCGACAGGTCGCCGAACTCACGAGGGTCCAGTCCGGCGCGGATTCCCGCACCCCCACGGCGACCGCGCGGGCACACACGGCGTCTCCTTCCCGCGCCCAGGGAACCGGCGGATAGGGGAACCACATGCGGCGCCGGGGCGGACACCGTTCGCTCGTCTACGTGGGGGGCGCCGTGCTCCTTGTGTTCGCGCTCGCCTATCTCGTGTACGGCGGCATCCAGCAGGGCGCGACGTACTGGGTGACCGTGGGCGAACTCCAACAGCGCATGCATGAGGCGCGGTCGGCAGGAGAGCGTCCTCCCCGGGTCCGGCTGGGTGGCACAGTTGCGGTCGGCTCGGTGCAGTGGGATGCTGCGCACCGGCACCTGCGCTTCAGGATCACCGACGGCGCCCGTTCGCTTCCTGTAGCCTACAGCGGTATCGTCCCCGACATCTTCAAGGACGGGCGTCAGGTGGTGGTGGAGGGCATGCTGGGGGGCGACGGGACATTCCAGGCCACGACGCTCCTGGCGAAGTGCCCCACGAAGTACACGCCGGCGACCCCGACGAGTTGATGAGGCGACCCCTGCCACATGGCTGATCTTGGCCGGTTCAGCCTGCTCGCCGCGCTGGTCCTGGCCGCGTACGCGCTGGCGGCCGCCGTCGCCGGGGGGCGGACGCGCCGACCCGAAATTGTGGCCTCGGCACTCCGGGCACTCACGGCGGTCGCGGCACTGGAAGTGCTGGCCGCGCTCGTCCTGCTGATCGCGCTGGCGACCCGCAACTATGCGTTCCAGTACGTTGCAGCGCACGTGCGCGAGGGGCAGCCCCTGCTGTACGATCTCACGGCGTTGTGGAGCGGGATGGAAGGATCGCTGCTCCTGTGGGCGCTCATCCTGTCCGGGTATACGATGCTGGCCGTGCGCATGGTGGGGAGGCAGCGGCCGTCCCTCCTGCCCGGCGTCGCGGCGGTGTGCGCCGGTATCTCGGGTTTCTTCCTGTTTATGCTCGTCGCGGTCACCCCGCCTTTTGTGACGCTTCCCTTCCCCCCCGATGACGGCCAGGGGATCAACCCGCTCCTCCTCAACCCGTGGATGGCGATCCACCCTCCGACCCTCTATCTCGGCTACGTCGGGCTCACGGTGCCCTTCGCGATCGTGATGTCCGGGGTGATCACGGAGCCGGCGGGCGGCGCAGGCATCCTGCTCGCGCGTCCGTGGATGCTGTGGGCCTGGTACTGCCTGAGCATGGGGTTGATGTTCGGCGCGAAGTGGTCCTATGTGGTGCTCGGGTGGGGAGGATACTGGGCGTGGGATCCGGTGGAGAACGCCGCGCTCATGCCGTGGCTCGTGGCCACGGCATTCCTCCACTCGGTCATGATTCAGGAGCGCCGCGAGATGTTGACGAAGTGGAACGTGATCCTCGTCATTCTCGCCTTTGGCCTGTCCATCTTCGGCACGTTCCTCACGCGGAGCGGGGTGCTCTCCAGCGTCCATTCCTTCACCCAGTCGTCGCTCGGCGCGATCTTCCTGGCCTTCCTCGCGCTGGTACTGCTGGGCGCGTTCGGCGCAACGGCCTGGCGGTGGGATGCGCTGCGGAGCCGGAACGAACTGGATGCCCCTCTCTCGCGGGAGAGCGCCTTCCTCATCAATAACGTCCTCTTCCTGTCCGCCGCGTTTGCCGTGTTCTTGGGCACCATCTTCCCCGTCGTCTCCGAGATCTTCACGGGACGCGCGGTGAACGTCGGTCCCCCCTTCTTCGATCACGTGGTCGTTCCGATCGCCTTGGGGATCCTGCTCCTCATGGGCATCGGCCCGCTCATCGCCTGGCGGCGCGCCACGGCGGAGAACCTGCGCCGAAGCTTTCTCACGCCGGGGGCGGCCGGCGTTGCCGTCGGGGGAATTCTGCTCGCCTCCGGGATGCGCGCGGCGGGCGCGGTGCTTGCGTTCGCCCTCTGCGGGTTCGTCGCCGGGACGGTGGCGCTGGAGTTCATCCGCGGGGTCCGTGTGCGGCGCGCGCACGGGTACGGATTCGGTCGCGCCCTGGTCGGCCTGGTGCTGGGCAATCGCCGGCGATACGGCGGGTACATCGTGCACCTCGGGATCCTCCTGCTCCTGTGCGGTGTCACCGGCTCATCGATGTTCGCGACGCAGCGGGTCGTGACGCTCGCTCCCGGCGAAGCCGTGGGAATCGGGGAGTACACCGTCCGGTTCGATGGCCTCGCGCAGTCCACGCGCAGCGGCGTCCTTGCGATCGGCGCGCACCTCCGGGCCTTCGATGGGCGGCGCGATCTCGGCGCATTCGTGTCCGGCCGGAACCTTTTCTTGACCAGCGAGGAATCCACGACAGACGTGGCTCTGCGGAGCACTCCGCGCGATGACCTCTACGTCACTCTCGTTGGATGGACTCAGGACGGCCGCGCCACGCTCCGGCTGCTCGTGAACCCGCTGGTGATGTGGATCTGGGCCGGCGGACTTGTCCTCACCTTCGGAGCCGTCGTCGCGATGGCTCCAGAACGGCGCCGGGTGCCCGCACCGGCTCCGGTGTTCGAAGGCGCCTGGAGCCCAGGGGGTCCGTGAGCGTCGGTGTGATGGCTCTGCTCGCGGCCGCTGCCGCATTGTTCGTGCTGTCTCCGCTGCGGCGTCCGCTTCCTCCGCCGGTGCCGGAGGAAGGACGAGAGGCGCTGCTCCGGGCCCGCGAGGCCGCGTACCAGGGACTGCGTGACGCGGAGCTCGACCACGCTACGGGCAAGATCAGCGACGCGGACTACGCGGACCTCCGGGTGCGCCATGAGGCGCGTGCGATGGCGATCCTCCGCCGCCTCGGCGCGCCGGACCAGCGCGACGCGACCCTTGGCAACGCATCCGCCTCGCATGAGGGCGCAAGCGATCGGGGAGAACCGGTCTCATAGGGTGGCCTGGGACGAACCTCCGCGCGCGGACTCCCGGATCTTGGACGGCCCTCGCGGCCGTCACGGTATGGCTGGCTGTCCCGTTTGTCCCGCGGCCGGCTGGGCAGGCTGCCGCGGCCCAGGCGGGGGAGATCCGCGGATGGGTGATAGACCGCACGGCTCCGGTGCATGCGCTCGAGCGACAGACCATCACTCTGACGATCGCCGAACGAGGATCAACCACGGAGCGACACACCCTCAGCGATGCCGAGGGCGGCTTCGTGTTTGCCGACCTTCCGATCGGTGGGATCCGCGCGTTTCTTGTTGGAACAGACTATGCGGGTGTGCACTACGAGAGCAAGCGACTCATGCTCTCGCCGGACTCCCCCACCCGCGCGGTGTCGCTCTGGGTCTATGATCCCACGCCGGATCGCTCGGCCATCCGCCAGACCCTCGCCTTTGCGGTGGTGGAGATCGCGCCCGGCGCCATCCGGGTGAGCGTCATCCAGCGGTTTGAGAACCCGACCGACCGGACAGTCGTCGCCACGGCGAGCAATCCTCTCAGGTTTCCCCTACCGCCGGGCGCCGGGGCCGTGGCGTTCCTCGCGGGCTGGCAGAACCCGGTCGTCGCGGACGGCACTATCACCGACGCGTTCCCGGTCCTTCCGGGCTCCGCGTTTGTCAGCTACGCCTACGCTCTGGAGGTGCGGCGCCCCGGGCTCGCAGTACCGTGGACGTTTCCCGATGGAGCCGCCTCCGTAGAGATTCTCGTGGAGGACGTGGGCCCCAGGGTCGCAGGCGAGGGGGTGAACCGAATCGGCACCGTAACCGAGAAAGGACGACGCTACCAGCGCTGGTCCGGCGGTCCCATCCCGAGGGGTGGACGGGTGGCCATGGATCTCGACGGCCTGCCCGTTCTCAACACGGTCTGGCCCGGAATCGTGGCCGGGGTGCTGGCGATCGTGTTGGGGGGCGGGTTGGTCCAGGCACTCAGGCGACGCCGCGCGTCCTCTGAGTGAGAGGAGAGCGCGTCGCCGTTGTGGAACCGGCAGCGCCGTGCGGTATTCTCGAGTACGACCGGCCGCTGCACTGCTGGTGCTCGTGGCGGCCGTCGCGGCAACCGGCTGTCAACCCGAGATGCGGGTCACAGGATCGAAGGTGGATCTTCGCCTCCCTCCGCAGCAGGAGGTCGAGATCGCGCTCGTGACCGACGAGAACGAGCAGCCGATCATCCCGGATGCGATCAAGGGCAAGCAGGTATTCGAGACGAACTGCGCGGTATGCCACGGCCTCGCGGGCGATGGGAACGGTCCGATGGCCGCAACTCTGGTCGCCCCTGACATCGACGTCCTCACCACGTTCCTCGGCGTCTTCGGCATAAAGCTCAAGCGCCCGCCTCTTCCCAGCCACCCGGCGGACTTCCACAATCGAGACGCCGAGAACGTCATGTCCCCGGCGATCTTGTACGAGACGGTGACCGAGGGACGGCCGCACACGGCGATGCCGGCGTTCGGCCCCGAGGCGTCCTTCGGCGCCAACAAGCTGCAGACCCTCACGAACGCGGACCGGTGGAGCGCCAATGCCTACGAGATGATGTTCCGGACGACCCCGCAGGAACTGAGCGCGGCGAAGACGCTGTACACTCAGCAGTGCGCCGCCTGTCACGGCACAAACGGCGACGGCAGGGGGCCGCGGGGCCCTCAGCTGGCGGCGCACCTGTGGTCGTGGGCGCGCGGCGAGGGGCCGGGGATCTTCACCGACAGGAACTACATCGTGCAGCGAAACCCGAGCGAACTCACGAATGCGATCCTGGACGGCCACGGGCTGATGCCGGGCTATCGCGGAAAGCTGACCATGGATCAGATCAACGGGCTGGTGGATTATGTGTACACGTTCTTCTACAAGCATCCAGCGATCAAGTAGTACAATGATGAGGGGCGAGAGCGCGTGGTGAAGCTGGATAGGCGCGGTGTGCTGAAGGCTCTGACGGCGCTGCCCGTGATCGGCGGCGTGATCGCGATTCTGTCCCCGCTCTTTCGGTACCTGAAGCCGAATTACAAGCCGTGGGCGGTCGACACGACCGCCGACGACGCCGCGCAGGGAGGGCCCCAGGTGGTCGGCAAGACGACGGCGCTCACCAAGCCGTGGGACTACTTCTATTTTAACTACGTACAGAAATATCCGCAGTACGACCCCACGGGGTTCAAGGCATCCAACATCCCCGGCGTCGCCGTGCGCCTGCCGAAGAAGGTTAAACTGGTCAACCCGCAGGTGGGGTACGTGGGCTTCGAGGGCGAGACCGACGTCGTGCTCTTCCAGCGAATCTGTCCGCACCTCGGCTGCATCTTCGAGTTCGTCCCCCTCTGGCAGAATGTCACGACCGGGTTTGGCGGGTTCACCCCTCCGGCGTGGGAGCAGCACGCGTTGATGGCCTGCCCCTGTCACTTCAGCATCTACGATCCGACGTATCCGGGATATCCCGGCAACGTCATCTCCGGCCCGGCTCCGCGGGGCGCCCGGTTATTTCACTTCAAGATTCAGGGGGAGAATATCGTCGTGGACGGCGCCGAGTCGGGCGGGCTGGCCCGTTCCCCCGGGCGGCGCGACCCCGTGGAGGAAACCTGACGCCTCATGGACGCCCTGCTCGCCAACCTCAAGGAATGGCTCCGGGACCGCAAGGCGCACCTGGATCTCTTCGACGAAACCAAGACCCAGCACCTGGACAATCCCTTGTACACGCTCGGGGGCCTCGTCTGGTTGTCCTGGATGATCGTCATCGTCAGCGGGATCCTTCTGATGGTCTGGTACATTCCGACGACCACCGGCGCGTACCGCTCCATCGAACACATCACCTACGACATCCCTTTCGGGTGGTTGGTCCGCGGGATGCACAAGTACGGCGCGGACATGCTGATCACGGTGATCACCCTCCGCATCTACCGCATGTACTTCGCGGGCGAATACAAGAAGCCGGGGGAACTGTCGTGGATGATCCTGTTCGCCGGCCTCGTGCTGATGATGATCTCCGGCGTGACCGGGTACGCGCTGATCTGGAACCAGCGGGCGTTCTGGGCTGCCAAGACGATCCTTACCGTGCCCACGTACTACGATGAGATCCCGATCATCAAGCAGTTGGGCCTTGGGCACGCGATCGCCTACATCTTCCTCGGCGGCCCTGCCCTCGGGCAGGCCACGCTGACGCGGTTCCTGTCGATCCACTTCGGCATCTCTGTCGTCCTCGTGATCGCCGCGGAGATCTTCTTCTACCGGACGCGCCGCCGCCGCCTGAACCTCTCCCTCTTCGCCACTGCCGTGGTCGTGGTTTTTCTCACCTTCGTCAGCTTCGAGCGGATCGCAGAAATGGGGCGGTGGGCCAACCCCAACCGGACACCTCTCCCGATCCTGTCGGACTGGTACTTCCTGGCCCTCTACCAGGTCGTCAAGTACATGCCGCCGCTGTGGGCCGGCATTGCCCCCGCGCTGTTGATCGGATATGGGATGGTCGTGCCGTTCATGGATCGAACGAAGGAGACACGCCCGCTGGAGCGGCCCTTCTTCTTCGTCGTCGGCCTCCTGGCCCTCGCCTACTTCATCGGGTTCACGCTGCTGATCCTCCTCAACATCGCGGTCATCAGCCGCGATCCCCCCATCATCATGACCATCACGTTGGTCGTCATGGTGCTGGCGTTCGTCTGGGAAGTGGTCCACCGGCGCCGCAAGGCCCGGCTGGCCGCCCACAAACCGCCGGCCGCCCGGCCTGCCGCACCGCGTCCTGGGCCCGCGGCGCAGCCAGGACGCGCGGCGTCCTGAGGACGATGCGTCGAAAGGCGCTCTTTTACGCCCTGCTCGGCGTGGCCACGTTTGGGCTCAGCGAGTTCCTCGGCGCCTGGCGGGCGTGGCGCGCTGCACCGACACCCGGGGGAGCCGGCACGGTCGCCCTCCTTGGACTCGCCGTGCTCGGCGCGATGCTCGCCCTGGGGTTCATCCTCTACGAAGTCGACAGGGCGGCCGGACGGGTCCGCCATCGGATCTGGCTTTACGAGCGGGTGCTGGCGTGGCGCGGCGAGGCCCGGCACCCGGACCTCGTGTGGCCCCGGCCGCCGGCAGCCGAGCCCGGGAATCGGGGGAGGTGACTCCGGTGGACCGGCGGCAGGCCGCTTACGCCTTGTGGATCGCAATACTGTCTGTGCTGAGCTTCGCCTGCGTCCTGGGCATCGTGTGGGCGGAACTGACGAGCGTCCAGCCCCCGCCGGCGCACGCCACGGTCTGGACCGATCACCGCCTCTTTGGGGGGGCGCTGATCGGGATCGTGCTCCTCGCGTACTCGTTCATTCTCCTATTCCTGCGCAAGGGGGGATTCACGAGTGTATAGACGGGCGCTCACCCGGCTCCTCGGATGGACCCTCCAGCTGGACGTAGGGATCAACCGCGTGTACCCGGAGGATTTCAATCCCCTGTACTACACCGGAGGGCTGTCCAACCTCTTCCTCACGGTCTTGATCCTGTCGGGGATTTTCCTCCTCTTCTACTATATCCCGTCGTTCAACGAGGCCTACATCTCCGTGGAGTTCGTGACGGCACAGGTCCCGTACGGGCAGATCATCCGCGGGATCCACCGCTATTCCTCCGACGCGTTTATCATCGCCATTCTGCTTCATCTCTTCCGGAACTGGTTTACCGAGCGGTTCCGGTTTTCCCGGGACGAGCCCTGGATCAGCGGGATGATGCTGCTCCTGTTCGGTGGGTTCATCGGCGTCACGGGATATATCCTCGTCTGGGACCAGCGCGCGGACCTGCTCGTGGCGATGACCGGGAACGCCCTGGCCGCGGTACCGCTGGTCGGCGGGTGGCTGCGCGCCATGCTCTTCGGCGCTCCGGGAACCACCAATCTGCTCTTGCCGCGCATGTTGTACCTCCACGTCGGGCCGGCGGTCGTCCTCTACATCCTCCTGTGGTGGCACTACGTCCGGCTCCGTCACCCCAAGGTCTGGCCCCCCGCGGTATGGACGCTCTTTTCGCTCGGGGCCATCATGCTGTGCTGCAGCCTGATCCCCGCCGTGAGTCAGCTGCCCGCGTCGCCTGTGGCCACGCCGTCGCGTCTCGCCGTGGACTGGTTCTTCCTCCTGCCGTACGTGGCGCTCGTCTACCTCCCACCCCTCTGGCTGATCCTGCTCGGCGTGGTCATTGTCGCCTACGGGTTGTACATCCCGTACCAGCTCCCCGAGACCGTGCCGGCCATGGGACTGCGCGACTCCGGGGTGGCCGAGGTGATCGACTCGAACTGCACCGGGTGCGAACTGTGCTACTACGACTGTCCGTACAACGCGATCATCATGACCCCGAGCCCGCATCCCGGAGTGACCAAAGCGGCGCAGGCGCGCAAACTCCTGGCCATCGTGCTCGAATCGCGTTGCGTGGAGTGCGGAATCTGCGTCGGCGCATGCCCGTTTGAAGCGCTCGAACTGCCCCGCTTTCTTGGAACGGATCTTGAGACGAAGGTGCTCGAGGCATGTCGGAGCTAGTGACCCCGCCCGCGGCGGGGAGCGCGCCCGCGTCCGGCGGCGCCGCGGCAGCGTCGCGGAGCCCGGGGCGGCCGCCCAAGATCGTCGGGTTCCTCTGCGACTGGGCGGTGAGCGCCGAGGGCATCACCCGGGAGGACGGCACGCTGCGCGACCTCCCCAACGTGACGCTGATCAAGGTTCCGTGCTCGGGGTTCATCCGCCCCTCCTGGCTCGAGTTTGCCCTCCGGAACGGAGCGGAGGGGGCGTTTGTCTGCGGGTGTCCCCTGGGCGACTGTTTCAACCGGCTTGGCAACAACCTCATCCAGGATCGGGTCGTCCAGATGCGGCGGCGGTTTGAACGGCAGAAGATTCATCCTGACCGCGTGGCCACGATCTACCACGGCCTGCACAATCAGGCAGAATTTGTGGCCGCCGTCCGGGCCTTCAGCGACCGCGTGGCGGCGCTGCCCGGTCCGGTGGTTCCTCCGGCGCGCCCGGCGGCCGCGCGGCCTGCTGCGGGTGCCGGGGGAGGCGCCGCGCAGCGGGCGGGTGCCGAAGTCCCGGCAGAGGAGGGAGAATAATGGCGGAACGCGCGCCGGCCGGTCCGGCGAAAGCGCCCTCGACGGCGATCGTCTATTGGAAGTACATCATCTTCTGGCTGCTGCTCTTTGGTCTTCTGTACGTCGTCTCTCTCTACGGTATTGTCGCCGAGGCGTAGGCGCCGCGGCGTCTGACCTGAAAATAGGGGGGAGTCCGGTGATGCGGCAGCAGATCCCCTTGGGACGAATTTTTGGCATCTCCATCGGCCTCGATTACTCGTGGTTTCTGATCTTTGTGTTGCTGACGTGGTCGCTCGCGGTCGGGTACTTCCCCGCGGCCACACCAGGCGAGCCGGCGTCCGTGTATTGGGTCCTGGGCGCCGTCTCGGCCGTGATGCTTTTTGTGAGCGTGCTGTTGCACGAACTGGGACACTCGGTCACGGCCCTCCGCTACGGCGTCCCGGTCCGCAGCATCACGATCTTCATTTTCGGCGGCGTGTCGCAGATCGCCGGCGAAGCGCCGAGCGGCGGGGCAGAGTTTTGGATCGCCTTCTCCGGACCCGCCGTCAGCCTGGCCCTCGCGGTGGTCCTGAGACTCCTGCAGGCCGCGCTTCCGGGGGCCGGCCCCGTGTTTGCCCTCGTGAAATACCTCGCCTACGTCAACGGCGCGCTCGCGCTGTTCAATCTCATCCCGGGGTTCCCCCTGGACGGGGGCCGGGTCCTGCGCGCCATCCTCTGGTCGACGACCCGGGATGCTCGTCGGGCGACGCTGATCGCCGCCACGGTGGGGCGAGCTATCGCCTTCGTCTTTATCCTCTGGGGCGTGTCACAGATTCTTGCCGGCAACCTGGGCAACGGTCTGTGGATTGCGTTTATCGGGTGGTTCCTCGAAAGTGCGGCCGCCGCGCAGGTCCGGCAGCAAGTCGTGGAAAAAGCTCTCGCCGGGCACACGGTCGCGGAGGTGATGAACCGGAACTATGTCACGGTAGCGGCGTCCACCCACCTCCAAGACCTGGTGGACCGCCACATCTTGGGGGGCGGACGGCGGTCGTTTGTCGTCACGCAAGGGGACCAGGCCGTCGGCCTCGTCACCCTGCGCCAGATTAAAGACGTGCCGCGCGAGCGGTGGGTCACCACGACGGTCGCCGAGGCGATGACTCCCGTCGCGCGCCTGAAACGGGTCCGGCCGGATACCGGGCTCTGGGCGGCGACGGGTGAGATGGATCGCGATGGCGTCAACCAGCTCCCGGTCATGCTGGATAACCAGATACTCGGCATGCTCGGGCGGGACGACGTCATGAGCTATCTGCGGACCTTGCAAGAACTCGGCGTCTGGCCCAGCGGACGCGTCGCGGCGGGTTCCGCCCCCCACTAAAGGACGCGGGGAGCTCGATCGCAAGGCCCATGCACCGCAGACCGTCCGTCCAGGAGAATCTTCCCGCCGGCGAGAACTGAGCAGGGCCATGGACCTCGACGCCATCTACGCGCCCGTGGGAGACGACCTCGGCGCACTTGAGCGCATTCTCCGCACGGAACTGTCGTCGGACGACTCATTCATCGGCGAACTCGTCAGCCACGTCCTCACGACGCAGGGGAAGATGATCCGCCCCGCGCTGGTCTGCCTCAGCGCGCTCGCGTGCGGCGGGGGGAGCGACGCCCGGTTGGCGATTGCCGGCGCCACCGAGATGATCCACGTCGCGTCGCTCGTGCACGACGATGTGATCGACGCGGCCCAGACGCGTCGCGGACAGGCGTCCGTGAACGCGATCTGGGGGAACCAGGTCGCGGTTCTGCTGGGAGACTACCTGTTCAGTAAGGCGTTCTATATGCTCTCCCGCCTCCGGGATACGGAGACCGCCGCCGTGATGGCCGGGGCGACGGTGCGGATGAGCCAGGCGGAGATCAAGCAAATCAAGTACGGCAACACGCCGCACACCAACGAGGCCATCTACTTCGACATCATCGAGGGAAAGACCGCGCAGTTGATGAGCGCCGCGTGCCGGTGCGGCGCGCTCACCGCCCAGGCACCCGAGGCGGCGACGGCCGCCCTCTCCACGTTCGGCCTGGAGTGGGGCATGGCATTCCAGATTACCGATGACGCGCTTGACCTGACCGCAACCCCGGACCGTCTCGGGAAGCCGATCGGCAGCGACATTCAAACAGGCAAGGTGACGCTGCCGATCATCCACGCGCTTACCCGGGCGCCCGCATCTGACCAGCGGCGCCTGCGGGAACTCCTCACGCGGGGGGGAGGTGACGGGCGGGTCTCGCAGGCTTCATGGGCGGCCACGGCCGATCATGCCGGGGACGGACTGGCCGGGCCTGGGCCTTGGGCCCTGGGCCCTGTGCGTACGGCGTGGGCCAGAGATGCGCGTGAGCCAGGACTGCCGTTAGCCAAAACGCCCGTAGGCATCGACGCGAACGATGGAGAGGTCCTCACGGCCGACAGCGCGATGGCGGAGGTCCAGACGATCCTGGCGCGGACCGGCGCCATCGATCACGCGCTTCTGGTGGCCCGCTCGCGCGCGGACCGGGCCGCCGCGGCCCTGGAGGCGATCGACCACTCGCGGGCGCGGGACAGCCTCATGGGGTTGGTCGAGTTCGTGACCGTTCGTCGGCGCTAGGGAGCGGGGGGAGCGTGCAGGCGGGACGCCTCTCGGCGGGGAACCCTCCGCGCTGTGCGTCTCCCGGGAACGGAGGGGCGGGCGCCCCGCGCTTCCAAGTGATGGTGTATAATCAAGCCGGAGGTGCGGTATGTCGTTCAAACTGTGGGAATTGCTGGCGATCCTTGCGATCGTCATTTTGGTTTTCGGGCCCAGCCGAATCGCCGGACTCGGGGGGGCCGTCGGGAAGGCCATGAAGGACTTTCGAGACGCGGTGCGCCCAGAGGAACCGAAGACCGCCACTCCCGACAAAGGCGCCGGGGGGAAGAGCTGATTGGGGGCCGGCTGAGTCCACAACCCACAAGCGGGTGTCCCTCCCGCCACAGGCGTGCGATCCGGGGAGCGGTAACGGCCGCTCCCCTCTGCGTTGTGTCCAGCGCACTCCTGGCGGGGCGAGGACGGTGAGCGGTGCCGAATCCTGCCCGGCGCGTTCGGGATCCATGGTGGATCCTCGCCGTGATTGTCATTGCCGGAGCGGTCCTGGGCAGCGTGTTCGCGGACGCCGTCGGTCAGTTCACCTACCTGGCGCCGCTCAGCCACTCCATTTCCATCGGGATCGATCCGCCGATGCGGATCGACCTGAGGGTCCTGACGTTGACCGTGGGGTTTACGGTTCGGTTGAACCTGGCGATCGTGCTTGGTATAATCGTGGCGATGTACGTGTTCCGCATGCTTTGACCATCCGCCATACGGGTGACGGAGTTGAGGGGGTGAGGGCGGTCCGCGTCATGCGGGCGTCGACCTCGCCCCGTTGTCGTCTTCGGGGACATGACGCGCACACGCCAGGTCCGGCCCTGAGCCACGTCTCTGTTCGGCCCTCCCGGCCGCGGATGAAGGATTTGCCCGCGGAGGTCCGCCCGCGGGAGCGGCTCCTCCGGTGCGGCTCCGGCGCGCTCAGCAGCGTCGAGCTCGTCGCCGTGCTGCTGGGGACCGGGTCGCGCACCCGGACGGCGCTGGATGTGGCGACGGACCTGCTGGGCCGGTACGGAAGCCTCGATCGCCTCGCCGGCGCGAGCCCCGCCGAGTTGCGGCGAACCGCCGGCGTGGGAGAGGTGAAGGCCCTCCATCTCCTGGCCGCGTTCGAATTGGGCCGGCGCCTCCGGACCCTGCCGCCGCGGATCCGGCCGGCGATCCGGAAGCCCGCGGACGCCGCCACGCTCGTCATGGACGACCTCCGGTTCTCCGACACCGAGCGCTTCGTGGTGCTGCTCCTGAACACCCGGCACGAGGTCCTGGGCCGGGCCGAACTGGCGCACGGCGGGCTGGCAAGCTCGCCGGTCCACCCGCGGGAGGTCTTCAAGGCCGCCGTCCGCGAGAGCGCGGCCGCGATCATCCTGGTGCATAACCACCCCTCGGGAGACCCCACCCCCAGCCGGGCCGACGTGGCGATGACGGCCCGCCTTTGCCGGGCCGGCGGGATGATGGGCATTCCCGTGCTTGACCACCTCATCGTCGGAGACGGCCGGTACGTGAGCCTGCGGGAGCGGGGCGTGGCCTTCGAACCCGTGTCACCCTGACCCGTCATGCGGGGCACAAAATTCTTTAGAAGAAGATTTGGGCCGGGGCGGGGGAGGGTGAGAGGAGTGTGGCGAGATGATTTTCAACGGCTTCTTTAACGGCGTGTTCGGCCGGTTCACGCGCGATATGGGGGTCGATCTCGGCACGGCCAACACGCTCGTCTACGTGCGGAGCGAGGGGATCGTGCTCCGCGAGCCGTCCGTGGTGGCGCGGCGCGTGGACGGCGGTGAGATCCTGGCGGTGGGCGAAGATGCCAAGCGCATGATCGGCCGGACCCCGGGAGACATCGTCGCCAGCCGCCCGCTCCGGGACGGGGTGATCGCCGACTTCGACACGACGGCTTCGATGCTGGCGTATTTCATCCGCCGCGGGTTGCGCGGCCGGAACCTGATGCGGCCGCGGGTGATCGTCGGGATCCCGAGCGGGGTGACGGAGGTGGAGAAGCGCGCCGTCATCGACGCGACGCTGCAGGCGGGGGCGCGGGAAGCGTTCCTCATCGAGGAGCCGATGGCGGCGGCGATCGGCGCGGGACTGCCGGTGTCCGAGCCGGTGGGGAGCATGATCGTGGACATCGGGGGCGGAACGACCGAGGTGGCGGTGATCGCGCTCGGGGGGATCGTGACGGCGCGCAGCCTCCGCGTCGCCGGCGACGAGATGGACGAGGCGATCATCCAGTATGCGCGCAAGGCCTACAACCTCCTCATCGGCGAGCGCACGTCGGAAGATGTCAAGATTCAGATTGGCTGTGCCTATCCGCAGAAGGAAGAGCAGACGATGGAGGTGCGGGGGCGCGACCTCGTGTCGGGCCTGCCGCGCACCGTGCGCATGACCGGCACGGAGGTGCGGGAAGCGATGGCCGAGCCGATCGCATCGATCGTCGAGGCCGTGAAGATGACGCTGGAGCGGACCCCTCCCGAGCTCGCGGCGGACATCTGCGACCGCGGCATCATCATGGCCGGCGGCGGGTCGCTCCTGCGGGGTCTGGACAAGCTGCTCAGTGAGGAGACCGGGATGCCGGTCATGCTGACCGAGGATCCGCTGAGCGCCGTCGTCCTTGGGGCCGGGAAGGCCCTGGAAGAAATCGACACGCTGAAGAAGGTCCTCATCACCAGCAAGAAGATGTAGGGCATCGTGCCTCCGAATTTCCAGATCCACCGCCGGCGGCTCGTCCTGTTCATCCTCCTGGGCAGCCTGGCCCTCGGCGTGCTCACCGGGCAGGTCCGCTCTGCGGACCGGCGGAGGATCGGGTGGATGGGGACCGTGGCGGAAGGGGCGCTCGCCCCGGCGTCCCGAGGGCTCTCCCGCATGAGTGACGCGCTCGCCCACAGCTGGTCGCTCCTCCGGGAGATCGGGACATTGCGTCAGGAGAACGCGCGGCTCGCGGCCGAGGTGGCGCGGTTGCGCCAGGAGAATGCGCAGTTGCGCGGCGCGGCGCAGGAAAACGCGCAGTTGCGCGCGCTGCTCGCGTTCAAGCGCGAACACACGTACCGCGCGGTGTCGGCCCGCGTCATTGGGCGGGACCCCAGCCACTGGTTCAGCACGATTCTGGTCGACCGAGGCGCCGCCGACGGCGTGCAGCGGAATGACCCCGTCGTCACCAGCGACGGCCTCGTCGGCCATGTGATCGAAACCGGCGGGACCTGGGCCCGCGTCCTCCTGATCCTGGATCCGCGCAGCGCGGTCGGCGTCGCCGTGGAACGGTCTCGAGAGGCCGGAGTCACGCAGGGCCAGGGGACGGCGGTGGTGCGGGTGAAGTACCTCTCCCGCGACGCCGACGTCCAGCCGGGGGACCAGGTCATCAGCTCCGGCCTGGGGCAGATCTATCCCCGCGGCCTGCCCGTGGGCACGGTCACCCGGGTCAACCGCCCAACCGGTCAGACCCTGTTCCAGGAGGCGCTGATCAAGCCGGCGGCCGGCCTGAATCACCTCGAGGATGTCCTCATCCTTCTTCGATCCGGCGCCGAGGTTCCGCGATGATCCGATACGCGCTGTACGCCCTGCTCGGCGCCGTCGCGGTCGTGCTGCAAACGACCTGGTTGGGCTCGGTGAGCGTGGGAGGCGTCGTCGCCGACCCCCTGCTCGCGATTGTGCTCGCCGTCGGGCTCCTCCGCGGGTCCGAAGAGGGGGCGCTGGTGGGCGCCGGGGTAGGGCTGCTACAAGATGTGATGACCGGGGTCCCGCTGGGCCTCGGCATGCTGGGCAACATGATCGTGGGATTCTGCGCGGGACTCGGTGAGCGCAGCATCTATGTCGAAGACCTGTGGATGCCCGCGCTGGCCGCCGCGG
>Ga0187846_10000679_pt1 | contig 19280 bp, 15 predicted proteins | sample TC_taG_FD_161473 | JGI IMG/M metagenome (GOLD analysis project Ga0187846, IMG submission 161473) | Biofilm microbial communities from the roof of an iron ore cave, State of Minas Gerais, Brazil - TC_06 Biofilm (v2) | ecosystem: Environmental > Terrestrial > Deep subsurface > Cave > Wall biofilm...
CCGTCGCGGAACGACGCGCCGATGGTCGTGCAGGGTATCGTATACTCGGTGATCTCCAACACGACCGCCTCCCCGATGCGGAATCGCGCGCCCGGAACCGCGAGCGCCCAGTCCAACCCCTCGACCGTCAGGTTTTCCCCGGTCGTGCCGGGGGCGATGGGATGGCCTTCCGCGGCGAGGCGACCGATGGTCTCGAACGAAAACAGGCTGACCGCACGCTCCGGTCCGCCGTGATCGCGGCTCCTGTGCCCGTCTCCGTCGACCCCCTCGACCCCGACGTACGCGGAGGGGACGGGATGCTTCGGCACCCCGCCGGGCGAGACGTTGATCTGCCGGAGGATGCCCCGCGAACTCACGGAGGCCACGTCCGTCACCTCCTCGAGTGATCGACCCGCCGTTTCCTCGCCGAGGAAGAAGACGATGAGCCCGGCCACGATCAACGCGCCCGCGAACACGCTCAGGGCCGGACCCCGGCCGCTCGACCACGAGCCCATCATCAGGCCGAGCATGGCCGGGGCGAGCACCCCTGCCAGGCGCCCGGCCGAGGAGGCCCATCCGACTGCCGTCGCGCGGATGCGGGTGGGGTAAAGCTCCGCCGCGTACGTGAGGATGACCGGCCACGCCGCCTGCACGCCGCCGGCGAGGGCGGAGCCGGCCGCGATGAGGGACGCCTCGCTGCGCGCCATGGCCAGCCCGATCGCACCCACCGCGCCCAGCGCGAGCGCGGCGAGCATCACGGGCTTCCGCCCCACCGAGTCGATCAAGAGGGTGGCCACCACGGTCGGGAACAGCATCAGCACCGCGACGAGAAGCGCGGCCTGTGCCGGGTTCCGAAAGCCGGCGGCCGAGAGCAGCGCCGGGAACCAGAGCACGGGGCCTTGGAAGGAACCGATCATCACGAACCATACCGTCCACAGCATGACGGTCCGGCGGCGAAATCGAGGACCCCAGAGCTCGCGGAGGTGCGCGAGCACCGAGACCCGCCCCGCCCGCTCCTGACTTGGGATCTCCGGGCTTGTGCCGAACCGCACGGCCATCGCGTGCGCCAGGGCCTCGGCTTCGCGCCTCCGGCCGTGCGCCAGCAGGAACCGGGGGGATTCCGGGGTCAGCCACGGCCCGACCACGGCGAGCGCGAGCGGGACGAAACCGAGCGCGAACACCGGCCGCCACTCCCTGCCCCCCGCCAGGATCACTCCGCACGCCGCGGCCGCGATGTAGCCGAGCCCCCAGATGACCTGTGTCCACCCCATGAGCGCCCCCCGCTTGTCGTGGGGGGCGAACTCTCCCACCAGGCTCGTCCCGACCGGGGCCACGCCCCCGAAGCCGATGCCGGTGAGAAACAGCAGCCCGACGAGCCAGGGGAGCGACTGCGCGAACGCGGCCGCTCCGGTGGCGAGGCTGGCGATCGCGACCGTGGTGCCGTACCCTGCCCGGCGCCCGATCCAATCGGCGGCGTAGCCCATCGTGACCCCGCCGCACAGCTGACCCGCCCCCACCGCCATCGTCAGCCACCCCACCTGCTGCGGGATAAGGCCCCACGACGTCTTGAGCCCAAGGAGGCCGTAGCTGATGATCCCGAGGGTGAGCCCGTTGCTGGCGAAGGCCAGTCCGGCGATCAGGGTGACCCGCCGGTGGAGGGTTCCAACGCTCGAGGAAGCCGGGGCCGCCGCCTCCATCACGCCGGCGACGCCCCGAACGCGTCGATGCCGGTGATGTCCCGACCGAGGATGAGGGTATGGACGTCGTACGTGCCCTCGTAGGTGTCCACCGACTCGAGATTCGCGGCATGCCGCATCGAGTGGTACTCGAGGGTGATGCCGTATCCGCCGAGGATCGTGCGCGCTTCGCGCGCCGCGCGCAGGGCCATGCGCACGTTGTGCCGCTTCGCCATGCTCACCTGCGTGTAGCTCATCGTCCCGGCGTCCTTGAGGCGGCCGAGATGATAGGCGAGCAGCTGCGCCAAGGTGATGTCCGTAAGCATGTTCACCAACCGCTCCTGGATGATCTGGGTCGCCCCGATCGGCCGGCCAAACGCCACCCGGCCGTGCGCGTAGGCGAGCGCCTCCTCATAACAGGCCGTGGCCGCGCCCAGCGCTCCCCAGGCGATCCCGTACCGCGCCTGGGTCAGGCAGCTCAGGGCTTTCCCCAGCCCCACCCCGCCGGGCAGCGCGTCTTCCTCCCGCACGTGCACATCCTCCAGCACCAGCTCGCTCGTCACCGACGCGCGCATCGAAGCCTTGGTGTGGATGTCGTGGGCGGAGAACCCCGACGTCTTCGGATCGACGAGAAATCCGCGCACCTGCCCGTCTTCGGCCTTCGCCCACACGAGCGCCACATCGGCGATCGACCCGTTGGTGATCCACATCTTCGTCCCGTCCAGCACCCACCCACCGGGCACCCGGCGCGCCCGCGTCTGCATCGCCGCGGGGTCGCTGCCCGCGTTCGGCTCCGTCAGCCCGAAGCACCCGATCCGCTCCCCGGCCGCCATCGCGGGAAGCCACGTCCGCCGCTGCGTCTCGCTCCCGAACGCGTAGATCGGATACATCACCAGCGCTCCCTGGACCGAGGCGAAGGAGCGGACGCCGCTGTCGCCGCGCTCCAGTTCCTGCATGATCAACCCGTAGGCGACGTTGCTCATGCCCGCACAGCCATACTCGGATGGCAGGTTCGCGCCGAAGAGGCGGAGCGCTCCCAGCTTCCCCACGAGGTCGCGGGGAAACTCCCCGGCGAGCCACGCCGAGCCGATTCGCGGGATCACCTCGCGGTCGACCAGCCTGCCCACCGTGTCGCGCGTGAGCCGTTCCTCCTCATTCAGGAGGTCGTTGATTCCAAAATAGTCGGGTCTCCCGGTGCCGGTAGGCATCCCATTGCTCCTTCGCGCCTCGAACGCAGGCGGCCGTCGGACGTGCACATGTTCGAGGGAAACCCCGTGTCTCCTGTGCTGCAACGCGGAGCGCGCTAGATGACGTGCGCCCGCTCGAGTCGCGTGATCTCTTCGGCCGACAGGCCCAACTCGGTCAGCACCTCGTGCGTGTGCTCCCCAAGCCGGGGAGGCGGGCGCCGGATCGACCCGGGGGTCCCCGAGTACTTGACGGGGATCCCCGGGATGGTGATCCGGCCGGCCGAGGGGTGATCCACCTCCACCAGCATTTCTCGCGCCTGGACCTGCGGGTCTTTCACGATCTCATCTAACGTGGCGATGGGGCCCGCGGGGATGCCGACGGCGGTCAGCAGCTCCAGCCAGGCGGCCGCGGGGCGAGCGCGGAACACGGTCTCGAGGAGGGGGATCAGCTCGCCTCGATGACGGATCCGGTCGGCGTTGGTGCGGAAGCGCGGATCATCCGCCAGCCCGATCCCCGCTTCCGCGCAGAAGCGGCTGAAGAGACGATCGTTGCCGGTCCCCAGCGTGATGTAGCGCCCGTCGGCACACGCGAACGCCTGGTACGGGACCACCGTGGCGTGCGCGGAGCCGCGGCGCGGGGGGACCTGTCCGGAGGCCAGATAGATCCCGACGTAGTAGGACAGCCAGGCGATCTGCGCGTCCAGCAGCGAGACGTCGAGCGTCTGGCCCACCCCGGTGCGCCCGCGGGCGAGGAGCGCCAGGGCGATCGCGTAGGCCGCGTACATCCCCCCCGCGATATCCGCGATCGGAATCCCCACCCTGACCGGGGCGCCCCCCTCCTCCCCGGTGGTGGCCATGACCCCGCCCATCCCCTGCAGGATGAGGTCGAACGCCGGACGGTCCCGGTACGGCCCGGTCAGGCCGAACCCGGAGATCGCGCAGTAGATCAGGCGCGGGTTTCGGCGGCGCAGCACGTCCCCGCCGAGTCCGAGCCGAGAGAGCGTCCCGGGGGTGAAGTTTTCCACGACCACGTCCGCGGCGTCGACCAGCCTCAGGAAGAGGGCCGCCCCTTCGGGGTGGCGGAGGTCCAGGGTGAGGCTCCGCTTGTTCCGGTTCACGCTGAGGAAGTAGACGCTCTCGCCGCCGGCGAAAGGGGGTCCCCAGGCGCGCGACCCGTCGCCCTCTCCGGGGGGCTCGATCTTGAGGATCTCGGCGCCGTAGTCGCCGAGCATCGCGGTGCCGAAGGGCCCCGCCATGAACCGGGTGAGGTCGATCACCCGTACCCCGTCGAGGGGGCCGAGGACGGCCGGGCCGTGGTCCGGCGAAGCATCATCCACGAGATCTCCTCCGGCGTGGCCCGAAAGAGCGCGCGGGCTCTCGCGACGCCGAGCGTGCATCCAGTGTACAATAAGAGGGATCGCGAGTGAGGGAGTCAGGCATGCGCGTTCTGCTGTACACGGGCAAGGGCGGGGTCGGGAAGACGACGGTGTCCGCGGCCACGGCGCTGGTCACCGCCGCGCGCGGGTACCGCACCCTGGTGATGAGCACCGACGCGGCACACAGCCTGTCCGACGTGCTCGAGACGTCGATCGGCCGCGAGATCAAGAAGGTCGACGAGCACCTGTGGGCCCAAGAAGTCGACGCGCTCTACCAGCTGGAGAAATATTGGGGAGTGCTGCGCCAATACCTCACGTCAATCCTGCGCGGCCGCGGGCTGGACGACATCGCGGCCGAGGAGCTGGCGAACCTTCCGGGGATGGAGGAAATTGCCAACCTGATGCAGCTCACGGCGGTGGCGCGGGAAGGCCGGTTCGATGTCGTCGTGGTAGACTGCGCCCCCACCGGAGAAACAATGCAGCTGTTGAGCTTTCCGGAGATGGCCCGGTGGTGGCTGGAAAAGCTGTTTCCGATCCAGCGCGCGGTCATTCGCGTCGCCCGGCCCGTCGTCCAGCCGTTTGTCGAGATTCCGCTGCCGTCCGACGCGGTGTTCGCCGCGGTCAAAGACCTCATCCTCAACGTGGACGAGATGCGACGGCTGCTCGCCGATCCCGAGGTCACCTCGATCCGGCTCGTGCTGAACTTAGAGAAAATGGTCATCAAGGAGGCCCAGCGCGCGCACACGTACTTCAGCCTGTTCGGCTACGCCACCGACGCCGTCATCGCCAACCGGGTTCTGCCGGAGAACGTCGACGGAGGCTTTCTGCGATCTTGGGTGGAGACCCAGCACCGGTACCGCGAGACGGTTCAGGAGGCCTTCGCGCCGCTTCCGATTCTCGAGCTTCCCTTCTACGACCGCGAGGTCGTAGGCCGACGGCGGCTCCTTGAGGTCGGGCGGACACTGTACGGCGACCGCGACCCCACCGCACGCTTCTACGTCGGGCCGCCCCAGCGGGTCGAACGGCGCGGCCGACGGTACGTGCTCTCGCTCGGCGTCCCCTTCGCCCAGCGAGGGAAGGTCGACGTCCTCCAGAAGGGAGCGGATCTCATGGTGCGCGTTGGAGCGTACAGGCGCAACCTGGCGCTTCCGCGGTCTCTCGCCGGCCTGCAGGCGACGGGTGCGCGTCTGGACGGGGAACGCCTGCTGATCACGTTCGCAAAGGAGGGAGCAGCGGATGGCTAAACGCACGCGACCGTTCAGACAAGCCGCCGATATCGAGGACAGATTCTGGGATGCGCTGGATGAGGTGATCCCGCCGCCGGTGCGAACGCACCTCCGCAACGCCCGGCGGGAGGTGCTGCTGGCGGTTCGGGCCATGCTCGACTATGCCATTACGCGGACGGACCCGGCGTCCGGCCCGCGGCGCCCGCGGCGGGTCCGGGTCCAGTAGGCCTCGGAGCATGCACCGGGCCGGCGGCGCCAGATGGCGCCGCCGGCCCCGTTTATACCTCAGAACCGCCTTCGTGGAGCGCCGCCCCACCGTTCGGGGAAATAATCCCCTGTTTGGACAGGCGGGTGAGGGTTCGCGAGGAGCGGCGGGAGGATTCCCCTCTGCCGCCGCTCCGCTACCTCTTGGGCGGCGTCTCCCGTGCGTCAGCCGTGCGCCTCGACAGGCGGTGATGGCGTTTCATCCTCCCGCCTCCCCTCTTGGGTATGTCGCCGCGATGATGCCGGCGCCGGTCTCACTTACTATTGTACCCCCCGGCCTGGGGGCGTTCAACGCCGGATGAAGACGGAGGCGGTGCGGATGCTGGAGCGCGTGGGGGTCGAGCACACCCTCCGCCAGTTCAGGGCGACCGACTTCTCCGCGGAGGAAGCCGCCCGCGCGCTCCGCGTTCCCTTCGCCTCGATCGTCAAGACGATCGTCGTCCGCGGCGACCGGACCGGCGTGATGCGCGTGTGCCTCACCGGCCCCACGCGTCTCAGCCTCCAGAAGCTGGCCCGCGTTTCGGGGAACAAACGGGTCGAGCTCGTGGCGAGCGAGGAGCTCCGTCGCCTCACCGGATATCTTCGCGGTGGCGTCTCCCCCCTGGGGGGCCGCGGGAAACACCCGGTGTACTGCGACGCGTCCGTACTGGGCGCCCCGAGGGTCCTCGTCAACGCGGGGATGCGCGGCGTGCAGATCGAGCTCGATCCCAAGGATCTCGTCCGCGCGGCGGACGCCGCGGTGGCCGACCTGACCGAGGACGATGACGCCGGCGAAACCACGGCTGCGCCTTACCGGTGAAGCAGGATCTCGGCGGCCACCACGAGCAGGGCGGTCGCCAGCGCGACGAGGCCCAGGATGACGAGCGGGTGCCTGAGGAGGCTTTCGCGCAACGGAGGGCTGAGCGGAGGGTCGGGGCGGCCCAGAATGCCCAGGTCGACGCTCTCGGGACGCGACAGGGCGGCGTGGAGTTCGCCCGCGTCGGGGTAGCGTTCGGCCTTCCGCCGGCGCATCGCGCGGGCGACGATCGCCGCGATCGCGGGGGGGACGCCATCCCGGACTTTCTGGAGCGGCTCCGCGTTCATGTTGAGGTGCTGGTACATGGTGCTCAACGGGTTGGGACTGTGGAACGGAGGGCGCCCGGCCAGCATCTCGTACAGGATCAACCCGATGGCGTAGACATCGGTCTCGGGGCCCCCGCGCTCTCCGCGGATCTGCTCCGGGGCCATGTACTCCGGAGTCCCCACCAGGCCTGAAAACCCGCGCCAGGTAACCCGGGGAGCCCCCTCCAGCAGCGCGATCCCGAAGTCGATGATCTTCACCCGACCTTGGTCATCGACGAGGACGTTCTCGGGCTTCAGGTCCCGGTGCGTCACGCCGTTCAGATGACAGTAGGCGACCACCTCCGCGAGATGGGTGGCGATGTCGACCGCGCGGGGAATGGGGAGCGGGCGCGACTCCGCGAGTATGGATCTGAGGGATTGACCGTCCTCGTACTCGAGGACGAGAAACGGGGGGCTCCCGTCCTCCCGCGCCTCCAGCAGCTTAGGAATTCCTGGATGCCGGAGACGGCTTCCGATCCTCGCTTCTCGCCGGAACCGCTCGAACGCCGCCACCTCGCCGAGTTGCGACGGGTCGAGAAACTTGAGCACGACCGGACCCCCCGAACGGAGATCCCGACCTCGAAATACGGCCCCCTCCCCGCCGCGCCCCAGCGGCCGCTCGACGAGATAGTGGTCGACCTGTTCTCCGGCGGTGGGCATCGCGGGGGGTGCGCCCTACGCGCCGACCCGGACCGCCAGCACGGTCAGATTATCGAACCCGCCCCGGCGCTTGGCCTCATCGACGCACGCCGGCGCGGCGACATCCGGAGCGGAATTCGTGAACGCGGCGCACACGTCTTCAAGCTCCAGGTGCTCGAACAGCCCGTCCGTGGAGAGGATGAAGCAGTCTCCCGGCTGGCACGCTCCGCTGTGAAGATCCACCTGGACCATGACGTCTCCCCCGATCGTCCGCGTGAGGAGGTGCCGGTGCGGGTGTCGGTGGGCCCGGCCGGCGTCCACGAGGCCCAGCCGCCGCATCTCCTGGACCATGGTGTGGTCCCGGGTGAGCTGCCGGAGCAACCCGCCGCGCAGGAGAAAGGCCTTGGAGTCGCCGACGTGCCCGACCCAGTAGCGACCCCGGCAGAGCGCGAGCGCGGTCAGCGTGGTCTGCATTCCCGACAGGTCCGGATGTCCTGCCCTGAGGTGGTGGACGTGGAGGTTGGCCCGCTGAATCGCTTGACGGAGCATCCGGCCGGGGTCCCCACGCAGGTCGAGGTAGTACTCCTGGATGACCGCGTGAACGGCTTCGACGCTCGCCACTTCGCCTCCGCCGGCCCCGCCCACACCGTCGGCGACGAGAAACAGACTGCCGCGCCCCGCGGAGAGGGCCGAATCCTCGGGAATCTCATACCGGAGGTAGTCCTCGTTCTTGGGGCGGACCCTCCCCGCGTCCGTTGACGAGCCGACGTCGAGCGCGTTCGGCCCGGCCTCGCGAGGGGCGGGGGTCGCCATTTTCACGCCGGATCGCTCGTCATTCCTGCTCGAGCGCGATCACCGCGTCGGCAATCTCCGCAATCGTGCGCCGGGAACTCATGGCGAGGCGGCGCAGCCGGGATACCGCCTGAGATTCGCTGAGCTGGTACCGAGCGCCGAGGATTTGCGCGGCCGCCGCCACGCGCGCCCCCGAATTTTCCTGCTCCGGTCGCTCGCCAACTTCCCGGGGAGGGAGGTCCGTCGACCTGTGGCCGAGCCACCGCAGCTCGGCGTACCTAGCCCGCGCGACCTCAATGGCCGGGGCAACGTCCGACTCGCGCACGGGCTTCATCAGGTAGGCGAGAACCCCGGCGTCGGCGGCTTCCTCGACGAGGCTTCGCTGGTTGTACGCGGTCAGCACGATGATCGGCACCGGGTGGGTGGCCATGATCTGCCGGGTCGCCTCTAACCCGTCCATTCCGGGCATCTTGATATCCATGAGGACGGCATCGGGGCGCAGCACGGTGACTTTCTCGATGGCTTCGCGGCCGTCGGCGGCTTCACCGACAACCTCGTAGCCCAGGTCCTGGAGGATCACCCGCATCCCCATGCGGATCAGGGATTCATCGTCCACGAGCAGAATGCGACCGCTCGACCGCTCGTGCATCCCCATCGACCGCGGCCCGAACGCCGCGTCCCTCCCCTCCCGGAAAACACGATGCCCCCGCCGGCATGGCAGGGGCATCGCGGCCCACAGCCATGCTACCATGCGAGCTGAACCGCGTTCAAGTCGGCTCGCCGGCGGGCGGGAACGGTCGGGCGGCCGACCCAAGCTCCCGCGATCCTTCAGACAAGTTACCCCCGACTGGACACAAACCTCCCGCGCTCCTCCCGGCCGATAACTCGAGGTTATTCACACTTTCACGACTTCTTCGAAACTCGACCATACACTGAGTGCGGTTTCGCCTGGAACAAAAGGAGCATGGGGGTGGAACCGGGCGCACTCTGGTCGGCACGGAGGGAGCGTCGATGTTCATCGGAACTCATCAGGTGTCACGTCGCCTGGAACGGGGCTTCACGCTCATCGAGCTGGTCGTGGTGCTCGCCATCCTGGGCATCCTCATCGCCTTGGCGGTGCCACGGTACCTCACCGCCCGGAAGTCCGCGTACAAGGCCGAGGCCGATAACCTCCTTCAGGAGGCGAAGTCGCTGGAGTGGTCCTACTACCAGCAGTACAACATGTTTGACACGAACGCGACCGGCGCGAACATCGGCATCGTGGAGCCGACGGGCATGCACTGGGCCAACCCGTCGTTCGGGGGAGGCGCGAGCAACGTCACCATCGTGATGAGCGGGGCGGTGGCCCCCCTGACCAACGCCGACAGCATGTTCATCACGCTCTCGGGCGATGGCTCGTCGACCGGCGGGTCCACGTTCTAGGCGAGCGTCACGGGGCACCGCACGGCCGGATGGCCCGTCCGGCCATTGGGGGGCGACGATGGGACCGGGCTCGGCGCAAATCCGGACTGCTCAGGTCAGGCGCCAAATCGTCCGGCTGTAGGTGCTCGCCAGACGCGATGTTGACACGGAGGCGGACTTCTGGTAGAAAATGATCCAAGCACCACGAGGTGCTCGAGGCCTGGACGCCGACCCTGGACCGGGGTCGGCGTCGGTGTTTTCTGGCCGCTGTCGGCCGTGATGCCACCCGCCGCCAGGGTGCGGCGCACCCGTGCCGCTACCAGCACGAACGAGGAGGCATCGCGAATGTCGACGGATACCGGCTTTCGAAAGAGCCTCACGCTCACGGGCGTGACCGTGAACGCGATGGCGCTGATCGCCCCCGGGGCCTTCCTGTGGATCACGTATCAGATTCAGTCGGCGCAAGTGGACCCCGCGGGAGCATCCACGGCGATGGACATCTGGGCCGGGCTCGCCCTGGCGCTGGTCCTCGCCTTCCTCACGGCCATCTCCTACTCCATGCTGAGCGAGTTGTACCCGGACGCCGGAACCGGCTCCGCGTACTACTTCGCCGAAAAGGCGTTCTTGGACAAGGAAGAAGCGGCCTTCCACCGCTGGGCCCGGATGGCCAAGTACGTCGTGGGGTGGATCTCGCACCTCTATTACTGGGTGTACCCCGGCGTCATGGTCGCCATGATGGCCACCATGATCGTCTACATCCTGGGTCTCTTCAACATCGCCCCTCCGCCGGTGGCCCAGGTGGCGATCGCGGTGCTCTTTTCCTTCGTCACCGGCTATGTCGCCTACCGGGGGATCAATGGATCGACGCTCGCCAGCATGCTCATCAACGTGATCCAAATCGCGGCCCTGGTGCTGATCTCAATCCTGGCGCTCAGCTACCGCGTTGCGAACCCCCAGCACGTGACGTTTCTCCATCCCACCCTGGCCAGCGTCGTGCTCCCCCACAACCTGAGCCACGTCCTCTTCCAGTCGACGATCGCGATCCTGCTGCTGGTGGGGTTCGAGTCGGCGACGGCGCTCACGGCTGAATCGCTGCACCCGAGCTTCGTCAGCCGGGGGGTCATTCTCTCGTTGATCATCCAGGGGTTGATCGCGTACCTCTTCGAGTACTTCGCCGCGGGCGCGTGGATGAATACCGGCTACACGATCAAGGACGCCAGCGGCAAAGTGCTGACGGGGTTCGCCGCGGCGGGAACGTCCCAGGCCCCGATCGGCGACATGGTGCAACGTCTGGGCAACGCCATGCTGGGAGGAATCGGCTTTCCCCTCCTGCTCGTCATCGCGGTCACGGTCGCGATCGCGGTGTTCGGGACGACCCTGGCCTGCATGAACGCTGGAGTGCGGCTGACCTACGCGATGGGGAAGGACGCGGAAGTCCCCGGCATCCTGGGGCTGTTGCATGGACGCTACGCGACGCCGCACTTCGGCGTGTGGCTGATGGCCGCCGTCTCGGCCGTCATCGGCGGGTTCGGGGTGCTCTCGGTGGTGAACCTGACCGCCGTGACTTTCCTCTCGAACATCGGAACGTTCCTGCTCTACGGGCTGACGAACCTGGTCGCTCTGGTGGCGTTCAGGGGGGTCCCGCGGGCGCACACCATCAAGCACGTGCTGATCCCGGTGCCGGGGGTCGCCGCGAACATCGCCATGCTGCTCGCGGTCGTCTACCTCGGCATCCTCGGGGGCGGGGATACCCGCACCGCCGCGCTGCTCTCGATCGTGGCCGCGGGGATCTGGTTCGTGGTCGGGGGGGCGTACTTTGTGGCCAACACCCGGGCGCGAGGCCACCAGGTGTGGGCGGAGCGGCCCGCGGGGACCTGATCGAGTCCCCAACGCGAAGCGGGCGTGGCGCCCACGCCACGCCCGCTTCGCGTTAAGAGAGCACGGTCCCGGGCCCGTCCCTACTCGGGGACCGCCACCCTGGCCACCTGCCGCCGCCGTCGGAACAGCCCGTACATTCCCACCGCCCCCGCTAGCCCCGCGCCGCCCCCAAGAAGGACTCCGGCGGGCAGCCCCCACGCGCCGACGACGCCGCCCATCATGAGCGCGCCGAATGGGGTCATGCCGCTGAACACCATGGCGTACACGCTCATCACGCGGCCTCTGAGCGCGTCCGGCGTCTCGATCTGCACGGTGCTGTTCGCCGTCGCGGAGAACAACAGCATCCCCATCCCCGCCACGAACAGCCAGGCGCCCGCGATGCCTGGCCAGTGCGAGACGCCGAGCGCCATGACGCCGATGCAGAGAAGAACGGATCCCCACGCCAGATACGGCCGGCGCGGCCCTTGGGCGCTCGTGCTGGCCACCAGGAGCGCGCCCAGCAGGGCCCCGGCTCCCAGGGCGGCCATCAGGAACCCGAATCCGCTGGCGTCCAGGTGGAGTTGGTGCCGCGCCAGCACCGGGACGAACACGCTGAAGTTCATCGGGAAGAGGCTGAGGATCCCCAGCGTCGTCAGGATCCTGAGGACCGTGGGGCTCGACCGGACGAATTGAATGCCCTCGGCCATGTGGGTGAGCAACCCCACCCCCGGGGCCACCCGCACGGCCGAGTTGACGCGCATGGCTGCCAGCGCGGCGATGACCGCGAGGAAGCTGGCCGCGTTGACCAGAAACGCCATCCCCACTCCCCAGGCGGCGATCACCAACCCCGCGAGCCCCGGGCCGACCAGGCGGGCCCCGTTGAACATCGAGGAGTTGATGGCGATTGCGCCCGTGAGGTCCTCGGTACCCTCCACCATCTCGACGATGAACGCCTGCCTGGCCGGGACGTCGAACGCGTTGACGGTTCCCAGGAGCCCCGCCAGCACCGCGACGTGCCAGTACCGCACACGTCCGGTCACCGTGAGCAGGCCCAGGCAGAGGGCCAGCAGGAGAAACAGGGTCTGGGTCACCATGATGAGGGATCGCTTCGGCACCCGATCGGCGACCGCGCCGGCCGGGAGCGAGAGCAAGAGCACGGGGGCCCACTGCAGCGCGTTGACGGCGCCCAGGAGAAACGGCGAATTGGTCAGCGTGAGCACGAGCCAGGCCTGCCCGACCGTCTGCATCCAGCTGCCGATCAGAGAAATCAGCTGTCCGGCGAAGAACAGACGGAAGTTGCGGTGCCGGAGCGGGGCGACGACCGCGGGGCCGCGCTGTGCCATTGCCCGGCTCACCCGGGCCGCAGCCCGAGCCGCTGCGCGCCCGCGACCAGCGTCCGCGTGTAGGGATGCTGGGGGGAAGCGAACAGGTGATGCGTCTCCGCGGTCTCGACGATCCGTCCGTCGCGCATGACGTGCACCAGATCACACGTCTGGGCCACCACGCCCAGATCGTGCGTGATCAGCAGCAGCGACATCCCGAGGTCGCGCTGCAGCCGCCCGAGGAGGTCGAGGATCTGCGCCTGCACCGTGACGTCCAGCGCAGCCGTGGGCTCATCCGCGATCAAGAGGCTCGGCTCGAGCGCGACCGCCGCGGCGATCAGCACCCGCTGTCGCTGCCCTCCCGAGAGCTCGTGCGGGTACCGCTGCAGCAGTCCTCGCTCCAGGCCGACCCGCGCGAGCGCCTCGGCCGCTCGGTCGCGGGCGCCCCTGCGGCCCCAGTGGGCGACGATCCCTTCGATGACCTGCTCTCCGACGGGCATCACCGGATCGAGGGCAGACGCGGGCTCTTGAAAGATCATCGCGATGCGCCGCCCTCGGTACGCCTGCATCTCCCGCTCCGAAAGCGGAACGAGGTCGGTCCCGTCCAAGACGATCTTCCCCGCGGCAATGCGGGCGGGGACGGGAAACAATCGCAGCACGGCGCACGCCGTCATCGATTTCCCGGCACCCGACCCGCCGACCAGGGCCACCGGCGTTCCAGCGGGTACGTGGAGCGAGACGTCGTCGAGGATGCGCACCTCCCCGGACGTCCGAGGAAGGGTGACGACCAGCCCTTCGATCCGGAGTTCCCCGCGCTGGGTCCGGGGGGCGGTCACGCCTGGTCCCCGCGTGTCCGGCGCGGGAACCGTTGCTCGATCAGCACGTAGAGGATGGGAATCAGCAGCAGGGTCAGCGCGGTCGAGACCGTCAGGCCGCCGATCACGGCGCGGGCCAGGGGCATGTTCGTTTCGCTGCCCTCGCCCAGCCCCGTGGCCATCGGGATCATTCCCAGGATCGTCGCGATCGCGGTCATCAGGATCGGCCGCAGCCGGATCCGCCCGGCCTGGAGCACCGCCTCGCGCGGGGGGACGCCCTGTTCCTGCTGCTTGTTGGCGTAGTCGACCAACAGGATCCCGTTGCTGACGACGATGCCGATCATCGTGATGACGCCCATGAACGAGATGATCGAGAGGGTGGTATGTGTCAGCAGCAGCATCCAGATGACCCCGATCAGCCCGAGCGGCACCGTGAACATGATCACGAACGGGTCCACGAGCGACTGGAACTGCGACGCCATGATCATGTAGACGAGCATGAGAGCCAGCACCAGCGCGAAGCCGAGACTGCTGAACGCCCCCTGCTGCTGCTCCGTCTGCCCCGCCATGTGATACGTGAACCCGGGCGGGAACGGCGTCCGATCGAGCTGCGCGGCGATGTCCTGCGACACGGCGCCGAGCGGGCGGTTGACGACGTTCGCCGTGACGTCGATCACGCGCTGCTCGTTCTTCCGGCTGATCTGCAGCGGCTCGCCACCGAGCGTGATGCGCGCGACGTCCCGAAGGAGAATCGGCACCGCCGCCTGCGAGGCTGGGGGGGACGATGACCCCGGGCCCGGGTCGGCGAGCGCGGCCAGGGGGACCCCGCTCAGGTCGTCGGGATGGGTCCGGTACTCGTCCTGGAGCCGGACGACGATGTTGTACTCGTTGCCGGTCACGGGATCGATGAACTGGCTCGCCGTGGCGAGGTTGCCGGCCATCGCGGTGTTGACGGCGTTCGCGATCGCGGTCGAGGAGAGCCCGAGCTGGGCCGCCTTTTCCTGATCCACGTCCGCGGTGAAGGTCGGGTACACACCCTGGGGGGTGATCTGGACGTCCGCGGTGCCGGGGATCGACGACACCATCGCGGCGATCTGCTGGGCGAACTGCTGCCCGACCGCCTGGTCGTACCCCAACACCTGGATGTCGATCGGCGCCGCGGACCCGAAGTTGACGACGTTGTGCTCCAACCCACCCACGTTCACGAAGATCTGGACGCCCGGGAACTTGCCCTGCAGCTGGCGGCGGACGATGTTGGACCACTCGGTCGCGGAGCGGTGCCGCTGCGTCGGCGGCACAAACCGCACCTGCACCTGTCCGTAGTTGGGCCCGGAGTTGCTGCTGAAGGCGCCCCCGCTGACCGGGACGCCGGTGTCAGTGTACACGGCGCGTAGGTTCTCCTTCGGAACCGTTTGGCGAACGATGTCGGCGATCTGCTCCATAATGGCCGAGGCGGCGATCGGCGCCGTCCCCTGCGGGGCCCGTACCTGGATTGTAAATTGGCTCTCGTCGGTGTCCGGGAAGAACTCGCTGCCGATCCCGCGGGCGGCGAACAGCGAGATCACGAAGATCGCGGCGATCGCCGCGATCACGACCCCGGAGTGCCGCAGCGTCCATCCCAAGGTCGTGCGGTAGCTCTCGTCGAGGCGCTCCATCAGCAGTTCGCTCCAGCGGATGAAGCGGGCCAGCGGGCCCGCCCCGGTCGACTCCGCGGTGCTCGCCCGTAGGAGCTTAATGCTCAGGACCGGATCGACCGACATCGAGACGATGTAGGACGCCCCGAGGGCGAAGACGATCGTGAGGGCCATCGGCACGAACAGGCGCTGCGCGATGCCGCTCAGGAACACGACCGGGAAAAACACCGCGATCGTCGTGGCCGTGGAGGCCAACACCGGGAGCCCGACCTCCTGGGTCGCCGCGAGCACCGCCTGGAGGACCGGGGTGCCCGGCTTCGAGAGGTGGCGCGTGATGTTCTCGCGCACGACGATCGCGTCGTCGACCAGCCGCCCCATCGCGAGCGTCAGCCCGCCGAGCGTGAAGATGTTCAGGGTCTGGCCCGTGAAGTACAGTAGCAACAGTGCCGATGACACCGAGAGCGGAATGCCGAGGCCGATGATCAACAGGCTCCAAAAACTGCGCAGGAACGCCAGCACGACGAGGAAGGTGAGCCCCGCGCCGATCAGCGCCTCGCGTTCCAGCGTCGTGATCGCCGCTCGAATGTACTGCGACTGGTCGAAGCTGATCTGGAGCGTCACGCCTTTGGGAATGCCGGCCAGATGGGGCATCGCCCGCCGGACCTCATCGACCACCTGGATGGTGTTGGCGTTCGGCTGGCGGGCCACGGACAACCAGACCCCGTCGTGGCCGTTGACGCGCACGATCTCGCTGACATCGGCCGCGGCGTCCTGCACCTGGGCGACGTCCCCGATGTGCACCGGGACGCCGTTGTGCGTCGCCACGACGACCTGCTCGATCGCGGGCACGGTCTGCAGCAGGCTCGGGACGTTCAGCTGGTAGTTGATCTGGGTGTTCTGGAGGTTGCCGGTCGGGATCAGCGCATTATAATTGCTAATCGCGGTGATCACGTTCTGGAGCGTCAGCCCCGCGGCCACCAGCTTGTGCGGATCCACGTTCACGTTGAGCTGCCGGACGAGGCCCCCGTGAACGCCCGCCTGCGAGACCCCCGGAAGGCGCTCGAGCTGCGGCTCGATCGTGTTGAACGCGAGGTCGTAGAGCTGCTCGGGGCTCAGAGCGCTGTTGCCGCCCACGACCACCTGCGCCACGGGGATGTTCGAGATGTCAAACTTGACGATGAACGGCTGGCTCACCCCCGTGGGGAGGCTCTGCAGCGCCCGCTCGACGTTCTGGATTACCTCGACCTCGGCGGTGTTCAGGTCGGTGCCCCACGCGAACCAGACCTGGATGTTGCTGATGCCCTGGCGGGTCGTCGAGAGGAGCTGCGTCACGCCCGCGACGCGCGTTACGGCTTGCTCCAGCGGGTAGGTCACGGTCTGCTCCATCGTCTCCGGGCTGGCCCCTTTGTACTGCGTGGAGACGAGGATCACGGGGATCGTGATGCGGGGGAAGAGGTCGCGCGGAAGCCGCTGGAGGGCGATCTGGCTCAGCACGATGACGGCGATGCACGCCATCAGCACGAAGATCGGATTGCGGGTCGCCGCGCGGGTCAGGAACATCGGCCTCTCCTATAGTCCGACCGGCACGGTGTGCACTTGCTGGCCTTCGCGGACGAGGTCGATGCCGCGGCTCACGACCGTGTCCGAGTCCTGCACGCCGCTCGTGATCTCGACGATTTCTCCGGTGGCGCGTCCGATGATCACGGGGCGCCGTGACACCTTGTCGTCGGTCACGACCCAAACGAAGTGATCGCTCCCCACGGTCACCAAGGCGGCGAGCGGGACCACGAGCACGTTCCGGTCGGCCCCCACGGACAGCGTCACCGTCCCGTACATGCCCGGGCGAAGGAGGTGGCCGGGGTTGGGAATGTCGATCTCCACCTGAACGGTCCGGGTGACGGGATCGGCGCCGCCGGCGATCCGGGTCACCACCCCCTGGAACGTCCGTCCGGGGTAGGCATCGACCCTGATCTGGGCCTGGGTCCCGGGGTGGATGGACGCGATCTCCACCTCGGTGACGTTCACGACGACATCGATCTGATCGAGGTTCGCGATGGTCAAAATCGGAGTCGAGGTTCCCGGGGTGACGTACGCCCCGGGGTCCAGGCTGCGGCTGACGACGATGCCGTCAAAGGGGGCGACGATCGTTGCGTACGTCGCCTGCAGCCGCGCGTTCTCAAGCGAAGCGTCCTGGTTGCTCACCTGCATCTGGGCGGTTCGGACCTGCGAGACGGCGGCGGCCTCCTGTTGCTGGGTGGCCTCGATCTGGGCATCCGCCTGCGCGACCTGAGCCTCCGCCACCTTGACCTGGGCGAGGGCCGCGTCGAGATCGGCCTGTGCGCTCTCCACCTGGTTCGTGGCGTCATCAAGATTCTGCTGGGCCTCGGCCCCCTGCTTCACCAGCGCCGCGATTCGCGCGTGGGTCGCCTGCATGTCAACCAGCTGGGCGTGGGCTTTCACGACCCCGGCCTTCGCGCTGGTCAGCTGGGCGAGGGCATTTTGCCTAGCGGCGACCGCATTCAGTTGCTGCGCGTGGGCCGCGGCCACGGAGGCCTGCGCGGTCTGTACCGCGGTTTGGGCGGCTTTGACGCTGGCCTCTCCCTGGGCTACCACGGTGTCGAGCTGAGCGTGGTCGACAACGGCCACGACCTGCCCCGCCCGCACGAGATCGCCAGGGCGCACGCTTACGGTCTCAAGGTATCCCGAGGTCTTGGGAAGGATCACGGCCGTGGACAGGGAGTTGATGTTGGCCGTGAGCGACAGGGTGCGTGGTATCGTGACGCGCTTGGGGTGGGCGACTCCCACCAGCGGCGGGGGCGCGGCGTGACCCTTGGACGATTGGGTCGCGGGGGGATCCCCCCCCGCTCCTCGGGGCGCCCCCGGCACGCTGAGCCGTCCGACCACGAGGCCCGCACCGAGGGCCACGATGACCGCTGCCCAAACCCATGCGCTCCGCTTCATGCGCGCTCTCCGAAGGTCTTGGCGAGGCGGGGCGGGGCAGGCGCGAGGAGGCGGCGCAGGTCCCGCACCTGGCGCTCCAGCCGCCGCTGCAGGCGTCCGAGCTGCTGCACCTTCTCCCGCACCGAGCGCAACTGCTCGTCGGTGACTTCGAGCGCGCTCTCGAGCGCCTTCTTCCTGCGAGCGGGGTCCGCCTCGGTCTGGGCCGCGGTCAAGTAGCGGGCCCGCGCCTCGTCGGCGTCGAGGTTGCGCTTGATCTCGCTCAAGGAGAGGCCGAGAAGCTGCTTCAGGCTCTTGATCTGCTTGATTCGCTCGACGTCGGCAGCCGTGTACAGGCGTTGCCCACCGTTCAACCGCTCGGTGGGCACGAGGAGACCGATTTCGTCATAGTAGTGCAGCGCGCGCTGAGTCAGCCCCGTCTGTTGACACACTTCCCCGATCTGATAAAACGTCCGCATCGGAGACGCCTCGGCGGCCGGGGAGACGAGATCCCTCCGCCCCGACGCCTCCCCAATTCTAGGCGAGACCTAACGTTCATGTCAAGCACCTTCCGTCAACGTGAGGTGGTGCCGACCGCCCGCCCGAGGCCTGAGGTTCACGCACGCGGCCACCATCGCCTGACCCGATCGCGGTAGGCCTCGTACTCCCGCCCGAACGTCCGGTGCAGCACGGGCTCTTCGTACCCCACCACGAGCAGGTGGCACGCGATAAGGAAGAGCGCGGCATAGCCGAGGAGCGCGGCGGATTGGTAGACGAGCGCCACGCCGACGAGGGACAGCCCCGCCCCAATGTAGATGGGATTCCGCACGAAACGGTACGGGCCGCGGGTCACAAGCCGGCGGGGCGGGTCGAAGGGCGCCGGCGTGCCCCGCCCGAGGCGCGCGAACACGAACACGCACCACAGCACGACCGCTGCGCCCGCAGCCCCGATGAGACATCCTGTGTCAACCCCCTGTGGCTCAGGCACTGGCTGCGGCGGCGTGAGCAAGGGCGTGGGCGGATCGGTGGAGAGCAGGATCGTAAGGCAGGTGATCCTGCCAACAACGCCAGAGC
>Ga0187846_10000680_pt1 | contig 19258 bp, 18 predicted proteins | sample TC_taG_FD_161473 | JGI IMG/M metagenome (GOLD analysis project Ga0187846, IMG submission 161473) | Biofilm microbial communities from the roof of an iron ore cave, State of Minas Gerais, Brazil - TC_06 Biofilm (v2) | ecosystem: Environmental > Terrestrial > Deep subsurface > Cave > Wall biofilm...
ATCGCGATCACGATCTGGTTCACCTTGAGCTACCTGCCGGTCGCGCACATGGTGTGGTACTGGCCGGGGCCGGATGGCTATACATCGGACAAAGTGGTCGAGGCGATGACGGCGAAGGCGGGCCTGCTCAACCAGTGGGGCGCGCTGGACTATGCGGGCGGAACCGTGGTCCACATCAATTCGGGCGTCGCCGGGCTGGTCGGGGCGATCCTGCTGGGCAAGCGCATCGGACTGGGCAAGGAACCGATGGCCCCGCACAGCCTGACGATGACGATGATCGGCGCATCGCTGCTGTGGTTCGGCTGGTTCGGCTTCAACGCCGGGTCGGCCTTGGAAGCTAACGGCGCCGCTGCCTTGGCCTTCATGAACACGTTCCTGGCGACCGCCTGCGCGGTGCTGTCCTGGTCGTTTGCAGAGTGGATGATCAAAGGCAAGCCTTCGATGCTGGGAGCTGCCTCCGGCGCCGTCGCAGGCCTGGTCGCAATCACGCCGGCGGCCGGTAACGTCGGCATCCCGGGCGCGTTCGTGATCGGGCTGGCGGTCGGTCCCATCTGTCTGTGGGGTGTCACCGGTTTGAAGAAGATCATCGCCAAGGACGATGCGCTGGACGTGTTCGGAGTACACGCGGTCGGCGGCATCACCGGCGCGTTGCTGACGGGCATCTTCAATGCACGCAGCCTGGGCGGGCCGGGCGTGACCAACTGGGTGACGATGAAGCCCGATGCGTATCCGGGCATCCTGGCGCAGTTCATCATCCAGGCCAAAGCGGTCGGACTGGTGTTCGTGTGGACAGGGGTGGTCGCGTTCATCGCGTTCAAGGTGGCCGACCTGATTGTTGGACTCAGAGTGGCCGAAGACGAGGAACGCGAAGGCCTGGATACCACCTACCACGGCGAGGCTGCTTACAACATGTGAGGGTCGCTGCGAGGCGCAGTACCTGGCGCCTGTCCTTTTTTACGGGGCCCCTACGCGGGGCCCGTTTTTTTCCCTCTTTTTTTGCATCAGGGTTGATACAACATCGCACCCCCAAGGGGAAGCCTGCACAAAGGCAGTGCGGTTGAGGCAATCCGGCGGGGCAGTTGCAGTGCTTTTTCGGAGCCGCTATTCGTGGCATGGCCCTTGCTTGAAGTCAACCCACAAGCCTTGATGATTGAAACCGAAATGGGGGGAAACTTTCGATGAGACGAACCGCCACTATTGCTGCAGCCCTGAGCGCGGCTTGTCTGTGCTTGGCGAACGAGCCGGCTTCGGCCCAGACGCCGCCGCCAACTGCGCCTCCGGCGCCCGCACCGGCCGGTGCCGCCGCGACGCCGCCGGCCGAAGCGGCCGCACCTGCGGCCTCGCCGGTGTCGATGCCGGCAATGAGCGCAACACTCGCAGGCAATACAAAGCCGATGAAGGTAGATGCTGGACCGCTCGGCAATGTCTACGTCACCGGCGTGCTGAGCGGCATCGCGCTGTGGCAGAACAACGTCTTCCCGGGCGACGAGGACGCCCGGGCCGACGTATCGAACGGACAAGTCTTCGTGCAAAAGGTCGACGGGCCGATCCAGTTTTTTCTTGAGGGCGGCGCCTATTCGCTTCCCTCGCTCGGTACTGCGTACATCCGGGCGGGGAAAGCCACCTCGGATTTCTACGGGGGCCTACCGGTGTGGTTCCTGAAGTTTGCGCCCAACGATTCCTTCTCGGTGCAGGCCGGCAACCTGCCGACCCTGGTCGGCGTCGAATACACCTTTACGTTCGAGAACTTGAACGTGCAGCGCGGGCTGCTGTGGAACCAGGAAAACGCGGTCAACCGTGGTGTCCAGGCGAACTACACAACCGGTCCCCTGGCACTGTCGGTGGCCTGGACTGACGGGTTTTTTTCGAACCGGTACAGCTGGGTGTGGGGCTCGGCGACCTACACGATCGACAGCTCCAATTCGATCGCCTTTATCGGCGGCGGCAGCGTGAAGACCGAGACCGTTTCCAGTACCGCCACACCGCTGCTGCAGAACAATGAAGCGATCTACAACCTGTATGCATCGCATACGTCAGGGCCTTGGACCATTATTCCCGCTCTGCAGTACACCAATGTTCCGTCCGACCGGAAGATCGGAACGACCAAGAGTCTGAACACTGTCGGCGCTGCGCTATACGGAATCTATGCGATGGACGGCGGGTACAGCGTCGCCGGCCGTGTCGAGTACATAACGTCTAACGGCAATAAGAGCGATCCGGCCAGCGACAACCTGCTGTACGGACCGGGCAGCAACGCCTGGTCCTTGACGATTACGCCAACCTGGCAGAACAAGTTCTTCTTTGCGCGCTGCGAGGCCTCCTACGTGAAGGCGACCAGCACCACGCCGGGCCTCGTGTTCGGAACGAACGGTGTCAATACCAATCAGGTCCGCTTGCTGGTCGAAACCGGATTCATCTTCTGACTGCGTGGAGATTTGCGTCGGAACCCGACGCGATTTTCCGTCTGAACGTGTGAAGGTAGTTCGGCGAACACGTTCTCGAAGCTGAGCTTCAGAAACCATGAGCGCGGGGCGGCGTACCGACGCCGCCGCCTTATTCCCTTCAGGGCCCTGTGTGGGCCCTTTTTTTGATTTCGCATGCTGCGATGCAGCATCCCGAGCCGATTCGATAGAATGAGCGCCCCCAGTCGAGGGAACTTGCCATGTCGCCGTCAAGCGTTCCGGTTCTGGCCCCCGCGTCCGGTCCCGTCCTGGAGTTCGAGCGGCGCATCCTCGACTCGATGACCGACATCGAGCACTGGTTCCGCCAGAACTGGCAGGACCACACGCCGCCGTTTTACGGGTCGGTTGACCTGAGGAATTCCGGCTTCAAGCTGGCGCCGGTCGATATGAATCTGTTCCCGGGCGGCTTCAACAACCTGTCCGAGGACGTGCTCCCGTGCGCGGTCCAGGCGGCACAGGTCGCGATCGAGCGCACCTGCCCGGACGCGCGCAGGCTGCTGCTGATTCCCGAACGGCACACGCGCAATGTGTTCTATCTGCAGAACGTCGCGCGGCTGGTCAGTGTGCTCGCCACCCCGGGACTGGAGGTGCGGGTGGGCACCCTGTCTGACGAAGTGACGCGAGCGACCCCGGTTTCGCTGCCGGGCGGCGAGCGGCTGACGATCGAGCCCATCATCCGCCAGGGCGACCGCGTTGGCCTGGAAGGGTTCGATCCGTGCATCGTGCTGCTGAACAACGACCTGTCGGCCGGGGTGCCGCCACAACTGGTCGGCCTGGACCCGGGACAGACATTGCTGCCGCCGCTGCACGCGGGCTGGGCCGTGCGCCGCAAATCCAACTTCTTCCGTTGCTACGACGAGGTCGCCGAACAGTTCGCGCAACTGATCGGCGTGGATCCGTGGACCATCAACCCGCTGTTTGCACGCTGCGGGAAGATCGATTTTCGCGAGAAGGCCGGCGAAGAATGTCTGGCCCACAACGTGGAACGGATGCTCGCTGAAATCCGCGAGCGCTATCGCGAGCGCGACATCCGGCAAAAGCCGTTCGTGATCGTCAAACCCGATGCCGGGACCTACGGAATGGGGATCATGACGGCCCACGATCCGTCAGACGTGGTGCGACTGAACCGCAAGCAGCGCAACAAGATGGCGGTCGTCAAAGAAGGGCTGGAAGTGGGCGAGGTGATCATCCAGGAGGGGGTACCGACTTACGAGACGGTCGACCAGGCCGTGGCCGAACCGGTCGTGTACATGATGGATCGCTATGTCATCGGCGGCTTCTACCGGGTGCACCGTCAGCGCGGAGTGGACGAGAATCTGAACGCGCCGGGAATGGAATTCGCCCCATTGGCCTTTTCCAACCCCTGCAACCTGCCCAAGCCGGACGCTGCGCCGGGTTCCAGCGCGCAAAACCGTTACTACTGCTATGGCGTGGTGGGGCGACTGGCGCTGCTGGCGGCCGCGATCGAACTGGAGCGTACGGCGTCGTCGCTGGCGGCATCGGAAGATGCCCTGTTGTCGCCGCTCGCCCGCGCCGCGGGACAGGGGCCCGACGTGAGGGTCGAGGTCGCCTCCTGAGGGCCGAACGCGGATGACACCCGACGTCTCGGCTCTGTTCGTGGTCGACCCGCTGGAAGACCTGCACGAGTCGAAGGACTCCAGCGTTGCGATCATGCGTGAGATGGCCAAGCGCGGACACGCGATCTGGGCATGCGGACTCGGTGATCTGGCATGGCGCGATGGCGTCGTGCAGGCTGCCGCTCAGCGGCTCGATATCGCGTCGCAGGGCCCTCAATGGTTCGCACGGCTGGAGACGGTGCGGCGCCCGCTCGAGGGCTTCGACGTCGTGCTGATGCGCAAGGATCCCCCGTTCGATATGGAGTACCTGGTTGCGACCTATCTGCTGGAGGCTGCGGTGCGGCGCGGCGCCCGCGTCTTCAACGATCCGCGTGCGCTGCGCGATCACAACGAAAAGTTCGCGATCGCCGAGTTCGCCCATTACGCCGCTCCGACGCTGGTCAGTCGCGATCCGGAGACGATCCGCGACTTTCACCGCGAGCAGGGCGACATCATCATCAAGCCGATGGACGGCATGGGCGGTCGGGGCGTATTTCGGGTTGCGCCCAAGGATCCGAACCTGGGCGTGATCCTGGAGACCGCGACCCAGAGCGGGCAACGAACCGTGATGGCACAGCGTTTCATTCCCGAGATCTCGGCGGGCGACAAACGCATCCTGCTGGTGGCGGGCCGGCCGGTCCCGTACGCGCTGGCGCGAGTGCCGCGCCCGGGCGAATCGCGCGGCAATCTGGCGGCCGGCGGCATACCGCACGCGCAGCCGCTGTCCGAGCGGGATCGGGCGATCGCAGGGGCCCTCGGGCCGGCGCTGGCCGACCGGGGTCTGCTGCTGGTCGGATTGGATGTGATCGGGGACTACCTGACGGAAATCAACGTGACCAGCCCGACCTGCTTCGTCGAGATCCGGCGCGAAACCGGCTTCAACGTGGCTGTCATGTTCGTCGAGGCGCTGGAGCGACAGATTCTCCAGTGAGTCCGAGATGCCGGGCATAGTCGTCATTGCACATCAGCCGCTCGCTTCGGCGCTCGAGCGGGCGGCGCGGCACGTGTTCAGCCGCGACCCGCGCTGCGCCAACTACCGTTTGCAGTCCCTTGACGTCGAGCCCGACGCCGACCTGGCCGCAGTGGAGCAGCAGCTGCGCGCTGCCGTGGCCCAGATCGACGACGGACGAGGCGTTCTGGTTCTGACCGATTGTCTTGGAGCGACGCCCGCCAATGTTGCAGCGCGGGTGGCAGAGGCGGGTCGGGTCGAGGTGCTCGCAGGGGCCAACCTCCCGATGGTGCTGCGCGCGCTGTGCTACTCGGATTCCACGCTGGACGCGTTGGCGGAAAAAGCGGCCGCAGGCGGTAATCGTGGCATCGTATCGGTCGGACCCACGCCGCCACCGGACCGGCAGACGCCGGCCCAAGACGATGACCTCGCGCGACTTCAAGATCAGCAATAGACTTGGGCTGCATGCCCGGCCCTCGGCGCAGTTGACGCAGGTGGCGTCCCGCTATCACAGCGAGGTGTACATCTCGCGGGATGGTCGCCGGGTCAACGCCAAGTCGATCATGGGCGTGATGATGCTCGCGGCCGGCCCGGGCTCGACGGTGTCGGTCGAAGCGGCCGGCCCGGATGAGGAATCGGCGGTGGCGGCCATCGGGGCGTTGATCGAGTCCCGTTTTGGGGAATCGGACTGAGATCAGCAACACCATGGGCGAGACTCGGGCAGTGAACGCAGAACTGCGCGGTATTGGCGTGGCCCGCGGAACCGCGATCGGGCGCGCGCACCTGTTGGCCCCGAGCGAACTGGAGGTCAAGCAGTACCACGTGCAGCGCGCCGATGTGCTGCACGAGGTCGCTCGCCTGAACAATGCGTTCTCGCTGGTACGCGCCGAGCTGGAGGAGTTGCGCAACGCGGTGTCGGCCGATGCACCGGGCGAGGTCAAGGCGTTCCTCGACTTGCACCGGATGATCCTGGACGACTCGCTGTTGTGCGACGCGCCGCGCGACCTGGTTCGCAGCCGTCTGATCAATGCCGAATGGGCGCTCACGATACAGCTGGAAGAGCTGTGCCGTCAGTTCGACGCCATCGACGACGAATACTTCAGCAGCCGTTCGCAGGACGTGCGCCAGGTGGTCGAAAGAGTGTTGCGGCGGCTGGCCGGCGGCAAACCTGCCGCCGCGATGCTGCCGCGCCGCCTCGAGGAGGGCGAGCGCCTGGTGCTGGTGGCGCACGACCTAGCGCCCGCCGACGTGCTCCAGTTGAAGGAGCGCGCGGGTGTGAACCTCGCGGGGCTGGTCACCGAGGCCGGCGGGCCCACGTCGCACACGGCGATCCTGGCACGCAGCCTGGGATTGCCGGCGCTGCTGGGTGTCACCGAGGCGCGCCAGTCGATCGCCGAGGGCGACCTGGTCGTGCTCGATTCGGACAGCGGCCGCCTGGTCGTCAATCCGGACGCAGGGGTGCTGGAAGGTTACCGGCTGCGGATACAGGAGGAAGGCCTGCGCCGCGGAGAGCTGCGCAAGCTCAAGGGGCGGATCGCACGCACCGGCGATGGCATCCCGGTGCAGTTGCTGGCCAACATCGAGATGCCGGAGGATGCGCATGATGCGCTCGAAGCCGGTGCCGATGGCATCGGCCTGTTCCGCTCCGAGTTCCTGTTCATGAATCGCGATCAGCTGCCGTCGGAGGACGAGCAGTTCGAGGCGTATGCGCGCGTGGCGCGCTCGATGAAGGGCAAACCCGTCGTGATCCGAACGCTCGACATCGGCGCCGACAAAGTGCTCACCTCGTCGGCGCGCCACAGCCTGGGCATGCTGCCGGGCGACGGCGTCGAGGAGCCCAATCCGGCGCTCGGCCTGCGCGCGATCCGCTATTGCCTGGCTTTCCCGGAGTTGTTCCTGACGCAGTTGCGCGCCATTCTGCGCGCCTCCAGCCAGGGCACGGTACGGGTTCTGGTGCCGATGCTGGCGCACGTTCACGAGATCGAGGAGGCGATGGCCTTCGTGGCCCGCGCCAAGGAGCAGCTGAAGGACCGCCGCCAGAAGTTCGACGGGCGCGTGGCCGTGGGCGGAATGATCGAGGTGCCGGCGGCGGCGCTGACCGTGCCGGCGTTCGTGTCGCGCCTGAAATTCCTTTCCATCGGGACCAACGACCTGATCCAGTACACGCTGGCGATCGATCGCAGCGACTCGGCCGTGGCGCATCTGTACGACCACCTGCATCCGGCCGTGCTGCACCTGATCCACAAGACGATCCGCACCGGCGAGCGCGCCCGGGTCCCGGTCTCGGTGTGCGGAGAGATGGCGGGCGAGGTCGCGCTGACGGAGCTGCTGCTGGGTATGGGACTGCGGCAGTTCTCGATGAATCCGTCGCAGTTGCTGACCGTCAAGCAGCGCCTGTACGAGCTGTCGACGCGGACCGCCGCACGCCTGGCTACGCGCGTGCTGCGATCCCACGATCCGATCGAGATCCGGCGCGCGATCGAGCGCGGCTCCAACGGGCGGGCCGCGCCGCGATCACTGCCGGCCGCGTCCCCGCAGATCCCGTTGAGCGCCTAGCGGCCTGTAAAGCCACAGACCGCTGATGCAATCGGGCTCGGTCGGAATCGTCACATCCCAGACGATGCGGTTCGAAGAGCCGCTCGAACTGGCGAGCGGCGCCCACATCGCCGGCTACGACCTGCGCTACGAAACGTACGGAACCCTGAACGCTGCGCGCGACAATGCGGTGCTGATCTGCCATGCGCTGAACGCGTCGCATCATGTTGCTGGCCGCACCCCGGGGCGTCCCGACGACGTCGGCTGGTGGGACAACATGATCGGTCCGGGCCGGCCGGTCGATACGCGGCGTTTTTTCGTGGTCGGCGTGAACAACCTCGGATCCTGCTTCGGCTCGACCGGTCCGATGTCGATCGATCCGGCCAGCGGGCGCCCCTACGGTGCCGCGTTTCCGGTGGTGACGGTCGAGGACTGGGTCAACGCGCAGGCGCGGCTGGCCGACCGGCTCGGGATCGAGCGCTTCGCCGCGGTGATGGGCGGATCGCTGGGCGCGATGCAGGCTCTGTCCTGGACCATCCAGTATCCGCAGCGGATCGGCCACTGCGTGGCGATCGCGATCACGCCGCGGCTGACGGCGCAGAACATCGCGTTCAACGATGTCGCGCGCGCCGCGATTGTCAGCGACCCGGACTTCCATGGCGGCGACTACTACTCATGGGGCGTGGTGCCGAAACGCGGGCTGCGCGTGGCCCGGATGATCGGGCACATCACCTATCTGTCGGACGACGTGATGGCCGAAAAGTTCGGACGCAGCCTGCGCACGCCGGACTACGCGTTCGGATACGGGGTCGAGTTCGAGGTCGAGTCCTACCTGCGCTACCAGGGCGACAAGTTCTCCGAATACTTCGACGCCAACACCTACCTGCTGATCACGCGAGCGCTCGACTACTTCGATCCCGCCCACGCCACCCGCGGCGACCTGGTCCGGGCGCTGGCTCCGGCGAGCGCCCATTTCCTGGTGGTGTCGTTCACAACCGATTGGCGGTTTGCACCGGCGCGCACGCGCGAAATCGTCGAGGCGCTGGTCGTGAACGGGCGCGAGGTCGTCTACGCCGAGATCGACGCGCCGCATGGACATGACGCTTTCCTGCTGGACGATCCGCGCTACCACCGGCTGGTATCGGCCTATTTCGACAACATTTCCGCGGAGGCGTCTCGATGAGCGCTGACGCGTCGTCACCGTCCGCGCCGCTGCCGGGCCTGCGCGACGACCTGCGCCAGATCGCGGCCTGGATTGCCGACGGAGCCCGCGTGCTGGACCTGGGCTGCGGCGACGGCGCGCTGATGGCCTATCTGCGCGATTCGCGCGCGGCGCGGGTATACGGCGTCGAGATTGCCGACGATTCGATTCTGCAGTGTGTACGCCGGTGCCTGTCGGTGATCCAGGCCGACCTGGAGTCGGGCTTGCGGATGTTTCCGGATCGGATGTTCGACACCGTCGTGCTGTCTCAGACGCTGCAAGCGATGCACCAGACCGAGGCGGTGCTGCGCGAGATGGCACGCGTCGGGCGCCAGGGCATCGTCAGTTTTCCGAATTTCGGCCACTGGCGGCACCTGCTGTCGCTGCTGGGCGGCCGGATGCCGGTGTCCCCGCAGATGCCCTATCAGTGGTACGACACGCCCAACGTGCATCTGTGCACGCCGAGGGATTTCGAAATCCTGGCGTCCCGGCTGGGACTGGTCATCACCGGCCGCGCGCTGCTGGCGAACGGCCGGCCCGTCAACACGCTACCGGGTTTGCGCTCCAAGCTCGCGGTTTACCGCTTCGAACCCAGGTAAGCGTGCTCGGGCGCGGCGCGGCAGGGGTACCGCGCATCGCGCCGGGCGCATGCTCTTCGGGCCAGAGGTGCTCCGACTTGCTGTTGAAAATCGCGTCCTTGTCGGCCGGCGCCAGGGTCCAATCGCCGCGCCCAATCTCGGCTTCGAGCTGACCGGGCGCCCAACCCGAGTGACCGACGAAGATCCGCAAACCGTCCATCGGCTTGTCCCGCGCCAGCAGCTCGAGCAGCAGTTCGCGGTTCGCGCTGAGGTAGATGCCGTCAGCGGCCTGGATCGCGTGCTCCGGCGGCGTCGCGGCGCGAAACAGGAACCACACGGACCCGATTTCGACGGGGCCACCGAAGTACACCTTGTCGCGCAGTTGTGCGAGGCGTTCGAGATTGGGAAAAAGATGCGCGACCGCCACTTTCGTGGGCCGGTTGACGATGACGCCGGCGGGGATGGGACCGATGTTGTTCATCACGAGCACCACCGAGTCCTTGAAATTGGGATCCGGCAGCCCGGCGCGGGCGACCAGCAACATGGAGGTCAAGGGTTTCGTGTCGTCGGCGGACGTTGGCCACGCGGGCGCGCACAGCAACAGCAGTGCGCACGCGGCCCGCCTCATGTCGACACCGGCGATCATCGATCAGGGATTCCGATCGGCTCTTACAGCCTCCAGATGATACTGAGGGACAGCAGGTCGGGGTTGCCGTCACTTGCGCTGATTCGCTCGTATTCGGCCCGCAGCGCAAATTGGGCGATCGTCACCTGCGCGCCCGCTCCGTATGCGACCCGCGTCAACGTATGCCCGCGGTGAAAGGTGTTGTCCCTGATTGGACATAGCAACGGTGGAAAGCACCCGAAGCTTGCATTGGAGTCAATCGTGCTGCTCAAATGCGCGACCCCCCTCTTGCGTAGAGGTCCAAAAAGGGAACGGGTAAGGGCGCATAGAACAGGCCGGAGGCTGTCTCGGCCCTCGCCTGCATCGTGGCCGAGTAACCGAGGCCGAACCCGACGGGCGGAGGCGACGCGACGACTTTGCCGAAGTCGACGTACCCGAACTCAGCCCCGACCCAGGAAATCGGCCGCACTCCCGCAAAGACTCTCCACCCGGTATCTTGAGCAGACACGTGTATGGACCGGGTCGGCGTCGCCACGAGGTCATCCGGAACCGTTACCCCTTTGGCCCTGAGATGCGCCCGCCCGGCGCCTGCCCCGAAGTAGAGACCGAGAGGATCGGCCATCGCAGGTCCGCAAAGGCCAATGGCGGTGGATAGACAGCAGAACAATCGTACCGCCCGGCGCTCTGACGCCATCGCACCCCCTCCTTCGCGTGAGCACCGTTCCGATGCAGCGCTTCGTCCGATGCTACTGACGCGCAGCGCGTGAAGGGAAGGAACATTACATTCGTTAACCCTTCGACGGTGCCGCCAGCCGCGCTGCGCGACTGGCCAGGGCGAGCGCTGGCAGCCCCAGCAGCCCCGCACCGACGAAGTAGGCCGGGTAGCCGAAATGGTCGACCGCCGCGCCCGAGAAGAGCGCGATCGATTTCGGCAGCATCAACATCACCGACGAGAATAGCGCGTACTGGGTGGCCGTGAAACGGATACTGGTCAGACTCGACAGGTAGGCGATGAACGCGCTGCTCGCGGCGCCCCCGATGAGGTTGTCGGCCGACACGGCGGCCACCAGCAGCGCAAGGTCATGACCACGGGTTGACAGCCACGCGTACAGCAGCATCGAAGCCGGGGACAGTGCGGCGCCGGCGATCAGTACCGGCCGCAAGCCGAAGCGGGCTGCGAGCAGGCCACCGACCGTCGCGCCGATCAGGAACATCGCCACGCCGACAATTCCCGAAATGATCCCCACTTCCCCCTTGGTGAAACCCATGTCGTGATAAAACGGGCTGGCCATGGCCGCCAGCACGATGTCGGAGATCCGGAACGTCGAAATGAAGGCCAGGATCGGCACCGCGTACCAGCCGTAGCGCTCGAAGAAATCAAGGAACGGCTCCTCCACAGCCGCGCGCAGGCTGGCGGGCAATGGCTCCTGCTCCATCTCACCGGCGCCGCCGGCAACGCTCGCCTCGCGTACCCTGATCGTGGTGGCAATGCCGATTACCATCGAAGCGGCCATCACGAAGTACGCGATCATCCAGGCGTGATGGCGGTAGCCCGACTCGCCCCCGGCGGCGATGGAGGCGATCGCCAGTGCGCCGGCGTTGGCCCAGATCATCGCGATCCGGTATCCGGTCTGGTAGGCGGCGGCTAACGCGGGTTGCAGCTTGCCCGGGGCCGACTCGATCCGGTAAGCATCGGTTGCGATGTCCTGCGTCGCGGATGCGAATGCGGTCACCGTCGCGAACGCGACGAACATCCAGAGCTGTGGCTGCGGGTCGATCTGCGCCATCGCCACGAGGCCCAGCGCCACAATGCATTGCGCCAACAGCAGCCACGCCCTGCGCCGGCCCAGTCGCCGCGTCAGCCACGGCAGCGGCAGCCGATCGACCAGCGGTGCCCAGGTCCATTTGAGCGCATAGGCCCATGGGATGGCGTTCAAGAAGCCGATCGTCGTCAGGTCCACTCCCGCTTCGCGCAGCCGGAACGACATCGTGCCGAACACCAGCAGATAGGGCAGCCCCGAGGAGAACCCGAGCGGCAACAGTCGGCGAACGGCCGGCTCGGCATAGAGGCGAAGCGCGCTCAACATCAGATTAGGGACACGTTAGAGTCGCCCCGCATACTCGACGATCAAGGGCGCGTGGTCACTGAAGCGGCGCGCCTTGTAGACCTCGCTGCGGCGCGCGCGGGCCGCCGTCTTCGGCGTCGCGATCTGGTAATCGATGCGCCATCCGACGTTGTTCACCCATGCCTGGCCTCGATTGCTCCACCACGTGTAGGACTCGCCCGCCGCGTCCGGATGCAGCTTGCGATATACGTCGACCCAGCCGAGTTCGCCGAACGCGCGGTCAAGCCAGGCCCGTTCCTCCGGGAGAAAGCCGGAGTTCTTCCGATTGGAGCGCCAGTTTTTCAGATCGATCTCGCGATGCGCGATGTTCACATCGCCGCACATCAGAACTTCGCGCCCGCTGTCGCGCAGCTTCCTCAACTGCGGGAAAAACGCGTCCAGGAAACGGAACTTGGCCTGCTGGCGCTCGGGAGAGCTCGACCCGGACGGGAAATAGACCGAAACGACGCTGAGGTTGGCGAACCGGGCCTCGACGTAGCGGCCCTCGCGGTCGAACTCGTCCGCTCCGAATCCGATCTGGACCGCGTGAGGACGGCGGCGCGAAAGCAGCGCGGCACCGCTGTAACCGCGCGCCTGGGCGAAGTGGAAGTGGGCATGCAGCCCGGTCGGGTTCAACAAGCGCTCCGGAAGGTCGGCTTCATGTGCCTTGATCTCCTGCAGGCACAGCACATCGGGCTGGCGCCGCGCCACCCACCGCAGCAGCCCCTTGGATGCCGCCGAACGCAAGCCGTTTACGTTGAGCGTGATGACCCGGAACATCGCAAAAGCGGGCTAGGCGGGAATTTGAGCGCGCGCAGGGGAAGGATCTGGGACAATGCGGGATCGCAACACGACGTGCCTTGGGCACGACGTCGCTCCGGACACATCAACGCATGTCGGTGGCGAGGCAGTTCCTCGAATTCGCGCTTCAATGCGGCGCTCTTGCTTTTGGGGACTTCACGACCAAGAGTGGGCGTAAGACTCCATATTTCTTCGACGCGGGCCGCTTCGATCGGGGCTCCACGCTCGGCAGGCTGGCGCGATTCTATGCCCAGAGCCTGGTGCAGGCGCAGGATGATGGCCGGATCCGATTCGACATGCTGTTCGGCCCTGCGTACAAGGGGATCGCACTGGTTTCGAGCACGGCGGTCGCGCTGGCCGGGTTGGACCAGGATGTGCCGTTCGCGTTCAACCGCAAGGAACGCAAGGAGCACGGCGAAGGCGGCGAGCTGATCGGCGCCCCGCTGCGAGGCCGGGTGATGATCGTCGATGACGTCATCACCGACGGTGCGGCCAAGCGCGAGGCGCTCGAGCTGATCCGCGCGCGCGGGGCGCAGCCGGCCGGGGTTGTCATCATGCTCGACCGGATGGAGAAAACCGGAACCGATGCCGCGCTGTCGGAGTTGTCCGCAGTGGGCGCATTCGAGAAAGCCGCCGGCGTCCCGGTGGTCCCGATCGCACGCCTGGATGACCTGCTGGCTTTGCTGCGCTCCGGCTCACCGGTGGCCGCGGGCGCGAGCGTGCACGTGGACTCGATCGAGGCCTATCGGAGGCGGTATGGCGCTTGAGCGCCGGCGCCGCCTGTTGCTGGCCGCACTGATCCTGGTGCCGCTCGGCGTGCGCGCCCAGTTGTACGTGTGCACCACGCCGGGCGGCCGCACGCTGACGGGCGACATGCCTCCGGCCGACTGCCGCGACGTCCAGATCCGCGAGCTTAACCGCGACGGCTCGGTCAAGCGCATCATCGACCCGCCGCTGACGCCCGAGCAGAAAAAAAAGCGCGAGGAGGACGATAAGGCGCGGCGCGAACGCGAGCATGCGGCCCAGGAGCAGCTGCGCCGAGACCGCGCGCTGCTCGAGGCGTATGCGGGCGAGGACGAGATCGAAGCGGCACGCGACCGCGTGCTGGCAGACCGGCAGAGTCTGATCGACCGCGCCAATCAGCAGCTCAAAGAGTACAAGGTCGATCGCAAGCGGCTCGATGACGAGGCCGAGTTTTACGCTAAGCGCGAATTGCCGGACAAGCTCAAACGTGCGCTCGCCGACAACAAGGCCTTGCAGGATCAGCAGATGCACCAGATCGATGACATCCGCGCCGAGATGCAGCGTATCAACGAGCACTACGACAACGATCTGCGCCGCTACCGGGAGTTGCTGATGCGCGGAGCCACGCCCGCCCCGCGCAAGCTGGACCCGTAGGCCGCCGCGCTGATCGCACCTGCGGGATCGGTCTTACCCGGCCGGTATTTATTTCTGAAGCCACCCGATACCAAGACTCGTTGAAGCTTCTCAAGGACCTGTTCCGACCGGCGACCGATCACCTGCTGGCCGGGTGGCTGTTCCTGAAGGGCTTGGCGCTGGTCTACGCGGTCGCGTTCGCATCGCTGGCCGTGCAGATCGAGGGTCTGGCGGGACCGGACGGGGTCCTGCCGTTTCGGCGAGTGCTGGACGGAGCGTTCAGCCAGTACGGCTACGGCGCGGTGCTGCGGCTGCCGACGCTGTTCTGGCTCAACAGCAGCGGCGTCGCGCTGCAAGGCGCCGCGGTCACGGGAGCGCTGGTCGCTTTGTTGCTGCTGCTCGGCTTGATCCGGCAGCGGCCCGCTCTGATCGTGCTGTTCGTGTTGTACCTGTCCCTGCTCCACGCCGGCCAGATATTCATGACGTTCCAGTGGGACTACCTGCTGCTGGAAAGCGGGTTCATCGCTATTTTTCTGGGCGAGGTGCCGATCCGGCTGGTCGTGCTGCTGTACGACTGGCTGCTGTTCCGGCTGCGCTTCCTGTCGGGGTGGTTCAAATTGGCGAGCGGCGACCCGTCGTGGCGCGATTTCACCGCGCTGGACTACTACTTCGAGACGCAGCCTTTGCCGCACGTGGGCTCGTGGTACGCGCATCAGCTGCCGCACTGGCTGCTGAAAGCCGGGGTCGGCTTCACGCTGGTGGCAGAGCTGGTCGTGCCCTTCTTCATCTTTCTGCCGCGACCATTCAGGATCATCGCGGCGTTCACGACGATTCTTGCTCAGCTGCTGATCATGGCGACCAGCAACCACAATTTCATCAACCTGCTGACGATCCTGCTGTGCCTGTTCGTTCTGGACGATCGCATCATCGAATGGGTGCTGCCCGGACCGCTGCGCGACCGCATCACCCGGCGCGCGCGCGAGGGCGGCCCCGGCGTCGGTGCGAACCTTGCGACCGCGATTGCCGCTGCACTGCTGCTGGCGTTGAGCTGCACACTGATGGTCGCGGGGCAGGTGCGACGGCCGTTGCCGCGGGCGCTGGTTGCATTCGACGAACTGGCGCCGGCGTTCGGCATCGGTAACCTGTTTCATCTGTTTCCGACGATGCAGACCGAGCGTCAGGAACTGCGGATCTTCGGCAGCTACGACGGGCAGACCTGGGAACCCTACGAGTTCCGCTACAAACCGGACGCGCTGGACAAGGCCCCCGAGTTCATCGTGCCTCATCAGCCGCGGCTGGACTGGATGATGTGGTTCCTGCCGCCCCAGTGGCCCGATACCGCCTACTGGTTCGGCCCTTTCCTGGAGGGGCTGCATCAGAACCGGCGCTCGGTAACCCTGCTGCTGGGGCGCAATCCGTTTGAAGACAGATCACCACCGCGCCTGCTGCGGGTGCTCGCATATCGGTATCGTTTCACGACGCCGGTGGAGCGCGCCCGCACCGGCAACTGGTGGAAAGCCGAATATCTGGGCGAATTTCCGGACGTGCCCCCTAGACGCCCCTGAACGGGCAAGGAGCATTCGATGACAGCTGGCAGCCTGACAACCGGGGCCTTCGCCGCGATCGTGGCGATCGGCGCGACGGCCGCACAACCCGCACCGGACGCGCCCGAGGTGCCGTTGACGACCTCCTCGCGCACTTCTCTGGGCATCACGATCTACAACGACGGCGAGGCGCTGGTGCGCGACGTGCGGCGCGTGGCGCTGTCGCACGGCACGCAGCGGGTCGCGTTCCGGGAGGTGGCCGCCACCATCCGGCCCGAGACGGCATCGTTGAAATCGGTTTCCGGTTCCGGGTTCGATCTGCTCGAGCAGAACTTCGATTTCGATCTGCTGACGCCCACCGCGTTGCTGCACAAGTACGTCGGCCGGTCGGTCACCGTAATCCGCACCAATTCCGCCACCGGGGCGGAAAGCTCGGAGCAGGCCACGGTGCTGGCGACCAACGACGGCGTGGTCCTGCGCTATCCCGACCGGATCGAGACCGGCGTGGCCGGCCGGCTGGCGTTTCCGGACGTACCGGCCAATCTGCGTGACCGCCCGACCCTGTCGGTGCTGCTGGACGTGGCGCACGCAGGAGATCAGCAGGTCGAGTTGATGTACCTTGCGAACCAGGTCGGATGGAAAGCCGACTACATCGCGAACCTGAATCCGGAGGGCAACCGGATGACGCTGAACGGGTGGGTCACGCTGACCAATCAGTCCGGCACTGCGTACCAGGACGCCAGGCTCCAGCTGGTTGCCGGAACATTGAACCGGGTTGCGCCAGAGAGACAGCGGATGGTGTACGAAAGAGCGGCGGGGAAAACCGTGGCAGCGGCCGACATGAGCGAGGAGAAGCTCGGCGATTACCACCTGTATACGCTGCCGCGCGCGACCACGATCGAGAACAACCAGACCAAGCAGGTCGCGTTACTGTCGGCTGCGGGCGTGCCGGTGCACCGCGAGTACGTGCTGCAGAACAGCGAGGTGGACTATTGGTACCGCGGGCGGCACCCCGAAATCCGGAAGGGCTTGAAGCCCAGTGTCTACTTGCGTTTCGAGAACAAGGGTGGGGAGCTGGGCATCCCGCTGCCGGCCGGTGTGGTGCGCGCTTATATGCCCGACAGCAGTGGAGGGAGCCAATTGATCGGCGAGGACTCGATCGCCCACACCGCCAAGGGGGAACAGGTTTCGTTGCGGCTGGGCGAGGCGTTCGACCTGACTGCGGACCGCGTTCAGACCGACTACCGGGTGCTTTCCGAGCGCTCAAGCCAATCGTCCTACCGGATCGAGTTGCGCAACGCGGACTCCAAAGCGGTGACGGTGACGGTGCGCGAGCCGCTGCACGGGGACTGGAATATCGTGTCGGAGACGCAGCCGCACGAGAAGGAAAGCGCCGGCTCCGCGGTCTGGAAGTTCCAGCTACCGGCCGAAGGCAAAGCGGTGCTGGAGTACACGGCCGTGATCCGCTGGTGACGAGCTCAGGAGCTCTCGCCGCCGAGGCGGTACAGCGGACCGAAGCAGGCGTTCAGCGATTCGTCCTTGCAGATGATGATCATGTCGCCCGACGGGTGGAAGCGAATGTAATTGGTCACCTGGCTGCCGACTTTCGTTATTTCACCCGCGCAGTCCTGCTTGCCGTTGTCCTTCACGATCCGGTCGACGTTCTTGTAGAACCCCTTTGAACTGGGCTCGTCGTCGATCTCGTACACGCTCTCGGCGACCTCCTCGCCGCTCGTGACCAGCGTCGTGCCGTCCTGCCGTACGTAATAGGTTTCCTCGCAGTCGCTGTCCGGAACCGCAAAGGTCCAGGTGCCGATGATCGGGTGATTCGTTTTCGGCCGATGTGGCGGGTCGGCGTTCGCAAGTCCGGCCAGAGCCACCATCGTGAAAGCGGTCAGCAAGAGTCTCACGGAAACTCCCGAGGCGGGCCACGCGACCTGCCGACGATACGCCGATTCAGGCGCGAGTCGGACCTCGATCACGTGTGCGTCGGCGGTCCCGGCTGGCGCCACAGCTGTTCCATCACCTGCTCGAAGCGCGCCGCCACCTGCGCAGCCGCCGGATGCTGGTGGTCCTTGATTTGCCAGCGTCCCGACACCATCACGTCGCGCCACGGTCGTCCAGGGCTCGAAAACACCAGAGCATCGAGCAGATGCGAGTCCGGAATGCCGAGCAGACTCGAGTCGGATCGATCCACGACCAGCAGATCCGCGCGCGCGGCGATCTGAAATCCCCAGCGGTCGAAGCCTGCCGCCGCGGCGCCGCCCTGCAGCGTGCGGTCGAGCAGGCGGGCAGCGGTCGACGGCTGCCCTTGCGCTGGTGCGGCAGAGATGTTGCGGGCGCGACGGATCAGCCGTTGTCCGTATTCCAGGCAGCGCAGCTCTTCGCGCCAGGTTCGGGTGACCTGGCTGTCGGAACCGATCGAGATGGGCACATCCGCGCTCAGCCACGCGGGCAGATCGGCCAGGCCATCGCCCAGGTTCGCTTCGGTGGTCGGACACAGAACGACCCCGGCGCCGCTGCGCCCGACCAGCTCGATCTCGGCCGACGTGACGTGCGTGGCGTGCACCAGGTGCCAGCGCGAATCCAGCCCGCCGCCGTCGCGCGCCAGCCATTCGATCGGTCGCGCGCCGAGCGCGGCCCGGCACTGCTCGACCTCGCGCGCCTGCTCGGCAACGTGAATGTGAATCGGCCCGGCAAAGTGCTCCGCCAGCGCGCGCAGTCGAGCGATCGAAGCGGGCGCCGCCGCGCGCAACGAGTGAACCGCGATGCCGGCCCGCACGCCCGCGGCGTGTCGTGACGCGATCGCGACCTGCATGGCCCAGACCTGATCCGCGTCCGCCCGGAAGCGTCGTTGCGCGGGCGCCAGAGCGGACTGATCGAACCCGGCGCGCTCGTACAGCACCGGCAACAACGTCAGGGGCATACCGGCCTCGGCGCTGGCCAGGGCCAGAGCCCAGGTCATCTCGAGCGGATCCTGGTACAGCGAGCCGTCGGGACGATGGTGCAGGTAATGGAACTCGCACACGTGCGTATAGCCGACCCGGAGCAACTCGAGATACAACTGGGCGGCGATCGCCTGCAACTGGGCCGGCTCGATCCGCGCGGCGATCCGGTACAGGTGCTCGCGCCAGCTCCAGAAGTCGTCGTCTTCACGCTCGCGCCGCTCCGTCAAGCCGGCGAAGGCTCGCTGGAACGCATGGCTGTGCGCGTTCACCAGGCCCGGCAGCACCGGGCCCGCCAGCCGCTCCGCCTGCGGCGGCGGATCCAATATCCCGGTTGCGATGCGCGACCAGGTGCCGTCGAGCCCGGCATCCAGCAACACGCCGCGGGCCCAGCCGCCGGGCAGCCAGGCGCTCGGGGCCCACAGCAGCGCGTTCTCGGTCATGCGGTCGGTTGCCATTGGAGCAGCGTCTGTGCGATTTGCTGCAATACCGGCTCCAGTTGTGCGGAACGTTGGCGCTC